>Ga0310810_10006004_pt1 | contig 13661 bp, 13 predicted proteins | sample NCmetagenome_FD_207641 | JGI IMG/M metagenome (GOLD analysis project Ga0310810, IMG submission 207641) | Soil microbial communities from experimental microcosm in Duke University, North Carolina, United States - NC | ecosystem: Engineered > Artificial ecosystem > Soil microcosm > Unclassified ... | reverse complement strand
TCCTGCTTGGGCTCGAACTGCTTGTGGGCGCCGACATTATCGCAACGATCACGGCCCCACTCACGGTCACGAGCGTCGGACTGCTGGCCGGCATTGTGCTGATCCGGACCTTTCTCAGTTTCTCGCTGGAAACGGAGATCGAGGGTTGCTGGCCGTGGCAACGCGCTGCAAAAGATGTGGCGCGTGGCAAGCGAGATCGACGTTAGCGGTTACGATGGCTCGTCAATGAGACTGCTGAAGCGCTTTCTGCAGCGTCTGACCATTTTCGGACTGGGCCTGTTCAGCGTCTGGTTCATTGTCTTTGTTGTCTTCGAATTCGCAGATCGCTGGCTGCCATGGTTTCTGGCTTTGGCCGCCACTTATGGAATCGCGGCGTACCTTGTCCTTCCACGCATCGTCCGGATGGGCCTGAAAGTCCTCCAGCATAAACGCGTGCCTCGCTACACGATCACCGGCGACGGATTGCCCGGTGATCCTGTCAATCTCGCGCTGACCGGCACTCTTGCGCAGCTTCGGGCTGCGTTTGCACGCGCCGGCTGGTCGGAGGCTGACCGGTTGGGACTGAAAAGCTCGTGGCGCATGGTGCGGGCATTCGTATTCAACGCGCCCTATCCCACCGCCCCGTTCAGCACGCTTTATCTTTTCGGCCGTGGCCAGGACATCGGCTTCCAGAAGGCAATCGATGACAGCCCGCGCAAGCGCCATCACGTTCGATTTTGGGCTCTGGATACAGCGCTGGTCGAGGCCACTTGGGGAACGGCCAAGTTCTGGCTGAACACCGATCGGCCGCCGCCCGATGCGCATGTCTACTGGATCGGAGCCGCGACCAAGGACACCGGTTTCTCCCTGACCCAGCTCACGTTCCAGATCACGCACGCGACCGATGCGGATACCAATGCCGAGCGCGATTTTCTCATCGCCGAGCTGCGGAACAACCGGGTTATCGGGGACGCGAGTGAAATTCAGGCAGGTCAGCACATCGAGCACGTCAATCACTACGTGACCGACGGTGAAATCGCGCTGGCGAATCTATAAGGCAACTCGTCGCAAGGCTTCAGAGATTGGAAATCTGCAAAAACCGGCGGTCGCCGATCCATGTTCTGGCGAGGTCCGCCTCCGCTTTGCGCGCGGCCGCGGCGTTGCCGCGTGCCTTATGCAATTGCGCGAGTCCGTAATACGACCAGCCGTTCGCTGGCGCGCGGGCGAGCGCGCGCTGGAACTGCCGTTCCGCCTCGGCGTAGCGTCCGGCCTGCAGCAGGGCAGCGGCGAGAGATTGCCGGATCGGGTAGTACCAATATGGCGGTTCGGTGTAAGGCAGCGCGTCCTGCAAAGCGGCGGCGCGCTCGAACCGCACGATAGCCGTGCGGGTAACGCCTCTGGCCTGCGCGATGCGCGCGAGAACCAATGTGCGGGCGATGCGAAGGACGTCCTGCACTGGGACATTCGATTCCTTCAGTAACTTGAAATCCGCGGTGCGATCGAGCGTATCGATGGCGTCTGCCGCAGCTGCCGCGCCGGTGAAGTCGCCGCGCGCCGCAAGCGCTACACCGCGCGCATAGAGCCAGGTTGCCTTGACGTAGGGAATTGTGTCGCCGGGGTCGGGCAGCGCCAAAATGGCCTCCGGCGTGCTGAATTGCGCGTGCGCAAAATATGGCGCCGCCTTGACGGGCTGCACCATCGCAATGGCGCGCGCGGCCTCGTCGGGAATGAGCTTGCTCAACTTTTCCGCTGCCGCGATCACGGTCGGACCGTCTCCGGCCAGCTGCGCCGACGCCATCACGAAATGCACGTTGTGCGGATAATAGCCGAGCCGGTACACGCCCATCGGCGCGTTGCTGTCAGCCAGGTATTTTTCATCGATCCTGACCGCAGTCTTGTTGTCCTCCAAGGCGTCGAGATAGCGCCCGACCCGATAGTAGATGTGGCTCGGCATGTGCACGAGATGGCCGGCGTTCGGGACCGCGCCGCGCAGTCGGTCGGCATAAGGCTCGGCGCGCTTCGGCCGATCGGAAGCCTCGACCGCGTGGATATAAAGGTGAATTGCACCGGGATGATTGGCGTTGCGCGCCAGCACGCGCTCCAGCGTCGGCACGATCGGCACGCTTTGCGGATGCGGCTCATGTCCGCCCGGCCCCCAGTAATCCCACGGGCTGAGGTCCATGACGGCCTCGGCATAAAGCGTGGCGATGTCGTCGTCGTCCGGATACTGCGCCGCGACCTTCGCCATTTCGCGCGCATAGGCCGCGTCGAATGGCGGCCGGGCGGCCTTCGGATCGCTGCCATAGCGCGCCGTCAGCGCGCCAATCAGTGACTGCTCGAGCGGGCTGGCTTTGCCGGCAAGCGCTTTTGCCTTCTGCGCGGCGGCATAGGCCGGACCCATCGCGTCTTCTTGCATGGGAAGATTGATGTTGGGCCCGAGCACCAGCGCCTCGCCCCAGAAACACATGGCACAATCCGGATCGAGCTTCTGGGCCATGCGGAACGCACGCTGCGCCTCGCCATGATTGAACGCATAGGCAAGACGCAGGCCCTGATCGAAATAGGCCTGCGCGCGGTCATTGCTGGTGGTGATCCTGTATGTGACCGAGCCGAGGCCGGCCCATAATGGCGGCTCGGTATCCGCGAATGCCGGCGCCGATCTGGCTGCGCTCATCTCCGCCCGCGGCACTTCCGTCTGTGCCAGGCGAAACATCATTTTCGGCATTCCGCTTGCGGAGGGCGTATGGCAGACCGGAAAATCCGCGCCGACGACTGACGATGTATCCGCGGTGGTTGCGATCGTCCCGCCCAAAACCGTGAGTAGCGCTGCGCCGCCGAGCGCGCCCGCGCCGGCGGAAATCAACAACCTGCGCGATCCGTTGAATGTCGCCATGTCAGCCTCCCAAGACCGGTACCAGCCTCCGCGTCGCAAACTTTTCACGTCTGGCGCAAAGCTACCACCCCGCCTTTCCACAAGGCGCCAAATCCGCCTAGAGTAGTACCGAGGTACCCACGTCATTCCGCGTTTCGCGCATTTGGGGGTCACCATGTCGCATACAACACGCATCTCTTTATGCATCCGGGCTCTTGGTGTCCTGGCCGTGGGCACGCTTTTGCTGGCCATCGATCCGACGCCCGCCTCTGCCCAATGTGGCGGAATGCGCGGCGGCGGCTATGGCGGGCGCGACTCCTTTGGCGTCGGAACAGGGATCGGAGTTGGGCTCGGAATTACCAGAGAGATCATGGAAAGCCAGCGCAGCAATCAGCCCGAGCGCGCCCCCAAGCAGGGCAAAGCGACAAAGAAAGATACAAAGAAAGATACCAAGGCCGACAAGAAAACGGACACGAAGACGGGTCAAGCGCCAACACCGTCAGACAATGTCTGGACCGACCCTACCATCTGGATGAATCCGGCGACCGGCGAGAGGGTCTACCGGGAAGCGGGCAAAGAAGGCCCGAAGGGTCCGCCGGGGACGTCCTGGATTCTGATGAATCCGCCCAAAGACAAAACGATCTATTTGAATCCGGCGACCGGCAAAACGATCGAAGTCAAGAAAGGCGATCCTGCACCCCAGGTGCCGGCTGGGACGACCTGGGTCGTGCTGAAGTGGTCGCCTCCCACCGAAACCGGCGACAGCAAGACGCCAACCGGTCAAACCGTTCCCGGCGAAATGGCCGGCGGCGGCGGGGTAAAGTTTCTGCCAAAGACGCAAGAAAAACAGACTCAGGAATCCACGGACGAGGCCACGCCCGACCGTGACGACCATTACTTTTCCGGTTTGGCGGGTTGCGATGAATGCGAGAAGCGCTGCGGCAAGCAATCGACCGGAAAGGCATGGCCGATGTGCCAGGCTGGAGCCATTCGCGACAGCAAGGAAACAATCATCAAGAAGCTCACGCTTGTTGACGGCACGCCCTATGTCAAAATCCAGATCGATCGTGAGATCTGCAATACGGTCTCGTGCCATTCCTACGGCAATGCGATCGGATCTCCCGCCACCGGCCTGAAGATCTGCTGCACGTACAAGCAGTGGCAAAAGGACTCGCTGACATCCTGGGCCAATCCGGTGATCGACCAGACCGGAACGACTGCTTCCTATAAGCTGGACGTGTCGACACCTTGCTCATGCGGGCAAATCTACGACGCCGCGCTCGATGCGCAATTATCCCCCGGCACCTATGGGCGGACGAAATTCGTGGCCGCGGTCGAGGCAGCCTGTCCCAATCTTCCATTGTCGGGGCTCGAGCCACTCATCAAGTCGTGCAAATTCTTCGGACAGGACGTGAAGGTTGAAGGCGTGGACTGGAATAATTTCATGGATACGGTGATCGGACAGGTCGGGGCGGCGAAGGGAGAATCCGGTCCGGGTTGGAGTGCTCCTCCTCCTGCACAAGTGCCCGTTCCGGATCCGGTACCGCGCCCTGGCGGGTTTGGCTGGACGCCGCCGGCGAAATATGGACCGACAACGGCCGGCGAGCCCTATCCGAAACAGAAATAGACATTGCCGCGACGTGCGGCCGCGCTTTCGGTGGCCCGCCTGCTCAGCAGCGAACGATATTGATCGTTTGATCTTTGCCGTCGGCGCCGGGCACCGTCACGGACCGCGCAGGGCAGCCGAGCTCGTAGGGCACGAGCGGCGGAGCTGGCGGTTCAGGCGGACTGGCAAAAAGACTGGGCGGGCATCGGTGTGCCCAATCCCCGGGAACATCAAGCGTGCACGTGTAGGATGGACCGCCCGTGATCGTTGGCCCGACATCGACATTCGGTTGGCTGTTCGACGGCCCTGATGGCCACCAGTACCAGCCCCCGGTCGAGTTAAAGAAACCTCTTTGGTTTCGTCCATTGTGACGCGGCGCGACTGATGGATGGGCACCCGAATGCGCGGACGCGGAGCTTCCAGCCGGCGCTGCAAGTGGCGCCCCCAATGCCTGGCTTGCGGCAACCGCTATCGTGACGCCGAGAAATGTTATGAACGCCGTGTTGGCTTTGTTCATCGTGGTACGCCCGCCAGTTCGAAGGACAGAAGCCGGCATCATAGGCCGCATCTGTCGCATCCGCCAAAGCCAAAACAGCTGTTAGTTAAGGTGTGAGGTTAAAGCCAAAACAGCCGGTAGTTAAGGCGTGAGGTTAATGGCCCGGGGCGCGCACGAACTATACGCCTTCGAGACGCCTCACCGCCAGCCAAGCCCCGGCGCGACGTGCTTCAGGATCGCCTCGATGACGTGGGCGTTGTAGTCGACGCCGAGCTGGTTCGGCACGGTCAGCAACACGGTATCCGCTTCCGCGATGGCCTCGTCGCCCTTGAGCTCCGCGATCAACTTATCCGGCTCGTCGGCATAGCTGCGGCCGAAAATGGCGCGCTCGGTTGCGCTCAGCATGCCGACCTGATCGGCCTCCTTGCCGCCACGCCCGAAATACATGCGGTCGCGGTCGTCGGTCAGCGCGAAGATGCTGCGCGACACCGACACTCGCGGCGTGCGCGCGTGCCCCGCCTCCTTCCAGGCCGCGCGATAAAGCCGGATCTGCTCGGCCTGCTGCACGTGGAAAGGCTTGCCGGTCTCGTCGATCTTTAGTGTCGAGCTTTGCAGGTTCATGCCGAGCTGGGCCGCCCATTCCGCCGTTGCATTGGTGCCCGCGCCCCACCAGATGCGCTCGCGCAGGCCCTCGGAATAAGGCTCGAGGCGCAGGAGGCCGGACGGGTTTGGAAACATCGGGTTCGGGTTAGGCTTGGCGAAACCTTTCCCGAGCAGCAATTCGAGGAAGACCTCGGTATGGCGCCGCGCCATGTCGGCGTCGGTCATGCCTTCCGGCGGCACATAACCGAAGTAGCGGAAGCCGTCGATCACCTGCTCGGGCGAGCCGCGGCTGATGCCGAGCTGCAGGCGGCCACCGGCGATGAGGTCGGCGGCGCCGGCATCCTCCGCCATATACATCGGATTTTCATAGCGCATGTCGATGACCGCGGTGCCGATCTCGATACGCTTGGTCTTCGCGCCGCAGGCCGCGAGCAGCGGGAACGGCGAACCGAGCTGGCGGGCGAAATGATGAACGCGGAAATACGCCCCGTCCGCGCCGAGTTCCTCCGCCGCAACCGCGAGCTCGATCGATTGCAGCAGCGCGTCCGACGCTGTCCGCGTCTGCGACTGCGGCGACGGAGTCCAGTGGCCGAAGGAGAGAAAGCCGACGTGTTTCACGGGCGTATAGATACCTTTTCTCCTTATTGCCGGCGATCAAATAGCCGCAATCCCGGAACAAATGCCGCACGTCAAATCGGGGCTTCCAAGCAATCCCGAAAACCCTTAAGACCTGCCGTGAGGGGATCAAATGTCCGTGGAATCTGGTGCAGTTGACGTGGCCCGGCGCTTCAAGCCGGCGCGCATCCCGTTCCCAGCGGGCGTCAACCGGCGTCACATCTACTGGCGCTACGCCTTCGCGGTCGGCGGCTATCATGTGCTGGCCCTGCTGGCCTTCTTTCCATGGTTTTTCAGCTGGACCGGCGTCGCGCTTGCGTTTTTCGGCGTCTATTTCTTCGGCTGCATCGGAATCAATCTCTGCTACCACCGTCTGCTGAGCCATCGCAGTTTTCGCTGCGCGAAATGGACCGAATACGCCTTTGCCCTCGTCGGCGTCTGCTGCCTGGAGGATACGCCGGCCCGCTGGGTCGCCGTGCATCGCAAGCATCACCATTTCGCCGATGATGAGCCGGATCCGCATAGCCCGCTGGCCAGCCTGCTCTGGTCCTATTTCGGTTGGCTGTTCATCGAGAACAAGGATCTGAACCGCGTCGCTCTTTATGACCGTTATGCGCGCGACATGATCCGCGACCGCTTCTATGTCTTCGTCGAGCGCGCTTTCGTCTGGATCGTGCTGCTGCAATGGGTCGTGTATTACGCGGCGGGGGTCGCGGCCGGGCTGTTGCTGGGCTGGAGCCTGATGGACTCCGTGCAGTTCGGCGCCAGCGTGTGGTTGTGGGGCGTCGTGGTGCGGACCATCGGCGTCTGGCACGTCACATGGTCGGGCAATTCGTTTCCCCATCTCTGGGGCTATCGCAACTACGAAACCAACGACAATAGCCGCAATAATATCCTGGTTGCGATCATCACCAGCGGCGAGGGATTTCACAACAACCACCATGCCGACCCGAACTCGGCCAGCAACGGCCATCGCTGGTGGGAAATCGATCTGACCTACCTTGTGCTGCGCGTGCTGGTGCTGATGGGCGTCGCCTGGGACGTCATCCTGCCGAAGAGCTCTTCGAACGCGCAGGCGACTGAGTAGCCAGCCCTCTCACCGATCAGGAATTTCTGACGGACTTCCATTGCGCCAGCCGCTGCGCAATCAGCGCAGCACGTTTTTGATCGTCGCGATCATCCAGAATCCTGATGTCGTCCAAGTCGGCGCGCCAATAGACGCCGGCTGTCCGCACGTGCACATTCGGATCGGCGTCGGCGCGGGTCGTGAAGTAGCCGGACGCACGGTCGGCCGATTCCAGCTTGATCTCGCCTGTCCCGTCCAGTTGCGGGGCGTCCGGATCCAGCGGGCGCTCGCCCTTCCAGTAGTAGAAAATTCCGGACGATCCCTCCCTCTCCTTCGCCGCCTCGCTCCAGTATCGCGCCGACAGGCTTCCATCCTCCCGCCATGAACGGCCCGCCACTTCGAGCGCGCCGTTGCGATCGCGCGAAATCTTCAGCAGGCCCAGGGCCGATGGCTCCTTCGCCGTGCGCTCCGTCAGGGAGAACTGCCACCACGAGCCCTCGATGCGGGTGACGCGGCCTTCGCTCTCGATGGCCGTGCGAATTTTCTGGTTGATGCTTTTCAGCTCGGACGGGCTCAGCGCCGGGTCGTACCTCACGCAGGTGAGGCCGAGCAGGTCGCTCGGAAGCTTCGCCCCATGGGCATGGAGAATGTAGGTCCGGCGCATGCCCAGGACGCCGCCGAAAAGACCGGCTTCGAACACGACGTTATCCCGCGGAGCCGCCTGGCCCTGCTCGGGCTGGGATGACGCCGACGCGCTGCTCGTCCAGTCGTCTTGTGCAAAGACGAAGGTCGCGAAATCGACTTCCCGGGTAAGCTCGAGCAGCCGTTCCAGCGTTGACACCCCTGGGTTGAAGGATGTCGTCCAGGGCTCGACATGCGCGATTTCTTCAAGCCCACGCGTCAGGGCCTGCAGCAGCTTCTTTTGCTGTCCCGACGAGCCAAGGAAGATGCGGGGCTTGTCCATCCGTTTCTCCGACATCAGGTCGGGCGGCGGCCGCCCGCTTACCGCTTCGCCCAACGATGCTCAGCAAAAGACCCCCTGTCAAAGCCAGGCACTTTCGGTGTTGGAGGGATCTTTGTTACCGGTGATGGGCTGTGCCAATTCCTGCCAATATTGAATGGCAAGGACGATTGGACTGAGGTCCAATCGTCTTGACCCGCGACGATGTGCTCCAAACCAGCGATGGCACGGAGGGAAGACGGATGAATACCCTCGATCGAACAGTCGTAAGTCACTGTCTGTCACCGGCGCGTCACCGAGCGGCAAGCGACGGCTCTTTCATGCCCGGCAGCTATGCCCGTATGTTTCCGGAGCTGCCGCCGTTCGCGGCCGACGAAGGATTCCTGCATGCTCTCGGCCGCGCAGGCGGCCTGTGCGACGGCGGTGACGCCGACGATGACGGGGACACAGCAGCCGGGTGGCCGATCTTCGGCCAGTTCGTGGCCCACGATATTACGGCGGATCGTTCGGCGCTGCGCTCTCACGCCGATGCCACGCCGCTGCTGAACGCGCGCAGCCCGCAGCTCAACCTCGAATGCCTCTACGGCGACGGGCCGACCGGTCATCCCTTCCTTTACCAGCGCAACGACCCGGCGAAGTTCGTGCTCGGCCCCGGCGGCACCGACGTGCAGCGAAACGCCGATGGCATTGCGATAATCGGCGACCCGCGCAACGACTCGCACACATTGGTTGCGCAAATGCATCTTGCGATGCTCAAGCTGCACAACGACTTCGTTGACGAAGCACGGCGCGCAAAGCTCGCGGAGGGTCGCGTGTTCGCGGAAGCAGCCACGCAGCTGCGCTGGCACTATCAATGGTCCGTGTTGCATGAATTTCTGCCGATCCTGGTCGGCGAGGATCTCGCAGACGAAGTGCTTGATGAAGGCCCGCAATGGTTCCGTCCCGCCAATGGCGCTTTCATCCCGCTTGAGTTTGCCGATGCGGCCTATCGCTACGGCCACTGCCAGGTCCGGCACCGGTACCTGCTGAATCGGGAGACCAAACCTGTGGCGATGTTTCCCGACCTCCTCGGCTTTCAGAAGGTTCCGCGTGAGCGAGCGGTCGATTGGAGCCTGTTCTTCGATGCACCAGGCAAGCGCACGGCGCAGCGCTCCAAGAAGATCGACGGCAAACTCGTGCAATCGCTCATCCAGTTGCCAGTCGCGATCACGGGCGAGTGCGAGATCGAGGACTATCACTCGCTCGCGGTGCGCGATCTGCAACGCGGCCAGGGCACCGGGCTCCCGTCCGGAGAGGCGATCGCGCGTCATCTCGGAATTCCGCCGCTCACGCCTGAACAGATTGGCGTCGCCACGACCGGCTGGCGCGCGGAAACGCCATTGTGGTTCTACGTGCTGCGCGAGGCTGCGGCCTGCACCGGCGGCGAGCGTCTGGGGCCCGTCGGCGGCCGCATCGTCGCCGAGGTTCTCACCGGTCTCGTCGATGGCGACAAGACATCGTTCCGCCAGGTCAGCCCCGAATGGCGGCCGCGCAGGACACTCACCGAGCGGCTGGTTTCCGGCGGCTGAGCCGAGAGGAGGCGGAGCCTCCTCTCGGTGTCAATCATCATTACGCTGCGGACTTCGCTGCAACGGTGGAACGCAGGAACGCGAGCAGGTCGTTATTGATCGTGTCTGCGTTGGTAGCCGGCATGCCGTGCGGGAAGCCCTTGTAGGTTTTCAGCGTCCCGTTTTTCAGCAGTTTGGCCGTCAGTGGCGCGGAGTCGGCATAAGGGACGATCTGGTCGTCGTCGCCGTGCATCACCAGGACGGGCACCGTGATCTTCTTGAGGTCCTCGGTGAAATCGGTCTCCGAGAACGCCTTGATGCCGTCATATTGCGCCTTGGCGCCGCCCATCATGGCCTGCCGCCACCAGTTCTGGATGATGCCGGGGATCGGCTTCGCGCCCGGCCGGTTGAAGCCATAGAAGGGGTTGCTCGCGAAATCGAGATAGAACTGCGCCCGGTTTTCCGCGAGCGCCTTGCGCAGGCCGTCGAACACCTCGATCGGCAGGCCGCCCGGATTGGCCGGCGTCTTCACCATGATCGGCGGCACCGCGCTGATCAAAACCGCGGCCGCGACCCGGCTCGTGCCGTGCCGCCCCAGATAGTGGGTAACCTCGCCGCCGCCAGTGGAATGGCCGACGTGAATGGCGTTCTTCAGGTCGAGATGCGCCGTCAGTGCCGCCAGGTCATCGGCATAGTGATCCATGTCGTGACCCTCGCTCACCTGCGTGGAGCGGCCGTGGCCGCGGCGGTCATGCGCGATCACGCGATAGCCCTGCTTGAGGAAGAACATCATCTGCCCGTCCCAGTCATCGCCCGACAGCGGCCAGCCATGGCTGAACACGATGGGCTGACCTTTGCCCCAGTCCTTGTAGAAAATCTCGACGCCGTCTTTGGTCGTAATCGTACTCATGCGGTCCTCCTGCACGGGTGGGAACGATGGTGTGTCCGTGTTGTGAAACGAGTTTTGCGGGCGCCAAAATTACCAACGCGCCATGTTCACAATCGAGTTGGACCAAAGTCCACTTTGGTTCCGCGCAACCCGCATGTCTGCTTTACCACCGCATTGACACGGAACGCGGAAACCCCAAATTTTGCAAAGGCCAAGCTATGAACGAAGGAGAATGATGATGTCGTCACGTGCCAGTTATGGGAAAGCCGCTCCCGAGGTCTTTCAGGGAATGCTCGCGCTGCACGCAGTGGTTCAGAAAACGGGCCTGGACCCGGCGCTTGTCGACCTCGTCAACCTTCGTGTGTCGCAGATCAACGGCTGCGCCTACTGCCTCGACATGCATTCCAAGGATTTGCGTGCGCGCGGCGAGACGGAACAGCGCCTTTACATGCTCTCGGCCTGGCGCGAGATGCCGGAACTGTACAACGTGCGCGAGCGCGCGGCCCTCGCCTGGGCCGAAGCCGTCACCCGCCTGACCGACCAGGAGGTTTCCGACCGGGTTTACGAGCAGGCGCGTGAAGAATTCGACGACAAGAAGCTCGCGCAGCTGACATTGGCTGTCGTTGCCATCAACGGGTGGAACCGGCTCAATGTTGCGTTCCGTACGCCCGCCGGCAACTACAAGTCCGCGATCAAGCAGTCCGCGGCCTAGGGCCGCGGCCAGACCCCGGCATCGGTCGCCAGGCGCATCAGCTCGCTCAACTCGTAGGGACGGTTGAGGTACTCGCTGTCCCGCGGGGGGCGCGGCTGTTGCGACAGCAGCTGGAATTGATCGGCGTCCACCTCGAACAAATGCACGAAAGTGGTGCCGGGAGAAACCTCGGCGGTCTCTTTTGGCACTGTGCTCATGGTCATCTCCCAACGTAACCCTGCGAAAGTCAGCCTGAACCTAATTGGCCGGCGATGAATGCTCAGTGATGCAGGTCACTAAAGGGGCGATTTAATTTTGCCGCCCGCCAGGCTCGGCTCCGCGGGATGGGAACGACTGCTTAAACCGCGGGTTACACTGCAGGAGGACACCTGCATGCGAACGTTACTTTTCGGGTTGCTGGTCGCGCTGGCGGGTTCCTTGCCCGCACAGGCGCTGCCTCACGACCCCTATCCCTGGTGCGCCGTCTATGGCGGCAGTTTCAGCGGCTCGTCCAATTGCGGCTTCAAGACCTTGCAACAATGCATGGCGACAGTCACCGGCATCGGAGGCTCGTGCGAGCCGAACCAGTTCTACAATCCGGGCCGATCGGGCAAACGTGCCAAGGCGGCGAGACAGCCTTCCGGCTCGTACGGCTACGGCGGCTTTTCGAGCCCGTCTTATTTCTACAACGACTGACGGATTCAGTCACACACTGCCGATATTTTCTTCTCTTGCTGCCGCATGTCGGCGACGACCGTTTGGGTGTCCTCGCCGGCCTGAATTCTGTTGGCGAAGAACCGCAATAAATCCGTGGTGCGCCGCAATTCCTTGTCACAGTCTGGCGTTGCGCCGGGCTTGCCAGCGTCAGCGGGCTGCGCGGGAGCGGCGTCCGGCTTCTTCTCTGGCTGAGCAATCGGCGCCGGCTCAACCTTGGCGACGGGCGTCTTGTCTTCGGGTGTGCCCGGCCGGGGTGCGTCCTTGATGAGCAGGATCGCAATGACCACCAGATATAGCGCGACAAACACAACCAGGAGTCTGTCAGGTTTCATTGCGACGGTCCGTACCAGCGCGCCGCGACCAGCGGTCGCTTCTTTAAAAAAACAATGCCGTCATTGTTGCGCGGCGTCCGGTCCTTGGGAAGCGCAATAAAATCAGAGCGCGTCGATATATTGCTCCATGCGGCGGCGCATCGCCGCATCGGGAAGCGGCGGCCGCGCCGCGGCAATATTGTCGTCGACGTAACGCGCCTGCGCCATGCCGGGCACGGCGATCGGCCGCGACGGATGCGACACGATGTATTTCAGGAACACCTGCGCCCAGCTGCTGGCGTTGATCTCGCGCGTCCAGTCGGGCAGCGGACGGCCGCGCGTGGCTTCGAACAACCGCCCGCGCCCGAACGGCAGGTTGATCATCACCGCAACGCCCCGCTCCTGCGCCAGCGGCAGGATCCGCTCGGCGGCGTTGCGATTGTCCATCGCATAATCGACCTGGATCACGTCGAGCGCCTGGCGGCGCATCATCGCCTCGAAGGCAGGATGTTGCCGGTCAAACGACGTGGTCGCGCCAACCGCGCGGATGCGGCCGGCGGCCTTCAGGTCGCGCAAAATGGCCAGCTGATTGTCGATGTCGCGCAGGTTATGGACCGCAATGAGGTCGATCCGCTTGGTGCGCAACCGGGCGAAACTCTGCTCGATTTCCCTCACACCCTCTTCGCGGCTGTTGACGCCCACTTTGGTTGCAAGAAACAGGCGGTCGCGAACGCCAAGTTGCTCGACCAGTAGTCCGATCACTTCCTCCGCCTTGCCATAGGACGGGGCGGTGTCGATCACCTGGCCACCGAGTTCCACGAAGCGCGCAATGGTCGCCTTCAGCGCGGCGAGCTCGGCCTCACCGTCCGGATCGGCATAACGCCTGGCGGTGCCGATCCCGATGACGGGCAGTTCACGGTCGGCACCGGGAATCTTTGCGGTGATCAATGCATTGCTGGCCGCTGTCTGGGTGCGCGCGCTGCGCGGCAGTGCCGCGACGACGGCGAAGGCAGCGGCGGAAGACAGGATGGTGCGACGGTTCATGGCCGATGTCTTTCGTCCGGGATCGCGCTGTCCGCGATAAGACCGATTGCACAACTCCTGGTCAAGAATAAGCGGTCCTTGCACCGTTTCGCGCAAATTTGCGCCTACTCGCCTAGCCTGCATTCCAACTCAACACTGTCGCAACAGCGCATTGCGATGTAGAAGCGAACATGACCCGGACTCGGATCAGGGTGGCGGTATCGGCCCAGCCCTTGTGTAATGTGCCGGTATCCGCGCGAGCACTTGCCATGCGGTCTTGTCTGC
>Ga0310810_10006003_pt1 | contig 13664 bp, 10 predicted proteins | sample NCmetagenome_FD_207641 | JGI IMG/M metagenome (GOLD analysis project Ga0310810, IMG submission 207641) | Soil microbial communities from experimental microcosm in Duke University, North Carolina, United States - NC | ecosystem: Engineered > Artificial ecosystem > Soil microcosm > Unclassified ... | reverse complement strand
AACGGCCATTGCCGTCTCGCCATTCGTGACACCGAGCGATCTCGCCTGGCGCGTGATCGGGCTGCTGAATCTCTATCGGCTCCTGGTACCACTCACGCTGCTGTCGATGCAGTCGGTCTCCGCAACGGGCTGGGAGCTGGCGGCGGCGCGTCCACGGCTGTTCGTGAGCGCCTGCATCACCTATTTCACCGCCGCCGTGCTGCTCATCATTGCCCGGCGCCTCCATTGGTCGAGCCTGCGCATCGTTGCACTCGTCAACGCGACCGTGGATGCGCTTGCCATCGGGTTCATCGTCTACGCGAGCGGCGGATCCTCGAGCGGTCTGGCCATTCTGCTGGTGCTGCCCGTGTTTGCCCTCACCGTGCTCGCGGGTCCCCGCGATGCGCTGCTCATCGCTGCAGTCGCGGCCCTCGCCATACTGGTGGCGCAGGTGGTTACGGGTGCGACGAGCGTGTCGTCGGCCACCGACTACATCACCGCCGGAGTCTTCGGCGCGGTGCTGTTTCTGGTGGCGCTCGCCACCTGGCCCGTTGCCAATCGCCTGCGCGAGAGCGAGGCGCTGGTGCGCCGTCAGGAGCTGGACCTTGCCAATCTCGCGCAGCTCTCGCAGTACATCGTGCAGCATCTGCGCGAGAGCCTGCTGGTAGTCGATGCACAGGATCGTATCCGTCTCATCAACGAGTCCGCTGCCGAAATCCTGGGCGATGAGAATGCCTACCCGGACGCCCTGCTGGGCGAGGCTTCGGCGCGGCTTCTCTATCTGCTCGAGTCCTGGCGCCAGCGCTCGGGTGCCGCCACCGGCCCCCGTCCGGACCAGACCTTCGTCGCGGCGGATGGCGCACGTCTCATCCGCGCTCACTTTGCGCAGCTCGGCACGTCGAGTCCGGGACCTGTGCTCGTGTTTCTCGAGGACACGAGTCTCCTGGAGGAAAAGGTGCAGCAGTCCAAGCTCGCGGCTCTCGGACGTCTGAGCGCCAGCATCGCTCATGAGATCCGCAATCCGGTGGGCGCGATGAGTCATGCCGGACAACTGCTCGGCGAGTCATCCCATCTGACCGGCGATGACCGGCGACTCACCGAGATCATCCGCGCCAACGCGGAGCGGGTCAGCGCCATTATTGATAACGTGCAGCGCCTGTCGCGCCGCGAAGCGCCACGACGCGAACGACTGCCGCTTGCGGCCTGGACATGGGAGTTCCAGCAGGAGTTCTGCCAGACGATGCAGTGGTCTGCATCCCGGCTCGTGCTGAGCTCGACGAGCGGGGATGTAGAGGTTACCGTCGACCCGGACCAGCTGCGGCAGATCGTTTGGAATCTGTGTGAGAATGGACTCAAGCATGCGATCGGGGAGTCCGCGGATGAGATTCTCGAGATCCGCTACGGACGCATGAGTGGCAGTGATCGGCCGTTCCTCGAGGTGGCCGATCGCGGCAAAGGTGTAGCGCCCGAGCAGGCGGAGCGGATTTTTGAGCCCTTTTTCAGCGGCGGTCGGGGTACGGGACTCGGGCTGTTTCTCGCGCGCGAGCTGGCGCAGACTAACGGCGCAACGTTGCTGTACGAGCCTCGGGCCGGCGGAGGGAGCATCTTCCGCCTGGTGTTCGCCGATCCACGCCGCTGGGAGCTTCGATGAGCGGGCCGGCAACGACTAGCCGCGTTGCCTCTGCGCAGCCAGTGGTGCTGGTAGTGGACGACGAGCCTGACCTTCTGGAGCTGGTCAGCCTTACCCTCGGACGGATGAGCCTGCGAACCCGCACAGCCGGCGACCTCGACGCTGCGCGGCGGCTGCTGAAAGCCGAACGCTTCGATCTGTGCCTCACCGATATGCGCTTGCCCGACGGAGACGGTCTCGACCTGGTAGCGTGGATCCAGGAGCACCGCGCCTCGGTCCCCGTCGCAGTGATCACGGCACACGGCAACGTCGAGTCCGCGGTCCGCGCGTTGAAGCTCGGCGCGTTCGATTTTGTATCGAAGCCGCTCGATCTCGGCATTCTGCGCAAGCTCGTCGGCAGCGCCATCAAGCTGGGCTCCGCTGTCGATGAGCAGACGGCTGCTTCACTGCGCGGTCCGCGCCTGCTCGGCAGCTCGGCGGTAATGGAGCAGCTGCGGGAGATGATTGCACGTGTGGCTCGCAGCCAGGCCCCGGTACACATCTGCGGCGAATCCGGCACTGGCAAGGAACTGGTGGCGCGCATGATTCATGAGAGCGGAGCGCGCCGCGACGGGCCCTTCGTCGCCGTGAACTGCGGTGCCATTCCCACCGATCTCATGGAGAGTGAGCTGTTCGGGCACAAGCGCGGCAGCTTCACGGGAGCTGTAGCTGATAAGCAGGGCCTGATACAGAGTGCCGAGGGCGGCACCTTGTTTCTCGATGAGGTGGCGGACCTGCCGCTGCACATGCAGGTGAAGCTGCTCCGCGTCGTGCAGGAAAAGACGATCCGTCGCGTAGGTGAGGCGCGCGAGGAGACGGTCGACGTCCGTATCCTTTCCGCCACCCATAAAACCCTCGCTGACCTCGTCGCTCAAGGGCTGTTCCGCGAGGATCTCTTTTACCGCATCAACGTCATCGAGCTACGGGTTGCGGCGCTGCGCGAGAGAAGCGGCGACATCCCCGAGATCGCACAAGCCATTCTCGAGCGACTCGCACGGCGCTCCAGCGGCACCCCGCCGAAGATCGCTGAGGATGCTGTGAAGGTTCTCCAAGCCTATCCCTTCCCCGGAAACGTACGCGAGCTCGAGAACGTACTGGAGCGCGCCGTGACCCTGAGCGTAGATGGGGTAATCACGACCGAGCACATTCGGCTGCGCGCGTCCGCGCGTTCCGCGACCGTCGAGACGGCACCGAACACGGCTAGCGTCTCAATTGTGACGGACAGCCCCGCGCTCGGCAGCCAGCTCGAGAGCATCGAACGAGAGGCCATCGTCAAGGCGTTGGAAAAGACCCGCTACAATAAGACGGCAGCGGCGAAGCTCCTTGGGATGAGTTTTCGCGCGCTGCGTTATCGCATAAAGAAGCTCGGGATCGAATAGGCATCGAGCGACCGGACGGCGCCAGATGACGTTTCAGGTCACTTTGTGACGCAGCATGACGACAGTGGCGTCAGTCTGCGACAGAGCTAAGTTAACTGGATGAGGCCCGTCATCCCGTTTTTGTACTTTATAATCATGTACTTAATGCTTAAGCGCAGCGATGGCATGCACCTTGCTTCCTATCAGTCGGGGCGCCTTTTGCGCCGCTGACTTTGTACCCAAAGCTTTTAGGAGTTTTATCAAATGAAGGCTGTGCAAAAGGGTTTCACCCTTATCGAATTGATGATCGTTGTCGCGATCATCGGCATCCTGGCGGCCATCGCCATCCCCGCGTATCAGGACTACACCGTTCGCTCGAAGGTGACGGAAGGCCTGAATCTGGCCGCGGCTGCGAAAGTCTCCGTGGCGGAAGGCTTTCAATCGAACGGCATCAACGGCGTTCTCGCGGCCTCGAATGCGTTAGCCGCCGTGAATGGCTTTAGCCCCACCAAGTATGTGCAGGCGATGAGCATCAACGCAGCGAATGGCATGATCACGGTCACTTACAACGGCGTTAACGTTCCGCAGCTTGCTGCGGGCAACATCATCACGCTGACCCCGCAGATCAACAAGGCCGGCGCCTACGAGTTGCTCTCCACGGCAAACGCCAACGGCGACTCGGGCAATGTCGACTGGGCTTGCGCCTCAGTCACAAATACCACTGCCACGTCCAATAACCCGGGAATGTTGACCCCTGTCCTTGGTACCGTACTTGCCAAGTACGCTCCGACGCAGTGCAAGTAAGCGACTCCTGAGATTCCATTTCGGAGTCAAAGCCCCGGCCCCGTGCCGGGGCTTTTTTTTCTAACGGAAATCCCTGCCTAACTGTGACGCGCACCGCCGCGCCAGCAGCACAGCTTATTCACAATCGGTTCGTGGAGACCGTGTCAGCTAAGTCTATGAATGTGAAAGGTTATGTAGCACCGGTATACCGGCTGGCCGTTGCAGTCCGGCCGCGACGACGCGTCCCAGTGGGCGTCGCAGCAGGCTTTACGCTGATCGAGTTGATGATCGTCGTGGCCATTATCGGCATTCTGGCCGCAATCGCCATTCCGGCCTACCAGGACTACACGGTGCGCTCGAAGGTGACTGAAGGTCTGAATCTGGCTTCCTCCGCCAAGATCTCTGTGGCGGAAAGCTTTCAGTCGAACGGCGTTGTTGGCCTCGCCGCGGTGTCTGCGTCGTTGGCCGGCCCCGGGGGTTTCACACCGACCAAGTATGTATCCGCGATGTCCATCAATGCGGCCGATGGTCACATCCAGGTCACCTACGACAGCAATAACATTCCGCAGTTGCCCGCGGGAGCCAACGTCATCATGATGACTCCACAGGTCAACTCGGGTGGCGCCTTCGTGTTGCTTCCCGCGGTGCCGGCCGGGGCCTCGCCCAACATCGACTGGTCCTGCTCGTCAGCCACCGCTACGACTGCCGCGAACAATAATCCACCGATGCTCGTGTCAGCGGGCGGTAACGTGCTTGCCAAGTACGCTCCGACGCAGTGCCGGTAAGCCGACCCTGGAGAGGCTTCGCTTACGGGTGTCTCGGCCGCGGAGCAGCGTTTTCCGGGGGTCCATTGGCCAAATGTGACGCGCACCCCGGCCGTGCAGGCGGATCGTCCTTCAGAATGAGATTTGACAATTGCGCGCCGATTGCGTGGCCACCACGCTGCGGTAAACTGAAATTACCAGGCTTATTTCGCTTGCCATAAGCCCATGAATGACAACGCTTCTTTGACCGCGACGCGCACCGGCTTTGGGGGCCTCCCCCAGCGCCTGGTGCAGGATGGCGTCGTCGATGAAGGGGCGATGCTCGAGGCGGTGAACACCGCGCGCGAGCGCAAGACGAATGTGGTCACGCAGCTCGTCGCCAGCGGCGCCGCACAGGCGCGGGACATTGCGGTGGCCGCGTCCAGCGAGTACGGGGTGCCGCTGTTCGACATCGATGCGGTGAATCTGGACCTCGAGATCGTTCGCCTCGTGAGCGACAAGCTGCTCGCCAAGCATCGGGTGCTGCCGCTCTTCCGGCGGGGCAAGAGACTGTTCGTGGCGGTTGCCGATCCGACCAACCTCCACGCGATCGATGAAGTCCGGTTCGGGACCGGTCTCGGCGTGGAAGCCATCGTCGTCGAGGACGATAAGCTGCAGAAGGCCATCGACAGGGCTCTCGAGCAGGTCGACAGTCAGATGTCGGCGCTGAACGATGAGGCCGATGTCGATCTCGAAGCGCTCGAGGTGTCAGGCGGCGAAGACGAGCTCGACGACAAGATCGGGCGCGATGACGTCGAAGATGCGCCGATAGTCCGCTTCGTCAACAAGGTGATGCTGGATGCCATCCGGCGCGGCGCCTCTGACATCCACTTCGAGCCCTTCGAGAAAATTTATCGTGTGCGCCTGCGCATGGATGGGGTGCTGAAAGAGATCGCGCAGCCGCCCGTGCAGCTGGCTCCGAAGCTCTCGGCACGGCTCAAGGTGATGTCGCGGCTGGATATCGCCGAGCGGCGCGTCCCCCAGGACGGCCGCATAAAGATGAAGCTCTCGAAAAATCGCGCCATCGACTTCCGCGTGAGCACCTGTCCGACGCTTTTCGGCGAGAAGATCGTGCTGCGTATTCTCGACCCTGCGCAGGCCATGCTCGGGATCGATTCGCTCGGCTACGAGCCGTTCCAGAAAGAGCTCTACTCCAAGTACCTTGCCAAGCCGCAGGGAATGATTCTCGTGACCGGCCCGACGGGCAGCGGCAAGACGGTGTCGCTCTACACCGGTCTCAATATCCTCAACCGCGAGGACACCAATATCTCGACCGCCGAGGATCCGGCGGAAATCAATCTACCCGGGGTGAACCAGGTGAACGTCAACCCCAAGGTAGGACTCACCTTTGCATCGGCCATGCGCGCGTTTCTACGCCAGGACCCCGATGTCATCATGGTCGGCGAGATCCGTGACCTCGAGACTGCCGAGATTGCTATCAAGGCGGCCCAGACGGGCCACCTGGTGCTCTCGACCCTGCATACCAACGACGCGCCACAGACGCTCACCCGCATGGTCGACATGGGCGTGAAGCCCTACGCGATTGCGACCTCGGTGAGCCTCATCATTGCGCAGCGACTCGCACGACGTTTGTGCGGTACCTGCAAGGTGCCACGCGACATTCCCAGGGAAGCTCTCCTCAAGGAGGGCTTTTCGGAGGCAGATGTTTCGGCCGGGCTGAAAATCTTTGGCCCCAAGGGATGCTCGAACTGCACCGACGGCTACAAGGGCAGGGTAGGCATCTACCAGGTACTGCCAGTCACCGAAGCGATTGCACGCATCATCCTCGGTGGAGGCAGTGCGGTGGAAATCGGGGATCAGGCGGCCCAGGAGGGCGTGTGGGATCTGCGTCGCGCGGGGCTCGAGAAAGTGAAGAGCGGCCTGACCAGTCTCGAGGAAGTCAACAGCGTCACGGTTGAGTGACGCAGGGCGGAAGGAATATGGCTCCGGCAGCAACGGCGAGCGTCAAGGTCAAGCGCGAGATTCCCTTCGCTTGGGAGGGCCGCGACAAGCGCGGGGCCCGCATCAAGGGCAGAAGCCTCGCGCCCGATGAGCAGACGCTGCGGTCAGAGCTGCGCCGTCAGGGCGTAGCACCCTCGAAAATTCGCAAGCAGCGTCAGGGTCGCCGGGGCGGCAAGGCCAATGCGGGCGACATCGCCATCTTCAGCCGCCAGCTCGCCACCATGCTCGCGGCGGGCATTCCGCTCGTGCAGGCGTTCGAGATCGTGGGTGCAGGCCACGAGAAGCCGGCGATGCAGAAACTCATTCTCGACGTCAAGGCTGACATCGAGGGGGGCACCTCTTTACACGAAGCACTCGGGAAGCATCCGCTATACTTCGATGACCTGTACGTGAATCTCGTCGAGGCGGGCGAGCAGGCGGGCGCGCTCGAGTCGCTGCTCGACAAGATTGCCACGTACAAGGAGAAGACCGAGGCGCTGAAAAAGAAGGTCAAGAAGGCGCTGTTCTATCCGGCTGCGGTTCTGGTGGTCGCAATAGTCGTAACCATCATTCTTCTCGTGTTCGTGATTCCGCAGTTTGAGTCGCTTTACAAGGGCTTCGGCGCTGACCTTCCGGCCTTCACTCAGTTCGTGATCCACCTCTCGCAGTTCGTCCAGCACCAGGGCCTGTTCCTCGGGATGGCGACCGCAGGCGCTTTTTGGGCGTTCTTCTACTTCAAGAAGCGCTCGAGAAGCATGCGCGAGTTCCTCGACCGCCTGATCCTCAAGATGCCGGTGATCGGACCGATCCTCAACAAGGCAGCGATCGCGCGCTACGCGCGTACGCTCTCGACCATGTTCGCCGCTGGGGTGCCGCTGGTCGAAGCGCTCGACTCCGTAGCCGGTGCCACTGGCAACATCGTCTACGAGAACGCGGTAAACAAGATGCGCGACGAGGTATCGACGGGCCAACGACTGCAGCGCGCGATGGAGAACACCGGCCTCTTCCCCAATATGGTTAACCAGATGATCGCAGTCGGCGAGGAATCGGGATCGCTCGATGAGATGTCCGGAAAGGTCGCGACCTTCTACGAAGCGGAAGTCGATAACGCGGTCGATGCCATGTCGAGCCTCCTCGAGCCACTCATCATGGTGGTGCTCGGCGTGCTCGTCGGCGGTCTCGTAATCGCCATGTATCTGCCGATCTTCAAGCTCGCGTCGGTCGTGTAGCAACAGGCGCTGCGCCTGACAGAAAGCGCCGCGCTTCGCGCGGCGTTTTCATTAGGATGCGCACAACGATGTCCGCGATTGAATTGCTCGCCAGCTCCTCAGCCTTTTTCGTCGGTACCTGTCTGGTGCTGGGGCTGGTTATCGGCAGCTTTCTCAATGTGGTGATCTACCGCCTGCCGCTCATGCTCGAGCGGCAGTGGCGCCAGCAGTGCGAGGAAGAATTGACTGCCGCGGCGGCGTCCGCCGCGCAGTCGACAGCCGCTTCAGCGATCGTAAACGCGCCTCGAGCCGTCCCCGAGCGCTTCAATCTCATCGTCCCGCGCTCCGCCTGCCCGGTGTGCCGTGCACCGATCCGCGCACTGGAGAACATTCCTCTACTCTCCTTCCTGATCCTCGGCGGAAAGTGCGCCCACTGCAGGGCGCCAATCAGCCCTCGTTATCCGCTCGTGGAGGCGCTGACCGGTATAGTGTCTGCGCTCGTGGCGTGGCAGTTCGGCTTCGGCTGGTCTGCGCTGGCAGCCCTGGTGCTCAGCTGGTTCCTGCTCGCACTCACATTCATCGACATCGACCACCAGCTGCTGCCGGACAGCCTGACGCTGCCGTTACTGTGGCTTGGGCTGTTCGTAAGTCTTTGGAGCGCTCAGGCGGGAACGGCTGCGCTGCCCGTGGACCTGCGCTCGAGCTTGATCGGTGCCATGGCGGGTTACGTTAGCCTTTGGAGCGTCTATCATCTGTTCCGCCTGGTGACGGGTAAGGAAGGCATGGGTTACGGCGACTTCAAGCTCTTCGCCGCGCTTGGGGCATGGCTGGGATGGCAAATGCTGCTGCCGGTGATACTGATTGCAGCCGCAGTCGGCGCCGTGGTTGGCATTTTCCTCATATCACTCCGCGGGCACAGTCGCGCCACGCCCATCCCATTTGGCCCTTTTCTCGCCGCGGCGGGTTGGTTGATGCTGATGGTCGGCCGACCGCTGGTGGCGAAATATCTGGGCTTGTTCGCGCCTTACTCATGAGCCGAGCTACGTGAGCCCGCGCCCGTATCGGGTGGGACTTACCGGCGGCATCGCCAGCGGGAAGTCTACGGCAGCGAAGTTCTTCGGTGCGCTCGGGGTACCGATTCTCGACAGCGATCAGATCGCACGTGATGTGGTCGAGCCCGGACAACCACCGCTCGAGCGGCTGATCGAGCGCTTCGGTCAGAAGATCCTCACGCCGGATGGTCATCTCGACCGGCCGGCGCTGCGAGACATCGTATTCTCAGATCCGAAAGCGCGCGCAGACCTCGAAGCGCTCACGCACCCGGCGATCGGTGCCGCGATGGAAGCCCGCTCCGCCGCCGCGGGTGGCCCCTACCAGATCCTCGTCATCCCGCTGCTGGTGGAAAAGAACCTGGCATCGCACGTGGATCGCGTGCTGGTGGTCGACTGTGAGGAAGAACTGCAGATCCGCCGCCTGCGTAATCGCGACGGCTCGACCTCCGCGCAGGTGGAGGCCATCCTCAAGGCACAGGCTCCGCGTGCAGCACGGCTGAAGGCCGCGGACGACATCATCCACAACGACACGAACATGAGTGCGGTGCGCGATCAGGTGGCTGCACTGCACGCGCGCTACCTCGAGTTCGCAGCGCGGGCCAACCCCTGAAAGCGGGGGGCCCGGCCGCGACGGTTTACGCGCGGCGCGCAGGTGAAGCAGAATACGCAAGTGATGCAATCTGCTGCACCGGAAACCGATATTTCCGCGGAGTCGGCCACCGAAACCGCGCTGCTGGTCTTCGAGCAGCCGCTGAACGAGCGGATGCGCACGTTTCTGCGCCTCGACTTCCTCTACAACCAGGCGCTGCATCACAACGAGATGGCAAGTCCCTGGGGGAGCCGCTCGGCCATGGCGAGCCTGATCGACATCCTCGCGATGACGACCCGCGGCGATGTGCGCTCGGACGTCCTCAAGGAGCTCGAGAGTCACCTTGCCATCCTCAATGAGTTCCAGTCGCGCCCCGGTGTCGATACGCAGCGCCTGAAGACGTTGACCTCGAATCTCCAGCGGCTGCGGTCCGATCTGATGAGTGCGGGCTCGGCGTTCCTGCAGCCGTTGCGCGACTCGGAGTTTCTCAACGCCATCAAGCATCGTAGTGCCATCCCGGGTGGAACCTGCGAGTTCGACCTGCCGGACTATTACTTCTGGTTGGCGCAGCCCGATGAGACGCGCATGCGCAGCTTCAATCAGTGGCTCGGGCTGCTGCGGCCGATGTGCGACGCGATCGCAGAGCTCCTGTGGCTCACGCGCCAGAACGGCCGCACGCGCCAGGAGGTCGCTGCGGGCGGCACCTTCAACATCACCTTCGACCGGGATAATCCGCTGCAGCTGCTGCGGATCTCGCTACCCGCTTCCTCTGGTTTGTATCCCGAGATCAGCGGCAGCCATCACCGCTGCAGCGTGCGCTTCCTCGCGTGGCATGGCATCACCGTGCGTCCGAGCCAGACGGAAAACGATGTGCCCTTCATGCTGAGCTGCTGCGCCTGATAGGCGCGGAATAGGAATCGCGTGAGTCCCGCGCGCGTCAAATGTCCGACGTGTCATCGTGATTTGGAGTGGGAAACCGCACCTTTCCGGCCCTTCTGCAGCGAGCGCTGCCGGCTGATCGATCTCGGCGCCTGGTTCTCCGGCCAACGGGCAATCCCGGGGGAGAGTGCACCGCAGTCAGAGAACCACGTCACGGAAGAACGAACCTCTAAAGGCGACACTTAATCGATGCCGTTCCGATTGAAGGCATTTGCTCTCCACCTCCTTGGGAGCGCGGGCGCGCTGACGCTCGCCCTCGGCGCCCTGTATCTCGGCTGGTACCGCTGGCCGGGCTGGTATCTCTCGAGTGTGCTGCACGTTGTGGGCATCGTGGTGATGGTCGATCTCGTAGTGGGCCCAACACTTACCTTGATCGTCTCGAACCCCGTGAAGTCGAGGCGTCTGCTGATGCGTGACATTGCGATCATCGTAACGGTGCAGCTCGCTGCGCTGGTGTACGGGAGTATGACCCTCTGGAGCGGCCGCCCTCTGTATTACGCCTTCTCAGTGAATAGTCTGGAATGTGTCCAGGCATCAGACATCGATGCGAGCGAAGTCGCCCTGGCCCTGCGCCAGAATCCGTCGTTGGCGCCCCACTGGTACAGCCTGCCACGTTGGATTTGGGCGCCGCTGCCGGATAACCCCGATGAAGCCATGGGAATCGTAAACAGCGTCTCCTTGGGAGGTGGCAAGGACGTCACGGACATGCCTCGCTATTTCAAGCCGTGGGAGCAGGGTCTGCCAAGTCTGCGCGACCGTCTGATGCGGCTCGACGACATCAAGGAGCTGAACAAAAAGGAAAAGCAGTATCTGCATGCCCGTCTGTCGGCGGCTGGGGTCGCACCGGACGCACGCAACCTGCTCATCATGTGGGGAGGTTCCAGGCGGGTCGTGGCAATCTTTGATCCGGCAACGTTGCGGATCAAAACTCTCCTCAGACCGGACCTCGCGTGAGTCTGCTGCGTGTCACTGCGCCTCGACGGCCGGCGCTGACACGCCGAGCCACTTGGCGAGGAAGGCCCACTGATCCGCGAAGTCATCGATCTGCATCCACATGGGCTTGCCGGCGCCGTGCCCGGCGCGCGTTTCGACGCGGATGAGAATCGGATTCGGGCAGATCTGCGCGGCCTGGAGCGCGGCGGCGAACTTGTAGCTGTGCCACGGGACCACCCGATCATCGTGATCTGCGGTGGTGATGAGAGTCGGCGGATAGCACACCGCGTTTTTCACGTTCTGAACGGGTGAATAGGCGTAGAGCGCGCGGAACTGCTCCGCATCCTCCGACAGACCATAGTCCGAGGACCATTGCCGGGCGTTGGCGCTTGCGGTCTGGTAGCGCAGCATGTCGAGCACTCCGACCGCGGGCAGCGCCGCACCGAAGAGGTCCGGCCGCTGCGTGAGCACCGCGCCCACGAGCAGTCCGCCATTGCTGCGGCCGTAAATGCCGAGTCGCGCCCGGCGGGTATAGTTCTCGTTGACGAGAAATTCCGCCGCCGCGACGAAATCATCGAATACGTGCTGCTTGTTGGCTAACGTGCCGGCCTTGTGCCAGGTCTCGCCGTACTCACCGCCACCGCGCAGGTTCGCTTCCACGTAGGTACCGCCCATCTCGAGCCACGCTTCGACCGTGGGCCGGTACACGGGCGTGAGCGAGATGTCGAATCCGCCGTAACCGTACAGCAGCACCGGCTGGTTGCCATCGCGCGTGCTGCCGCGCCGGTGGGTGATGTACATCGCCACGCGGGTGCCGTCCTTGCTGTTGTAGAACACCTGCTCGGTCACGAACTGTCCGCTGAGTGCGGAGGTGTGCGGCTCGCGCCAGAGCGTCGGGTGATTCGCCGGCACATCGAGCCGGTAGATCCTGCGCGGAGTCAGGTAGTCCGTGTAGGAAAAGAAAGTTTCCGACTGCGCCCCTTCGCCCTCGAAGCCCTCGATGCGACCGAGACCCGGCAGGGCCACCTCCCCCACCGGGCGGCCGTCGCGCTCGTAGAGACGCGCCACGCCATGGGCGTCTTCGACGTAGCTGGCGATGAAGCGGCCGCCGACATAGCTGGCCTCCGCGAGCGCCGCGGAGCCCTCGGGCACGATGGTGCGGCGGGTGACCGGCGCACGCGCATCGACCGCGATGACCCGCCCGAGCGGAGCGCGGTAGGTCGTACGGAAATAGAGCTCGTGCCCGCGCGAGCCGATGAAGGTATACAGCGCCTCCCAGTCTGCGAATACCGGGTGAGGCTTGCCTCCCTCGCGCAGGTCGATGACGTCGACGCCGTTTTTCTCGTAACCCTCGAACAGCGTGACGATCAGGTAGCGGCCATCTTCGGTCACGTGTGCGGTCGGCACGTGCGTCGGATGGTCGGTGACTTCGTACACCAGGCGGTCGCGGTCCTGCGGAGTGCCGAGCTGATGAAAGTACACCGCTGGCCGGCCGGTATCGTCGCCGTGTCCATTCGCGAGCGCCGGGTAGCGGCTGTAGTAGACGCCTGAGCCGTCGCGCGCCCAGGACACCCCCCAGAACTTGGTGAAGCGCAGCTCATCGGGGTAGTCGGCGCCATTGGCCACTCGCTTGAAGTGCCATACCTGCCAGTCGGTACCGCCATCGGCGAGCGCGTACGCCACGACGTTGCCGCCCGGGTCGGGCGTGAAATCCGCAAGCGAAACGGTGGCGTCCTCGCGCGCATTGTTTGGATCGACCAGCACGCGACCGGCTGCATCGGGGGAGTCGATGACCTGCAAGACACTCTGATTCTGCGTGCCATTGTTGTGCAGGTAGAAGTAGCGGCTGCCGCGTTTCAGCGGCACCTCGTAGCGCTCGTAATTCCACAGCTGCGTGAGACGTGCCTTGAGCCACGGCCGCGCTGGCAGCTCCGCCAGGCGTGGCCGCGAGATGTCGTTCTCCGATTTGACCCAGGCCTGCACCTGCGGGGAATCGAGATTCTCGAGCCAGCGGTAGGGATCGGCGACCTTGGTGCCGAAATAATTGTCGGACACCGAGACGCGCGCGGTAACCGGATACACGATGGTCTTCGGTACCGGCGATACGCCGACCGCCTGATCCGTCACCGTAGTCATCGGCTTGCCGCCTGGGCCGCTGCCGGGGACCGTGTGGGGTCCGCCGCTCACGAATGCGTGACCGCAGGAAGAAAGGAGCCCGAGCACGCTGCTCGCGGCGATGAGCGTTGCGGCCGTCGCCAGGCAGCGCACGAGCCTCACGCCGGTGCCTTCAGGGGAATTTGATCTTGCCGCCACCCGGGGGGGCGGAGCCGGGGCCCACCGCACCACCAACATCCGGCACCACGATGCGCGAGGCCGCCTCGCGCCGCAGCTCGCGCGCCTCATCGATCGC
>Ga0310810_10006002_pt1 | contig 13665 bp, 11 predicted proteins | sample NCmetagenome_FD_207641 | JGI IMG/M metagenome (GOLD analysis project Ga0310810, IMG submission 207641) | Soil microbial communities from experimental microcosm in Duke University, North Carolina, United States - NC | ecosystem: Engineered > Artificial ecosystem > Soil microcosm > Unclassified ... | reverse complement strand
TTTTCGCGCGATCCGCGAGGCCCAGCGCCAGAAGCTCCGCCGAGCCCGACCCTGCGGCGCCGTCCTCGCGGGGAGAAATAAGATAGGCGTGCGATCCGATATAGCGGTCGAGGACCAGGCGGAGGAACCCCGACCCGTTCAGAAACGCCATCCGACCGACGGTGTCGAACCCGCCCCAATGAAAGACGCGGCGCGGCCTCAGCGCCTCCCACAATCGCAGCAAAACCTGGAATTCCCAATTACCGCGCAACGCGGCGGTGTCGCTCCCCTCATTGCCAAACGGCTCGTTCAGAAGGCCGAATTGGTGGACCTCCGGCACGGTTTGCGGCAGCCGCGCGTAGGAACGGATCGCGCGCTCTGCGGTCATCGACGGCGACAGATTCGCCGGCTTGTCGAGAAAAGAATGAAGGCTGCGCGGCACATCCGTAATCTTCAGCTGGTCGCGGGCCGCGAATTCCAGGAGATCGCCCGTGTCGTAAACGCAATGCGGCATGTTCGGTGTGCAGGTCCCAAGCCCGGTGAATTCGCCCGGGCCCAGCACGGCATCGGGGAGCACCGAGTGGAGCGCGCGGTCGGTCGCCTCGTAATAACGAAAGAACTCATCGGCTGTCGCATCGAAGCTGACCTTTTCGTCGTATTCGACACCGGTCTCGAACTGGATCGCGGATGCCTCGCCGCCAACATAGGCAGCGAGGTCGGTGGCGAACTGCCGGACAATCAGGCTCCACTCTTCGATGTCGCCCGGCGGGGTCCGCCGCCCCCACGGCCCCATCTCGGGCGGGCGGCCATCCGGTGTCGCCAGATCCCACGGCACGTTTTCGAGCGCGATCGTGATGTCGCGTGACCGGTATCCGGCGGCGAGATAAGGTTCGAGCCGCCGCCGGATCAAGTCGGGCCGGAACTGCCAGGATCCGTCGCTCCGCCGAATTGCGTAATCGAGCGAGCGGCGGCCGAGGCGATCGTCCCATTGGTGGAACTTCTGCAGCCAGTCGTCCCGATAGCCGCCGAGGAAGCGGTTGATCGTGAAGCTGTCGGCGAACGGGATCTCGCGGCTCGTTCCAGGTTTTGCGCGATACTTCAGATCGATGTCGGAAGCGGTGAGATAGGCCGGGATCTCGATCAGGCCCATGCCGATCAAATGGCCCTGCAATTGGGTCGCGCGATAGAAGGGGCCGAGGATGCCGAGATCACGAGCGCCAGCGGCGGGCGCGGCGCGGCCGAGCGCCAACCCCGCGCACAGCGACAGCAGAAAACCGGCAATGCGGGCAGAGGCGGGAGGCTCCCATCGCATCGCCGTGGCTCCTACCCGCTGCTCGCGAGAGAGCGGCGAGCGGTGACGGTCTTTTGCGGTCCGCGATCTCTGCACAACCATCGCGAGGGCCCTTTGGTACAACACACGTAAATAAATACTCTGATTACCATCTTATTTGGCCAGAATTATAGCAAAATTAAGGCCTCGCCGCAAAAACTCACCTCAACAAGGATATCGCAGCGCAGAACCAAAGTCGAAGTGATGAACAATACTTTAATTGACCGAGCGACGGCGAGGACAGTGAGTGCCGCTACGCTGCGTGTATTTGGCCCTGACCGCGTTGCCGTTTCTTGAGCTCGCTTTTCGCGATTTGAAGAAACACTGCATACGATAGAATGAGATAGGCAGTTTTCATTGCACGTCAGCCGGGCGTTAAGGTATTACCGACACGCTCCGGGGCAAATCCGGCACAGCCCGAACCGACCCAGAGAAAAGCAGCGCGTCGGAGAGTTTTACAGCCTGAATTCGGGCGCGCGCCTCGCCTTTGGCAAAAGCCATGAGGGAGAGGCGCCGGCAAGTACCTTCGAGGTGATTCGTGCAAGTTCTCGATTTCAACACTGGTATCGACTTTGGAGCCAAGGGAAACCTCAAGGAGTTCAGCCCGGTCGGCTTCAGCCCCAATCCGGACGAAGTCAGTACCTGGAGCGCCCAGCAGTTTGTTGAGCTGCATTTCCGGCTGCCGCCGCTGCGGCGCAATTTGGGCATCACGGTCCAGGTGTTTCCGTTCCTGCCGGACGGCGCGCCGGTGACGAAGCAGGATTGCTGGGTGCACGTCAACGGGCTCTTGGTGCATTTCTGCTCGGTCTCGGCACCCTCCGAGATCGGCTTCACGGTGTCGCGCGAGATTGTCAGCCCGCGCGCCAACCGCCTGTCATTTGTGCTGCCGAACGCGCTCTCGCCGAGCGAGCTGAAGCTCGGCAACGATCTGCGCAAGCTGGCGCTCGCTTTTGTCAAGCTGAGCGCGGCGCAGGCATAGCGCGCCGACGCAACAACAGATATTCGAGACTTGAGGATCGCATGGCGAGAACGTCGCAAGAGCGCAAGAGACGGACGGCCGGACCGGAACCGGCCGATGCCGGCGCCGCTGCCGCAGGATGGCGGCGAGGCGAACGACAAAGGAGGAGAGGGCGCTCTTGTCGTCGAGCTGTCGGATATCGGCCAGGCGGAGCTTGCGCTCGCCGACGAGATGAGTTCGGAGCCGCTGCACGGCTTGCATCTGGTGAGCGGCGAAGGCGGAGTGGCGCTTCCCTCGCCGGTGATGCTCGCAAATGCGGCGGCGCCGCTCGGGGCAGGTGCTGGCGGATCGGAAGCGGAGCTCGCCGGCGCCCCGATCGAGGGAAGGCTGCGCGGCAATCTCGATTACGCCGACTGGTCGGGCATCAAGGGCTGGGCCTGGGATCCGACCGAACCGGAGAAGCCCATCGCGCTCGAATTGCTCGACGGGGACAATTTGCTGGCGACGGTATTGGCGAGCGAATACCGCGCCGATCTGCTCGATGCCGGGATCGGCGATGGGCGGCACGGCTTTACGATCGGGTTCAGCGAGACGCTGCTGCCTTTGGCGCGCCATACGCTGCATCTGCGCCCGGTCGGCGCCAAGACCGAGCTGCCGTCTTTTCCGCTCGAGCTGGCGCGCGATCACATCGGCTTCGATGCGAGCGCCATGCGCTTTCTCCTCGGCAATGTGGCGGCCGAGACGGCGCGCGCTCAGGAGCCGGACGATCTGGCGCCGATGATCAACAACCTCGTCGAGCTGCTCGATCAGGCGTTGTCGCAATACTACGCCCTGGCGGCCGGTAAGGCGGCGCTGGCGACGGCTGACATGCTGAACCCCGCGGCTCTGACCGGCCAGGTGCAGACGCTTGTCGAGTCGATCCAGCGGAATTACGCGATTCACCACGAAGAAGCCGAGCACCCGGTCGTCTCGATCATCATCCCGGTCTACAACAAATTCGATCTGACCTATCAGTGCGTCCGCTCGATCCAGGAGCATGGCGCGGAAATCCCCTACGAGATCGTCATCGTCGACGATTGCTCGCGCGATGAGACCCTGTTCGCCAATTTCGTGTTCAGCGGCGGTATCCGGCTGGTGCGCAACAGCGCCAATTCCGGGTTCGTGCGCACCTGCAACCGCGGCTTCGAGGCGGCGCGCGGCGAATATGTCGTGTTCCTGAACAACGACACGCAGGTAAAGCCGCGCTGGCTCGACGAGCTTTACGAGACGCTGCAGCGCGATCCGAAGATCGGGATTGTCGGTTCGAAATTACTGTTCCCGGACGGCCGATTGCAGGAATGCGGCGGCATCATCTGGCGGCTGGGCGACGGCTGGAACTGGGGGCGCGACCAGGATCCGGCGGATCCGCGCTTCTGCTATATGCGCGACACCGATTATGTCTCCGGCGCCGCCCTGATGATCAAATCGAGCCTGTTCCGCGAGCTCGGCTGCTTCGACGAGGAATACGCGCCGGCTTATTACGAGGACACCGATCTATGCTTCAAGGTGCGGCAGCACGGCTACCGCACCGTCGTACAGCCCGCTTCGGAAATCATCCATTTCGAGGGCGCGAGCGCCGGCACCAGCATCACCGGCAGCGGCATGAAGCGCTTTCAGGCGATCAACCACCGGAAGTTCTTCGAGCGCTGGAAGGACACGCTCGCGACGCACCGCTTCAATAGCGAACTGCCGGAATTGGAGGCGGAGCGCAGTGTCCGGATGCGGGCGCTGGTCATCGACGATTCGGTGCCTGAACCCGATAAGGATGCCGGCTCCAACGCCGTCTTCCAGCACATCCTCACGCTGCAGCGCCTCGGCTACAAGGTGACATTCATCCCCGGCGACAACATGGCCAGGATCGATCCCTACACGGCTGAATTGCAGCGCCGCGGCGTCGAGTGCCTCTACCACCCCTTCTATTTCTCGGTCGAGGATGTGTTCCGGAAGCGGCCGCTGCCGTTCGATCTCGTCTATCTGCACCGTTATTCGAACGCCTCGAAATACGGCGGCATGATCCGCCAGCATTTCCCAAAGGCGCGCATCCTCTACAGCGTCGCCGATCTTCACTTCCTGCGGCTGGAGCGTCAGGCCGAGGTTGAGAAGGATGCGGTGTTGCGAGCCAAGGCCGAGCAGATGCGGCGGCTCGAACTGGGTGCGATGTTTTTTGTCGATTGCGTCATCGTGCATTCGGCGGCGGAAGCGGAGCTGCTCGCCAGGCTTGCGCCCGGGGTCAACGTGCAGGTCATTCCGTGGACCGTCGAGCGGCGCGAGATCACGGCGTCCGAAGAGGAGCGGCCGGCGATCGCCTTTGTCGGCGGCTATCGCCACGAGCCGAATATCGACGCCGCGAAATGGGCGTCCGCGGAGCTGATGCCGCGCTTGCGCAAGGAGGTGCCCGGCATCGAATTGCTGCTGGTCGGCAGCCACATGCCGACGGAAGTATCGGCGCTCGCCGAGAAGGACATCGTGCCGTTGGGCTATGTGCCCTCGCTCGACACCGTGTTCGAGCGGGTACGGCTGACGATCGCGCCGTTGCGCTATGGCGCCGGTCTGAAGGGCAAGGTGCTCGAAAGCTTTGCCGCCGGCATTCCGTGCGTCATGACGACGATCGCCGCAGAGGGGCTCGATCTGCCAAAGCCGATGCAGCCGCTCGTCGTCGATGAGCCGGAGGAGATCGCGGCCCGGGTCGCGAAACTGTGTCGCGACAAGGCCGAATATCGTCGTATCGTTGAGGCCTGTAAGGCTTATATGAGCGCCAATTATTCGGCACAGCGGATCGATGCCCTCCTCAAAGAGGCCTGCGCGCTCGCGAGCTAGATCGGCTGCTGCGGCCGGCGAGCGCCGCCCGGCCGCCTTTCTCGACCGCGACGGCGTCCTCAATCACGATGAAGGCTATGTCGGGCATGTCGCGCGCTTTCGCTGGATCGATGGCGCGCGCGAGGCGGTGAAGCTGCTTAACGAGAGGGGCTATTTCGTCTTTGTCGTGACGAACCAATCCGGCATCGCGCGCGGCCTCTACAGCGAAGAAGACATGGCGGCAGTGCACGCGCATATGGCGGCCGAGCTTGCCGCCGCGGGCGCGTATATCGACGATGTCCGCCATTGCCCCTACCACCCGGAAGGAACCGTCACGGCCTATTGCCGGGTCAGCGACTGGCGCAAGCCCGGGCCGGGCATGATCCTCGATCTGATGCGGCACTGGCCGGTCGAGCGGGAAGGGAGCTTTCTGATTGGCGACAAGGCAACCGACATTGCCGCCGCCGAGGCGGCCGGCATCCCCGGTTATCTGTTCCCGGGCGGCGATCTCGCGGCGTTTGTCGCGCGCCTGATCGGCGAGCGCTCCTAGCCCGAAGCCTCTCCGCCGTCCTCCCGCGTTATTGTCGGCTGGCTTCCGTTAGCATAGCGCATGCGTGCTCGTGACCGGGGCGACCGGGCTGATCGGCGGAGCGGGTGTCGCCCGGCTCATCGACGACGGTGACGAGATCGTCGCGATTGCCCGCAACACGAGCCGTGCCCGCCGCGGACTGGCGCGAGCTCGACATCGCCCGGATGACCGAGCCGCAGCACTGGCTGCCGCACCTCGCCGCGGTCGACGCCGTCGTCAATTGCGCCGGCGTGTTGCAGGATAGCCCGCGCGACTCGACGCGGGGCGTGCATACCGCTGGCATTCGGCGCATTGTTCGCGGCCTGCGAGCAGGCGGGCGTGCGCCGAATCGTGCAGGTCTCCGCTATCGGCGGCGACCGCCACACCGCGACCGCGTTTTCGCAAACCAAGCTCGCCGGCGACACCGCGCTGATGCAGCGCGATCTCGATTGGATCATCCTGCGGCCCTCGGTCGTGCTTGGCCCGGCCGCTTATGGCGGCAGCGCATTGTTTCGCGGGCTCGCAGCCTTGCCGGTGCTGCCCGTGATCCCGATACCGGCGCATTGCAGGTCGTGCAGCTCGAGGATGTCGTCGCGACGGTTGTGTTTTTTCTCATGCCGGGCGCGCCGGCCCGGCTCGCGCTCGATCTCGCCGGTCCGGAGCGGCTGTCCTTTGCCGATGTCGTGCATCACTTCCGGCGTTGGCTCGGCTGGCGGGAGCCGCGCCTCGCACACTTGCCCGGGCCGCTCGCGGCATTTCTGTTCCGGCTCGGCGACATCGCCGGCTGGCTCGGCTGGCGCCCGCCATTGCGTTCGACCGCGCGATTTGAAATCCGGCACGGTGCAGTCAGCGACCCGCGGCCCTGGACCGAGCTTACCGGCATCGTGCCGCGTTCGCTGTCGGCCGCCCTGGCCAGCCGTCCGGCCTCGGTGCAGGAACGGTGGTTTGCGGAGCCCTCACAGGCGCGTTCTGGCTGCCGGTGGTGTGGATGCAATTGCGGATGCGCGATCTCGCTGCCGGCGCCACTACGACAGCGCAGCCGCTGCCGCGCAAGTATTACCGCTTGTTCCGCATCTGGTTCGCGTTCGGCTTTCCGGCGTTCGCCGCGGTGCTGGCGATCTTCTGGCTGATGATGACGCGGCCGGGAATCCCGCTGCTCACGTTTTAGCGCGGCGACGGAACAGCCCGCGCATATGGCTTGCCACCTCGTAGAGCACCGCGCCAAACGCCCGGCGCAGCGAGGAGGCCGGCACGCCGGCGACACCGAGGACCTCCAGGCCGGCGCGGCGGAAAAGGCGCGCGGCGCGTGGCAGATGCATCCGGTCGCTGACCAGCACGACGCGGGTTTTGCCCATGCCGCGCAGCACGCGCGCGGTATAGGCGGCGTTCTCGAAGGTGTTGCGCGATACCGTTTCGAGCAACACCGCCGTCTCAGGCACGCCAGCTTCGCGCGCCAAATCGCGCATGACACTGGCCTCCGTCGCGGGGCCGGCGCCGCCGCCTGACATCAGGAGGAGCGGCGCCGCGCCGTCGCGATAGAGGCCGACCCCAAGCGACACGCGGCGGCGTAGCCGCTCGCTCGGTCGACCACCCGAGACGAGCTGGCAGCCGAGCACGACGATCGCGTCGGCCGCTTCGTGGTTCAGAGCGGTGCTCGCCTCAGCGGGCGCCGAGGGCGGCGAGGCGCTGTTGCGCATCCATGATCGTCGCCTGCGCCGATGTCGCCGGGGTCAGGTGGAAATCGAACTCCGCGGTGTAGTAAGGACCCGTGATGCCGAGCCGGCTGGCCTCGGCATCGGGTTTCTCATGCTTCGTGAAATCGCAGATCAGCGTGTCCTTGACCGCGAACACCGCATCGCTTTGCAGATACTCGTCGGTGCGGTCGAAGATATGCGTCGTGACCGGCTCGTAACCGTCGGCGGACACGACAAAATGGATATGCGCCGGCCGCCAGGGATGGCGCCCGGTTGCCTTCAGCATGCGGCCGACCGGCCCGTCCGATGGGATCGGGTAGTTGACCGGCAATACCGTACGGATCAGGTAGCGGCCCTCGGCATCGCTGCGAAATTTGCCGCGCATGTGCAAGTCGTCGGGATGGGCATCCTGCGCGTCGTAAAGGCCGTTCGATTGCGTCTGCCACACATCGAGCAGCGCATTCGCCACGGGCTTCCCGTCTAGGCCGAGGACGCGGCCACTGACCAATGTCGGGGTGCCGGTGCGGTCGCTATGCGCGATGTTGCCGCCCATCGGCATGTCGGGCGCGCCGAGCCGGTGGAACGGCCCAAACACGGTCGACTCGGTCGCGCCGTCCGGCTTCCGGTGATCGAGCAGATCGACCACCATCGAGACGCCGAGCGTATCGGAAAACAGGATGAATTCCTGCCGCTTGTCGCTGCACATCTTGCCGGCTTCGGTCAGGATCTCGATCGCCTGAAACCACTCCGCCTCAGTCAATTTCACCTCTTTGACAAAGGCATGCAGGTGACTGATCAGGCTCAGCATGATTTCGCGCAGACGCGGATCTTGTGTCCCTGAAAACCGTGCCAATACCTCGGCGGTGATATCGTCTTCGGTCTTGTTGCGCCGCGGCCCGTTCTGTCCATCCGGCATTGTCGCTCTCCTGTTCGCAATCACTGCGCGGCGGCCTGCGCCGCGATCTCCGGCGCAAACCGCCGCTCCATCTCGCGCCGCACCCGCATCGCCTCGCTGTCGACGGCGGCGACGTCCGACCAGCACACGGTTCGACCTGCCGCGACATCGCGCACCAGCTTGATGCCATGCGCGAGCCCGATCGGCACCGCGCCCTCGCTGAGGCTGCGTGAAGCGGGCACGAGCTTGCCCCAGACCGTGTAGCCGCCCTCGCCGTCGAGGCTCTCGCCAGCCTTGAGCGCGCGCTTTGCGATCGCGACGACATCGCCGGTGAAGGCGCGGCTCTGGCCGGTCGGCTCGCCGCGCAACGCCGCCGACAACACCGAGATGCCGAGCTCAAGCCCGATCAGGTGATAGGGCTTGTACATCGCGGCGTACCAGCCGCTCGCATCGGTCTTGAGGCCGTATTCCCCGAAGCAGGTGCGCGCGTACTCGTTCGGGGCCTTCAGCACGACATAGACGCCCCAGCGCAGATCCCGGAATACCGGGCGGCCGTCGCGCTCCAAACACGAGACGACCTCGACCATTCCGTCCTGCCGCAACGCGCCGCCGTTCTTGCGGCCGCGCAACACGTGCGGCAAATCGTCGACACCGCAGGGCGGAAAGCCGAGCCCGTCCTGCGGCACGGCGAGGCCGGTCGCGTTGGCGATCGCCGCCATCTCAATCGCCGATTTGGTGCCGTCGAGAAACGAATTGAACATCTGCGGGTTCATGCCGCCGGCGCGCGCTTCCTCCGGGCTGAGGCCGTAATGCGCCCAGACATCCTCGGGGGTCACGTCATGATAGGCCGGTAGATATTTCGTGCCCTTACCGGCGGCGACGACCTCGAAACCGCAGGCGCGCGCCCAATCGACAAGCTCGCAGGTCAAGGCCGGCTGGTCGCCATAAGCCATCGAATAGACGACACCCTTGGCACGGGCTTCCTCGGCGAGGAGCGGTCCGGCGAGCACATCGGCTTCGACATTGACCATGACGATGTGCTTTCCCGCGGAGATCGCGGCTTGGGCATGCGCGATGCCCGCAGCAGGGATGCCGGTCGCCTCGACGCCGACCTCGATATCGGGGTCGCCGCAGGCCTCGATGCCTGACTCCACAAAGCGGGTGCGCGCGATGCGGGCCGCGTCCCATCCGACCTTATGGCAGGCGGCGCGCGCCCGCTCCGGATCGAGATCGGCGATCACCGCGATCTCCAGCCCCGGAACGGTCGGCACCTGAGAGAGGAACATCGAGCCGAATTTGCCGGCGCCGATCAGCCCCACCCGGACCGGCCGGCCGGCATCGGCGCGCTGCTGCAGGAGACGATGCAGGTTCATCTCAGCTCATTCCGACTAGGCCGCAATGGCGTTATTGGGCTCGATCATAGCCGAAAGCGGCTGCGGTTGCAGGACCGGCGGTCAAGGATGCCGCTCAGACGGTGTCGTCGGGGGCCAGCCGGCAGATCACCGCCTCATCGGCGGTCTCGACCTGCAACGTCACATGGCCGATGCCGAAGCGCTCCTGCAATTCGTGCTGAGCGCGCCGAAGCAAGGCTTCGGTAGGGACGCCTTCGGGGCGCACGAGGTGCGCGGTCAGCGCCGTCTCGGTCGTGCTCATGCCCCAGATATGCAGGTCGTGGACGGCGGTGATGCCGGGCAGCGAACCGAGATAATCGGCGACGGCGTCGCGCTCGATGCCGGACGGCACGGCATGCAGGGCGAGATTGATCGAGTCCCGCAATACCGACCAGGTGCTGACGACGATGATGATGCTGATCGCGAGGCTGATCGCCGGGTCGAGCCACAGCCAGCCGGTCATCAGAATGAACACGCCGGCAAGCACGACGCCCAATGCCACCGCGGCATCCGAAGCGAGATGCAGAAAGGCGGCCCGGATATTGAGGTCGCCTCTGCGCCCGGACATGAATAGCAGCGCTGTCGAGCCATTGATGACGACCCCGATCGCGGCGACGACGACGACCGTCATCCCGGAGAGCGGCTCCGGCGATTGCAGGCGGCGGATTGCCTCCCAGGCGATCCCGCCGGTGATGACCAGCAGCAGGACGGCATTGCCGAGCGCCACGAGGATCGTGCTGCCGCGGAAGCCGTAGGTGTAGCGCCCGCCCGGCCGGCGTTGGCCGAGAATCGAGGCGCCCCACGCCGCCGCGAGGGCGAGCACGTCGCCGAGATTGTGCCCGGCATCGGCAAGCAGCGCGAGCGAGTGCGAGGCGATCCCGTAAAACACCTCGGCGATGACATAGGCGGCGTTGAGCGCCACGCCGATGGCGAAAGCGCGTCCGAAATTCGCCGGAGCAGCGCCGTGCGTTGCGCTGCCATGCGCCCCATGCGCGCCATGCAATTGGCGATGATCGTGGGGATGATCGAGCATGCCGGGAATATACGCTCAAAAGCCGACAGCTACAGGTTGCGGGGACCTCCCGGCCGGGTATCCTGCAGCAACACCGATAGAGGACAGGCCATGGCGCTCGGCGGCAGCAATGGAATCGCGGCTCGATCCATCTCGGCAGAAGATGCCCGGGCGATGCTCAGGGACGGCAGCGAGATCGCGCTGCTCGATGTGCGGGAGGAGGGTGTCTTCTCGGAAGACGGCCATCCGTTCTTCGCCAATTCGGTGCCGCTGTCGCGCCTCGAATTGCTGGTCCGCGGTCTGGTGCCGCGACAGCTCACGCGGATCGTCGTTTATGATGGCGGTGATGAGAACCTCGCCAATCGCGCCGCCGCCAAGCTGACGCGCATGGGCTACCTCGACGTCGCGGTCATGGCCGGCGGTGCGAAGGGCTGGGCAGCGGCCGGTTACGAGCTGTTCACTGGTGTCAATGTCCCGAGCAAGGCCTTCGGCGAGCTCGTCGAACACCGCTGCGAGACGCCCCACATTGCCGCTGCCGAATTGAAGCGGCGGCTCGATGCCGGCGAGAAGGTGCTGATCGTCGATAGCCGGCCGATCGGCGAATTCCGCAATATGAGCATCCCCGGCGCTTTCGACTGTCCCGGCGCCGAACTGGTCTACCGGGTTCCCGACCAGGTGCGGTCATCCGATACACTTGTCGTGGTCAATTGTGCCGGGCGGACGCGCAGCATCATCGGCGCGCAATCCCTGCGCAACGCCGGGCTGCCGAACCCGGTGCTGGCGCTCGAAAACGGCACGATGGGTTGGGAATTGGCGGGGTTCCAACTGGCGCGCGGGCGCGAGGAGGCATTGCCGGCGCCCTCACCCGAGGGGCTCAGGCGGGCGCAGGTCCTGGCCGACAAGGTGGCCGAGCGTTTCGCGATCCGGCATATCGACGATGCGGCGCTCTCGCGTTCTGAAGCCGAGGCCGAGGCGCGCACGCTCTATTTGTTCGATGTGCGCAGCCCCGAGGAGTACATCGCCGGCCACCTCGCGGGCGCGCGCTCGGCGCCGGGCGGTCAGCTCGTCCAGGCGACCGACGCCTACATGGCGACCCGCAATGCCCGCATCGTCCTGACCGACGATGACGGCGTCCGCGCGGTGATGACCGGGTCGTGGCTCGTCCAGATGGGCTGGCCCGAGGTTTATGTGCTGGCGGGCGGGCTCAAAGGCCGCCAGCTCGTCCAAGGGATGCCGAAGACGGTCATCCCCGAGCTTGACGCGGCCGCGGCCGCGACGATTTCGCCGGCCGAATTGCAGGCGCTTGTCGAAAAAAGCGAAGCGAGCGTTGTCGATCTGGCGCCGAGCCTCGCCTATGAGGCCGGACACATCCCGGGCGCCTGGTTTGCGGTGCGGGCGCGCCTGCCCCGTAGCCTCGATCGTGTGCCAAAGCGCCGTCTCCTGGTCTTGACCTCGCCAGACGGCGCCTTGGCGTGGCTTGCCGCGGCCGAATTGGAGGATTGCGGCTTTGCCGACATCCGGGTGCTCGGTGGGGGCACCGCGGCGTGGCGCGCCGCCGGCCTGCCGCTTGCGACCGGCCGCGAGGCGATGGCCGATACACCCGATGATTGCTGGCGGCGGCCCTACGATCCTTATGCCGCGCCCGATGCGCGCGAGCGTTACTTACGTTGGGAGATCGAGCTGATTCGCCAGATCGAGCGGGAAGGCGATATCGGCTTCCGCGTCTCGGCCTGAATTTTGCGAGAGACAGTCTAGTCCTCAAGCCGCGTCATTATGCCGCTTCGCCTGTCAGCCTTTCGTCATGTTTCGTCGTTACGACGGTCGCACCTACGCGCCCGCGGACGCCGGGCGCGGTTTGCCGCCCGTTGGTACATTGGGGATTTGCGCATGCCCGACAGCCTGTCGCCGGCAGGTTTTTGGGGAGAACCGCTCCGCCGGCCACCGCTCGACGAGCGCTTTCTGCCGCCGCCCGATTTTACGTGGGGCAGCTTCACCGCCGCCGACGGCACCATCTTGCGTTGGGGTCATCTGCCGGTCCGCGATGCGCGGATCGAATGCATCATGGTCGGCGGCTTTGGTGAATTCATCGAGAAGCAATTCGAGACGGTCCGCGATCTCGCCAGCCGCGGCATCGCGGTGTGGTGTCTCGACTGGCGCGGCCAGGGCGGCTCGATGCGGCCGCGCCGCCTGCCGACCCGGCCGCGGGCCCGCAAATTTGATCAGGACGCGCGCGATCTCGCCGATTTCGCGGCCGCCAAGCTGAGCGGCGCCCGACCGCGGCTGCTGCTCGCGCATTCGATGGGCGCGGCGATTGCGTTGGTGTGCCTGCGCCGCCATCCGCGCCTGTTCGATGCCGCGATCCTGTCCTCGCCGATGGTCGGGTTGCGCACGGGCAAGCTCCCGCCGACGCTGCTGCGGGTCATCACCCGGCCGGCGCGGGCGGCGGGGCTTGGCGTCTGCTTTATTCCGGGCGCCGGCAAATGGCAGCCGGACCGCATCCCGTCGCCGGAGCGCAGCCCGGTCTCGACCGACGCCGAACGCTGCCGCATCCGTCATGCCTGGTTTTCGGTTGAGCCGGCGTTGCGCCTCGACGAGGCAACCTATGGCTGGGTCGATAGCGCTCTTGCGCTGGTGGCACGGATTAGGAAGCCGGAATTTCTCGCCGGGATCCGGACGCCGGTCCTGCTGGCGAGCCCCGGGCGCGAGATGGTCGTCTCGCCGGCGGCACAGCGGCGCGCGGCGCGATTGTTGCCGGATTGCACGCTGGTCGAATTGCCCCAGTCGAAGCACGACCCGTTCCTCGAGCACGACCGGGTGCGGGCTTATTGGTTTAGCTGCATCGACCGCTTTATCGCCGAGCGCCTCGTCAAGACTGCGCATTGAGCCGGTTGAGCGTCCGGGCGCTGCTCGCGGCGGCGTTCTTCGTCTTGATGGTCCCCGCGCCTTGCGACGCCGGCACGCGGCTGACCGTCGATCCCAACACGCCGCCCTGGGATGCGATCG
>Ga0310810_10006001_pt1 | contig 13667 bp, 12 predicted proteins | sample NCmetagenome_FD_207641 | JGI IMG/M metagenome (GOLD analysis project Ga0310810, IMG submission 207641) | Soil microbial communities from experimental microcosm in Duke University, North Carolina, United States - NC | ecosystem: Engineered > Artificial ecosystem > Soil microcosm > Unclassified ... | reverse complement strand
CAGGTAGCAGAACGACAGACGCTCCAACAGCACCGATGACCGCGCCCACCGTGTTCGCGGCATATAGCCTGCCGACCAGGCGAGCCTGGTCTGGCGTGGTTGGACTCGCAGCCGCCAGTGCCAATGGAAAGCTCGCGCCAAAAAGGCAAGCAGCGGGAAATATCGACCAGGCGCATCTCAGCAGATCAAGTTGGAAACTTATCCAAACGTTGCGAGACAGGGAGGGATTGACCGGCCAGTAGGGAACTGAGACCGCGAGCATGAACGCAGCCCAGGCAATCGTTAACGCCAGTAGCAATTGGCAAATCCCCAGGGCTGTGTCCGGTCGATTCGTTCGGCGCGCCAGACTTGCGGCGCTGAAGCTGCCCAAAGCAAGCCCGCCAAGAAACACCGCGAGTATTATTGAGAATGTGTAAACGGTTGCCCCAAGCATTAGTGACAGCAGGCGCGTCCACACCACCTCGGCGCTCATCGCGCAAAATCCCGATAAGCCAATAACGAGGTAGACAATTGATTTGGGAGTCGCCGCGGCAGCGGAGGGCTCCGAATCGGGCATTGATTCGCTGTGCGGCGTGGTTCCCGAAACATACAACGTGGTCAGCCCAACGCAGACATTCACCAGCACCGCAACGTAGGTTGTCAGGGCGAGGTCATAAATCCGCAAGAGATAAAATCCGGCCACTAGAGCACCGAGCACCGCACCGCAGATGTTGCCGGCGTACAACCGCCCCAACGAAGCGATCCCTTCAGGCGTGCGATTCAGCCAACGCGAAATCGTCGGCAACGTGGCACCCATGAGAATCGTCGGGGGCAATAACAGAATTGCGCTAAGAAGGCCGCGGGCGAACAGGCCGACCAGCCCTGAACCGCAGTACACATAGATCCGCGACGCGTATGGCAGCAAAAACAGGATCGCGAGACCGCAGGCGCCGACTCCGAGTTCGAGGAGTGCATAGACGCGCAGCGGATGCCATCCGGTCCGAACAATTGGCGACACACCAAGACTCCCGAGGAACATGCCGCCCATGAATGTTCCTAGCAGGAGACCCAGCGAAATGCCGGTCGATCCAATCACCAACTGGAGCACCTGAAACCAGACGACCTCGTAAATCAACGCCGCGGCGCCGCTGGCGCAAAACAGAAACCAGAGGAGAAGAAAGGTCGGAGGCTTTTCGCTCACCAGAGTTTACGGACCGCGAACCGTGGCATGCGCGCGCAACCAGAGCAGATCGACGTTGTTCGCTGAAACCGTGGTGAACTCGTGCTTGAGGCTCTCGAAAGTCTGTTGGGGCGCTTGTAGTTCGGCGCTGCGCCAGCGGTGAATTTCGGCATGTCCATCGGCGAACGTGACCCCACCCGCGTTGCCGTGGTAACCGGCGGGGAAGTTGACGATTTGATTGGCTACCATATCGATTGCGAATTCCCCGTCATCAATGCTGTCATCCCGTTCGTCAACAAACACCAAGGCGTCACTGACAGGGATCCCCACAATCTGCACTTTTTTGCGGAACGGACGATAATCGCTGTTCCAGGGGAGCGAGCGGTAACCCATCCACACACTCATGGAAACATTGCGGACGAGGGGATAATTAAGGCCGCCTTCGCGCACCACGATCTTGCTGGCCATGCATCGGAAGACGCCGGGATTCTTAACGTACGGCGCCAGGGCGCCGTATTTTGGGTCGAGCAAGAGGAGGAGATTCGTATTGTCGGTATTGTTGGCCTGGCGCGGGTCAAGCCAGCCGCTGACCCAGTTGGCGACGTTGGGCACGCGATTAGCCTCATCCTGCCAATGGTTGCCGACGATTGAGTCATTGTGGTCATCGGCGTACATGGTCCACGCGAGTTGCAGCTGCTTCAAATTGCCGATGCAGTGAGCGCCGGTAGCCTTCATCTTGGCGCGATTCAGCGCGGGCAGCAGCATCGCGGCAAGAATCGCGATGATCGCAATCACCACCAATAGCTCAATCAGGGTAAATCCGATAGCACAGCTTGCGATTGGGCGAGCAACTTTCTCTCTGATTGAGAACGCATTGACGCGCATGGACGAGTCCCCGAATGGAAATTTCAGGAGTAATGATAGCTCAGGGTAGCGCGGCAGGTCCAGTGGCAATTTACCAAGACCGCCCGTAGTAACACGGTTGATAACCGGCTGTAGCGCAGATTGGCAATCGGCGATACGGCCGACTAACAGTCGGCGCTACGCTCGGTCCATGACTGAGAATAATTCAGTCCCTACTTACCCCTTCCCAGCGACGACCGCAGCGAGGGCCGCTTCCCGTTCGAGCAGGGTTGGGTGGGAATAGTAAAATCCACTATAGAGTGGGTGCGGTGTGAGATTACTCAAATTCTTCTCATTCAGTTTGCGGAGGGCGCCAATCAGCGGAAGAGCTTGGCCCATCGCCTCGGCGGCGAACCGGTCGGCCTGGTATTCGTAGCGTCGGGACCAGATGTAAGCGAGCGGCGAAAACCAAAACGTTATCACCCCCGCCAGCAAGGCAAACAAAAGGAAAGCCGGCGCAGTATTGCCCGGCTGAAATCCGAATGTCCGATAAAACCAAGGTTGTTGCGCGAGGAGGGCGAGGCAATAAAAGCCGAGCAACGATCCGGCGGCGGAAAAGACGAGCATTTTTGGGATATGCCTTTTCTTGTAATGGCCAATCTCGTGGGCGAGCACCGCCTCGAGCTCGGGTTCTGTTAACTGCTGAATCAGAGTGTCGAACAAAACGATTTTGCGGAAGCCGCCCAGGCCGGTGAAGAAGGCGTTCGAGTGCCGAGAGCGCCGGCTGCCATCCATTACCTGGATGCTCGCGGCGCGAAAACGTGTCCGGTTGGCCAACCTGAAAAGCCGTTCGCGCAAACTCGTTTCCGGGAGCGGCGTAAATTTATTGAATAACGGGAGGATTAGGATTGGGGCAAGCAGGGTCATTAACAGCTGGAAAACCATGAGGGCGCCCCAGGCCCAGAGCCACCACCTTTTTCCGGCCCAGTTTACTAGAAAGAGCAACAAGGCCAGCAGCGGATAGCCTAGAATCAGACTAAGCACCAGTCCTTTGAGCCGGTCGGTCCACCAGGTTTTTTGGGTGCTGGTGTTAAATCCGAAACGCTGTTCGAGCTGGAACTGTGCATACCAGTCCAGCGGGAGAGCGGTCATTGATAACGCGACCCCTATCAGAAAGAGAAAGCCGGCCATCGCCCAGATTGAGCCGCCGAACATTCGGGAATAGGCGTCAAAGCCCGTCGGGAGAACGCCGCTAAAAAGGACCAGCAACAGCAGGATCGTGCTATAAGTCAGTTCAAATCCTCGGAAACGTCCTTTGGCCAAGGTATACTCGACGCTTCGGACGTAGGTGGCTTCATCGACAATGGCTTTAAGCGTCGCAGGCATGACCTTGGCGCGAGCCAGCACGTGCCGCCGGTTCAGCCATTCCAATGCAAGTTCTGTGATCCACCGCCCCAGGATCAGAAGCAAAACCAAAATCCAAATTTTCGAAGCAAAATCCATTTCGCTCAACATAGCGCTTGGGGCGCGTGCTGAACATACCTGGAAAAATATTGCGCAATCAACGAGGGTTCCGCACAGTAAAGTATTGCCAGGTGGAGAGATGGCTGAGTGGTTTAAAGCGCACGCCTGGAGAGCGTGAGTGGGCTTATACCCCACCCTGGGTTCGAATCCCAGTCTCTCCGCCAGTTCGTTCCCACATGGTGAACGCAGTGATGTTAACGCGCGTGACAAGGGCCATCTGGGTCGTGTGCCTGCTTTCTGTGGGAGCCGGCGCTCACACCTGGACTTTCGTTCAGGATGGTAGCATTGAAACCCAGGCCGGCACATGGTCGTTCAAAAAGGGAGGCCGGATCGATGCCGAATTCCAACGCCTTAAGGGCACAAACGCAGTTGTCCTGCGCCGTTCGGACGGGGTGATCTGCGAGGTGGCCTTGTCTGTCTTATCCGAGAAGGACCAGGATTTTGTGCTGCATCCACCCGAGGATACCCGGGCGGCCATTAGCAAGGCATCGAATGAAAAGGCAAAAATCGAACGTTACTGGCGCAATCACGGCCTCAATATTGTCGACGATATTGAAGAGGCCGATTTTCCGAACTCGGAAAAGGCCGCGACGGTTTACCGATCAGTCGTAAAAGAGATGAAACAACTTCATGAGGCGCTGGGTCCCGAAATGACTTACACGCGATTCTCGGATCTACTCCAGGAAACGGCCTTTGCGGTGGACAAGCTTAAGCAAAGCAAAGGAGTCATTTTATCCCGCTCCTTTGTTCGTCACGTCAATGAGTTTTTCAGATTGTTGAGCAACTCGCGGGACGATTGGACTGATGAAAGAAAAGCCGAACGGCAGGAATACAGGGATTATTGCGCTTTCTTACGAGAGAAAGGTTGGGCCCAGGCGGGGGTGCAGTTGCGCTACTGCACTGGCATGGCGGAACGATCCTCGAAGGTCCTGGCCCAAATTATCGAGGCGGAAGCGGCCGTCATTCAAAGCGAGCAGGCGATGGCGCGGAAACGGCCCGCCAGCAGCCCGTATCCCTTGCTTCACGCGATGACTCTGGATGAGATCACCGAACGGCTGCGCTCCGAACGAGGTGATGCATTGAACGCTCGCGATTGATCTTGTAGGAGACGACGTAAGGAGACTCTGATCAGTTTCTGGGTGGCGAAAAGCCAATCGATCAGAGTCTCCTTTACGTCTCCTACAGTTCATACCGCTTACTTTACCGCAGCATCAGTTGGAACTTTCGCGCCAGGCACGGCGGCCGGTTTTGTAGGGACAGCCGCCTGGGCTTTGGCCTTGGCTTCAGCATCGGCTTTAGCTTTAGCTTCGGCTTTGGCTTTCTCAGCGGCAAGGCGTACGTCGACCTCAGCCGCTTCGGTGGGATGGATACTGCGATAGTACTGGTTAGCCTTCGCCAACTCCTGCTTGTGCAATAAGAGCTCTCCAAAACGATCACTGGTGCTCAACTCGTATTGGACATCCATTTTGATCGCGTCAAAGGGACAGACTTCAACGCAGATCTGACAGCTCATGCAAACCGAAACATCGATGTCGAACACCTTGGGTTGAAATTGCAGTTTACCGATGTAATCGGGTTTCTTGGCCGTATCCTTTACGATGAAGATGCACTGCGGGGGGCATTCCTTCTCACAAATCTGGCACGCGACGCACCGCAACCCTTTCTGCCAGTCGTCGCCATCATAGACCAGAAAAGGAAAATTGCGTGCGGCCTCCTTTTGGGGCAGCCGCTCTTCCGGATATTGCACCGTGACGAGCCGGTCTTCGCTGACGTAGCTGCCCACAAAATTGCGGGCCGTCTCGGCCATGCCTTTAATGATGCCTTCGCCTAACATATTATCTTAGTGCCACGAACCTAACGGTAGTTCAAAAGTGGGGGATTTTCATCGATCCACCTCGCCGAGGACGATATCGACGCTGCCGAGGATGATTACCACATCGGCGACTTGCTGTCCCAGACACATGTCTTCCAGAATAGTGAGATTGATTAAGCTCGGTGGGCGAACGCGGTAGCGATAAGGATTGGGTGATCCGTCGCTGATCAAGTAAAAGCCAAGTTCTCCTTTGGGCGCTTCGATGCGCCCATAAGCCTCGCCTGGTTTGGGACGGAAACCGCGCAACTTCGCTTTGGGATCTATGATTGGTCCCGCCGGGATGTCGCGGAGGGCGGGTTGCAGAATCTTTAGCGATTCACGCATCTCCAGGACCCGGATCATGTAGCGATCGTACACATCACCATGCTCTCCCAAGGGAACGCGGAACTGGAAACGGTCGTAAATCCCATATTTATCTACCTTCCGCAGGTCATAATTAACGCCAGCGGCGCGCAGCATCGGCCCCGTGATGCTGGCGTTGACAGCGAGTGCTCGCGGCAACACACCGACGCCTTGGGTGCGCGACATCAGGATCTCGTTTTCGGTGAGCAGCGCCTCAAATTCGTCCAGAAAGCGGGGGAATTCCTCGACGACTGCGGTGGCTTGCTCTAGCCAGCCGGCCGGCAAATCGCAACGGCAGCCGCCGAAGCGCATATAGTTGCACATCATCCTTGCGCCGGTTAATGACTCGAACAAATCGAGAATGCGTTCCCGTTCGCGGAACGCATACATGAGCGGCGTGCCGGAAGCGCCCATGTCCTGCAATAGGAACCCAGCCAGGCAGGTGTGGTTTTGGAGTCGAGTCAATTCCGCGGTAATCACGCGGATGTATTCGGCGCGTTCGGGCACCTGCAAACCGGCCAGCTTTTCGACCGCCAGCGCATACGCCCAATTGTTGGTGAGCGAGCAAAAGTAATCAAGCCGGTCGGTATAAGGAATTGACGCCAGGTACGTGGTTCCCTCAGCGATCTTTTCGTGATTGCGGTGCAGGTAGCCGAAAATCGGCTTGAGCTTCACGACGCGCTCGCCATCCAGCACTACATCCATGCGGAACACACCGTGCGTCGAAGGATGCTGGGGCCCCATCGAGATCTCGAGCAAATCGCCGTCACTCTCGCCGTTGACTGAAGCCTTCGGCAGGATCTCATAATTCTGCGGGGGTAAAACCGCATCGAGGGCGGGAGTCAAAGGGGGAGCCGGTCCGTCTTTCATGCGTTCAGACTGTCTCCTTAACGTGAATCGAACTGATCAGTGGCACATCACTGATCGCAGTGCCATCGGAGTCGAGATGAACAAACAAAAGCCTGCCGTTTGGATGTAAGCTGACGTGATCGCCAGAGGTGACATCATATTCGCCGTCACCTGCAATCTGCACTTTGAACGGCTGGAATGGATGCGCCTGCAATCTCGTCTTAAGTTCTTCCTTAGTTATCACTAAAATGTTTCTTACCAGGCTTCCACTGTCAATGCGTATACCTCGTCAGGGGGCGGCATGCCGTTTGGCCTTTTCGAGCACCTCGTCGTGAGCTGTCGGCTCGTATTCGTAATCGTCAGGCTCGACGTAGTCCTTCCGCATTGGGTGATCTTTAAAACCTTCCCACATCAGGATGCGGCGGAGATCGGGATGACCGTCGAAGATGATTCCATACAAATCATAGATCTCGCGTTCCTGAAATTCCGCTCCCCGCCAGACCGGGGTCAGCGAGGGCAAATGGTTCTGTTCGGACCGGTTGCCACTTCGCAGGCGCAAAATGACTGGGCCGTGTTTCAATTCCATTGAATAGAGGTGGTAGACCGCTTCCAGGTAACCCGGTCTCTTTTTTTCAATGGTTTCGGCAATTTCGCGTTCCACGCCCTCGATGATCTGCTTGGTCTTCACCACCTCCTTGGTGACAGTATCCGGCCAATCGATCCCAGTAACGTTGGAGGCATAGTCCAGGCGCAACAGCGGATCATCCCGCAGGAATTTCGCCACCTGAACCGCATGTGGTGCATCGATAAGCAGCGACAATTGTCCCGACGGACTCCCGTTCGGAATGATCTCCAGGTGCACGCCATTAATCGCGTTTTCGAGGCGAGTCTTAATCTGTTGGAGTATTTCCACTTTCAGCGCGGTCTGCTTGTTTCGGGTTTCGGATTTCGAAATTCGTTCGGACTTCGGTTTTTGGGTCTTCGGATTTGAACAGATTCCCTTTCCGGATGTGTTTCAGCTCGCTTCCAATTTAACAGCAGGGGGCTGCCAAACCGCAGGGTTGCTCGTCGGCACCAAATCGTGCTCTCCGTGCGACGGAACAGGATAATGAGCGGGTGCGTCGGCGTCGAGGTGGCGCGGGCGGTCGGTTCCGGTCAAGGCTTGTTCCTGGATTTTGGCCTGCAGGGTCATCAACGCGTGCAGCAAAGCCTCGGGGCGTGGGGGACAGCCGGGAATATGGACATCCACCGGGATGTACCGGTCGATCCCTTTCAAGACATTGTAGCCTTGTTTAAATGGCCCGCCCGAAATGGCGCAGGCACCCATCGCGATGACGTACTTCGGTTCGGGCATCTGGTTGTAGAGGCGGACTACCTGCGGCGCCATTTTTTTGGTGACAGTTCCGGCGACAATCATCAGGTCTGCCTGGCGCGGTGAAGGCCGGAATACCTCGGCGCCGAACCTGGCAAGGTCATATCGGGCCATCGAGGTGGCAATCATTTCAATCGCGCAGCAAGCGAGGCCAAACCCGAGCGGCCACAAGGAATTCTTTCGCCCCCAGTTGTAGAGGTCTTCCAGGGTCGTCGTGAAGATCCCTTGCTTGCTTAACTCGCTGCGCAAACCTTCGTCCATACCGGGATTATCTCCAGCTCAGCACGCCTTTCCGCCAGGCCCACACCAAACCCTCGGCTAATAACAGCAGAAAGACGATCATGCCGACGAAAGCACCTACGGGAAGCCCGCCGAAGGAGACCGCAAAGGGCAGCAGGAAGACCGTTTCAACGTCAAAAATCAAAAAGACTATCGCATAGAGGTAATACTCTGAACCAAATTTCAGCCAGGCATCGCCTTTGGACTCCAAGCCGCATTCATAAATTGCGTTCTTGTCCTTGCCGGGTTTGGGCGGGGAAAACAGCTTTGCCCAGAGCCACGCGAGCGCCAGTGGGACTAAGGCAAAACCGGCGGCGCCGAGCATGAGAAGGACGATGAATAAGTAAGGATGGCTTTCAGTCGACATTATTTGCTTTCATTAAGTCCAGCATAAGCCAGCGTACTCGTCGAGCCAAAAGCCGTCAAGGAAGCCACCGTTCGGAGTAATCTCCGCGAGGGTGAAGACGGGGTTAGGAAACTACGAGGGGACGGCGGGGCCCGTTACCGCTCCTTATTTTGGCCTTCGCGTTGCAGCCCTACGGAATGGGCGATATCATCAAATTCTTCGCCTGATATCTCCTCCAATTTTTTCCCTTTAGATGCGAGCTTTTCGTTAATACGAATCGCCTTTTCGGTCATGACCTCGTGAGTTTCTTTGGTACCACCCAAAAGAACGAAGTTGGGGCCGGTGGTCACTCGCTTATGACCATCGCTGTCAAAGCCGAGTCCCAGCATCAAAGCGGCGCGGCCCTTCTTTTTTTTACTCACATTCGCCATTACTTTAGGCTAACTCCCCGTATATTTTACGTCAATGATTCTTTGGAGCCAGGAGGCTCACTTTATGCCGCCGCGACGACCCTGGCGGCTCTAGTTTGGGCGGCGCGTTTGCGCTGGGTCTCATCGAGCAACTTCTTTCGCAACCGCAGATTCTTGGGCGTCGCTTCGACATACTCATCCGGCCCGATGTACTCGAGGGCCCTTTCGAGGGACATTTTGAGCGGCGGATTAAGCTGGATGCCCTTGCCTTCGCCTTGCGAGCGCATGTTGGTCAGCTTTTTAGCCTTGCATGGGTTTACCGGGATATCGTTTTCGCGCGCGTTTTCGCCAACGATCATTCCGGCGTAAATCTGGTCGCCGGGTTCGACCATCAGGCGTCCACGTTCCTGGATCATGTTCAAGGCATAGGCCATGGCCTCGCCACTTTCCATGCTGACCAGCGACCCGTTCTTGCGCGCGGCGATTTCACCGCGGTCAGGGCCGTACTCATGGAAGAGATGACTCATGACGCCGAGTCCGCGGGTCTGGTTAACGAGGTCGGTTTCAAAGCCAATCAAACCGCGGGTGGGGACCAGGGCCTCGATGCTGACGTCATTGCCATGGTGATTCATGTTGGTTATTTCGGCCTTGCGGCCGGCCAGATTCTCCATCACGGCGCCCATCGCTTCCTTGGGGATTTCCAGAAACATCCTTTCAATGGGCTCGAGAAGATTTCCGTTTTTATCTTTGCGATAAATGACCTCGGGCCGTGAGACGAGGACTTCGTAGCCCTCGCGCCGCATCTGCTCGACCAGGATGGCAATCTGCATCTCGCCACGGCCGCTGACATTAAAGATGTTCGGCGCTTCCGTCTGTTCGATGCGAAGCGCGACGTTGGTACGGACTTCTTTAACGAGGCGCTCCCAGATATGTCGCGCGGTAACGAGCTGACCGTCAATGCCGGCCAGCGGCCCATCATTGACGGCAAATTGCATTTGAATCGTCGGCGGATCAATCGGCACGAAAGGCAGCGGTGCGCGCTCCTCCGAATCGGTAATGGTCTCACCGATGAACACATCCTCGAAACCGGTTAAGCCGACGACATCGCCGGCGTGGGCTTCCTGGATCTCAATCCGCTTAAGGCCTTCGAAATGAAAAATGGCAGTGATTTTAGCATTGGTCTTGCGGCCGTCACCGTGAATGCAGACGGCGGTGTCGCCGACTTTGACTTTGCCACTGTAGATTTTGCCAAAGGCGATACGGCCCAGGTAATCCGAATAATCAAGGTTGGCGACAAGCAGCTTGAAGCCTTCGCCGGCATGGGCACGGGGAGGCGGAATGTACTTAATGATGGCGTCGAACAGCGGCTCCATCGTGCCGCTGACATGCTTTAGATCAACTTTTGCGTAACCGTCCTTGGCGCTGGCATAAATGACTGGAAAATCCATTTGCTCGTCGGTTGCATGCAGCGAGACGAACAAATCCCAGACGGCATCGAGCACCTTGTGTGGGTCGGCATTGTCACGGTCGACCTTGTTGATGACGACGATGGGTTTGGCGCCGGCTTCGAGGGCCTTGCGGAGCACAAAACGAGTTTGGGCCTGCGGACCGTCGGCGGCATCGACCACCAGCAACACACCGTCGATCATATTCATGATCCGTTCCACTTCGCCGCCGAAATCCGCGTGACCTGGCGTGTCAACAATATTGACGTGGTAATCCTTATACTTGAATGCGGCGTTCTTAGCCTTGATGGTGATTCCCTTTTCGCGCTCCAAATCCATTGAATCCATGATCCGTTCTTCGGTGGCGATGGCCTGGTTGGCGCGAAAGGTGCCCGACTGCTTGAGCAGGCAATCCACCAGCGTGGTCTTGCCGTGATCGACGTGGGCAATAATGGCGATGTTACGTATATGCTGCATTCAGTTCTTCGAAAGCTGCGATTCGCAAAAGGGATGCGGCAAACAGGACAAAGCACCCTAGCGAACCGAGCCGGGTAATGTGCCTTGAATCATCAAAAGGTCAAGCCCGTGTTGGGACGTGATTGAAACGCCCTTGAAACGCTCGCGCTACGGCAACGCCCGGCAGTTCAAATCCCATCCTCCCGGGCTCTCGTGCGTGAATTGAAGACTCGCTGGCTTACAGCCCGGGTGGCGCCGGGCTCGAGGTGAGGGACGCCTCCGCGGGCGGCTGAGCCGGCTTGGAAGGCGTGGCCGGTTTGACCGAGACGCGCTGCAGGTCCAATGCATTCAGTTCCTGCAGGGTTTGCTGAACGAGATGCCGTGGCACAGCTTTCTTGGCAGACCGTGCGCTGCGGTTCTGCAGGTATGCGGAGAGCACCCGATTATATTCGCGGATTAAGGGCACCAAGATCGGCGCACTGCGCGATTGAAGCAGTTCCAATTCGCGCATCTTGTCCTCTAGCGCGGCTATTTGTCGCTCCGGTTCCCATTCCTGAATTATGGTCTGCAAGGAGACAGTGGTCCGCAGTGGCAGTTCGTTAGTGCTAACCCGCACCTGGATTTGCGAGCGGACTATATCGTCCAATCTTTTCCAGCTCTCTTCGGGGGGCCAACTTTGAGTCAGGTCGCGTCCGGTAAAATGCACCACCTGTAGTGCCCACCATTTTTCGACGTCGAGGGGACGGGGAAAATAGGAATTAAAGGCGCGGAGGAAGGCGAACTGCCAATTGTAGTTTTGTGCCAGTTCGCCGATCATCTGATGGAGGCAGCTGCGTCCATTCTTCAACGTCATGAGCCGGGCGACGAATAATTGCGCACTGTCCCGGTACAACCCATTGGCCGGTCCATCGAGTTGGTCCGGTCCCGGCCAACTCAATTCCTGAAAACTAAGCGGGGTGATTATGGTCAATTCTTTGTGAGCCTGGCGAAGCGGGTTCTCAAATCGCGCGTTAACGTAGGTATAGGTTGAAGCGGGTCGTTGGTTATCGGACGCAGCTCGCGGTGGTGGCAGGATGATTTCGTCCTTGCTGCTGGAGATTAACAACTGCTGGGCGAGGCCTTCGAGCAGCCAAGGTGGGATCTCAGCCGAGTGGCCGGCGGCGGTGCGATTGGCCAGTTCCAGCAACAAGACCTGCACGATGGCACGGACATAGCGTGAGCGCTCGACGAAATCGGGCAGTTCCACACGATATTGCCACGCATCGCGGAACTGGTCCGAAGTAATGGTGATGACCTGATCCGGGGAGGCCGCCGGTGCCAGGACCACAAATATTCTTCCCCGCCATGGGCCGCTCTCGCCCAATTGACGCCAGAGCAGTTGCTTAATTCTTTCGCAGGAGACTGGCAGCAGTGTTCCTACCAGGCGGGCATAATCCTGGTTTGTTTCGAAATTGCTGATCCAGGAGGCGGGCGTGGCTGACGGCAACGCGCAAATCGTAAACTGGGCCGAGGCGCTTTTAGTGCGAAACGTTCCGGCAGGAAGGCCTTGGGAAAAAACCGTCTGAACAAAGGCGAGGAGTAGCAGCCCGCATTTTAGCGCCGACAAGGCAACTCCGCGGCCCGCTACAGAAGCAATCGACGGGAGCCTGCCTGCCCAGACCTTTTCAAGTCTTTGTTGCGGAGGATTTGCTGGCACTGGCTTCGGGTTTGGTGGCTGCCGGTTTACTATCCTTTGCCGGAGTCGATTTGGCATCGGTGCTGGCAGGAGCGGAATCCTTTTTGGCGGCCTCCCTGTACTTTTCACTGCGGTAATCAGTGATGTAAAAGCCGCTTCCCTTGAAGATGACGCCGGCGCCGCCACTGATAGCGCGTTTGACGCGGCCTTTGCCCCATCGTTTCTGCGCGCAAACTTCTTTCGAGCAAACCTCGAGAGGTTTGGCAGAAATAGGTTGGATCTGTTCAAATTGATGACCGCATTTTTCGCAGATGTATTCGTATGTCGGCATAGCCAGTAGTGTTAATAATCGGCCCGGGGATGCGGGTCAAGTGAGACGCGCTGTGGGCTTGGTTATCGAGGAATGTTCCAAATATTAGAATCCAGCGAGTTACGTCCTGGTTTATTGTTTAAAACGGCACTGGGCGCTCCTGCCGTGCGCTTCCAAACCCTCAAGTTCCGCAAATTTGGTGACTGGACCCAATGCCCTTTTGAGTGATGCACGATTGTACTCGACCAGACTGGTCCTGCGCTGGAACTGGTCTACGGTAAGACCGGCAAATGAGGCACCGGCGCCGCCGGTCGGCAGGGTGTGACTGGGACCGGCGACGTAGTCGCCGAGGACAGTTGGAGAGTCGCCTCCCAGGAATATCGCTCCGGCATTCATAATTTTTTCCGACCACCGGCGGGGGTTACGGGCCAGGATTTCGCAATGTTCAGGGGCTAGTTGATTTGCCAGAGTAATTCCCTCGTCCATTGTTTGGACCTGGATCAACCAGGCATTTTTCAAGGAAGCCTGGATGAATTCACGGCGTGGAAGCCGGGCTAGTTGGCGGGCGACTTCTTTTTCCACAGCCTTAAGCAATCCGCCAGAGGTGGTGATTAACCAGACCCGTTCGTGACCCGAACCATGTTCGGCTTGCGCGAGCAAATCCGCCGCGATGTATTTCGGCTGCGCGGTTTCGTCTGCCAGGACCAGTAATTCACTTGGCCCTGGCAATAGGTCGATTGCAACGTATCCGACCACCAAACGCTTGGCCGTGACGACATACGCA
>Ga0310810_10006000_pt1 | contig 13667 bp, 9 predicted proteins | sample NCmetagenome_FD_207641 | JGI IMG/M metagenome (GOLD analysis project Ga0310810, IMG submission 207641) | Soil microbial communities from experimental microcosm in Duke University, North Carolina, United States - NC | ecosystem: Engineered > Artificial ecosystem > Soil microcosm > Unclassified ... | reverse complement strand
CCCGCGTGCCCGCGGTGCGTGCCGGCCAGCGGCCAGTCCTCGCCCGGAATGATCCACTCAATATCTTCGGCAGACAACGCCAGCAAACCTTGCTTATCGCGGCGGCCGAGTGCCGCAAGAAAATTCTTCACAACCTCGACATTCTTTTCGATGCTCATCGAAATCTCTCCTTTTCCCTTACATCAAGCGTGTCCGATCTAATCAGACGTCTCGGAACCATCCTTCTCGGGCCAAATCACACGGTCGACGATCGATTACTGCTCTTTCGAGAAGCGACCGCGCCGGGGTCAGACCTGCGCCATGCCTCCATCGACGGCGAGATCCACACCGGTGATGTAAGAACTTTCATCGGAAGCAAGGAACACGACTGCTGCCGCGATTTCCTCGGGCATGCCTCTGCGACCCATTGGAATCTGGGTGGTGAACTGTGCGGCCGCTTGCTCGGCCTGTTCAGCGGTAAGGCCCGTCGTCGTCGCTAAGGCCGGGGTATCGATTGCTCCGGGGCTCACACAATTCACGCGGATCTTGCGGTCTTTCAATTCCAGAGTCCAGGCGCGCGCGAAGTTGCGCACAGCCGCCTTACTCGCGGCGTAGGCGCTAAACCCTGGCAGCCCCGACACGTTCGAGACCGAAGAGGTCAGGATAATCGAACCGCCGTCTTTGAGGAGGGGAAGGGCCTTCTGCACCGTAAAGAACAGCCCCTTCACGTTCACGTCGAAGGTCTGGTCAAAATGGGCCTCAGTGGCTACCGCGAGCGGTGCGATTGTCCCCGCGCCCGCGTTCGCGAAGAGAACGTCGATGTGACCATGTTTCTCTTTCACCGCGACATAGAGCCGGTCCAGATCTTCCAAGCGCGATACGTCGCCCGCGACCGTCGTGACATTTCTCCCGATAAAGGCTGCGGCCTCCTTGAGCTCTTTCTCTCGTCGGCCAGTGATTACGACGTGCGCGCCTTCTTCAACGAAGCGCTTGGCGGTGGCCAAGCCAATCCCGCTGCTTCCGCCTGTGATAACCGCAATTTTCCCCGCCAATTTTTGCCCATGGTTATTGCTCATATGTTCTCCTTTGGTTTACCGAACCCTACGGCGCTCCGAATCATCGAATGGAGCGCCGTACGGCGAGTGCATCAGATTTGCGCTAGGCCGCCGTCGACGGAGAGCTCGCTAGCAGTCATGAAGCTGCTGTCCTGGGACGCGAGAAAGGCAGCCGCCGCCCCGATCTCCGCCGGATCGGCCATGCGCTGGAGCGGAGTCATTGAGGCGTAGACCTTCTGGCCCTCCTCGCCTAGCGCTGCCTTGGCGAGTTCGGTCGCCGTCGGCCCGGGCGACAGCACGTTTACCCGGATGCCGGTTCCCTTCAGCTCCTGCGCCCAGGTCCGCGCGAGGTTGCGCACTGCCGCCTTGCTCGCGCTGTAGACGCTCATTGTCGGGGCACCTGTGGTGCCGGCGCTCGAGCCGGTCAGGATGATCGAACCGCCCTTGCCCATCAGCGGCAGCGCCTTCTGGATCGTGAAGATCGTACCCTTCACATTGGTGTCGAAGGTTTCGTCAATGTGCTCGGCGGTGATCTTGCCGAGCGGAAGCGGGCTTCCCGCCCCGGCATTGGCGAAGACGATGTCGAGGGTTCCGCGCTGGGCCTTGACCGCCGCGTAGAGTCGGTCGAGGTCGGCCAGATCAGAGACCGAGCCCTTCACCGCGCGGGCATTGGGCCCGAGGTCGGCCACAGCGGCGTCGAGTTCTGCCTGCCGGCGGCCGAAGATGAAGACGATGGCGCCCTCCTCGATAAAGCGCTTCGCTGCGGCACGGCCGATGCCGGTAGCGCCACCGGTGATGACCGCAACTTTTCCTTCAAGTTTTCCCATAGTTACTTCCCTCTTTAGTTCTATAGCATTCACTACACTAGAGTAGAGTTCTTTGGGGGTGGACGAGAACTGCTCGGGAGTCCCAATCTTTTGTCTATTCGTCCAAAAATAGAGCTGAACAGAGCTGTGTTGCACCTTTTGATTGAGCTGGCACGCGCGGCTCGAGGAAAAGGAGTTTAGGAGTTGTGACGCTGGAAGGAAGGAGAATGTCCGTCATGGTAAAGGCCTCTTCTACCTGATGCTGCACTTATCTGACAGGCGAGGCTATGCGTATGGCTTTCAAGAGCAGAGGGAGGCTAAGTTGGACCCGATAACAGACATCTTCAGAACGATGCACGTAACCGCTTTCGGTCAGCACAGGCTCGAAGTCACAGCCCCGTGGGGCTTGGTACATGAGAACCAGACCGAAGAAAAAGTCACGCCTGCCGGCAAAACAAATTCACCCACAGATTTAGCGCACTTCGCCATGCTGTCGCGCGGTAACTGCTGGCTCAGTGTCGAAGGCATTCCGGATCCGATTCCCCTCACCGGTGGCGACTGCTTCTTGCTGGCCCGCGACACTTCGATCGTCATGCGCGATAGCCTGCGAACACGTCCAAAGTCAACCTTCCGCGAAATCGCCGCTAAAGCCAACGGTAATGTCGCTCATCATGGAGGTGGTGGCGCGCCGACGACAATCGTCTGTGGGACCCTGAGTTTCGATCGCGCTAGCCTGAAGCCGATCACTCTGTTATTGCCGAGCTTCATTCTGATTAAGGCCGAGCACGAACGCACGCTTGCTCTTCACGGCACAATGCAGGCGCTGGCGTCAGAAATGGCAGAACAGGTGCCGGGATCTGAAATAGTCGCGAATCGGCTAGCTGAGGTCCTATTTATCCAAATGCTCCGGGCGCACATCGCGTCGGGACCGGAACGCAACAAAGGATGGCTTCGTGCGGTTTTCGATCCCAAAATGGGCGCTGCCCTGAGTGCCATTCACGACAGAGTGAATACACCCTGGACGGTCGAATCCCTGGCCGAAGCGGCGGGCATGTCTCGCTCCGCATTCTCAGCACGTTTTAAAGAGCTACTCGGACAAACACCAATGGAATATGTAACCGAGTGGCGGATGCAGAAGGCGATGCAGTTACTACAACAGCGTGATAAAAAGCTCATAGACGTCGCTCGGTCGGTCGGTTACGAGTCCGACGCTGCGTTCAGTAAGGCGTTCAAGCGAGTTGTCGGGGCCAACCCAGGTGAATACCTCAAACGTGGTTTTGAAGACAACGGCAAAACCGGAATAGTGGAAGATTTTTGAAGCCGAGGATTCTGACTTTGGCGGCGGGGGCCTGAGTGCCAAGGAACTGTGTTCTTCCACGGACCCAAAGCCGACCGAAGCAGACCACGATCAATCCCGGTAAACGCGCCCGCGTTCGCCAATCACTTTGACGGTTTGTCGGCATCTCGTCGAAGTGGCGCTCTGGTCGGATCACGGGCCACTCGGAGAAAGCGGCTGCTGAGCGGCCAGAACGGGATCAGGAACGAGAAACGCGCATAGCACAGCCTATCCGGCCGCCGACACTGGGCCATCCATCATAGTCGCGATGCCGAGTTGACCTGACCAGTTCCCTTGGGGTTAGCGCTAGCCGTACCGCGGCAAATCGCCGGCCTCACGTTAGAATCTCTTTGATCACCCTGCCGTTGACGTCCGTCAGCCGGAAATCGCGTCCACTGTATCGGTATGTGAGGCGCGTGTGATCGAGGCCGAGCTGATTGAGCACGGTCGCCTGGATGTCATTCGGATCGACTGGGTTCTCGACGGCGCGGAAACCGAAATCATCGGTCGACCCATAGGTCATGCCGCCCCGAATGCCGCCGCCCGCCAGCAGCATGCTGAAGCCTTGGTTGTTGTGATCGCGGCCATTCTGCACTTTCACGAGACCGCTGACCTCCACCGAAGGAGTGCGTCCAAACTCTCCGCCAATCATGAGCACCGTCTCGTTGAACAGCCCGCTTGTCTTGAGGTCGTCCATCAATGCGGCAATCGCCGGGTCGGCCTGAGACGCGAGCTTCTGGTGGATCATGATGTCGTCATGATTGTCCCAGGGCTGGCTGTTGCCGAAATACACCTGCACCATTCGGACGCCGCGCTCCACCAGCCGCCTGGCCATGAGGCAGCCGCGCGCGAAATCTCCCGAGCCGTAGCGCGCTTGCGTGGCCGCGCTCTCGTTGCGAACGTCGAACGTGTCCATCGCCTGGCTCTGCATCCGGTAGGCGATTTCCATGGATTCGATGCTGCCCTCCAGCTCTGTATCCGATCCTTCGCGCTCCAGGCCCATGCTGTTGAGCTTTCCGAGCAGATCGAGCTGCCTCCGCTGTTCCTCTAAACTGATTTCGTGATTGCGAAGATGGCGAATCAGCTTTTCGGGATCGCTGTCGTTGTTGGCCAGATAAGTCCCCTGATAGACCGCGGGCAAAAAGCTGGAGGTCCAGAGCTGAGGACCAATTACCGGCAGCCCCGGACAGAGCACCACAAAACCGGGCAGATTCTGATTTTCGGTTCCGAGCCCGTACGTCACCCAGGATCCCATGGACGGATGGCCGGGCAGTGGACTGCCGCAGTTCATGCGGAAAAGCGACGGCTCGTGATTCGGCCGGTCGGTGTGCAGCGAACGGACCACGCAGATGTCATCGACGCGCGCGTTGAGCTGGGGAAATATCTCGCTCATCTCGATGCCGCTCTTCCCGTAACGCTTGAAGCTGAAAGGGGATTTCAGCAGGTTGCCGGTCTTGCGCTCCGTTTGCAGATTACCTGAGGGCGCCGGCTGGCCGGCATATTTGGTCAGCATGGGCTTGGGATCCCACGTGTCCACCTGCGACACGCCCCCGTTCAAAAACAGGTGAATGATGTGCTTGGCGCGGGCCGGGAAGTGCGGAGCCTTGGGGCTGAGCGATCCGGTGGCCCATGCGTTGTCCGCCAGCAGGTGAGCCAGGCCCACCATCCCATAGCCCGATCCCATGGTGCGCAGCGCGTCACGACGTGTCATTCCGGCGCTCCTTTCAATTCAAAAAGTAAAACTCATTGGCGCTCAGCAGCACCTGTGCGTACTCCGACCACGACTTGCCGCCGCCACGGAGAAACTCCAGCCCGAGTTGCAGCTCCTTGGGACTCGGATCGCGGTTCAAGAGCAGCCGATAGCAGCGTCGAATGCGTGCAGCATTCTCCGCGCCGGCTTCCTTCGCCACACGCGCCGACAAGGCTTCCGCCTGCCGCATCACAAACCCGCTGTTCAGGAAAAACAGCCGCTGCAGCGGCGTATTGGTCGCCATGCGCTCATCGCTCGTGCTATTCGGATTGGGGAAATCGAACAGGGCCAGCATCGGATCCAACCGGCGGCGGCTCACGAAGGCGTAGACGGTGCGGCGATCGTTTTTTTCCTCCGCAATCGGCTGGGCCTCGCCACCCACCTTTCCATCCAGCTTTCCCGAGACGTAAAGCAGTGAGTCACGCAATGCCTCGATATCGAGCCGGCGGCGATTGGCCCGCCAGAGTAGCCGGTTATCCGGATCTGCGGCAAAATTCCTCTCTAGCTTGGCAGCGCTCAGGGCATAGGTGGCGGACAGCATGATTTCGCGGTGCAGGGCTTTGATCGACCACCCGTTCTCCATGAAACGAGCGGCCAAATAATCCAGCAGCTCCGGATGAGTGGGCGGCTCCCCCATGCGCCCAAAGTTGCTTGGCGTCCGCACGATGCCCCAGCCGAAATGGTGCTGCCATATACGGTTCACCATCACACGCGCGGTCAATGGATTGCCCGGGTTGGCGATAGCCGCGGCCAGCTCCATACGGCCGCTTCCCTGATGGAATGCTGGCGGCTCGCCGTCACACAGAATCGACAGAAAGTGCCGTGGCACTTCATCGCCGAGATTATCGGCGCTGCCGCGGATGTGCACCCGCGCGTTGGCTGGCTTCTCGTTATCGCGGATGGTATGCAGGTACGGATAAGGAGGCGGCAGCTCACGCTTGAACTTGTCCAGATCGTCACGCAAGCTCTGGAGGTGCGCCTTCCACTCGCCAGCCAGAAATCGCTCGAGCTTCTTTTCGTCATAACGAAAAACGCCGCTGTCGAATTTGTAAGGGTCGCCGATGCGCTGGTCGGAGAAGAGATCGCGCCATAAGATGTATTTGTCCCGCGATAGCGAAAGCAAATTGGCGGCGCTCAGCACCTCGCGGTCCTGGGAGCCTCCCAGCCGGATCAGGTTCTTCTCGTCAATCGACTTCTTCTCCACATTGACGGCGACTAGCAGCTCGCGGAATTCCTGCGCGGCTTTTCGTAACTGGTCATCCGGCGCTTCCGCGGCCACCAACGCATCCCAGGATTTCAAGTACGGATGCTCCTTGTTCTTCACCTGCAAGTAACGAGCCATGCGGCCCAGGGTTTCGGGATCGAGCCGGCCTTCCCTGGCGGCTTCGAACGGATCCTCGCCATGAATTACCTGCCTTGCCGCTAACAGATAATTCGCCGTCCGCGAGGCGAAAATCTCGGCGAGCTGCAGGCTTTGCGTGCTGAGAAACTCCTGAATGGCGGCCTGCTGATCGGTGATTTTCTTGTTGCGGGTATCGTAGTTCTTGACGACGTCATCCGGCGCGAGTGGATATTCGTAGAGCTTGGTGCTTTCGAAGACTCCTAGCAAAGAGTAGTAGTCTTTGGCCGGAATGGGATCGAACTTGTGATCGTGGCACTGGGCGCAGCCGGCCGTCAAGCCGAGAAAAGCCCGCGTCGTGGCGTCCACGCGATCATCCTGAAACTCCGGGCTGAGCCCATAAAAACCGAGGCCCGCCACCAGCTTCTCGCGCTGCGGGGAGGCGAAAAGATCGCCTGCAATCTGGGCCTTGGCGAATAGATCGTACGGCATGTCGTCATTGAATGCGGCGGTCACCCAATCCCGATAGCGGAAGCTGTTCGGGTAAGGATCATCCTTGGTCGAATTCAGCCGGTCGTCGGAATAGCGGGCGACGTCCAGCCAGAAACGGCCCCACCGCTCGCCATAACGAGGCGAAGCGAGCAGCCGGTCGACAACCTTTCGGGCGGCATCGGGCGAGCGATCGCGCAGAAAGGCGTCTACATCTTCGGGATCGGGCGGCAGACCGATCAGATCAAACGTGGCGCGCCGAATCCATGTGCGCCGGTCGGCTGCCGGCGCCGGCGCGAGCCCTTTGCTTTCGAGACGCGCCAGCACGAACGCGTCTATCGGAGACTGCACCCAGGCGTTGCTCTTTACTACCGGCACAGGCGACTGGCGCAACGGCTGGAACGCCCAGAAGGCCCTCTGCTCGGGAGCGATCACATACTCCGTTCCGCTTTTGGCGGGCTGCGTGGTGGCCTTGTTCTCCGGCCAGATCGCGCCTCCACCCACCCACTCGCGCAAAACTTCTATCTCCTCGTCTTTCAACTTCCCCGACGGCGGCATCTTGAGCCGCGCGTGAGTGTGGGAAACGGCCTGAATCAGAAGACTCTCGCCGGGCTTGGTGGGCACGACTGCCGGACCCGAATTGCCGCCTTTGAGAACGTTTTCGCGAGAGGTCAGATCGAGGCCACCCAGGTGAGCAGTGGAATGACAGGGATAACAGTTCTTGGCCAGCAGCGGCCGAACGCGCATCTCGAAGAACTCGGGAGCATCGGCCGCCGCTAAGCCAAACGAGCCGAACCAAAAAACGAAGATAAGTCTCAACCGCACAGTTCCTGAGAGGTAGTTTAACGCGTCGGGAGCGCACGGTTTTCCCAAAAGGATGTTCGGGAACGTTCAATAGCTGTTGACAACACTACCGTCCAACAACCGATTCGTCCTAATACGCCGTTGCAGCCGGGATTGGGGGCTGACTTAGGCGCCGGCATCTCCGCCGTGCGGCTATCGACACCCGAGGTCCCAAACAGGGGAAACGCGAAGCTGTGCCCCACACTGTCCGGCAGCGCTGGGAGTTTTGTGCGAGGCACCCCCCAAATCAAGGCCCGCGCTTTCGAATCCGTGGGGAACCTTCCTATATTCGGTGGGGAACCTTCCTATATAAGGAACGAATTGTTGTCTCGTGATTCACAAGGCGACATTGAAAAGGCAGGTACAACCGCGCGCGAGGCAACCGGACTTCCAAATTCGCGGTGAGTTGTGGAGTCCACGTGGAGTCCAAACCCAGCCGAAAACGCCCTGGAGTCCAAATGGAGTCCAAATCGCTATCGAGTAAGTCTCGTGTTTTCTATGAGGGTTGCTTGTAAGCTGTTGATCTGACATCCCTGAAAAGGCTGGCGTCGGCGGTTCGATTCCGTCCCTGGCCACCACTTCTAAGGTTCCCAGTTTCATAGACTTTTACGCGCTGTCCCGGTCCATTGCACTACTGAAACTTGCCTCTGTGGAGTCCAAACTCCTCGCGGTTACATTCGTAATGGCCATGGTAGCCGTCGGCGATTGAAAATCGAGACCGTATCAGATCAGAACACACCTGCCAGACGGTAGCCGCACTTATCCTCATTCCCTGACCCGCCGCGATAGACTTGCCATAATTATGTTGCTGGCGCGCGGAGACATCGCGCAACTCTACGGCATCGAACACCGCTGGCTGGTGATGGAGCTGGTTGAAGGCGAAATCCGGAGCCGCCGGGTTAGCCCAGGTGCGTTTGAAGATGTGTAGGTTAAGATCGGTGGAAAGGAGTTCTGCATGTTCGGTGGTCCGACCAGCGCGTTCTTGATCTGCCTGATGGCCGGCTTGGGCCCGGCAATGGCCCAAACTCCGGCACAGCACCCCCCCGACAGACAAGCTCCGGCAAAGGCCAGCAGCGAGGCGCGCCCGCCGGATCCGACCCGCGATCCGAACACACCCGGGTACGTCAAAGCGAAGGAATTGCCCGACGGCGCCATCCCGTCGGCGAAGGAAGACGGGAACTTCATCATCGGCCCCACCCACAATCCCGCGCCGGAAATGGCCGCAAATGAAGGCGTGCCCAAGGGTGACGTTTTTGAATTCACCGTGGAATCCAAGGACAGCCAGATCTATCCTGGCATCGCGCGCGAGCCCAACACCTTCGCCGTGCCGGACCCGGCGGACCCGAACAAGGTGATCGTGAACAGCTATCCTGCTCCCTATACGCGCCGGGTGGCGGTGTACGTTCCTAAACAATACGTACCTGGCGCGGAGGCGCCGTTCATCGTCGGGGCGGATGGACCTGACCGGACTTTGTTCACCGCACTCGACAATCTGATCGCCGGGCACCGGGTGCCGGTGATGATTGCGATCTCCATCGGCAACGGCAGCGGCGACGCTCAGGGGAGCCAGCGGGGACTGGAGTACGACACGATGTCCGGGCTTTACGCGGAGTTCGTGGAGAAGGAAGTGCTGCCCCTGGTGGAGAAGAAATACAACGTGAAGCTCACCAAAGATCCCGACGGGCGGGCGACGACGGGTTGCAGCTCCGGCGGAGCGGCCGCGATGGTGATGGCCTGGTATCACACGGATCTCTACCATCGTGTTCTGAGCTACTCGGGCACGTTCGTGTACCAGCAGTGGCCGTACAACCCCGAGACCCCGCACGGCGCATGGGAGTTCCATGAAACCCTCATTCCCAGCAGCCCGAAGAAGCCGCTGCGCATCTGGATGCATGTCAGCGATCGTGACATTCTCATCACCCGCGACAACTATCACGACTGGGTCCTCGCCAATGAGCGCATGGCCAAGGCTCTGGCCGCCAAGGGGTATCCTTACCAGTTTGTCTTTGCGAAGAACGCTGTGCACTGCGACCGCCGCGTGAAGGCACAGACCCTGCCCCTGGCACTGGAGTATGTATGGCAGGGATACGCGCCAAAGAAGTGAACCAGCCGCGCGAGGTGCGAGCCTACGGCTTGACACCAGGAATTGGCGGCGCGCACACGATCGGCTGGATCTCGACTTGACGGACAAAATCTCCGTTAAGAGCAAGTCGATGAACGGCTGGCGTCATACCATGGCATCTCGGTTGCTCTGGCTGAGTTGGTGAGTAGCCCTCAGACCGACTAGACGGCCGCGTGGAGGACTTCTCCAGGGTCGTGCAGGATGATAAATTCAGCAACCATCCTTGGGTTTGCGGATGTCGGACCAACGGGAAAGCGATCCTCGAGTTCCAAAAGTCGCAAAGTTCTGTCCGTATGCGCCGTCACTCGCTCCCTGTGCACCTGCGAACCATCTGTTGCCGATAGGGTGGCGTCATGCCACACTCCGAAACTATGACTCGCTTGGCGGTAATGCCATTGTGGGCGGCGGTAGTTGTAGGAAATGCTGAAAATGTCTCGACCGAAGGAAGCGCTTGCATCCTTCCATCCGGAATGGTTCAATGCGGGGCGCCGAAGCAATACAGCATGTCGTGAGTCCGCACATAGATCAGGCCGTCGCTGAGTGCTGGAGTGGCGTGGATTTCATCGCCCAGATCGTTCACGGCCAGTATCTCCCACTCCGCCGCGGCCTTCAGCACGGTCATCTTGCCCTCCGCGTCTGCCAGAAACAGCTTATTGTCGGCGGCCACGGGCGACGCATAGTATTGTCCCATGGCATCACGGGTACGCCCTTCCTTCAAGAGCCGGCCTGTCGCCGGATCGAGCGATGTAATGATGCCTCCCGTGCGAACCATGTAGTAAACGTTCTGGTAGATGAGCGGCGCTGGAATGTACGGCAGATTCTTCTTGACGCGCCAGCGGACCGAATCGGGTTCCAGTTTCCCCTGTGCTTTGTCCGGCTGGATGGCGATCGCGCCGAAGTCACCAATTCCTGCGTTTCGCGCCACGTTCCACTCCGCGACGGTGATGAAGCCATCCCCGTCCGCATCGATCCACCCGAAGTGTTCGCTAAAGTCTTTATAAGCTTTGAACTCCTCTCGCGACAGTCGGCCGTCGTGGTCCGTGTCGTATAACGCGAGCATGGATTCGGAGGTCGGCAGGTACGGCTCGGTGCTCCCCAAGGTAGAGACAAACAGTGTTCCGTTCGCGGCCACGGGAGTGCCAAGCGATCCTCCCGATCCGAGCGGCATCCACCAACGCTGTTCTCCCGTGGCGAGAAAGTAGGAGTCAAGCCTTGTGGAGCCGAGCACGATCAGTTGTGCGGGGCCTGCCTTAGGCCGGTAGACCATCGGGGTTGCCCATCCGATGCCCGCCGTGCCGCGCTCCGTTTTCCAGCGCTGGCGCCCTGTCTTGCGATCCAGGGCGAGAAGGAACGAGCCGCTCTGCTGATCGCAAACCAGCACCAGCAGGTCTCCCGCCACGATCGGTGACGAGGCCATGCCGTAGAAGTTCTTGAACGGTCCAAGCGCGAGATCCCAACGATCTTTCCCATCCGGCGCGTAGGCGGCCAGGCCGAAATCCGGAAAGAATACTACCACACCGCTCTCATCGGCGACCGGGGTGGGCGAGGCTGGATCGTTGGTGCGGAAGATCTGCTGTGACTTTTTGGGCCGGATTTCCCGCTGCCACAACTCATTTCCGGTTTTGGCGTCGAGACAGATCGTCAGCCGCCGGTCGCCTTCACTGGAAGTCAGGTAGACGCGGGCTCCGGTCACGACCGGAGACGACTGCCCGTAGGGAATCGCCTTTTTCCAAACCACATTTTTTGAGGGCGAGAACTCCACCGGGTATCCTTTCGCCGAATCTACGCCGGACCCGTTCGGTCCCCGGAATTGCATCCATTGATTGTCTGCGCCGGCTGCGATCAAGGTTAGAAACGGCAACGCGCAAAGTCGTAGTAGCCAGTTCGTCATCGTTGGTTCCACTCTCGCATGGGCCGTGGCCCACGCGTTGTGCCGACCGGTGTGACGATATCATCGCGTAGCCAGTCTACGATTTCCATTTTGGCTTTTTGGGTTCTTGAAGTATACATTTAAACCAGTCGCTTCACCCCTTTAATTAGCGCTTCCCCATTTGCCCATTCTGCCGTCCGTGTGAAGGGCATCTCTGCCGGTGGCTCCGGACGAACTGTCGGCGATCCGGACAATGGAATCATGCCGCGACCGACCCGTCACCAAGCAAGGGAAGTCCGGCTCGTCGGGCGGGGGCACATTCCAGTAGCGCCGTTTTGCAGACGCCAAGGAAAGCTGGGAGGCTGACTACATGCAGGCAACGAAGCGTGTGATCATCAGCGGTATATTGTCCGCATGCAGCGCTTCATTCCATTCGCATTCCTGGCGGTCCTGGGAACTTGGCCCGTGTACGCACAGGAGCAGACGCGGGGCCGCTCAGAAAGGGTCAAGGATCGTGGTGCGCACGAGATTCTAATCGCGGGCAGGCATTGGGATTTGCTCGGAGAGGGATATCACCTCACGGCTGATTCCACCGTGGACAAAGTCGGAAACGTCTACTTCACTGACGCGCGCAAGAACCGGATTCTGAAGATCGATCTGGACGGTAACATCAACACCTGGAGGGAAGATACCAACGGCGCACACGGCGTCGCTTTCGGCCCGGATGGCCGCTTGTATGCAGGGCAGCACGACCGGAAGAGGATTGTCGCTTTCTCGAGCGACGGCACAGAATCTGTGATAACTGAGGGTGTGCAATCGCATCACCTGACGATCACTTCTCGTAATCACATTTATTTCAGCGTGCCGCCGACCCATAAGGTGTGGCTGGTGGACGCGGCTGGTCACAAGCGGGTCGTCCATGACGGCATTAACTGGCCACGCGGCGTGCGCGCCTCCCCCGATGAGTCGGTTCTCGTAGTCAATGACCCGCCAACGAGATGGGTCTGGTCGTTCCAGATCCAGTTTGATGGCTCGCTGATCAACGGACGACCTTTCTATCGTCTCGAAACCAGCGGCGAGAAATCTGAGACGGACGCCGGGGGAATGGTGTTCGATTCGGAGGGCTTTCTGTATGTCGCCACGAATATAGGCGTGCAAGTATGCGATCAGCAGGGTCGCGTGACTGCGGTTATCGACGCCCCGGGAGAGAGCGTGTCAGCTGTCTTCTTTGGTGGTCCCGGCCTGCAGTGGCTGTATGTAACGGACGGGAACAAGGTTTGGAGGCGGCCTGTCAAGCGTCGTGGCGCGGCGCCGTGGAGTGGTAAAGCGCAGCAGCCGGGGCTTTGATGTTCCAAGCGATCACAGGAGACAGGTCAAGGCGAATGGCCGCCTGGTATCCGCATCGTGGACAGGCATCGACGTGGCCGCCTAGCGCGGCTGTGCGGCAACTCTGAATAGCCCGGAAAACGTTGAGTTGCTGAAAATCGAAACTCTTCCCGTATCTTTCCAGGAAGCGGTCGCCCTGTCCGCGGAGGATGTCGGCCACCTCCACGTTCTGTTGTACAATAAACCTTACCGCCAGTTCCACGATCGGACCTGTTTTACAATCGAGCGCCGCAAAGTAGTGGATAAGTTTGGACGGGTGGCCGAGTGGCTAATGGCAGCAGACTGTAAATCTGCCGCCCCTTGCGGGCTACGGAGGTTCGAATCCTCCCCCGTCCACCAGCAAAGCAGGATCGGTGTTCGATCGTTTGCTGATGCGCTTGTATTGGCCGCGACCTATGGGCAGCGGTGATGCGTTTTTTTGAGCCGTTGTAGCTCAGTTGGTAGAGCGCGTCCTTGGTAAGGACGAGGTCACCAGTTCAATCCTGGTCAACGGCTCCACGAATTATCCGTCGGCAGTTCTCCAAACGCCGGCACGCGCAGACGCCGGGGAACGGTTTCCGGGCGGGCCGCGGGATGCGCGTTGAAAGGATTGTGAGGGGAAGCTAAATGGCAAAGGAAAAATTCGATCGCTCGAAGCCGCACGTGAACATCGGCACGATCGGGCACATTGATCACGGCAAGACCACGTTGAC
>Ga0310810_10005999_pt1 | contig 13667 bp, 16 predicted proteins | sample NCmetagenome_FD_207641 | JGI IMG/M metagenome (GOLD analysis project Ga0310810, IMG submission 207641) | Soil microbial communities from experimental microcosm in Duke University, North Carolina, United States - NC | ecosystem: Engineered > Artificial ecosystem > Soil microcosm > Unclassified ... | reverse complement strand
CTACGGTTCGGGGACGCTGACGGCGACCTTGGCGGCGCGCAGCAGGCGGTCGCCCAGTGCGTACCCGGTCTCGATCACATCCGCGACCGTGTTCACCGACACGTCCTTGCTGTAGACCTGCACGATCGCTTCGTGCAGCTTCGGGTCGAAGGTCTCGCCCTTCTCGCCGACCTTCTTCAGGCCGTACTTCTCGAAGCCGCCGCGGATCTTCGCCGCGACCAGAGCCAGCGGACTGCCGTCGACCAGGTCGCCGTGCGCCTCCGCCCGGTCGAGGTCGTCGATCGCGGGGAGCATGCTGCGCAGCACCTCGGCGATCACCGCCTCGCGGTTGGCGGCACGGTCGCGCTCGACGCGGGTGCGGAAGTTCTTCAACTCCGCCTCCGCCCGGGCGGCCCGGTCGCGGTACTCCGCGACCAGGTCACGCTCGGCGTCGTCGAGGATCGCCAGGTCCTCGTCGCTCAACCCCTCCGGGTCGGGCTGGTCCTCGGCGGATGCCTCGGACTGATCGTCCTCGGATTGGCGGACCTCGCCCGTCTCGGGGTCGATCTTGCGCTTGTCGGTGATCTTCGGCTCCTCGTCGGGACTGTCGTCCTTCGGAGCCTTGTCCTTCGCGTCGGCCATGGTTACTTCTTCGGCTCGTCCTCGTCGTCGACGATCTCGGCGTCCACCACGTCCTCGTCGTTCGACGCGGCCGCGGGCTCCTCCGCCTCCGGTGCCTCGGAGTTCTGCGCCGTCTGCGTGGAGTTGTAGATCGCCTCGCCGAGCTTGGTCTGCGACTGGTTCAGCTTCTCGAACGCGGCCTGCACGGCGGCGTCGTCCTCGGCCTGGAGCGCCGTCTTCAGAGCGTCGACGTCACCCTGCACCTCGGTCTTGACGTCGTCGGGCAGCTTGTCCTCGTTGTCCTTGATCAGCTTCTCGATCGAGTAGGCCAGCTGCTCGGCGTTGTTGCGCACCTCGGCCGACTCGCGACGCGCCTTGTCCTCGGCGGCGTGCTCCTCGGCCTCGCGCACCATGCGCTCGATGTCCTCCTTGGGAAGCGAGGACCCGCCGGTGATGGTGATCGTCTGCTCCTTGCCGGTGCCCTTGTCCTTCGCGGCGACCTGCACGATGCCGTTGGCGTCGATGTCGAAGGTGACCTCGATCTGGGGCACGCCGCGCGGGGCGGGGGCGATGCCGGTGAGCTCGAAGGTGCCGAGCGGCTTGTTGTCGCGGGTGAACTCGCGCTCGCCCTGGAAGACCTGGATCGCGACCGACGGCTGGTTGTCGTCGGCGGTGGTGAAGGTCTCGCTGCGCTTGGTCGGGATCGCCGTGTTGCGCTCGATCAGCTTGGTCATGATGCCGCCCTTGGTCTCGATGCCGAGGCTCAGCGGGGTGACGTCGATGAGCAGCACGTCCTTGCGCTCGCCCTTCAGCACGCCGGCCTGGAGGGCGGCGCCGACGGCGACCACCTCATCCGGGTTGACGCCCTTGTTGGGCTCCTTGCCACCGGTGAGCTTCTTGACCAGCTCGGTGACGGCGGGCATGCGGGTCGAGCCACCGACCAGCACGACGTGGGCGATGTCGCCGACCTTGATGCCGGCTTCCTTGATGACGTCCTCGAACGGCTTCTTGGTGCGGTCGAGCAGGTCGGAGGTCATCTGCTCGAACTGGGCGCGGGTCAGCGTCTCGTCGAGGTTCGCCGGGCCGTTCTCGGTGAGCGAGAGGTAGGGCAGCTGGATGCTGGCGCTGGTCGAGCTGGAGAGCTCCTTCTTCGCCTGCTCCGCGGCCTCCTTGAGGCGCTGCAGGGCGATCTTGTCCTTGGAGACGTCGACGCCCGTGGTGTCTTTGAACTTCTTGATCAGGTGCTCGACGATGCGCTGGTCCCAGTCGTCACCGCCGAGGCGGTTGTCACCGGCGGTCGCCTTGACCTGGATGGTGGAGAAGTCGTCGTCCTTGCCCACCTCGAGCAGGGACACGTCGAACGTGCCGCCACCGAGGTCGAAGACGAGGATCAGCTCGTCCTCTTTGCCCTTGTCGAGGCCGTAGGCCAGAGCGGCCGCGGTGGGCTCGTTGATGATGCGCAGCACGTTGAGGCCCGCGATCTCACCGGCCTCCTTGGTGGCCTGACGCTCGGCGTCGTTGAAGTAGGCGGGAACGGTGATGACCGCGTCGGTGACGTCCTCGCCGAGGTACTGTTCGGCGTCGCGCTTCAGCTTCTGCAGGATGCGCGCCGAGATCTCCTGGGCGGTGTACTTCTTGCCCTCGATCTCCTGCTTCCAGTCGGTGCCCATGTGGCGCTTGACGGATGCGATGGTGCGGTCGACGTTGGTGACGGCCTGGCGCTTCGCGGTCTCGCCGACGAGAACCTCGGCGTCCTTCGTGAAGGCCACGACCGAGGGGGTGGTGCGGAAGCCCTCGGCGTTCGCGATGACGGTGGGTTCGCCACCCTCGAGGACGGCGACCACCGAGTTGGTGGTTCCGAGGTCGATTCCTACGGCTCGAGCCATGGTGTGGTGTGCTCCTTGATGCGTACGGTAACCCGACTTGAGCCGGGCCGTATCAAGTTTAGGCCTGTGGATAACTTTGTCAAGCGTTCTCAGCGAAAGCTGAGCCGGGGCGGCTCAAGCCCCTCGCTCACTCGTGCCCTTCGCCCCCGCGCAACCCACGGGCGCTAGGGTCGGGGCCATGACCGACCCGCGCCCCGAGGTCCTCCCGTCCGCCACCGCCAACACCGGCGCCCTGCCCGTCCTGGGCCTCGATCTGCAGGAGGGCAAAGTCGTCCCCCGCAAGCAGGTGTTCTCGTGGGCGCTCTGGGACTGGGCCACCCAGCCGTTCAACACCGTCATCCTCACCTTCATCTTCGTGGCGCTCTACCTCACCGGCGACGACTTCCTCTCGCAGGCCGCGCGCGACGCGGGCGAAGGGTCGGCCCTGTACGAGCGCGGCGTGGCAGGCCTGACCAGCACCCTCGGCCTCGGGGTCGCAGCCGCCGGCCTGTTCATCGGACTGCTGGCGCCCGTCGCCACCGGCATGCTCGTGCTGCTGATGGCGGCGCTCTTCTTCGTGCGCGCCGACCCCGCCTACTTCCTGCTCGGCGTCGCGCTGGTCGCGATCGGCAGCGTCGTCAGCGAGATCGCCGGAGTGCAGTACAACGCGATGCTCGTCTCGGTGTCCACCCCGAAGACCGTGGGCAAGGTGAGCGGCACCGGATGGGGCTTCGGCTACATCGGCGGCATCCTGGCGCTGGTCATCGTGGTGGTGGCGAATCAGGCCGACTGGTTCGGGCTCTCCACCGCCGACGGGCTGCCCTACCGCGTGATCGCCGTCGGCTGCGCGATCTGGACGCTGCTGTTCTCCATCCCCCTGTTCGTGAACGTGCCGGATGTCGTGCCCCTGTCGGGTGCGGCGCGCTCGGGATTCCTGACCAGTTACCTCGACCTCGGGCGCGACCTGGTGCGTCTGCAGCGCGAACTGAAGCCCACATTCTGGTTCCTGCTGGCCAGCGCCGTGTTCCGTGACGGGCTCGCCGGAGTGTTCACCTTCGGCGCCGTGATCGCCGCGCGGGTGTTCGGGTTCGAGTTCCTCGAGCTCGTCGTGTTCGGCATCGCGGCGAACCTCGTCGCCGGGGTGTCGACGATCATCTCCGGGCGGTTCGACGACCGGTTCGGGCCGCGCGCGGTGATCGTCACCTCGCTCGTCGGGCTCGTCGTGTCGGGGCTGGCGGTGTTCTTCCTGCACGACGCCGGCTCCACGGTGTTCTGGATCGGCGGGCTGGTGCTCTGCGCATTCGTCGGGCCGGCGCAGGCGGCGGCGCGCTCCCTGCTGGCGCGGGTCACCCCGGCGGGACGCGAAGGCGAGATCTTCGGCCTCTACGCCACCACGGGCCGGGCGGCGAGCTTCCTGTCGCCGCTGCTCTGGGCCGGGTTCATCGTGGCGCTCGGCGCCACCTTCTGGGGCATCCTCGGCATCGTGCTCGTGCTGGCCGCCGGGCTCGTGCTCGTGCTGCTGGTCCGCAATGCCCGCGTCGAGCCGACCCCGGCCGACGGGCGCGCCGACAGCGGGCTCGCCGGGCTGGCGGCGTTCCTCTCGGTCGTGCTCAGCTCGAGCGGCTGGATCGTGTACCTCGGCATCGCCGGCGTGGTCGGCGCGGCGATCCTCATCCCGCTCAGCCTGATCGGCCTCGTGCTCGGCGTGACCGCCCTGCTGCGGGTGTCGCGTCGCAACGAGCACGGTCGCGGGTTCGCCCTCACCGCCACCGTGATCGCCGGGCTGTCGACCGTCGGCGCGATCGCCGCCGTGCTGCTGGGGCTCGGGGCGCTGCCGGCTTAGCCGGGCTCGGGCGCCCGCGTTCCTCCCGGTTCGCGGGCTCTGCGCGTACCCTCGAGACATGGCAGAGCGGCCCCTTGCATACTGGCGCTCGTCGACAGGCTCGTCGAGGAGAGTTTCGCCGGCGCCCTCGAAGAACACGGCGTCACCCGCACCCAGTACCGGGTGCTCGGGGTGCTCGCCGACGGACCGACGACCGCGGCCGACCTCGAGGCGGCAATGTCGGATCTGCCGCCCGACGCCGACGGCATCTCGGCCGCCGATGAACTCGCCGAACTGGTCGAGAGCGGGTGGGTCGTCGGCGGCGAAAGCTACACGATCACCGACCGCGGCACCGCGGCGCACGCCCGGCTCGACGAGATGGTCGACGCCCTGCGCGCCACACTCACCGCCGGACTCAGCGACGACGAGCAGGCGGCCACCGCGGCGGCACTGGAACAGATGGCGCGCAACCTCGGCTGGACCGAGGGGTAGGAGATCCCGCGCCTCAGCCGCGCAGCAGCACGTACGCGATCAGCAGCATCGTCACCAGGAACCCGGTGATGAAGTTCAGCCAGAGGAACCGGCGCCATCCGCGGTTCGCGCTCGGTGCGCTCTCATCGGTGACGTTCCACCACGGCAGCGCGTTCACCGCATACGGAAGCGGCAGCACCGCCGCCAGCACGCCCGGCCAGCCGGTGACCAGCAGAAGCAGCGCCGCAGCGACGTAGAGCACGATGGCGAGCCGCACCGTGGCCCGTGCCCCGATGACGGTCGCGACCGAGCCGATGCCCGCCTCGCGATCGGCCACCACATCCTGCACCGCGCCGAAGGCGTGCGACGCGGCGCCCCACAAGAAGTACGCGGCCAGCAGCGCGACGAGGCCCGGGGTGAACGTCGCACCGGCGAGAACCAGCCCGTAGACGGCGGGCGACACGAAATGGGTGCTGCTGGTCAGCGAATCCAGGAACGGCCGCTCCTTGAAACGCAGCCCCTTGGCCGAGTAGGCAACCACGGCGAACAGGCTGACGGCGAGCACGATCCACGACGCCGGCCCGCCGACGGCGACCAGGTAGACCACGAACGGCAGCGACAGAACTGCGGATGCGATGAGGGTCGCGCGATGCCAGCGCGGCTGCAGCAGCGCACCCTCGACGCCGCCCTTGCGCGGGTTCCGCACATCCGACTCGTAATCGAACACGTCGTTGATGCCGTACATCGCCAGGTTGTACGGCACGAGGAAGAACACGGTGCCGATGATCAGGGTCGCGTCGATGCGGCCGGTGGCGACGAGGTAGGCGGCCGCGAACGGGAACGCGGTGTTGACCCAGCTGAGCGGGCGACTGGTGAGGAACAGGGCACGGATCATTGCGGAGCGTCCGGGGTCGGGGCGTGCTGGGGCGCGCTCGGGGTGAGCAGGCGCCAGAGCGCCGGCAGCAGCAGCACCGCCGCGATCGCGTACGCGAAGTCCTCGACCGGCGCCACCCCGATGTACGCCCCGGTCAACTGCGAGGCGTCGTACCCGACGATGCCGGTGCCGACCAGCACGTTGTCGAACACCGCGGTGAGCAGCAGCACGCCGAGCGCCGTCAGACCGACGACGCGCCAGAGCGGAGCGCGCCGCACCAGCACGGCGGCGAGCGCCACCAGCAGAGCGGCCGCCAGGAACGGTGCGTTGAGCGCCGCATACGTCAGAGTGCCCATGTTCAACGCCCCCACCGGGTCACGGCCCGGGTCAGCACGGCGAACAGGTTCATGGTGGTGTAGCACAGCAGCGCCAGGAAGAAGACCTCCTCGAGCGGAAGCTCGGGTGCCAGCTGCACCCCCAGCAGCAGCTCCGGGTTGCCGCGGAAGAACACGCCCAGCCCGATGCCGACCAGGTCCCACACCAGGAAGAACGCGATCCCCACCACCATGACGATCGCCGCCCGCACCGGCGCGACCCGGAAGAACAGGTGGAACCGCACATCCAGCACCACCATGCCCGTCAGGGCGACGAGCAATCCGATCAGGTAGAGCGCGTTCACGGCACCATCACGCCGAGGTCCGGGTGACCCGCAGCGACTCGGCCACCGGCGAGGCCGAGGTGTCACCGCGCACGCGCTTCAGCACCAGCTCGGCGCTGATCAGGCACATCGGCAGGCCGATGCCGGGGATCGTGGACGAGCCGGCGTAGTACAGGTTCTTGACCTTGCGGCTGATGTCACCGGCCCGGAAGAACGCGCTCTGTCGCAGGGTGTGCGCCGGCCCGAGGGCGCTGCCCTTCCAGGCGTTGAGGTCGGCGGCGAAGTCGCCGGGGGCGACGGTGCGGCGCAACACGATGCGGGCGGCGAGGTCGGGGATGCCGGCCCAGTCGCCGATCTGGGCGATCACCCGGTCGGCGAGCGCTTCGACCGCGGCGTCGCCCGCGCCGTCGATGCCGCCCTTCCCGAGGGAGGGGTCGGCCGGCAGCGGCACCAGCACGAACAGGTTCTCGGTGCCCTCCGGCGCCACGCTCGGGTCGACACCGCTCGGCTTGCAGACGTAGATCGAGGGCGTCTCGGGCACCTTCGGGTGCTCGCCGAAGATGGCGCGGAACCCGGCGTCCCAGTCCTTCGCGAAGAACAGGGTGTGGTGCTCCAGCTGGGGCAGCTCACCGCTGACGCCCAGCATGATCAGCAGCGCGCCCGGGCCCGCGGTGCGGCCCTGCCAGTACTCCTCGGGGTAGCTGCGCAGCTCGGGGCGGTCGATCAGCACCGTCTCGGTGTGGTGCAGGTCGGCCGTGGAGACCACGATGTCGGCCTCGAGCGTGCTGGTCTTGTCCTTGCCCTTCGCGGTGCGCTGCGTGATCTCGACCCCGGTGGCCTCGCCGGCGTCGTTCACGATGATCCGGGTCACCGTGACCCCGGTGCGCAGCTCGGCGCCCTCGCCGCGCGCCAGATCGGCGATGGTCGCGATCACCCGGGTGAACCCGCCGAGTGGATAGAGCACCCCGTCGACCAGGTCGAGGTGGCTCATCAGCGAGTACATGCTGGGCGCCAGTTTCGGCGCCGACCCGAGGAACACGGCCGGGTACCCGAGAACCTGCCGCAGCCGGGTGTCGCGCACGGTGCGGCGGGTGAGCCGGTCGAGCGGCTCGAGCAGCAGGCGCAGCAGGCGGGCGCCCTTCGCGGCGACCTCGCCGCGGAACACCGGCCAGAGCTTGTCGAAGGTGGAGTAGAGGAAGCGCTGCTTGGCCAGCTCGTAGATCTCGCGCGAGCGGTCGAGGTACTTCGCCAGCCGCAGTGCCGACCCCGGCTCAATGCGCTCGAACAGGTCGAGGTTCTCGTCGACGCTGGCGCTGATGTCGAGCGGGTCGTCGTGACCCTCGCCGTACACCCGGTACCCGGGGTCGAGCTGCACCAGGTCGAGCTGCTGCTCGGCGGTGGTGCCGAGCACCCGGTAGAAGTGGTCGAACACCTCGGGCATCAGGTACCACGAGGGTCCGGTGTCGAACCGGAACCCGTCGCGCTCCCAGCTGCCGGCACGTCCGCCGACCTCGTCGCGCTGCTCGAGCAGGGTGACGGTATGCCCCTCACGGGCCAGCAGCGCCGCCGTGGCCAGCCCCGAGATCCCCCCGCCGATGACGATGGTGCGCGGCATCATGTCCTTCCCATGGCGGCGGATGCCGCGATTCGCAGTTTGACCGGGTCCGGTACGCGCACCCGGGTGGTGATCAGGGTGGCGGCCGGGGTGGTGCGGATGCGGCGGCTGAGTTCCGCGAAGAGTCCGTGGGCCAGGGCGACGGCCCGTCGCGCGCTCGCCGGGAGCAGCGGCAGCGTCGCGGCCGCCGCAGCCAGATCGGCGTCGATGTCGTCGACCAGCACCAGCTTCTGCTCGTCGGTCAGCTGCGCCACGTCGATGTCGGGGAAGTAGCTGCGGCCGAGGGTGTCGGTGTCGGCCTGCAGGTCCCGCAGGAAGTTCACCTTCTGGAACGCGGCCCCGAGCGCCCGTGCGCCGTGCTCGAGCGTGGCCAGCTGCTCGTCGGTGTACTCGTGCCCGGTGGTGAAGATGCGCAGGCACATCAGCCCGACGACCTCCGCCGACCCGTACACGTAGCGACGGAAGCTGTCGTCGTCGTGCACCGTCTGCGACAGGTCCATGCGCATGCTGGCGAAGAACGGCTCGGTCAGCTCGGTGCCGAAGCCGGCCTTCCGGGCCGAGTGCGCGAAGGCGTGCACGATCAGGTTGGCGCTGTAGCCCTCGTCGATGCTGCGTTCGACATCGCGCTCGAGCTCGTTCAGCAGCCGCGCCGCGATCTGGCGCTCCAGGCCCGCCTCGTCGGCCCCGCCATCCACGATCTCGTCGGCGACCCGCACCAGCGCGTAGACGTTCTCGACGTCCTGGCGCACGTCGCGGCCGAGCAACCGGGACGCCATCCCGAACGACGTGGAGTAGCGGCGGATCACCAGGCTCGCCGCCTGCTCGGCGACCTGGGTGTACAGCGACAACCGGGCGGTGGGCCCGGCACTGACCTTGCTCATCGCACCCGCCCCAACACGGCATCCGCGACCGGATGCAGTTCGGCGCGCAGGGCCGCCGGAATGTGCGGCTCGACCAGCCGGGCGAGGGCGCGGTTGGCGTAGTAACGGGCCAGGCCCTCGGCGAAGGACTTCGCCCCGCAGCGCACCAGATGCTCGCGCAGCTGCGCCGCGCCCTCGTCGGTGAGTTCGGGGTCGCCGAACAGGCCGGCCACCTCATCCCAGCCGGGGGCCGAGTGCGCGTAGGCGATCAGCACGGTGCGCTTGCCCTCGCGCAGGTCGCCGATGGTGGTCTTGCCGGTCTCGGCCTCGGTGCCGAAGACGCCCAGCAAGTCGTCGACGATCTGGTACGCGATGCCCATCTCGCGGCCGAAATCGCCGAGGGTGGTGACCGTCTGCTCGCTCGCACCGGCCAGAATCGCGCCCGCCTGCAGGGGGCACTCGAACGAGTACACCGCGGTCTTCAGGCGCTCCATGGTCAGAATGTCGTCGACCAGCGGCACCTCGGGCGCGAACGAGAAGTCGACGTCGATCAGCTCGCCGGCCGCACTGGCGAAGAGGGCCTCGTCCATCACCTCAACCAGACGTCGGCGCACCTCGTCGCCCACGCCGCTGCGATCGATGAGCCGGTACGCGTTGAACAGCGCCAGGTCTCCGGCGATGACGGCGGCGGTGATGCCGCGGTGCTCCGCGGTCGCCGCGGTGCCTCCCTCGGCGAGCGCCCGGTCGCGGTAGCTGCCGGCCAGGTTCGGCCCACCCCGGCGCACGAAGTCGCGGTCGATGACGTCGTCGTGCACGATCAGCGCGGTGTGCAGCAGCTCGAATGCGGCGCCGATGCAGGCGGCCGCCTCGGCGTCGCGACCCCCGAGCGCCTCATACGCGGCGAACACCATCCGCGGGCGGAACCGCTTGCCGCCGACCGTGTTCGCCTCGAGCTCGTTCCAGAGCCGCTCGTAGCCCGGGCCGATGGCTGCGGCACGCTTCTTGGCTAGGCTGAAGAAGCGCCCCAGCACGGCGTCGACCTGCGTCTGTCGCTCCTGAGCGACGTCGGTGCGGCCGGAAGCATCCACCTAGGCAGACTATCGGTCGACATGTCAGACTCACCCGCCGAACTCGTCGTCCTCGTCGACGACGCCGGCACGCCGATCGGCTCGGCGGACAAGTCGGTCATCCACGACGGCGACACCCCGCTGCACCTGGCGTTCTCGTGCCACGTGTTCCACGAAGACGGCCGGGTTCTGGTCACCCGCCGGGCGCTCGGCAAGCGCACCTTCCCGGGGGTGTGGACGAACAGCTTCTGCGGACATCCGGGGCCGGGTGAGGATGCTGCGGATGCCGTGCGGCGTCGCGCCGCCCGCGAGCTGGGGCTCGAGGTGGTGGGCCTCGCCCTCGTCCTGCCGCAGTTCCGGTATCGGGCGACCGACGCATCCGGAATCGTCGAGAACGAGATCTGCCCCGTGTACCGCGCCACGGTCGACGCCGACCCGCAGCCGGCCGACGACGAGGTGGCCGAGTGGCAGTGGGTGGAGCCTGAGCGGCTGCGCGCCGCGGTCGAGGCGGCGCCGTACGCGTTCAGCCCGTGGCTGGTGCTGCAGCTGGCCGAGTGGGACGACTTCGGGCGCTAGGCGCCGAGCGCGCTAGGCGCCGGGCGCGCCCGCGTCGGTGACGGTGACGTCGGTGCGGTGGAAGCCGACGTGCGAGCGACTGGCCGTCGGGCCGCGCTGACCCTGGTAGCGGTTGCCGTAGGGGCCCGAACCGTAGGGGTTGTCGACCGGCGAGCTGGTGCGGATGAAGCACAGCTGCCCGATCTTCATGCCGGGCCACAGCTTGATCGGCAGGGTCGCGACGTTCGACAGCTCAAGCGTCACGTGGCCCGAGAAACCCGGGTCGACGAAGCCGGCGGTCGAGTGTGTGAGCAGCCCCAGCCGGCCGAGCGAGCTCTTGCCCTCGAGTCGCGCCGCGATGTCGTCGGGCAGCGTCACCAGCTCGAACGTCGACCCCAGCACGAACTCGCCGGGGTGCAGGATAAACGGCTCGTCCTTCTTCGTCTCGATCAGCCGGGTCAACTCGGGCTGATCCTCGGCCGGGTCGATGAACGGGTACTTGTGGTTGTCGAACAGCCGGAAGAAGCGGTCGAGGCGCACGTCGATGCTCGACGGCTGGATCATCTCGAGCTCGAGCGGGGTGAGCCCGATCCGCCCCGCGTCGAGCTCGGAGCGGATGTCGCGGTCGCTCAGCAGCATGGGGCCAGACTACTGGGGCCCCGGATGGCGGGCACCGGTTAGACTGTCGGATGTCGCCTGCGGGCGCACGCGGATGTAGTTCAATGGCAGAACTTCAGCTTCCCAAGCTGATAGCGCGGGTTCGATTCCCGTCATCCGCTCCAACTCAGCCGGTACCCTGGCGCCATGTCTTTCAGCCCCGACGTGGTGGACGCCGTTCTGGAACACATGAACGGCGACCATCCCGGCGACAACGTGCTCATCGTGCGGGCGTTCGCGGGACGCGACGTCGACAGTGCGGTGATGAGCGACCTCGACCACCGCGGCGGCACCTGGCGCTACAGCTCCGGCGGCGAGGAGCTCGAACTGCACGTGCCGTGGTCGTCCGGTGAGATCCATGAGCGGCCCGAAATCCGGCGCGAGATCGTCGTGCTCTACGACGCCGCCTGCGAGCAGCTCGGCGTCGAGCCGCGGCCGCATGCCTGAGGCGCCACGGGTGTCGGGCAACCGGATCACCGCCGTCGCGACCGGGGTCGCGTACCTGGTGCTCGCCGCAGCGGAGACGGCGGTGACCGCCCCGGCCGGCCAGTCGCTCGTCGACCGTGACGGCGCCCTGCTGCTCGGGGTGATGCAGGTGAATCTGCTCCTGGCGGTCGTGCACGCCGTTCTGGGCGTGGCACTGATCGGGGCCGGGATCGCCGGACTGCGTGTCGCGCAGTTCGTGAACGGCGCGGTCGGGGCGATCTTCCTCGGGCTGGGGCTGACGGGGCTCTTCATCAGCGGAACCGAGGCGAACGTGCTGGCCATCAACGGTGCCGGCAACGTGCTGCACCTGGGCACCTCGGTGCTGCTGCTCGCCGTCGGCCTCGGCGCCGAACGCGGGAGTCGTCCATCGGCGCCGTGATCCGCGCCTGGGCCGGGTTCGCGGCGCTCGGCGCCGGACTCATCCACCTGGCGCTCGTGATCGGCTCGCCCGTGGCCGCCGCGGTGCCGCTCGCCGCGGTGGGTGCGCTCGAGTTCGGGTGGGGCGTGCTCGCGGTCGCCGGGCCCCGCGCACCGCTTCCGCGCGTGATGCGCATCGCGGTGCTGGTGCCGTTGGCGGTGTGGATCATCACGCTGCTCACCGGACTCGCGCCGGGACTCGGCGTGCGCATCCTGCCCATGCTCGTCGCGAGCCTCCTCGACGTCGCGATCTCGGTGACCCTGAGCCTGCTGCTGCGGCGGCCCGACCGGCCCCCGCTCACCGCCCGGCGGTACCTCGTCGGCGTCGCCGCCGGAGCCGTCGTCGTCATCGCCCTGGCAGCGCCCGCGCTCGCCGCGACCGAGGCGGCGTCACTCGGCGGCACCTCGCCCCTCCCGCTCGCGCCACACGGCCACTAGAGTTAGGGTTACCTAACCCCGAGGAGCTCCCGTGACCGTCCTGCCGTTCTCACAGGCCCTCCGCGAGCGCACCTGGTCAGGCCACGGCGAGAGCGAAGGCGCCACGTTCATGTCCGATCTGATGACGGGCAAGGGCACCCGCGAGGACTACATCGCCCTCGTCGCGCAGCACTACTTCGTCTACGAGGCACTCGAAGCAGCGGCCGCCGTGTTCGCCGACGACCCGGTCGCGGCGCCCTTCCTGAGCGACCAGCTCACCCGGCTGCCCGCCCTCGAATCCGACCTGGCGTTCCTGCTGGGCGACGGGTGGGCGGATGCGATCGCACCCCTTGCAACGACCGCGCGGTATGTGCGCCGCATCCGCGACATCGCCGCGGAGCGCTGGGCGGGCGGGTTCGTCGCCCACCACTACACCCGCTACCTCGGCGACCTCTCCGGCGGTCAGGTGATCCGTCGCATGATGCAGCGACGCTACGGCTTCGAAACCAACGGTGTCGGGTTCTACCTGTTCGACCAGATCGCCAGCCCCAAGGAGTTCAAGGAGACCTACCGCGAGCAACTCGATGCGGTCGCCTGGGACGACGCCGAGCGCGAGCGGGTGATCGCCGAAGTGCTCGCGGCCTACCGGCTGAACACCGAGCTGTTCGACGACCTCGCCGCAGCCAAGGCCGCCGCCTAGGCACAGAGAAGGGCCCCCGCCCGGGACGGGCGAGGGCCCTCTGTCGTCAGATCAGGGTGTGACGACAGCTGAGGAAGTCAGCACAAAAGATACCGCTACACGGCTGCCGCGTCGATTCCGGGCACCGCCGTGGCGCGGCTCATGAAGCGGCGCACGGCATCGTCGACGATCACATCGCTCGGGCGCAGCGGCCGTGTGAGGTACAGCCCCTCGAGCGCCGTGATGCGCGACAGCGCCACATAGGTCTGGCCGGGGGCGAACGAGCGAGGCCCGAGATCGACGATCGCCGCGTCGTAGCTCTTGCCCTGCGACTTGTGGATCGTCACCGCCCAGGCCAGCCGCAGCGGGAACTGGGTGAACTCGGCCACCACATCCTTGTCGAGCGTCTTGGTGATCGGGTTGTAGCTGTACCGGTAGCGCTCCCAGGTCGCGGGCAGCACCTCGTGGCGTTCGCCGTCGATGTCGACGGTCACGGTGTCGGCGATCTTCACCACCTCGCCGATGGTGCCGTTCACCCACCGACCGTCGCCGCCCGTGTCGTTGCGCAGGAACATGACCTGCGCCCCCACCTTCAGCTCGAGCCGCTCATCCGCCGGAAACGCC
>Ga0310810_10005998_pt1 | contig 13669 bp, 13 predicted proteins | sample NCmetagenome_FD_207641 | JGI IMG/M metagenome (GOLD analysis project Ga0310810, IMG submission 207641) | Soil microbial communities from experimental microcosm in Duke University, North Carolina, United States - NC | ecosystem: Engineered > Artificial ecosystem > Soil microcosm > Unclassified ... | reverse complement strand
CCTGGTGGGCACGTTGCACCGCCACATCAGGCTGCAGGTTGTAAAAGGCTGTTATGACGAATGTATCGGTAGAATTTGGAGGGGGTCTCAACTACTATCCGCGCCGGAATCGGCCGACCACAAGCCGGGCGTTGGAGGGAAAGCGGCCCACGTTTGTTTGCGCAGGATTCTTCAGGGGGCGCGCGGCAGACGTGCGTGCAGAGGAGTAAATGAAACCCACCGATATCTCGGCGCCGGACTACTTCCACAAGGTCGTGGACTGCCAATGGGCCTGCCCGGCGCACACACCCGTTCCTGAATATATCCGCTTGATCGCGGCTGGTCGCTACAGCGACGCCTACATGATCAATTGGAAATCCAACGTGTTTCCCGGGATCCTCGGGCGCACATGCGACCGGCCGTGCGAGCCGGCCTGCCGGCGCGGACGCGTGGAGAAGGAACCGGTCGCGATCTGCCGTTTGAAACGCGTCGCGGCCGACTTCAAGGACGACATCCGCGATCGGCTTCCCAAGCCCGCCACGATCAAGAACGGAAAGCGCATCGCGCTCGTGGGCGGCGGCCCCGCTTCGCTTACGGTCGCACGCGATCTGGCGCCGCTCGGCTACCACTGCGTGGTGATCGACCAGGACCCGAAAGCCGGCGGCATGATCCGCACCCAGATCCCGCGCTTCCGGCTGCCGGAATCGGTCATCGACGAGGAATGTGATTACATCCTCGATATCGGCATCGAGTTTCGCGGCGGCACGCGCATCGACAGCCTCAAGGCGTTGCTGGCCGAAGGCTGGGATGCAGTCTTCGTCGGGTCCGGCGCGCCGCGCGGACGCGACCTCGAGATTCCCGGCCGCAAGGAAGCGGTGGCCAACATCCATATCGGCATCGACTGGCTCTCCTCGGTGTCCTTCGGCCACATCAGCAAGATCGGCAAGCGCGTCATCGTGCTCGGCGGCGGCAACACCGCCATGGACTGCTGCCGCTCATCCCGCCGGCTCGGCGGCGAGGAGGTGAAAGTCGTCGTCCGCTCGGGCTTCGAGGAGATGAAGGCATCCCCCTGGGAAAAGGAGGATGCCATGCACGAGGACATTCCGATCCTCAATTTCCTGGTGCCGAAGGAATTCACCCACGAGAACGGCCGCCTCACCGGCGTGCTGTTCGAGAAGGTGAAGGCCGAATTCGACGCCAAGGGCCGCCGCAACCTGGTGCCGACGGGCGAGCCCGATCAGCACATCCCCTGCGACGACGTGCTGGTCGCGGTCGGCCAGGAGAATGCCTTCCCCTGGATCGAGCGCGACATCGGCATCGAGTTCGACAAATGGAACATGCCCAAGGTCGATCCCAAGACCATGGCCTCGACCCACCCGCAGGTGTTCTTCGGCGGCGACGCCGCGTTCGGACCGAAGAACATCATCTGGGCGGTCGCCCATGGCCACGACGCCGCGCTGTCGATCGACCGGATGTGCTCCGGCCTGGACATCAACGATCGTCCCCTGCCCATGGTGGAGATCGTCAGCCAGAAAATGGGCATCCACGAATGGAGCTACGACAACGACATCGCCCCCGACCGCCGCTATCGGGTGCCGTTGCGCGACAAGGTGGTGGCGTTGCGCGACATCAAGGCGGAGGTCGAGCTCGGCTACGATGTTCAGCTTGCGCTGAAGGAAGCCGAACGCTGCCTCAACTGCGACGTCCAGACCGTCTTCACCTCCTCGCTGTGCATCGAGTGCGACGCCTGCGTGGATATCTGCCCGATGGACTGCATCACCTTCACCGCCAACGGCGACGAAGCCGATTTGCGCACGCGCCTGCGGGCGCCCGCCAAGAACGTCACCCAGGACCTTTACGTCGCCAACGACCTCAAGACCGGCCGCGTCATGGTGAAGGACGAGGACGTCTGCCTGCACTGCGGGCTGTGCGCCGAGCGCTGCCCGACCGGCGCCTGGGACATGAAAAAATATCTCATCGACATGACTCACGCGGATGACCTATGCCGAGTAGCAGCCCGATCAGCAGCGTAAACGACTTCGTCGTCCGGTTTGCCAACGTCAACGGTTCGGGCTCCGCCAGCGCCAACGAGCTGTTCGCGCGCTCGGTGCTGCGCATGGGCATCCCGGTTGCCCCGCGCAACATCTTCCCGTCCAACATCCAGGGCCTGCCGACCTGGTACGAGGTGCGCATCTCGGAAGCCGGCCATCTCGGCGCCCGCGGCGGCACCGATCTCATGGTCGCGATGAACCCGCAGACCTGGGACAAGGACGTGGCCGGGATCGAGAGCGGCGGCTACCTGTTCTACGACTGCACCAAGCCGATGCCGCAGTCCAAGTTCCGCGAGGACATCACGGTGATCGGCGTCCCGCTCACCGCGATCTGCAACCGCGAATACACCGATCTGCGCCAGCGCCAGTTGTTCAAGAACATCATCTATGTCGGCGCGCTGTCGGCCCTGCTCGACATGGACATCGCGGTGATCGAGCAGCTGGTCAAGGAACAGTTCAGGTCGAAGGAAAAGCTGATCGAGTCCAACCTGCATGCGCTCCATCTCGGGCGCGACTGGGCGCTGATGAACCTGCAATGCCCGATCGGCCTGCGCCTGCGCCGCGCGGACGCGGTCGGCGACCGCATCTTCATCGAGGGCAACGCGGCGGCGGCGCTGGGCGCGGTGTATGGCGGCGCCACGGTATGCGCCTGGTACCCGATCACGCCCTCATCCTCGCTGGCCGACGCATTCGCCACCCATTGCAAGCGGCTGCGGGTAGACCCCGAAACCAAGCGGAACAAGGTCGCCATCGTGCAGGCGGAGGACGAGCTCGCCTCGATCGGCATGGTGATCGGCGCCGCCTGGAACGGCGCACGCGCCTTCACCGCCACGTCCGGACCCGGCATCTCGCTGATGCAGGAGTTCCTCGGGCTTGCCTATTTCGCCGAGATCCCGGCCGTGGTGTTCGACGTGCAGCGGGCGGGCCCCTCGACCGGCATGCCGACACGCACGCAGCAATGCGACCTGATCTCCTGTGCCTATGCCTCGCACGGCGATACCAAGCATGTGCTGCTGTTTCCGGAGGATCCGGCCGAGGCCTTCGATTTCGGCGCCGACGCCTTCGACCTCGCCGACCGCCTGCAGACGCCGATCTTCGTCATGCTCGATCTCGACATCGGCATGAACCATCGCCTCTGCCGCGCGCTGACCTGGGACGACAGCCGCAAATACGACCGCGGCAAGGTGATGACGGCGGCCGATCTCGATGCCGGCAAGGATTTCGGCCGCTACCTCGACGTCGACGGCGACGGCATCCCGTACCGCACCTATCCCGGCACCCATCCGAGCAAGGGGTCGTTCTTCACCCGCGGCACCTCGCGCGACCGCTACGCGCGCTACACCGAGGAAGGCGCACCCTATGCCGACAACATGCAGCGGCTCATCCGCAAGTTCGAGACCGCCAAGGACCTGGTGCCGCGCCCGCTGCAGGCCAATGCCAGCAAGCCCACGAAATACGGCGTGATCTATTACGGCTCGACTTCGCCGGCGATGGACGAGGCGATCCACATGATCGAGGCGCGCGGTCACGCGCTCAACCGGCTGCGCGTGCGCGCATTTCCGTTCCATTCCAGCGTGACCAGCTTCGTCGCCGACCACGACTTCGTGTTCGTGGTCGAGCAGAACCGCGACGCCCAATTGCGCTCGCTGATCGTCAACGAATGCGGCATCGATCCGATCCGCCTGGTGCCGATCCTGCACTATGACGGCACTCCGATCACCGCACGCTTCATCGCGCATGCGATCGGCGGCCACCTCGAGGCGCTGAAGGTGACGCCGTTGCGCAAGGTCGTATCGTGACAACACCCCTGTCGCCGCCCGCGCGAGCGGGCGTGGCGGCAAAGAGAGCGGCAACAGCATGACCTACATTACCAAGCCCAAATTCCATCATCCGGCGCTGCCGAAGAACGCGCTCGGCTACACCCACCGCGACTACGAAGGCTCGGTGTCGACGCTGTGCGCCGGCTGCGGCCACGATTCGATCTCGGCCGCGATCATCGAGGCCTGTTTCGAGCTCGACATTGCGCCCCACCGGGTCGCCAAGCTCTCCGGCATCGGCTGCTCCTCGAAGACGCCCACCTATTTTCTCGGCAACTCGCACGGCTTCAACTCCGTGCATGGGCGCATGCCGTCGGTGCTCACCGGCGCCAATCTCGCCAACCGCGAGCTCATCTATCTCGGCGTGTCGGGCGACGGCGATTCGGCGTCCATTGGGCTCGGCCAGTTCGCGCACGCGCTGCGCCGCGGCGTCAACATGGTCTATATCGTGGAGAACAACGGCGTGTACGGCCTCACCAAGGGCCAGTTCTCCGCCACCGCCGATCGCGGCTCCAAGTCCAAGCGCGGCGTAACCAACGCCGACAACTCCATCGACCTCGTCGCCATGGCGCTGCAGCTCGGCGCCACCTTCGTCGCCCGCTCCTTCTCCGGCGACAAGGCGCAGATGGTGCCGCTGATCAAGGCGGCGATCGAGCACGAAGGCGCGGCCTTCATCGACATCGTCTCGCCCTGCGTCGCGTTCAACAACCACGCCGGCTCGACCAAGAGTTTCGACTATGTGCGCGAGCACAACGAAGCGGTGAACCGGCTCGATTTCATCACCGGCCGCGCGCCGATCACGGTGGCCTACGAGCCGGGCGCGGTCGAGGTGGTCCAGCAGCACGACGGCTCGAAGCTCGTGCTCAAGAAGGTGGCCGCCGATTACGACGCGAATGACCGGCTCGGCGCGATGAGCTTCCTGCAGCGGCATGCCGCCCTGGGGCAGGTGGTCACCGGGCTGCTCTACGTCGACCGCGAGCCCGAGGACCTGCACCGCCATTTCAACACCGTCGAGGCGCCGCTCAACAGCCTCTCCGACAAGGAGCTGTGCCCGGGCTCGGCGGCGCTGGACAAGATCAACGCCAGCCTGCGTTGACGGTCAGGGCCGGCGAGCGCCGATCTCGTGCCCCGGACAAGCGAGCGCGAAAGCGCGAGTGACGATCCGGGGCCTAGGGCCACACGGCGACCTTCTGGATATTCAATATCGCGCTTCGCGAGTCTCGCGCTGGGTCCATGCAAGTCGTGTTTACACGACTTGCGCGCATTCATTTGCCGATCTCGGTAAACCCGAGATCGGTGTCTCGTTCCGCTTCGCTGCACTCGCCCGGGACACGAGGGCTGGAGCTGACCCGGTCTTCATAGACCGGTACTTGACCTAGCCCACGGCTTCTTCGCCACCGCGTCCTTGACCGCCGCCATCATCTCGGGCGGCGGGCCCATCTTCACGCTGACCGCGATCGGCTTGCCGGTTTCCAGCACGCTCTTGAGGCTGGACAGGATGAACGGCCAGCCCTGGCGCCCGCCGGCGAGGATGGCGTCGGGCACCTCCCACTGGTGGGCCTCGGTCATGGTCAGCTTCACGCTGCCGCCCATCGGCTCGATGTCGTAGGTCACCAGCGATGCCGGCAGTTCGCGGAACGCCTCCATTCCCTCCACGCTCCAGGTGGTGGCGAGCCGGCGCGGCGGATCGTATTCGACCACCCGCCCCCGCATGTGCACGCTGCCGTCGGGCGCGCGCAGGATGAAGCTGCCGCCGGCCTTCGGCTCGACCTCGATGCTGTGCCCGAAGAAATACTGGCGGGTGAACTCGGCGCGGGTCAGCGCCTCCCATACCTTCTCGGGCGTGCTGGCGATGTAGGTGACGTACACCGTATTGGGGACGAATTTCGGTTCGCTCATTCAGCGTCTCCTACGCGGCAGTGCCCGCGGCGAGCGCGATGGCACGCTCGCGCGCCCCGCGCTGCTTGTCCGGGCCGGTCAAGGTCGACGCGTGCCCGGTTTCGAGCAAGCTCTTCAGGCTCGACAGGATCATCGGCCAACCGTTGCTGACGGCGGCATGCACCTTGCTGCCCGGTTCGAATTCGTCATGGGTGACCGTGAGCTTGACCTCGGCGCTGCCGATTGGCTCGAGCTCGAACGTCACCCTCGAAGGCTTCTCCCGCCGGAACACCTCGTGGAATTCCACCTGCCAGCTGTAGGACAGCCGCCGGCATGGCACGCAGTCCAAAACTTCGCCGCTGTCATGGACTTCGCCGCCGCTGCGGAAGGTCACGCGGCTGCCCGGGGACCAGTCGGATTCGACCGTGGTGCCGAACCAATACTGGCGCGTGAACGCCCCATCGGTGAGCGCCTGCCACAGCCGTTCCGGGGTGGTCGCGATATAGGTGACGTAGACGAATTTCAGCTCGCTCATTCCTTCGCCTCCAGACCACGTTTGAGCTCGGCGAGCGCGCTCAGGCGATGGCGCTCGTATTTGCCGATCCAGCGCGCTGCAATCTCATGGATCGGAACCGGATTGAGGTAGTGCAGCTTCTCGCGGCCGCGTTTCACGGTCGCGACGAGGTTGGCGCCCTCCAGGATGGCCAGGTGCTTGCTCACCGCCTGCCGCGTCATCGACGTGCCCGACTCGGCAAGGCGCGCGCAAAGCTCGTTCAAGGTCTGGCCGTTGTGCGCGTAGAGCCGGTCGAGAAGCTCTCTGCGGCTCCCGTCCGCCAGGGCCCTGAACACATCGTCCATGGCGACAATATGCAACCATTTGGTTGCTTGTCAACCCCCCTCTGTCTGGGCTGACGCGCAATGATGCCAGCACGCCGTGCCGCGATCCGCCGTGGCGCTCAGGCGCGACGCTGCGCACCTTGCGCATCTTGGGCGCGTGCGCGCACCGCCGCGAGCGATGCGGCGCAGCAACGAGCCGCTCCGCGTCAGCTGGCGTTCACACAGGAGCGGGTGCAGCGGTCGAGCCGGCGGCCACGCAGGCGGCGGCGCTAGTCTTCCGGCGCCTCCTCGATCGGGTCGTAGCGTTTCGGATCGAGACCGATCAGATTCCAGGACTGCTGCATGTGCGGCGGCAGCGGGGCCGTGATGTCGATAGTGCCGCCGCGCGGATGCGGCACGACGATACGGCGCGCCAGCAGATGCAGACGGTTCTGCATGCCGCCCGGCAGCTCCCAGTTCTCCTTGGAGAAATATTTCGGATCACCGACGATGGGATGACCGACATGCGCCATGTGCGCGCGCAATTGATGGGTGCGGCCGGTGACCGGCTTGAGCGAGAGCCAGGCCAGCTGGCGCGCGGCAGTGTCGACCACGGCATAATAGGTCACCGCGTGGCTGGCGCCCTCCTCGCCATGGCGGGCGATGCGCATGAAGGAATCGTCCTCGCGCTCTTCCTTGGCGAGATAGGTCGAGATGCGGCCCTGGCGCGGCTTGGGTACGCCGGCGACCAGCGCCCAGTAGATTTTTCGCGCCGATCGCGTGCGGAACGTCTTGGCGAGCGCGGTCGCTGCAAACCGCGTCTTGGCCACCAACAGACAGCCGGCGGTGTCCTTGTCGAGCCGGTGCACCAGACGCGGGCGCTGGCCCTGCGCGTCCCGCAGCACCTCGAGCATGCCATCGAGATGGCGCGTGGTGCCGGAGCCGCCCTGCACCGCAAGCCCCATGGGCTTGTTGAGCACCAGCACGTCGGCATCCTCGTATAGCGTGATGGATTTGAGGAAATCGCGGGTCTTGGCATCCGCCTCGTTGCCGGGCGCGCGCGGCTTGGGCTGGTCCAGGCGCAGCGGCGGAATGCGCACGGCCTGCCCGGCCTCGAGCCGCTGCTTGGGTTGCGCGCGCTTGCCGTTCACGCGCAGTTCCCCTTTGCGGATCACGCGCTGGATGTGGGAGAACGAAAGCCCGGGAAAGCGCGCCTCGAGGAAGCGGTCGACGCGCATGCCGGCTTCGTCCGCCGTCACAGCCACGTTCTGAACCCCCGTCGGCGTCGCTTCCACGCTCGGCGGAGTGTGCGTCTTCTGCTGGCGCAGCGATCTGGTCACGTCCAATCCCCTCATTGCGCCCCGGCAAGCCATCAACTGCGGCGGCCACGTGCCGTATGCAGCACGGCGATGATATCTACTTCGTCGTTGCGAGCGCGATAAATCACAACATAGGGCAAGCCTGGGACAACGAGAATTCGCGTTCCCGCAACCACCCCGGCGCGGCCTGACAAGGGAAGAGTAGCGAGCCGGCCGATCGAGTGTTCAATCCGCTCACCACTCGTGCTGCGGCACCGGGATCGCCCTTGGCGATGTAGCTGTGAATTGCTTCGATATGCCTGAGTGCCCGCGCCTTGTAGCGAACCCTCATTTGGTCAGGCGCTGGAACAGAGCTCGCACCTCCGCATCGCTTGCATAAGGTTCGCTGTCCGCCAGACCGCGCTCAATCTCGGCCACCTGCGCGGGGGTAAGGTGAATAGCCACGTTGCCCGGCTCGAGAAAATCGAACAACAGCTCCGCCACCTCGCCCTGGCGGTCCTCAGGCAACGCCTTCACCCTTGCCAGGGCCTCATCGAGACGCTTGTTCATTGAAGCAATTCTCCGGCTGTTGGCGATCCTAGCGCAATTGCTAGATCGAAGCGACACAGCATCTCAAGTTGCACTCGAGCCTCTTAGCTTGGACGCCGGGTCCTCACGGACACCGCCACAGTTGTTCCGCCGGCGCCCCGGCCCAATCGAGCAGGAGCTGGTCGCCCCGTCGGCGTAGCGTGATGGGAACATTGCTGATCGCGCCCTCGCCCCAGCAGCGCGCGCCGATGTGCCACGCATCCCGCACCCGATAGCTCGTCCGCACCACGCAGGCGGCATCGCGCCATTGCAATGAGAGCGAGCTGACCACGAGGGGCGCGGCGCCGGCGCTGTCGGCGGCACAGGCCCGCGCGTCCGCCGCCCAGCGACCGTCGAATGGCTCCGCTCCGACGGCGGGCTCGATGACGCCCACGACCAAGCCCGCGCAAGCGATCCAAGCCGAAACCTGTGCCGTCCTCACGCTCCGCTCCGCTCTTTCCGGAGCTTCGCCCAATAGTCCAGGCGCTTCCTGATCTCGCGCTCGAAGCCGCGCTCGGGCGGGTCGTAGAATGTCTGCCGGCCGAGCGCTTCCGGGAAATAGTCCTGGCCGGAAAATGCGTCGGGTGCGTCATGGTCGTAGTCGTAGCCGCCGCCATAGCCTTCGGCCTGCATCAGCTTGGTCGGCGCGTTCAGGATGTGCTTCGGCGGCAGCAGCGAGCCCGCCTCCTTGGCAGTGCTCATGGCGGCGCCGTAGGCCATATAGGCGGCGTTGGATTTGGGCGCGGTCGCGATGTAGATCACCGCCTGCGCGATCGCCAGCTCGCCTTCCGGCGAGCCCAGAAAATCGTAGGCATCCTTGGCGGCGTTGCAGATGACCAGCGCCTGCGGGTCGGCCAACCCGATATCCTCGACCGCCATGCGCACCACGCGCCGGGCGACATAGAGCGGATCCTCGCCCGCGTCCAGCATGCGGCAGAGATAGTAGAGCGCGGCGTCGGGGTCGGAGCCGCGCACCGATTTGTGCAGCGCGCTGATCAGGTTGTAGTGGCCGTCCTGCTTCTTGTCGTAGATCGGTGCGCGGCGCTGCACCACGTCCTGCAATTTCGTTGCGTCGAAGATCTCGCCGTCACGCCCCGCCCGCCACACTTCCTCGACCAGCGTCAGCGCCGCGCGCCCGTCGCCGTCGGCCATGCGCACAAGCGATTGCCGTGCCTCGGCATCGAGCGGAGCTTCCTGCCCTCGATCATCTCGGCGCGGGCCAAGAGCTTCTCGACCGCGGCGGCGTCCAGCGGCTTGAACACCAGCACGCGCGCACGCGAGAGCAAGGGCGCAATCAGCTCGAACGACGGGTTCTCCGTGGTGGCGCCCACCAGCACGATGGTGCCGTCTTCCATCACCGGCAGGAAGGAATCCTGCTGCGCGCGATTGAAGCGATGGATCTCGTCGACGAACAGCAGCGTCCCCTGCCCGGTCTCGCGCCGGGCGCGCGCGGCGTCGAACACCTTCTTGAGGTCGGCCACGCCGGAGAAGATCGCCGATATCTGCTCGAAATGCAGATCGGTCGCCTGCGCCAGCAGGCGCGCCACCGTGGTCTTGCCGGTCCCGGGCGGGCCCCAGAAGATGAGCGAGCCGAGCGTGCGGGTGTCGAGCAGCCGCGCCAGCGCGCCGTCGACTCCAAGCAGATGATCCTGACCGACGACCTCGCCGAGCTCCGTCGGCCGCAGCCGATCGGCCAGTGGACGCGGCGCGTCGCGCTCAAGCCCAGCGGCAGCGAACAGGCTCGCCTCTCCGCGCTTGGCGCGCGGCGGCGTCATCCCCGGAACTCCACCGACATCTGCTGGCCGCCGCGCACGATCGTAATGTTCCAGCGCCGACTCTGCTGCCCGGTGACGCGCTCGAGATCGCGGGTCTTGGCGATTTTCGCGTTGTTGACCGAGAGGACGAGATCGCCGCGCTTGAAGCCGAGGGTGTGGGCCGGCGAGCCATTGGCGATGTCGATGATCACCACGCCTTGCACCGTGGGATCGAGCCGCAGGTCGTCGGCCAGCGCCGGGGAGAGGTTGGACACCTTGGCGCCCTGGAACGGCGAGGACGCCGAGATGACCAGCTCCTCATGCGGTGTGTCGGGGGCCGCCTCGAGCGCCACGTGCAGCGACAACTCCCTGCCGCCCCGCATGACACCGAGCTTGGCGCTGCCGCCGATGACCTTGGTCGCGAAGCGATAGTCGAAGGCATTCGCATCCTCGACGACCTGGCCGTCGATGGCGACGATCAGGTCGCTGGTCTTGAGGCCGGCGCGCGCCGCCGGGCTCGTCGGCGTCAGGCTTGCGATCAGGGCCCCGGCCGGGCGTTTCAAGCCCAGGCTCTCGGCGATCTCCGGCGTCACCGCCTGCAGCTTGGCTCCCAGCCACGGCCGCTTGACGACGGACCCGCCGCTCTTGGCGGACGCGACCACGACCTTGACCATGTTGGCGGGAATGGCGAAGCCGATGCCCTGGGAACCGCCCGAGCGCGAGAAGATCGCGGTGTTGATGCCGACCAGGCGCCCGCCCAGGTCGACGAGCGCGCCACCCGAATTGCCGGGATTGATGGCGGCGTCGGTCTGGATGAAGAACTGATAGTCGGTGATGCCGATCTGGGTCCGCGCCACCGCCGAAACGATGCCGTGGGTGACGGTCTGGCCGACGGCGAAGGGATTGCCGATGGCGAGCACGACGTCGCCCACCTGGAGCGCGTCCGAGTCGGAGAATTCGAGCGCGGGAAAACGCTCGTTCTGCGCCTTGAGGCGCAGCACCGCGAGGTCCGAGCGCGAATCTCGCAGCACCATCTCGGCTTCGAATTCGCGCTTGTCCGAAAGCGAGACCTTGACCTGATCGGCTCCCTCGATGACGTGATTGTTGGTCACCACGAGACCCGTGGCGTCGACGAGGACGCCCGAGCCCAGGGAGCGCTGGACCTGCTCGCCCGGTCCGCCCGGGCCGTCCGGGACCCCGAAGAAGCGCCGGAAGATCGGATCGTCGAGCAGGCGATTGCGGACGGCGACGGTCTTGGCGGCATAGACATTGACCACGGCCGGCGCGGCGCGCTGCACCACCGGCGCGTAGGACAGGCGAAGCTCGTTGGCCGAGGTGGGGACGCGCCGCTCCAGGGCACGTTCCTGCCCGAAGGCGCCGAGCGGAGCCGCCGTCAGGACGACGAGGACGGCGGCCATGAGCCACTTGTGGCGAAGAGAGATGCTGGCTTGCAAAGACATGGGGAATCCGATCCTGGCGCGGTGAGATATAACCCCCGGGTCGCGGCAATTGAAGGGCGAGCCCAGGGGCGCGGCTGTAGAAGAAGGCCCGCGCTCAAGCCTAAAATGCCCCGCCCTGCCATGCCCCGCCCGTTGAGGCTCCCGTGAACCAGCCCCCCGTCGAATCGCCTGCCGGCCCGTCTCATGGCAGGCCGATGCCTGTCTCGGGGCGCGTCGTGATCTACGCGGTCGCGTTCGTGACCGGCGGGATCGTGATGAGCTTCGAGATGCTGGGCTCGCGCTACCTCAACCCCTATTTCGGCAGCGGCATCTACACCTGGGCGGCGCTGATCTCGACCGTGCTCATCGCCCTCACCGCGGGCTACTTCCTGGGCGGCGCGCTGGCCGACCGCATGGCGTCGGTGGCGATCCTGGCGCTGACGGTGACGCTCGGGTCGCTCTATCTGCTGGCGCTGCCGAGCTTCGCCCAAGGCATCCTCGAATTCGTGCTGGCCGGCCTCGACGATATCCGCGCCGGCAGCCTGCTCGCTGCGCTCGCGCTCATGTTCCTTCCGGTGGCCTTGCTCGGAATGTATTCGCCGTTCGCCATCCGCCTTCTGCTGCGCTCGGCGCAGCGTTCCGGCAGCGTCTCGGGCGCGGTCTACGGCGTCTCCACCGCGGGTTCGATCGTCGGCACGCTGGGCACCACCTTCTTCCTCATTCCCACGATCGGCTCGCGCGCGATCACGCTCACGCTGGGCGCCCTCGGATTGATCGCGGGACTGGCATTGCTGGCGCTGGCGCGGCGCGAACGTCACGTCGGCGCGGCATTCATCGTGCTCGCGCTCATCACGCTGGCGCCGTCCACCGGCCGCAGCGAAAGCCTGGTCGACGACGCCATTCGCGCCGACATGCTCAAGCGGCCGAACGGCCGGCTCGCCCATATCGAAACCGAATACAACGACATATTCATCACCAAGCGACAGGACCACCTCGTCATGTCGTTTCAGGTGAAAGGGTGGGACTACACCGAATCGGTGACCAATCTGTCCGACCCCGACGACCTGCCGCTGCGCTACGCGCAGGTCATGACGATCGCGACCATCTACCCGGAGCAGCCCAGGCGCATCCTCATGCTCGGGCTGGGCGGCGGCTCGATCTCCGGCTATCTCGGGCGTTTCATGCCCGAGGCCGCGATCACCACCGTCGAAATCGATCCCGGCGTCATCACCGCCGCCAAGACCTATTTCGGGCTACGCGAAACCGAGCGCATGCGCTACCGGGCCGGCGACGGCCGCGTGTTTCTCAATCGCAGCAACGAGCTCTATGATCTCATTCTGCTCGATGCCTATCGTGGCGGCTATGTGCCGTTCCATCTGCTGACGCGCGAGTTCTATACCCTGGTCAAGCAGCGGCTGGCGCCGGGCGGCGCGGCCGCCTTCAACGTGCATGACGGCAGCAAGCTCTACGCTTCGACGGTGAAGACGCTCGGCGACGTCTTTCCCGCACTCGACCTCTATCCGACCGGGGCGGGCGAAGTGATTGCCGTCGCCACCGCCGCGCCGCTCGCCAAGGAGACGCTGCAATCGCGGGCGGCGGCGACTCAGGAGCGCCACGGCTTTCGCTTTCCCCTGCCCCGGATATTGGCGCGGCGCATGGATCAGCCGCGGGCGCAGGCAGCCGCCGGCGACGTCATCACCGACGATTTCGCGCCGGCCGACGTCTACGATGTCCTGGGCAAGGATCCGCGCCGGCGCAAATGACGTCGGCGCGGTGACCCGCGTCACTCCTTCGCCGGCACCGTGCGCAGATAGGCGACCACGGCGTCGAGGTCGGCATCGGTCATCTTGGCGTAATAGGGATACCCCATGGGCGGCTTGAGCCGGGTGCCGTCCTTGCGCACACCCTGGGTGATGGCGCGTTTGATGTCAGCGTCGCTCCAATCGCCGATGCCCTTGGTCTTGCTCGACGTGATGTTGCGCGACGTCGACGTGCCCCAGGGACCGGGGAACTCGCGACCGCCCTTGCCGAGCGAATTCTGAAAATCGG
>Ga0310810_10005995_pt1 | contig 13674 bp, 13 predicted proteins | sample NCmetagenome_FD_207641 | JGI IMG/M metagenome (GOLD analysis project Ga0310810, IMG submission 207641) | Soil microbial communities from experimental microcosm in Duke University, North Carolina, United States - NC | ecosystem: Engineered > Artificial ecosystem > Soil microcosm > Unclassified ... | reverse complement strand
CAGCGACACCAGGCTCTCGCGTATCGCCGGCCCGGTCTGCATGACGCGCGTCGCGATGCGCCCTGCGAAATCGTTCTGGAAGAACGCCCAGGACTGCCGTGACACGTGCCAATGGTTCTGCCAGCGGATGCGGTTCGAAACGTTCGCAGCAATGGCCTGGTTCATCAGCAGATGTTGCGTGGTTGATGCGGCCGGCCGGAGCAGGAGCAGCACGCCTGCCATGCCGAGCAGCCAGGGCCAGGCATTCGCAAGCAGCTCTTCCGGCTTGCTGGCGGTCACCAGCGTGACCACCTTGCCGATGAAGACAGGGATCATCACCTCGATCAAAGCCACCGCGAAGCCGACCGAAAACAGGGCAATGAACAGCGGCTTCGCCTGGCGGGCGAAATGCCAATAGAATGCGACGAGCCCGGGTGGCGGTTCGGCCGTTTCCGGAACCGCGGTCGGCTTCAGCGTCCTCTCGAAAAAGTGAAACATTGGCTTTCCAACGCGATAACGCGCGACGCCAGGGCGCCGCGCGCGTTCGATCCAAGACGATGCGATTCCCGAAAAGTTAAAACCGCATCATGTCGGGACCAAGGCAAGCCTGCGCAATCAAGCCCGCGCGTATTTCCCGCGCCCGAAGAAACGATCCTTCTGATCGTCGCTCGCCTTGTCGCGCACCGACTTGAGGTTGGGGAGATGCGCGAGCGCGCGTTTGACGGCGTCCCGCGCGGCGATCTTGTCGACCCAGGCCTTGATCGTCGGATATTTGCCGGGATCGACCGCGAGCAGTTCGAAATTGCGCAGCCAGGGCCACGCCGCGATGTCGGCGATCGTGTATTCGCTCCCGGCGACGTAAGGGTGGGTGGCCAGTCGCTCCTCGTAGAGGTCGAACAGCTTGATGACCTGCGTGCGGTAGCGCTTGGCACTGTAGTCATGGCCGGCGCCGGCGAACTTGCTGAAATGAACGTGCTGCCCGCTCATCGGCCCGACATTGGCAACCTGCAGTATGAGCCACTGCAACGTGTCGTAGCGCGCAACGGGCTCGTGCGGGATGAACTTGCCGGTCTTTTCCGCGAGATAGATCAGGATCGCGCCAGACTCGATCACCGTGTAAGGCTTGCCACCGGGCCCGTCGCTGTCGGCGATCGCGGGTACTTTCAGGAGTGGGTTGATCTTGGCGAATTCCGGCGTGAACTGTTCGCCGGCCCACACGTCCACCGGCTTGATGTTGTACGGCAGCCCGCATTCCTCGAGCATGATGAAAATCTTCTGCACGTTCGGGCTGGTCAGCGCGTAAAGGTCGATCATTTGAATATTGTCTCATTGTCCACAGCCGCGGAATGCGGCCGCCCTCTATAGACGAAGGAGTGCGGGTGCGGCTAGCCGCCCTGCTCGGCGTTGCGCCGGCTCTCAATGAGAGCACCCGCCGCCTTATGAAGGCATTCGGGGCACAGGCAATCTTCGATCAGGGCCTTGGTCATCGGCAGGCGGTAGGGCTCGGCGGCGCACCAGCATTCGGCGGAGAGGCCGCAGTCGAACGAAACCCCGCAGCGGGCGCAGGCTATCTGGCGGGGAGCGGGTGTTGTCATGAGGCCAGCCTGCGCGCCGTCGAGTGCCAAGGCAAGACTGTCATAAAGTCAAAAGCGAATCCGTGTAGGGCTGCGGCATGACATTCGGATGGCCCGTCGATTTCATCGGCGCCGCAGGCGCCACGCTTACAACGCTATGCTGGCTGCCGCAGGCGATCAAAGTTATTCGAGAGAAGGAAACGCGTGCGCTGTCGCTGCCGGCGACCGGAGCATTCACAGTGGGTGTCGTTCTTTGGCTCATCTATGGAGTCGCCATCGACGACTGGCCGCTGATTGGCTCAAACGGGGCAACTTTGGCGCTGATGTTGCCAATTCTCGCGATGAAGCTCAGGCACGGCTGAGGCGCCGCGTCACTCCGTTCGCGAACGTGCGCTGTGTGCGGATCGTGTAGCCCTGTGCCGGCGGGTATATTTGTTTATGACCTCGCGGCAATCCGGATTCAGCCGACTTTTATTTTCCACGAGGCATTGAAGAACGTTGTTGCGGTCCGGAATGGCCGACCAGCAAACTCTAAATGCGTCTCCAGTGCACGCTTGTCGGTCTTCGGCTGTTTCAGCCGAAGCAGTCCAGCTCGACGCAACAAGTGTCAAAGCAGCTGCGATAAGACAAAGTGATTTCAAGGTCGCCTCCCCAGATCCCCAGACCATCATAGATGTCCGCTCACGGCGCTCTATGACCCGGAGGCAACAGTGGACAAGTTTGTAAGGAAGGAAGTTCCGACCGTGAGCGCTGGTCAAGGGGCCCTGCTGCCACAGGTATATTCCGTGCCGCAGCATGGTATGGTTCCACCCATAAAAAGCTGAAGGCTTAAGGGGGAGGGGACGATGGGAGGAAGAACGATTGCGGCTCTGCTTGCCCTGTTTGCAGGAGTCAGCGGAGCAGTGGCGCAGGACTATCCGACAAAAACGGTCACTGTGATTGTGCCCTTTGCTGCCGGCGGGCCTGCCGACGTGACCGGGCGGATTGTTGCCGACATTTTCACGCGCCATCTCGGCCAGCAATTCGTGGTTGAGAATGTCGGCGGCGCTGGCGGTACTGTCGGATCCCTGCGCGCGGCGCGTGCGGCCGCTGACGGCTATACGCTCATCTCGGGCCATATGGGCACGCACGCCGCGGCCCCGTTCTTCTATCCCAACCTCGGCTACGATCCGCAGAAGGATTTCGAGCCGATCGGGCTTATCGCCGAGCAGCCCGAGCTGCTCACGGTTCGCAAGGACTTTCCTGCCAACAACCTCAAGGAATTCATCGCCTACGCAAAGGCGAACGAGAGCAAGCTCAATATGGGGCACGCGGGCGTCGGGTCGGTGTCTTATGTCGGCTGCCTTCTTCTCAATTCGGCAATCGGCATCAAGCCGACAATGGTGCCGTTTACGGGCACTGCGCCCGTGATGAATGCGATCCTCGCCGGTCAGATCGACTACGACTGTGATCCGGTGCTCGGGCCGCTGCCGCACGTGCTGGCGGGCAACGCCAAGGCGCTCGCCATCGCCACCAAGAAACGCAGCCCGCTGCTGCCCGACGTGCCGACCTCGTACGAGCAAGGCCTGCCCGAGTTCGACTGTGCGCCCTTCTATGCGGTCTTTGCACCGAAAGGCACGCCGCAGGCAATCGTCGACAAGCTCGCGGATGCTCTCAGCAGGGGTCTGAGCGAGGAGGCCGTCCAGAAGCGACTGGCCGCGCTTGGCGCCGAGATTGCCGAGCCCAATCGCCGCGGCTCGAAAGCGCTTGCGGCCCTGGTCAAAAGCGAGGTCGACCGCCTGACGCCGATCCTGAAAGCCGTATCATCGAAGTAGGTTTCAGCGCCTGGCCGTGATGCAGGCTGACGTGCTTTCGAGAGCGCGCCAGATCTTTTTCATTTCGCTGCTATTCTCGTTCTGGTTCTTCACGCCTTCAGTCTGCTGATGCAGGTGGATTTGAATCGGCGTCGAGAGCCACCAACTCAACGAAACTGGAAGTGAGGTTTTCTTTTCCTTGCCGCCAAGACCCTGATCAACGTATTGCGGCCATACACGGATGTGGGCCGTGTCTTCCTTGCACGCCGACTTTGTAATGGCCTCAAGCACCGAATCGAGCTGCTGAACGGCAAGTCGGCCGCGGCCGTCGCGGGCACTGGCGATCGCCTGAAGGGGGATCGAAACATCAGTGAGGAAGGCGGCATCCGGAACATCGATCTTGTTGATGATCGGGTTCTCGTCAGGGTCATTGGAGATGATCAGCACGAAGGGAGTGAGCTCGCGTTGAACGGCATTGATCGCCACCGCAAGCTCCATCGCCGTGATCGCACCATAATTTTCGATATAGCCCCCATCGACAATGCGGTCGACGATATTGTGTTTGGCGTTGCGCACTGCGCCCGGTGGGGAAATTATCGGAAACCGCGCTGAATTTGTTGCCGCCGTGCTCAGGCGGACATCATGAAGGTTTTGCTTCTGGCTTTTGAACGGGAATTTTTCGCGTATGTACTCCCACAGGAAATACCGCTGGATCCTCGCCCAGAAATCGACGTCGGTTTTGTCTGTCAGTAGCGTATGAAACCGGGTCGCCTCCATGAAGATCGGGCATTCTTCAAGCTTGCCTTTCGTGGGGGCCTGCTCGGTGACATAGGTCTGACTGACGCGCGATTTCTGCTTCAGGTCGTTCGCGACCTCCTTTGGACGCTCGGTCGGGCAATTTCCGGCCATGTAACTTGAGTCCAGCACTGTCGTTATCAACCGTTGGCCGGTCGCGGCCGAAGCGCCGTTTAGCAGGAGCAAAGGCAGCCAGAGTCCGTCGCGGGGCCGCAGGTCCATAAATGGGCACCGCATGTCGCCGGGACATCCGCCCTGCCAGTCACCTCGCTTAATTCCCAACACATTGGCGAAACGCAGCTCCCACGAACGCTCCAGCAGGGCCGCACGATCCCGCCACCATCCGAACCTGATCGTGTCGTGAAAAGTCAGGCCGATCATGGTTGGGGTGATGAAATCTCCCGCCATCATCGCTTCGAGGCAGTCCCGCCAATTGTTGATCTTGTCGCCGTACCAGAGTGTCGGCTTAGAGTTGGCGCAGGGTTGCTTTGTTTCGGCACCTGCGCGGGCGAATGCTGCAACACTCATTGCGACGCCGGGAGCACTTCCGGATACGGCGGAGATCGCGAAAATTCGTTTGCGAATCTTGCTTGCGTCAAGCGTGCCGCCTTGCTGCGCAGCATGATGGCCCGCCTGATCGAGCAGTTCGCCGATCACGCTTGCCGTGAAAAATCCGGCACGGCTGGCCCCGCCTGAGCCGACAATGATCACCGGCCGGGGACAGGCACTCGGTTTCCCCGCGCAGTCGTTCTCCTTCATCCAGAGATCGACCGCCCGGTTGAGCGGGATCAGCGACTTGTCGACTGGCCGTTTGAGCAAAGCATCGGCGTCGACGCGCCGGACGGAGTGGTTGTCGCCGAGAATCGCCGATAGTCCAGCGATCGCAACTGCGCACGCAACAATCAGCGGTGCTCTGATCTGCCGTCCCAATCCGGACAGAAAAGTCAGCAGCGGCAGCCAGCCGCCGAGGATCACCGGGACGATCAAAGCACGCGGCAACCACTCGGCGGTTTGGTCGGCACCAAAGACGATAATTCCGGCCGACAGCAGGAAAACAATGAAGAGGAGCAATGGTCCGAGCGCCGGCTGGTTTTTGAACGCTCCTCCGGCGGTTCTTCGGCCGTCGCCACCCAGCCCGAGCGGCTGGAGCAGATCATTGACAATGCTGACTTTGGCCTCCGCGCGCTGGATCGCGTGCGTCGCCATCAGATCCCGACGCTTCACAGTGTAAAAAAGGAATGCTGCGGCGACCGCCACGACAAGCGCATCGAAAATGCGAAGTCTGCACGTGATGGCCGAAATCACGCCTTTGTCTTCAATATGGGGCAGGTTGAAGATCGACCGTTCCGATGCGATCAGGACCACGGCGAAAGGAATGAGTCCGAGCAGGCGAGGGACCCATCGTTCAAAGCTGCCCAGGTAGGTCCATGTACGCGGATCGGCGTATGCACGAAACCGCATGTCGGTATCGAGCAGTAGCCTCGCCGCATAGTGCGTCGTGCCTGCCCAGACGGTGGCCAGCAGGACCAGAAACACAGCAATGCGGACGTAACTGTCGGCAAACTCCGTGAACAGATCTTGAGCCTGCGGCGTATAATCGAGGATCAACCAGCCGACGACGACCGCGCAAAGCGGCACGCGCACGATCCAGAGGACCAGCGCCAGATCGAGGCATCTTTGCCAGCACTGTGCGATGCGATCGCACCAGCGCTTCCATTTCGTCTTTTTGTCGTCTGCAGCCATGATCCCCCCACGGGTGGGCTCTTCGAACCTCCAGCGCCGCGGATTCAAAGAGCACGAAGCTGAACGACTGGGCTTCGAAAAATCCGAAGTTTAATTCAAATATCAGTCTCGCGCGCTGGCCGGTGTGAAGTACCTCACAGGCCTGGCGCTTACGGCACGTCTCCGGTGCCGATATATCCCCCAATCTTCCAGTCACCGCCCTCCTTCACGTAGCAGAGCTGATCGTTGCCGATCGGCGCGACTGAATCGACCGAAACGAAGCCCGTCTTGCCGGTGGGCGTGACGACACGCAGAAAAGTCGGCGCGTTCGAGGCGTTCTCGGTCGCGATGCGGATGAAAACAGAACCGAGCTTTTCGATCACCGGTGCATTTGCCTGTGGCGTTGCGCGCACTTCAACGTCCGCGGAGATCGGGTAGCCCCAGTCGCCAGGGTCCGTCTGAGTCGACGCAAGCAGGTCACTGAAAGCCTTTCCGTCGAAAGCCGGGTCGGCAGGTGCACAAATGGCGTCTTTTCGGTTCGGCAAAGGGGCACCCGTGGGATCGTCGGCAAAGCTCGCAAGCATGTCCCAGCCGGCGGCGTCCTTGTTCTTCAGGCCAAGAGCCGCGGCCAGATTATCAATGCCGGTTTTTCGCTTGTCGGCGCGGTCGCCCTTCTCGCCGATCCAGAAAAATCCCTGCCCGACGACAAACTTTGCCAGAGCGGCGCGATCCTTGTGTTGCGCCACTTCCCCCAGTTGCTTGCGCAAGGCCTCGAGGGTGGGATCGTTGACGGCCTGGGGCGCCTTCACAGCGACCGCTTTGTACGGTTCGGGGCCGGTGGGTTGCGGTTTACCGCGTGGTTGACCTTGCGCCAACGTCGCGGAAGCGAAAGCGATCAGGCACGCTGTGAGAAATATCTGACGGACGGCAGGCATCGGTCGCTCCCCGTTGTGGGGCGGGCGCGCAGCGATGCGAGCCCGAGGCCAGTCGCACAGTCTACCACGATTGGCCGCCGGGCAAAAAATATGCGGTCCCGGAGACAGGGTCAGCCGGCGGGACCGCAGGAAGGGGCAACATAGGGGACGCAAACGCAACGCAACAACTGACCGAGCAGGGCGTTCCTATCCCGCAGTCATGACACGACGGTGACAGAGTTCTTGCCTGTGGACGCCTGTCCCAACGATCCGCTACCTCCGCGCTTTTGCTGCCAGGCCTCCCGCACCTGAGAGAGTTACATGCCCTTCTTGTCGCCTTATCTGACGCCGATTCTGCTGCTGACCGGCTCCAATGTCTTTATGACCGCCGCGTGGTACTGGCACCTGCGCTACAAGGACGTACCGCTTTTTAAGGTGATCCTCATCAGCTGGGGTCTTGCGCTGATCGAGTATTGCCTGGCGGTGCCGGCCAATCGTTATGGCAGCGCTGTGTACAATGCCGCCCAGCTCAAGACGATGCAGGAAGTGATCACCTTTGTGGTGTTCGCTGTGTTCTCGTATTTCTATTTGCGCGAGCCGATTACGCTCAGCCAGGGTTTCGGCTTCACGCTGATCGCGGCGGGCGCGTTCTTCGTTTTTCACAAGTGGTGAGAGGTCACTTCACCGGCGCGACTCGCAAAATACGTCCGGCCGAATTGTCCGTCAGCAGATAGAGCGCACCGTCCGGCCCCTGCCGCACGTCGCGGATGCGTTCATTCAGTCCCTGCAGGAGGCGCTCCTCTTTGACCACCTTGCCGTCCTTGATTTCGAGGCGCGACAGCAGCTGGAACTTCAGCGCGCCGTTGAACAGACTGCCTTTCCAGCCAGGAAACAGATCACCCGTATAAAAAGCCATGCCGGACGGGGCGATCGACGGCGTCCAGTGCCAGAGCGGCTGCTCCATGCCCGCCTTGTGCGTGCTCTCGTGGATTTTGGCGCCCCCATAATCGACCCCGTACCCGATAACGGGCCAGCCGTAGTTCTTTCCCTTCTCGACAATGTTGATCTCATCGCCGCCCTGCGGCCCGTGCTCCTGCTCCCAAAGCTTGCCGTCGATTGGACTCAGGATCAGACCCTGAGGGTTGCGATGTCCGTATGACCAGATCTCCGGCCGTGCGTTGGCTTTTCCGACGAAAGGATTGTCTTTCGGAATTTCGCCGTTTGGCCCGATGCGGGCGATCTTGCCGTTGTCGACGGCGAGGTTCTGTGCTTCGTCCCGCGGGCCGAAATGGTCGCCGAGCGTGACAAACAAATTTTTGTCCGGTGCCTGCACGATGCGACATCCGTGGTTGTTGCTGCCACCCGGGCCCTGCTGGCGGAAGATGATCTTGACGTCCTCCAGCGCCGTATCGCTTGCAAGCTGCGCGCGTGCGACCGCTGCATTGCCGCCGCTGTCGAAATTGAAACAAAAATAAATCGTGCGGTTGGTGGCAAAGTCACGATCGAGAGCAACATCGAGCAATCCAGCTTGCCCGCGCGCTACAACGTCGGGGACGCCGCTGAGTGGCCGAGAAAGGTTGCCGTCGCGGCTGACGATGCGCATGCGACCGGGACGCTCGGTCACCAGCATGCGGCCGTCGGGAAGGAACGCAAGCGCCCAGGGGTGCGATAGGCCTTGCGCAACGGTGTGGACCACGAGGTTGCCGGCTGAACTTGGAAAAGTCGGGTCGGCCGCCCGCACGGCGCCGGTTGCGGCTAGAACAAGACCCAGCGCCACGATCAACCGCATCCTGTCCTCCCTCGATGCCGCCTCAACTGTGCGTCATCGGCCGGAGTTCGGAAATACACGATTTAGCTATGGGTCTTTTTATGCCTGGGGTGCGGCAGTGAGAGGGCGGTCAGGCCACCCATCCCGATAAATAGAAGGCCGAGCAGCAGCGCCATGGCGAACAACCCGCCTTCGTTGTCGATGACATTGGTCGCAACATCCGCGCGTGCCACGCCGATCGAGACGACCGTCGCGGCCACGAGAACTGAAAGAGCGAGGCCAATGGTGGCCACCAGCTCAGCGAGGGCTACTGTCCGGCGTTCGCCGCCAAGGGCGCGACCGGCCGGGGGTGTAAAGCCTGCGGACTGAATGTGCTCGCGCATGACTGACCTGAAATGACTCGCTTGGACAATGGTGCCCTGATAACGCCGGAACTCGGCATCGGTTCGACGCCATTGGGGCAGAGCCGGTCACGAAGCGGGGCCTTTTCAAGGCAGCGGGCAGGGCAACCCGCCGATTTACGGCTATTGCGCGGGCGCCAGCTCGGGTTGCCAGGTCATGGGGATATAGCCTGGCTCCTCGGCGACTCGCGCGAGCCACGCCCCGATCGCCGGAAAGCGGCTGAGGTCGAAGTCGCATTGGTCGGCGACATGCGTGTAGGCGTAAAGCGCGATATCGGCGATCGTGAACCGATCCGCGACGAAGAAGCGGTGCCGTGTCAGGTGTGTCTCCATCACGCCAAGGGCGCGATAACCGTTCTCCATCCAGTCCTCGAGCGCGTGGCTCTGCAATTCACGACCGCCCTTGATCAATGCGAGCCAGAAATAGGCCGCGCCAATGTTGGGCTCGAGACTGTGCTGCTCGAAGAACATCCACTGCAGCGCCTCGGCGCGCGTGATGCGATCTTCCGGTGCCAGTGTCGATCCGCCGGCGACGTACCAGAGAATGGCGTTTGATTCGGCGAGATGACGATCCGGAGCAACCTCCAGCAGCGGCACTTGGCCGTTTGGATTTTTCGCCAGGAATTCGGGCGTACGACTCTCGCCCTTGAGGATGTCGACTTCGACGAGGTTGTACGGAATCCCGAGCCGCGCCAGCGCGAGGCGGATCTTGTAGCTATTGCCCGAGCGTTGCATCGAGTAGAGCGTGTACATTCAAACCCTGGTTCTGTTGCGCGTGTCCGCTCCCGCCACCTGTCCATTAGGATGAAGAAAGTCCGGCAATAACAAGGCCGGAAAACCCTTGGCGCATAACGAAAATGTTAAATCGTTCGCTGCGCTGCAACAGCGAACGCGCAATCTGCCGCAGGGGCAAATAGAAGAATTCTATTCCGGCGTGAGCGCTACTTCAGCGGACCGATCGCAAAACGCCAAGGCGTTTTTGCACCAGCCTGGGTCATTGCGCGCCGCAACAGCCACGCAAAAGCCACCAGCATTACGGGGACCGCGAGCGGAATCAGCGTCGCCTCCGCAACCGGGCGGGTCAGAATGGGCACGAGCCATAGCGCTGCCAGCAGGGATTTTTGCCACGGGAGAAAACCACGCTGCATCCCGTCGGCGGCGAGGAATGCAATGGCTGGCGCCAGCAGCATAAGGTCGTAGTCGAGGCTGTAAGGTGTTGCGAGGATTGTGCCGATCGCGAGCGCCGCCGCCTTGATTGGGAAAGAAGCTCGGCTGCGCCACAGCCAGGCGAGCCCGACCGCCATGGCAAGCGTCACCGCGACCTGGACCACATAGGCGAGCGGAATTCCGCCACCCCACATCCGCACTACGGAAAAGACGCTCTGGATCTTGTGCCAGCCGGTTTCGCCCTGTTCGAGCACGACGACGCGCGTGAACTTGGTCGAGGCGAGAAATGCGCTCCAGATATCGAGACCGAACGCAAACGTGACCGCAATCGTCAGCGCTGCGACGGTCGCGGCCGCTGCGATAAAGGCTCGCCACCGTCCGCTTGCCGCCAGCACAATGGGAACGAGGAGCCCGAATTGCGGCTTGTAGGCGATGCAGCCGAACAGCACACCGGCCAGAACGGGCTTGTGATCGAGTTGCAGCAGCGCGGCGCCGAACAATGCCGCAGTGAGGAAGCCATTATGGCCATGACCGAGATTGACGAACACCGCCGGGAAACCGATGGCGAGCGGAAGCCATAGCGGATCGGCCAGCGCGCGGGCTCGTCCCGTGTTCAGGATCGCCCGAGTCGCCCAGAGATAAAGAGCGAATGTGACACCCTGCCAAAGCGCAAGCGCCAGCGCGTAGGGTATGGCGGCGAACAGCGCGGCGATGCCGAGAAAGTACGGGGGGTAGTGCCAGCCGTAGAACTGCGTGCCGGCGCCGAAGATTGCCTGCTCGCGAGCGTATTGCCGCGGCGGATCGAAAGGGGCGGCGGCGTTTCGATCGAGCACATAGGTGCCTGCTGCATAGACGTTGGAGAAGTCCGTTCCGAGCGGGCGCCCAAAGCGGTCGTTGAGCCCATCCGAAGTTGCCACAACGTAGACGGTGGCGATCAGGCTGGCCGCGAGCAGGCCGAAGACCACGAGCTTTACCCGTTCGCGGGTTAGCCAGGTCCCGGTACGCAGATTGTCCACGGCGTGTGCCATGGCCAAGGGACTAACAATTGTGCCTTAAGGGACGGTTAGGCCATCAACAGCCTTGATAATGACCATCAGCCATTGCGACTTGCCGTCGCCGCAATGGGCCATTACGACAATGCGGCAGGGCATTTTCGGCCCGGATTCGGAGTTTCCATGGCCTTTCTCGCGGAGCAGCTCAAGCGCATCAAGCCGTCGGCGACCATCGCCGTCACGGACAAGGCGCGCGCGCTCAAACTGGCCGGCCGCAACGTGATCGGCCTCGGTGCCGGCGAGCCGGACTTCGACACGCCCGACAACATCAAGCAGGCGGCGATCGAGGCGATCAAAAGCGGGAAGGCTTCGAAATACACGAATGTCGACGGCATCGCCGAGCTCAAGGACGCGGTCGTCAAGAAGTTCAAGCGCGAGAACGGGTTGGACTACAAGGCCAGCCAGGTCACCATCGGAACCGGCGGCAAGCAGGTGCTGTACAACGCGTTCGTCGCGACGCTGAACCCCGGTGATGAAGTGATCATCGCCGCGCCGTATTGGGTGAGCTACCCCGAAATGGTGCTGCTCGCGGGCGGCGAGCCGGTGGAAGTCGTCACCAGCATGGCGAGCGGCTTCAAGATGACGGCGCAGCAGCTCGAACGCGCGATCACGCCGAAGACGAAGTGGGTCCTTCTCAACTCGCCGTCGAACCCGAGCGGTGCTGCCTATACGCGCGCTGAGCTCAAGGCCCTCACCGACGTTCTGGTGAAGCACCCGCAGGTGCACGTGATGACGGACGATATGTATGAGCATCTCGTCTATGACGATTTCAAATTCACGACACCGGCGCAGGTGGAGCCCTCGCTCTATCCGCGCACGCTCACGATCAATGGCTGCTCGAAGGCTTATTGCATGACCGGTTGGCGCATCGGCTATGCCGGCGGCCCCGAGCCTTTGATCAAGGCGATGGCGACGGTGCAGTCACAGTCAACGTCGAACCCGACTGCGGTCTCGCAATGGGCGGCGGTGGAAGCGCTGAACGGGCCGCAGGATTTCATCGCGAAACACAACAAGATCTTCAAGGAGCGGCGCGATCTCGTGGTGTCGATGCTTAACCAGGCAAACGGCATCAAGTGCCCGACGCCGGAAGGCGCCTTTTATGTTTACCCGTCCTGCGCGGGCACCATGGGCAAGACGGCGCCGACCGGCAAGAAGCTCGCGACCGACGAGGATTTCGTCACGGAGCTGCTCGACGCCGAGGGTGTGGCGGTGGTGCAGGGCACGGCCTTCGGGCTTGGGCCGGCATTTCGCATTTCCTATGCGACCAAGACCGAGGACCTGGAAGAGGCTTGCCGCCGTATCCAGCGTTTCTGCGGCAATTTGAAGTAGCTCTCTCCAGACGCATCCCCGTTCACTATCTCTTATGCCGGGCTCCGCTAATCTGCGGATATGATTCGATTCTCGGTTGCGATTTTTGTTTTCATTTCCAATCTGTCCCTCTCGGCCTATGCGCAAGAGCGAGTCGTCATCGGCACGCAGCGGCTGAGCGAAAACGGCGCGCTGTTCATGGCTGCGGCGCAAGGTTACTTCAAGGCGGACGGTATCGACCTTGCGATGACCGCCTACGATTCCGACAAGGTCGTTTGGGAAATGCTCGCCTCTGGCGCGACCGACTTCGGCCTCGCGCGATTTACTCCCGCTGCGTTCGATGCCGCGGGCAAGGGTTTGATCAGGGCGATCGCAGCACAGGCGCGCGAGAAACGCGACTACGAAGGCAATCAGATCATTGCCTCGAACATCGGACTGCAGAAAGGCTTGCGTAAGTTCGACAATCTGGCGGACAAGACAGTCGCCATCGATGTACTTGGATCGACAGCACACTACCAACTGATGGAGATCGCGCGCATCAAGCATGTCGATCCCGCCAGCATCACCATCAAGGCGCTGGGGACGCCTGACGCCATCGCGCGCGCCGTCGGAACCGACCAAGTTGATGCGGCGATCATGCCGTCGCTTTATGCGCGCGAGTTGTTGATGGCGAACCAGGCCAAGTTTCTCGGTTGGTACTCCGAGTTGGACGAGCAACAGCTGGGCGCTCTGTTTGTCTCGAAGAAAATGCTGGAGACGCGACGCGCGACCGTCGAAAAATTCTTACAAGCGTATCGTCGGGGCGCCGCCGACTATGCTGCCGCGCTATTGCGTAAAGATCGCAGCTCGAAACGCATTTCCGACATCAAAGCGAAGGAAGCGGCGACAACAATCGCACGTTATGTCTATCCCAGCCGTGGAACAGATGCGGCGGCTTTGGTCGAACTCGGCGCTTATTACATCGACCCGCAGGCGCGACTCGATGTCGCCGATGTCGCGCGTCAGATCGCCTGGTACAAGTCGCAAGGCCTGATCGACAAGGCTGTGGATGCACGCACCGTAGTCGATACCAGTTTCGTCAAGTAGCAAATTTCTGCACCGGCGAATCTCTGCCCTTGCCAGCCTCCCTGCGTCCTGAGACGATAACGTCACAGGGCCGGGAAACCAGGTCCGACCTCCCGGCCGGCGAGGGAGGCGTTTA
>Ga0310810_10005993_pt1 | contig 13675 bp, 9 predicted proteins | sample NCmetagenome_FD_207641 | JGI IMG/M metagenome (GOLD analysis project Ga0310810, IMG submission 207641) | Soil microbial communities from experimental microcosm in Duke University, North Carolina, United States - NC | ecosystem: Engineered > Artificial ecosystem > Soil microcosm > Unclassified ... | reverse complement strand
AGGGGGCCGTGGAGATCTACTATCCGGGCCTGCCGCACGGCCTCACCGCCACGCACGCCGACATCGTCAACCGCGACCTGCTGACGTTCTGCCAGCAGGGGCAGCGCAAGGTGGCCTGATTGCGATCCCCGCGCCTATTTCCGCCCGGTGCGTGTCCTCGGATCCGGGGCGAAGAGGCCGTTGATTTCGGCGTACGACACGAGGTTCGTCAGCCCGTCGAAGCTGCCCTCCGCCTTCAACGTCCGGGCGGCGCGCATGAAGCCGGTCCAGGCGGCCAGGGCCAGGGCGCCGCCGATGCTGATCCGGCGCACGCCGAGCGCCGCGATTTCGCCGACCGTGAGGCCGATGTCGCGGACGACGAGCAGGTTGAGCGGCTTCGGCGCCACCGCTTCGACGAGCTCCTTGATCTCGTCGGGCTCCCCCGGACCGGGCGCGAACAGCACGTCCGCACCCGCTTCCGCGTACGCCTGGAGGCGCCGCACGGATTCGCGCAACGGACTGGGATGGCTGACGTGGTAACACTCCGCCCGCGCGGTCAACAGCACGTCGGCACCGGATCGGTCGATCGCCTGCCGCGCGGCGCGGATGCGCTCGATCGCGGCCGGCACCTCGTACAGCGGCGATGCCGGGTCACCGGTGGCATCCTCGATCGACAGCCCCGCGACGCCCGTGGCGACGCACCGGGCGACGCTGTCGGCGACGTCCTCCGCCTGTTGCCCGTACCCGGACATGAAGTCGGCGCTTACCGGCAGATCGACGGCGCCGGCGATGCTGGCGATGTAGGCCAGATTCCGGTCGAGGGTGACGACGGCCGGGTCTGCCGCGCCGGAGCGTTCGTCCGAGATCCGGGCGACGTCTTCCGGGTCGAGCCCATACGCGGACACGAAGTCCGCGCTCACGCCGGCGCCGACGCCGTCGTTCGGGTTGCGGCGGCGGGCCTGCACGCCGCCCGAGTCGGGAAGGCCCTGCGAGAAGGCAAACCCCGCGCTGGTCGTTGCCAGGGCCGGGAAGCCGAGGTACTGGAGGTACCGCGCGGAGCCGACGTCCCACGGGTTGGGAATCACGAAGCATCCCTGCTCGTGAAGCGCGCGAAACGCCTGACGGCGCGCGGCCACCGCTCCCTGGGCCGCCGACTCGTGCGCGGCGGCTGGTGCTGGAGGCGGCGTGACTGATGAAGACGAGCCCATGGCGATGCTCCTTGAGTCATGAGGGGCGCTCGGGTAGAGCGATCCCCCCGGTGTCGTCACTCCAAATAAAGACCGCGCGGGCCGGCCGTTTCGTGACAGCGCCGGGTGACACGGGTCACCGCCTCCGCGGGTTACACAGGCTTTCGGTCCGTCTCAAGCCGCACCCGAAACAGAGGCGGTTGTTTGGGATAGCTATGGACACACGCATTCGGGGTCCCGTGGCGTCGGATCTGCCAAGTGCAGCGGATCGTGCCTCTTGAGCACACGCACGGCTGCCTGCCGAAACCGCTCGCGCGCGCGGGACAATGTCGACATGACCGTGCCCATCGGCACCCCGACCACCTCGGCGATCTGTTTATACGAAAAGCCTTCCAGTTCGCGGAGGATCAGAATTTCCCGGAATCGAACGGGAAGCTCACGCATCGCCTGCTCGACCACGCGTCCGTCGGCCTTCTGGAGCAGGAGCTGCTCGGGATTGAGCATCTCGACTTCGGTGGTGGCGGCCTGCTCGTCGAACGGCACGACCGGCTCGAACGCGCGTGTCTTCCGGAGCCACGTGTACGCGCTGTTCCGCACAATCGTGAACAGCCATGCGCGGGCATCGCCCCCGCGGAACCCGTCGGCATATTGAAACGCTCGCAGATAGGCCTCCTGCACCACATCCTCGGCGTCGGCGCCGTTCCGGACCAGCCAGCGCGCCAGGTTGTAGGCGGAATCGAGGTGGGAAAGAAGGACTTCGGCCAGTTCCCCAACTTCGGCCCGGGGAGGTATTCGCTCACTCATTTGCCATGTCTTCCTCGACTGGCTCGCGTGTCATTCGAGACACGAGTCCCTGCGCGTCAACTGTGATTCGCGCGGGCGGCGGGAACAATGGAACGGGAATCCTGCGTGGTTGGGCTGTGGGTCCCCTGGCAAGCCGTGGCAAACAAGCTAGTTGCGGGAGAAGATCCCTGCCAGGCGTGGAAGAGAGGTAGGATGGGAGGCTCAGCGGTTATCGATCGACCATTTCATGCCCGAGGCCAGCTCTCCCGTCCGCCTCCGGTTCGGCGTGTTCGAGCTAGACCTTCGAGCCGGCGAACTGCGGAAACACGGCGTGAGGCTCAGGCTTCAGGAGCAGCCGTTTCAGGTTCTCGCCATGCTGCTCGAGCGGCCCGGCGAAATCGTGACACGGGAAGAGCTTCGTCACCGATTGTGGACCGCCGACACCTTCGTCGATTTCGACCACGGGGTGAACAAAGCCGTCAGCCGGATTCGGGAGACGCTCGGCGATTCGGCGACGAGCCCCCGATTCGTGGAGACCGTCGCCCGGCGGGGGTACCGCTTCCTCGCCGATGTGACGATCATCGAGGGAACGCCCGCTCGCAGACCTGAGAGCGCCCCCGCCGACGTCCTTCGGGGGGAGCCTGACGCCGCGCAGACCGTTCCCCCGCCCTCGTCGCCAAGCCGATCACCCGGCCGGCATCTGTGGACCCTCGCCGGCGCTGCGTTGCTTCTTGCGTCGGTCGGCGTCGTCATCTGGCTTCTTCGACCCGGAGGGGCGAAGCCTGCGTCGATCCGCTCGCTTGCCGTGCTGCCGCTCGAGAATCTGTCAGGCGACGCATCGCAGGAATACTTTTCGGATGGCATGACCGACGAGCTGATCGCGACGCTCGGGCAGATCCGCGCCTTACGTGTCATTTCACGCACCTCGGTGATCCCGTACAAGCGCTCTCGCAAGCCGCTGCCGCAGGTCGCGCGCGAGCTGAACGTGGATGCCGTGATTGAGGGCACCGTGCTGCGATCCGGCGGTCAGGTTCGAATCACGGCGCAGCTGATTGAAGCCCGACTCGACAGGCACTTGTGGTCGGAGACGTACGATGGCGATCTGCGCGACACGCTGACGCTGCAGAACAAGGTCGCTCGGGCCATCGCGGATCAGATCCGGATCAGTCTCGATGCGCAGGAGCAGGCCACGCTGACGCACGGGCACGTCGTCGATCCCCAGGCGCACGAGGCGTACCTCAAGGGTCGATACTTCTGGAACAAACGAACCGGCGGCGACATCACGAAGGCGGTCGAGTATTTCAACCAGGCGCTGCAGCGCGATCCGAACTACGCGCAAGCGTACAGTGGATTGGCCGACAGCTACGCGCTGCTGGGAGACTGGGAGTATGGAGTCCTTCCGGCCACCGAAGCTTTACCTCGCGCGAAGGCCGCCGCCGTCAAGGCTCTGCAGCTCGATGACGCGCTCGGCGAGGCACACACGTCGCTCGCGTTCAGCCTGGATGTCTTCGACTGGGATTGGACATCAGCCGACACCGAATTCCGCCGCGCCATTGAGCTCAACCCGGGGTACGCGACCGCTCACCATTGGTACGCCTGGCATTTGAGCGTGCTGGGGAAGAACGAGCAAGCCATCGCGGAGATGAAAAAGGCGCAGAGCGTCGACCCGTTGTCGCTCATTATCAACGCCGAGTTGGCGGAGCTGCTCCTCATCACGCATTTCACCGACCAATCGATCGACCAGAGCCGCAAGACCATCGACCTGGACGCGAATTTTCCGCTCGCACACAATCAGCTCGGCGTCGCGTACCTCCAGCAACAGAAGCGCGAGGAGGCGATTGCAGAACTACAAAAGGCGGTCCAGCTGTCCGCCGGCAATCCGACATGCACGGCGAATCTTGCCCGCGCCTATGCGGCGGGGGGCGGCACAAGCCAGGCGAGGCAACTGCTGGGTGGCCTGAAACAGCCGCGTGGCAGCTATTCGAATGCTTCGGAAATCGCCATGGTCTATGCCGCGCTCGGAGACATGGATCAGGCGATGACGTGGCTCGACCGAGCCTATCGGGAGCGATTCAATCCCAGCGTCCTCCTTCGACCGGGGTTTGATCCGCTGCGGGCCGACGCTCGGTTCCAAGATCTCGAACGCCGCGTCGGCCTCAGTCGATGAGTCGTCGATATTCCGCAGCTCGCCTCGCCGGATCCCGGCGATCGTCGTTGAATCCCGCGTCGAGCGGCGCCAGAACGGTGTCCTCGACACGGCGGACGCATCGATTCACCCCATAGACACGCGACTGTTCGGCTTTATTCCCGGGAATAGTCTGCCCGGCGTCACGGTCTCATTCCCCAGATGGCATTGATCGGTCGTTTACACCCGCTGCTGATTCATTTTCCGATTGCGCTCGTCATCGTGGCGGCGCTGGCGGAGGTCGTGGCGATGCTCACAGCGAACGACCGCTGGCGGACCATCGCCGTCGGCAACGTTCGTGCGGGTGCGTTCTTCGCGTTACTGGCGACCTTCGCGGGCTGGCGCCTGGCCATGGCGCCGGAAATGGACGGCTCGCCGCTCCTCGAATGGCATCGGTGGATCGGAACGATGGCCGCCGGAGCGACGCTCGCGGCAGCGCTCGCGACGGGAGGCAGTCGCCTTCGATCGGCGCTTGGTGTGCTGACGTACCGGACCGCCTTGTTCGCCGCGGGAATGCTGGTGGGTGCAACCGGCCACCTCGGGGGATTGCTGGTGTGGGGCGCGAATTTTCTGCACCGATGAGGGAGGCGAGTGTGTCTCGAACAAGTAACGGGAAAGAACTCGATCGACGCAACGTGCCGAAGTGCATGGCATGGCCTGGAACCGGCTGCGCGACGTGGTCGAGCGCCACGCTCAACGGCTCTCCACTGGGCCAGTCGATTGGCACGCCGGATATGTCTCACGATAAACAGGCCCACGTGCACATTCGCCATGGCGACATCGGATTCGATAAACCTGCGGACACCGACGCTACGGCAACTGGAAGCATCGTGGTTGGGTGATGCATGCGACGAATCATTTTCTGTGCGGTCGGGATTTCGGTCGCGGCGGCTTCGTTGGTATTGAAGGCATCGCCTTCTCAGGCAGACCCCGTGCATGAAGTACAGGTGCTGGCCAAACAGTTCGCCTTCGAGCCGGCCCTCATCCAGGTGACGGAAGGAGAGCGGGTCCGGCTCGTGCTTCGCTCCGCCGACCGCGTGCACGGGTTTGCCATACGTGATCTGAACATCGACGTCCAGATTCCCCGCGGCGGGAACGTCGTCGTCGAATTCAGGGCCCCGCGCGCGGGGCGGTACGACATCGCCTGCTCGGAGTTCTGTGGGAGCGGGCACGGACAGATGAAAGCCGCCCTCCTGAGCACCGCCGACGCTCGGGAGCTGCGGTAACCACCAAACGGTTGAAAGAGGGTCGGCCGATGATGGCACATGGGGAGGCAGGCTGAACCGCCTGAGGAGCCTCTTGAGGTCCTCGTCAGTGCCGGTCAATACGTACCGTTCGATCGCCGCTGCAATCCCTTCCGCCATGCGGTCACCTTCGGCAGTCTGTATTTGACCGAGCGGCATCGCGAATGCGGTTCGTTCGGCACCCAGTCCCAATGATCGCACCATAGATCGTCGACGCGATCAGGGCGCTGCCCGAAGCGGATATTGACGCCTCACTTGGAGTGCCAACGTCCCGGGTGCCCATAAAGGCGTAAGATCCGCCCTGAAAGGGAACCAGTCCTCCAGCCCCCATGGAAGTGCCGTCACGCTTCTCAACGCCACCAGCGGAGCCCGACGTCAGCGCGGCAAGCGACAGCGGACCCGTGGGGCAGGCGATCTCGCACTATCGCATCATCGAGAAGCTCGGTGGCGGCGGCATGGGCGTCGTCTACAGAGCCCAGGACACGCGGCTGCAGCGCTTCGTCGCACTGAAATTCCTGTCGCCGGACTTCGCGGGCGACGCCGATGCCCTGGCCCGGTTCCGCCGCGAGGCGCGGGCCGCATCCGCCTTGAACCATGCCAGCATCTGCACGGTCTACGATATCGGCGAAGAAGACGGCCGCGCGTTCCTGGCGATGGAATGCCTCGAAGGGACGACGCTGAAGCATCGCCTCGCCGGGCAGCCTCTCGACATCGAGCTGCTGTCGGCCCTCGCAATCGAGATTGCCGACGCGCTCGAGGCGGCGCACGACGCCGGGATCGTCCACCGTGACGTCAAGCCGGCGAATCTGTTCGTTACCACCCGCGGGCATGCCAAGGTTCTCGACTTCGGTCTGGCCACGATTCGCCCGATCGGCGGCGGTGGTGAGACAGAAACGATGAGCCGGGCCGCGGAATTGACGCAGCCCGGGAGCGTCCTGGGAACGGTTGCGTACATGTCGCCCGAGCAGGTGCGGGCACAGCCCCTGGACTCCCGCACCGACCTGTTCTCCTTTGGCGTGGTGTTGTACGAAATGGCGACGGGGCAGCCGCCGTTTCCGGGTGAGAGCCCGGGGCTCATTTTCGAGGCGATCCTCAACCGAGTCCCGGTCCCGCCGCGGAGGCTCAATGCCGACGTCCCACAGGAACTGGAGCGGATCGTCGGGAAGTGCCTGGAGAAGGATCGCGCCCTTCGCTACCAGCACGCGTCGGAGATTCGCGCGGACCTGCAGCGGCTGACGCGCGACCGCGAGTCAGGGCGCCTGGTCTCGTCGCCGCAGATTGACACACGAGCGGCTGTCGCGTCCCGCTGGGGCGCCATACTTCGGCTCTCCGCCGCCGTCGTCGTCATCGCGTCCGCGGCCACCGCGTGGGTGTATCTTCGCCGTCCGCCAACCTTGACCGACAAAGACACCATCGTTCTGGCCGACTTCACCAATACGACGGGCGACTCGGTGTTCGACGGAACGCTTCGGCAGGGACTTGCGGTGCAACTCGCACAGTCGCCATTTCTCAGCATCGTCCCCGACGACCGCATCCGCCGTGGGCTGCGGCTGATGGGCCAGCCGGCAACGGCGCTGTTGACCGACGAGGTGGCGCGAGACCTCTGCGTGCGCATCGGCAGCACCGCCGTCGTCGGGGGATCGATTGCGAGCCTCGGCACGCAGTACGTCCTTGGCCTCCGCGCGCAGAATTGCGCGACCGGCGATCTGCTCGACCAGGAACAACGCCAGGCCGCGCGGAAGGAAGACGTGCTGAATGCGCTCAGTCAGCTCGCGGCGCAATTCAGGACCCGCGTGGGCGAATCGCTGGCGACCGTGCAGAAGCACTCGACGCCTCTCGAGGAGTCCAGCACCGCGTCGCTCGACGCGCTGAAGGCGTACAGCGCCGCGTATCGCGCCGACGTGATAGGCACGCCGACGGCGATCCCGCTGCTCAAGCGCGCCGTGGCGCTCGATCCAGGATTTGCGATTGCGCATTCGCAGCTCGGCCTGACGCTCAGCACCGGCGGGGAGACCGTCCTCGGCGAAGAGAGCACCCGAAAGGCGTACGCGTTGCGGGATCACGCGACCGACCGCGATCGCTTCTTCATCACGACGATCTACGACAGGCAGGTGACCGGCAACCTCGAAAAGGAAGGCGAGACCCTCCGGCTGTGGGCCCAGACCTACCCGCGCGATCCGGTGGCGCCCGGGCTGATGTCGGGATACTTCGCGGGAGGCACCGGACAATACGAGTTGATGATCGACGAAGCCAGACGGGCGATTGCCATCAGCCCCGACACCGGGCCGGCCGTGCCGGCGTCCTACAGCGTGGTATCGGGCTGCATCAGTCTCGTTCGGCCGGCGGACGCCGAAGAGGCGCTTCGGCAGGCGATGACACGCGGGGACCAGCCGGAGGCGTTGCCCTTTGCTTTCCACATCGCGTTTCTGAAAGCCGATGCGCTCGGAATGCAGCGTCAGATCGAACTCGCCAAGGGCAAGCCGGGCCGCGAAGACCGCCTGGCCAACCTTCAGGCCCTGACGCTCGCGCGCTCGAGCCGCCTGGAGAAGGCGAGAGAGTCGGCGCACCACGCCATCGAGCTCGCGTCGGCGGCCGGATTTCTCGAGCGGGCCGCCTCGTACGAAACCGCGATCGCCGTCTGGGAGGCGTGGTACGGCAACACGGCCGCGGCAACCCGAAGCGCCACGCGCGTCCTCGACGTTGCGAGAGGACGCCACGTCACGTACGCCGCCGCATTGGCCCTGGCGCTCGCCAGCGCCACCTCACGGGCGCAGACGATCGCCGACGATCTTGAACGTCGTTTTCCCGAGGACACGTCGGTCCGGTTCACCTACCTGCCGACACTCCGCGCGCTGGCCGCGCTGAGCTCCAACGATCCGTCGCGCGCGATCGAGGTGTTGCAGGCCGCTGCCACGTATGAATTTGCCCAGCCGGGGATCAGCTTTTACGGCGTCGGCGGGGTGGGGTTCGGCGCGATGTATCCGACCTACGTTCGTGGTCGGGCATATCTCGCGCTGCGCCAGGCTGAGAAGGCGGCCGCGGAGTTCCAGAAGATCATCGATCATCCGGGCGTCGTGCTCGAGGATCCGATGGGCGCCCTTGCGCGGCTGCAGCTCGCGAGAGCCTGGACGATGGCCGGCGATGTCGCCAAGGCAAAGACGGCGTACGAGGAACTGCTACGGCTGTGGCAGGAGGCCGACCCCGCGATCCCGGTCGTGAGCGAAGCACGTGCGGAGTACGCGAGGTTGTCGTAGTCACTGAATCAGTGACCAGACTTCCAGGCGGCGGAAAGGTCGCCTGCGTCGGCGGCCTCAATCAACGTCCCACGCACATCAGCGCGGAGGACTACTACACCCTGCCAATCGAAAAATCTCCGGACGTATCCCGTGTACTACCCCGGGTGCGAACCGAAAGGGACGAGGCGTTTTACGAGTTGGGAATGTACGCTCGAGCCGCCGCCGAACCAGAACCTGGTCGACGATCGACGTGCTGCCGTTTTCAGCGGGCACCGATCCAGGGCTCGCGCTGAAGACGCGCAGGGGACCGGCTACTCGGGTCTAGCCGGCAAAGCAGGCCGTATGCCGACGGCATGGGCTGGGCCCTCGACGATTGCAGCTTGATCCCGCCGGGATTCTTGAGTTCCACCGACCAGTTCGAGATCACTCGCAAGCGCTCGCTCTCGGCGATGGAAGACGCGTCCTCAATCATCAGAAATCGCTCCCCATCCGCCGTAACGTCGTAGTTCGCAGATGTCGGACCGGCCATGCCGCACGATGAGCCTGCGCCCGCAAGATAATTGCCCCTCCAAAGCACTCTTGGTTTCGCGGCCTTGAAGGATGGACGGTAGGCGACGTCGACCACCATCATTTGGTCGCCGAGGCGGTAATACAGTTGACGGCCGTCGTGGCGCCAGAGCGGATCGGTACCGCCGTTTGTCGAAATGCGAATCCGTTCACCGGCAGGATAGGCCATCGCCCAGACTTCCGGCTGCCCGGATTCATTGGTCGAGTACGCCAGCCACGCACCGTTGGGCGAAAACTTTGGCGAACCTTCCGAGAACTTCGTTTTGAGCAACGCGTGGGGCTTCTTGTCTCCATCAAGCGGCAGCACGTAGATGTCGGAGCCGCTCTGCGGGTCGCTCATCTGCGTGAATGCGAGTGTTTTGCCGTCTGGAGCCCACGACTCCGGGCTCTGCATGCTTCCGACATTCGTTAGCAGTTCTGGTTCGTTGCTGCGGTCCGCCGGCATCCACCACATCGTCATGGTTCCCGTCTTCCACGAGCGGAACGTCAGCCGTCGGCCATCCGGCGTCCACGACGGCCAGTGACTCGCGCCGTCGAAGCTCATCTTCGTGGGCTCGCCGCTGCGTGCGAACTCGTACGTGAAGATGTCGTGCGACGCCCCCTCGACCTCGATCGCCAGCTGGCGGCCGTCGGGCGAAAGCCTTGGATGCAGGTAGGATTGCGGTTTTACCGGCAATGCCGACCTGTGGCCGTTCTTATCGACCCAGACAGGAATGCGGGTTCCTCGTTCCTCCGGGCCCGCGGCGTATGCGAGGTCACCAGCCGCCGAGACAGAAAACGCCGCCATGCCTGTATTCGCGCTCATGAACACGCCGTTCGCGGCGGGGAATGGCTGTCCGGTCACTTCGAGCTTCTCCGGATCAAAAGCGACGGCTAGGAGAGTTCCCGCTCGCGCGTAAATCAAATAGCCTGACGGCGCGTAACGCGGGCTCGTGCCGCCCCGAATGAGAATCCGCTTTTTCCCCGTGTCGAGCGACAGCACCCCGATATCGGCATCGTCATACGAGTAGCTGTCCGCCATCCCGACGGTGAAGAGAATCGCCTTCCCGGATGGAAGGAAGGACGGATGCCGCAAGAAGCGCTCGCCGCGCGCTTCGTCGACCTTCAAGAGCGTGGCTGGCGATCCGCCGGACGCCGGGACGCGAAACAGATCGAACCAGGCGAACACGATCGTTCCGTCGGGCCCCCACGTCGCGCCTGCGATGCCGCTCACCACGTCGCATATCTTGACCGGCGCGCCGCCGCTGACCGCGACCTTGCGAAGCGTGCCCGTCGGCGCGTGCCAGAAGCCAAGCCACTTGTCGTCGGGTGAGAAGAACGGTCCGCTGCCCAGGGCCCCACCGAGGGGTCTCGCCGTACCCTGGCCCACCGCTCGCAGGTAGATCTGCTCGGTCATCGCCATCGAGGGCATCGCCCCGCTCAGGTCGTCGGGCTGATTCGAATCGTCCGCGCCGCCCGATCCCGAGTACATCTTCGGCATGATGGGCATGCGCTTCGACGACGCGTAGGCGAGCAGCGTCCCATCATGTGACAGCGCGAGCTCCGACGAGTGCGTCGAGGGGATGAATTCGTCATTCGCAAGTCCGATGTCGATTCGCTCCGGCTTGAGCGTCAACAGACGGATTGCAAGAGCGCCGAAGGTGCCTGCGGCGATCAGTCCCGCGATCGAAGCTGCGTACTTCAATCTGAGGACGCGTCGCTTCGCCGACGCACCATCCGGCCGCGAACTGGCCCGGCCCGTGACCGTTACAAGCGCGTCCTCGAGCTGACGACGCGCCTCGCCGATGTCAGCGAGTCGGCGCTGAACGTCTTTTTCGAGGCACTGTTTAATTAACGAGACGATGCTCGGCGGTGCGAGCGGCGAAAGGACGGTCCAGTCCGGATCCTGCCCGAGAATGGCGGCAAAGCACTCGGCCGGTGTTTCGCCGTGGAATGCCTTGCGCCGGGTGAATATTTCGTACACCACACAGCCGAATGCCCAGATGTCGGTGCGCTCGTCCATTGGCAGTCCGCGGGCCTGCTCCGGGCTCATATAGCTGACTGTTCCGGCGATCACCCCTTCCTGTGTCGCGTGGCTCATCGTCAGTTGCGCACTGTTCCGGGCCGTTTCCTCGGCGATGGCTTTGGCCAGCCCGAAATCCAGCACTTTGACAGGGCCGCCGTCTGGCGCCTTGATGTTGGCTGGCTTCAAATCCCGATGGATGATGCCCTTCGCGTGCGCGGCCTCGAGCGCCTCCGCCGTCTGACGCGCAATCGTCAGCGCGGCGTTCATCGACAGCGGCCCCTGACAAATCCGATCGGCGAGCGTCGCGCCGTTGACGAGCTCGAGGACGAGCGCGACGACGTCATCGCTCTCTTCCAGGGCGTAGATGGAGGCGATGTGAGGATGATTCAGGGTCGCGAGGATCCGCGCTTCGCGCTTGAACCGGGCAATCCGGCTGGCGTCGTGCGCCATCGGCGCCGGCAGCACTTTGACGGCGACGTCCCGGCCGAGTTTGACATCGCGCGCCCGGTACACTTCGCCCATTCCACCGGCGCCGATCCGTGCAGTGACTTCGTACTCGCTCAGCCGTCGTCCGACGAGTGATGAATGTGGTTGAAGGTCGGTGGCGTCCGGATCGAGCGCGGGCGTCTCGAGAAAGTCGTCGTCAGCGGACTCGTCGAGCAGCGACTGGACGTCGTGTTTGAGCGCGTCGTTGCCCGCGCACGAGTCGTCGAGGAACTGGACCCGGTACTGCGGTGCCAGCGCCAATGCTTCGTGAAACAATCGTTCGACGTCCACCCAATGAGATAAGGACGCTCTCATCGTAGCGTACCCCGGCAGCGAGCGGCCGCAACCGGAACACGGCTTCAACTGAGGAAGGCCGACGTTTCAGCGCATCATTGCCACGAGACCGTGCGACAGCGGGTACCCGATGTCGGCCATGGGCGTCAGGAATCCATTTGTTGTGTCGACGAGGTAAAGCGCCGACTTTGGCGACTTCCAGTCCGTCGCATAGAGCTTGTCCTGCTTCGCGTTGTAGCCAAGACCCATGACAACGCCGCCGCCGACGAACTCCACGACCTTGGTCGCCGTTCCGGTCCTGCGATCGATTGTAAAGAGACCGAACATGCTGGCGCCGAACATCGTGCCATGGGCGTCGAACGCCAGGTCCATGAAGAAGTCGGGGGCGGGAACGGCCGTGGACCCGACGGCCGTGAACGCGCCGGTCTTCTGATCGACGGTATAGAGCGTATTGAAGGTGGGCGACGCCGGATTTGCGTCACCCACCGCGTACAACGTCCCGTCGGGCGCGAATTCAAGAGCCATCACGTTCAGCTTTTCCACGGGCGCGCCGAACATCGTCGCGTGGCCTGTTGTGGGATCGAGGGTGGCGAGCTGCTGCGGCCCTGGCGTCATGCAGCCGTACTTATGTTGCGTATCAGCGAAGTTGCCGGGGCCGCAGATGCTGTACAACGTCCCCTCGCTCGACAGCGCAACCGACGTGCACCCGAACGTGCCGATCGGTCCGATCGGCGTGATCGTGACGTCGTTCTGATTCCGAACGTCGATCGACACGAGTTTGCCGTCGGCCGCGGGGCTGTTGACGATGCCATAGAACCGATCGGCGCCGCGTGCCGCTTTTCCCGAGCAGCCGGTCGTAGAGGCACACAGGACGGCGATTGAAAGGATGCCTCGCGTTGCTGTGAGTCGCCCGCGCTTTGTCTGCATCACTGCTCCTTGGCTCAACCGAAATCCAGGACTGCGCCGTCTCTGTTGCGGGATGAAATCGGGCGACCGGGATCGTCGTCGCGGCGGCGAAGACCCCGCGACGCCAGAAATCCATTACCGTCCGGACACCCGAGCCTTATTGCTCGCCTTCAATCGGCAGCCCGATGAATCCGTGCGTGGCGGAGCCGATAGTATACGTGCCGACGATCACCCCGCCCGGATTGATCCCCATGACCGTCGTGTTCGCCTGTCCGGTGACGTCGACTTGGACCGCCGCAGAGCCGTCTGGATTCTGCAGAAAACCGTGCCGCCCCGTCCCGTCGACAAATGTCCCGACGAATTGTCCGCGCGGATTGATGTCCCAGATCGCCGTCAGCCTGATCGTGGCGCTGGGCACGTCATACGGGTACAAGACGCCGTCCTGTACGATGAAGCCGTGCCTTCGAACGGCGTCGTTGAACAGCCCGACAATCAGCTTGCCGCCGGGGGTCGCACCGTTATTCATCGACATCGAGACGTCGACCGTCGGGTCGCTCAGTTCGCCGCCCCCGGCCGTCACGCTGGCCACGCTTCCGTCGCGATACCAGATGGCGCCGTGCATTGACATACCCGTGTCGAGATCGTGGAGGCAGCCGTACACGTCGCCGTCCTGGCTGATGCGCTGCGGCACTGCGCCCGGGTGGCCCGGAAACGGCAGTCGGTCGAATTCGCCATGACGGTAGATGAACCCCTTAACACATGCTGCGGGATGCGCGGTCGGACAGTAGAGGGGCGAATCCAAC
>Ga0310810_10005992_pt1 | contig 13676 bp, 8 predicted proteins | sample NCmetagenome_FD_207641 | JGI IMG/M metagenome (GOLD analysis project Ga0310810, IMG submission 207641) | Soil microbial communities from experimental microcosm in Duke University, North Carolina, United States - NC | ecosystem: Engineered > Artificial ecosystem > Soil microcosm > Unclassified ... | reverse complement strand
CGGCCTTGGTCTCCTGGAGCGATCCCGGGCGCCAGCGCGCGTCGGTGTAGTTCTCGTAGAGCCGCGCGTAGTGGATCCACGGCACCAGGTCGAGGGTGGGCAGCACGTCGTATTCCACGCACTCGGCACCGTCGAGGAGGGTGACCTGCCCCGGGCTCCAGTTCTGCGGGAACAGCACCTCGGCGAAGAACAGGATGTTCTTCATGTAGTCCGAGATCGGGAACTTCTCGTAAGTCAGGGTCTTGGCCACGAACAGGTCGGCGTCGTCGGGAATTTCGACCGGGGCGCGCCCCACGTAGACCTCGGGCAGCATGTCCGCGTCGTCCCCGGGGTAGCTGGGGTTCACGTAGCCCTCGCCCCACAGGCTGTCGCCGTCGGCGTTGAAGTTGCCGTCGAGGCACGAGTAGTAGAGGTCGGCCGGGATGTCGTCCCCGGCGAAGGCCTGCGTGTGGGCGAGACGGAGCGGGATCACGTCGGTGTCGCCGCCGAGCAGCACCCATTTCGTGGACCAGCGCGTGTAGCAATCGCGCAGGAACTGACGCAGCCGGTCGGCGTCGTCGGTGCCGGACGGATACTGCGCGCGCACGAACGACATGGTGCGCACGACCGCGGGCACGCCGGCCCGCGTCTTCCAGTCGGCCAGGCGCTGGAACTGCGGCGCCATCTCGTCGTTCGTGACGATCACGTACTGCACCGGGCTGCCGAGCAGCGACGGCACCTGCGTTGCGCTGAACGGCTGGGCTCGGCGCCCCTTCGCGGACGCGGCGCGCGGCGTCCGACCGAACGCGTCGGCTTCGCTGATCGTGACGGCCGCGTCCGCCAGTCGCGCGGAGGGATCCAGTTCGCGCGCCGGCTCCCACTCACGCACGATGCGCTCGCGCTTGAGCGGGGTCCCGGGATCGCTCACGAGGTGCAGGCGCACGCGCATGCGCCGGACGAACTCCAGCTGTCCGGTGGACGCGTCCCAGCGCACCGGCTGGGCGAGGACGAACGCCACGCCGTGGCCCGCTTCGTAACCCTGCAGTCCGATGCGCGCCGGCACGGCGGGCTCGAGGCCCGCCGCCGCGTAGCGAGCGGCATCCGGGACCGAGCGCACGATCGGCCCCAGGCCGTGCGTCGGCACGATGGCGGTCGCCACGCGCGGATGCAGCCCGAGCGGCTCGGTGTCGAGGCCGATGACTTCGATCGACGCGACTCTCATGCCCTCGGGCAACGGCACGCGCTGCTGGAGGGCCGGCAGGTCGGGCAGCCCGGGCGTGGTCTCGGCGATGCCGCGGTCGGCGGTCACTTCGGTGGTCCCGGCCCGGTCCACGACGTGGATCTGGTCGCGCGTGAACAGCAAGTCGCGCTCGAGCGTCGCGTCGGCGTGCGCCGAGGCGGCGAGCGCGGCGGTGAGGACGATGCCGACTCCCCAGCCCAGTCGTCGGATCATGGATGGAATTCCTCTGGGTGAGGCGGCTCCGCCGGCCGCGCGGAGGAATCCGCGGGCCGTGGAAGCGCCGGTCGTCGGGGCAGTCGAATCGGGCATGGCAAGCGGTGCTCGAGTTGTCGATCCTGGGCCCGAAGGCGTGGGGAGGCCTCAACGATACGGAACGCCGTGCCCGAGGGTCAACGGATTAACGCGTTTGGGGTTGGGACGCGACCCAGTGTGCGAGTTCCGGCCCGAACTTCGGGTCGAAACCCGGAGGCGCCGCCGCGCCGCGCGCCACCCAACGCCACGGCAGGCGGAGAAGAGGCAGCGCAACCAGTTCCTCCTGCAGACGCCCCTGGGCGGCGCCGGCGTCCAGCGGTCCGGCGCTCGCCGACCCCGAGATCCATGGGTCGAATTCCCGCGTCCGCCACCCGGTGCGGAACGAGCCGACGGCCGGCCCGCGGATGGGCATGACCAGGCTGGCCAGCTCGGCGGCGGCTCCCGGCATCAGCGGCTGCGCTTCGACGAGCAGCGCCTGGGACTGTCCGCCCAGGGCCTCGTTGAGCGCGGCCTCGCCGCGCAGCGGCTTCAGCTCGGCGTACAGGTTGAGGCGCGACCACGATCCCTGCAGCGAGCGCGCCAACTCGGCTCCCGCCCCGTCCGCGTCGTACGCGAGCGTGACGTGGAACGAGCGGCCGAGGTCGCCGCGCGCGAGCCAGTCGCTGACTTCCGAGGCGTCCAGCCGCGGGTACTCGAATGCCGGCGCGCCGTCGAGCCACGGCTCGACTGGAACCGCGCCGCGGCCCAGCGCCTCGACGAGATCGCTGCGATTGAGCGCGTGGGCCAGCGCGTGCCGGGCCGGCAGCTTCGTCAGAGGCGGCACGTCGGCGCGGAACACGAGCAGCAGCCGGCGCGCCGGCGCGGCGTCGCGCTCCTCGACGCGATAGCCGGGCCACAGCGGCTCCGACAGCAGCCCGGGCGGCAACGGCCACACCAGGTCGGCCTGGGCCTGGCGTAGCGCCGTGCGCACGCGCGGCGTCCCGATCAGGAAACGCACGTCGATGCTGTCGGGCCCGGCCAGCAGGCGCGCCATCACCCCGCGCGCGGCATGCGTCAGGATCAGGCGCCGGCCGGACTCGTCGCGCGCGACGCGATACGGGCCCAGTCCGCGCGCGTCGCCCCACGCCAGCCGCGGCGAGCGGTCCTTCCACGCCGTGGCCACTCCGGGCAGCGTCAGCTTGCGCGGCAGCAGCGGATCGGGGCGCGCGAGTTGGAGGACGAGCGTATGCGGGGTCGGCGTCGCGATGCCGAGCGGCGGCAGCGGGCGCCCGAGGCGGACGGCGTCGACGCCGCGCACCGCCTGGAGCAGCCAGCGCCGCGAGCCGTGGTCGCGACGCGCCAGCCCGGCTTCCAGCGCGAGTGCGAAATCACGGCTCGTGCACGGCGTTCCGTCCACGTACGCCAGGTCGGGGCGCAGCGTGAACGTGAGGGTCAGCCGGTCGGCCGACAGCGAGAAGCGCTCGGCCGCGGCGTAGCGGATGTGCCCGCTGGAATCCTGCTCGAGCAGCCCGCGCGACAAGAGCCGTTCGAGCGCGGCGCGCGTCGGATCCAGCGGGCCGTCGGGATCGAACGCGGGCTCCAGCCGGCCGGCCACCCAGGTGACTCGCACCTTGGGCGCCGACTTCTCGCCGGCGCACCCCGCGAGCGCGAGCGTGCCCAGCGTCGCGAACGCGGCCGCCAGCACGGCGAGCGCCGCGCGGCGTGCGACGAGCGAACGGGAGGCGGAGAAGCGCGGGCGCATGGGGCGGGCAGTCTAGGCGGTGCGGCGCGGGCGCCACAAGCGAGCCGCCGCGTCGGCGCGGAACGCCGCCCGCGCGTTGCCCGCGCCGGGGAACGGGTGCTAGCGTGCGACGCATGGTTCCCGAGCCCCACGCTTCGCGACTGGCCCGTGTCCGGCGCTGGCTGGACGAAGCGCGCGCCGACGCCGTGCTGGTGCCGGCCTCCGCCGACTTCGTGTGGTTGACCGGCGCGCACGCGCGCCTCACGGAACGCATGGTGGCGCTCGCGCTGCCGCGGCGCGGGGATCCCTTCTGCGTCGTCGGCAAGCTCGAGGCCGACGCGCTCCAGGCGGCGTGCCCGTGGCTCGAACTCGAGGCATGGGCGGACGGCGCGGAGCCGTTCGACATCCTGTGGCGCCGGCTCGGCCTCGTGCGCGGACCGTCGCTGTTCGTGGGCGAAGGACTGCGCGCGCCCGCGCTCCTGCGTCTCGCCGCGCATGCGCGCTGCCGGCCCGCGGCGGACGCGCTCGGCGCGCTGCGCGCGGTCAAGGACGCGGACGAGATCGCGCGCCTCGAGCGCGCGGCCGCGCACGCCGACGCGATCGCCGAGGAGGCCGCGGACTTCGCGCGGCCCGGCCTGCGCGAGCGCGAGATGGCCGCGTTCATCTGCCGGCGCTTCGAGTCGGTGGGCGATCGCGAGCCGTGGGCGATCGTGGCCACGGGGCCGAACGCCGCCCTCCCCCATCACTTCACGTCCGATCGCGCGCTCGAGGCGCGCGACGTGCTGCTGCTCGATCTCGGCGCGTTCACGGACGGCTACGGCTCGGACATGACGCGCACGTTCTGGATCGGCGACCCGGAGCCCGAGGCCGAGCGCGTGTACGACGTGGTGAACCGCGCGCGCGCGGCCGGGATCGCGGCGGCCCGCGACGGCGCGCCCGCCGAGAGCGTCGACCACGCGGCGCGCGGCGTGATCGACGGCGCCGGCTACGCGGAGCGTTTCACGCACCGCACCGGCCACGGCGTCGGCCTCGAGGTGCACGAGATGCCGTACCTGGTCGCCGGCAATCGTCGGCCGCTCGAGCGCGGCATGGTGCACAGCGTCGAGCCGGGCATCTACCTGCCGGGACGCTTCGGCGTCCGCCTCGAGGACCTGGTCGTGGTCGGCGCCGACGGCGGCCGCCGCCTGAATCAGGCGCCGCTCGATCCGCGCCCGCCGCGGATGCGGGCTTGAGCACGCTCGATCCGGCGGCGCCCGCCGCCCTCCCCGTTCTCGATCCGCTGAACGACGAACAACGCGCCGCCGTCACCCACGGCGACGGTCCGCTGCTCATCGTCGCCGGCGCGGGCACGGGCAAGACCCAGGTGCTCACGCGGCGCATCGCGTGGCTCATCTCCACGCGGCGCGCGCGGCCCGAGGAAATCCTGGCGCTGACGTTCACCGACAAGGCCGCGGCCGAGATGGAGACGCGCGTCGACGTGCTCGTGCCCTACGGCCTCGTCGGCGCGACCATCGCCACGTTCCACGCGTTCTGCGATCGCCTGGTGCGCGAGCACGCGGTCGAGCTCGGCCTGACGTCGCAGCTCCGCGTCGAGAGCGAGGCCGAGATCCTCGTGTTCCTGCGCGAGCGCCTGTTCGAGCTCGGGCTCTCGCGCTTCCTGCCGCTCGGCGCCCCGGACACGCATCTGGCCGCGCTCGTCAACGTGTTCGACCGCGCGCGCGACGAGGACGTCTCGCCCGAGCGTTACCTCGCGTTCGCCGAGTCGCTGGCCGCCGCCGCGGGCGACGATCCCGCGCTGCGCGACCGCGCGGAGGCCGAGATCGAGAAGGCGCGCGCGTACGGCGCGTACCAGCGGCTGCTCGCCGAGGCCGGGCGCGTCGACTTCGGCTCGCAGATCAGCCTCGCGCTGCGCCTGCTGCGCGAACGGCCGTACCTGCGCCGCGAAGTCCAGGAGCGCTACCGCCACGTGCTCGTCGATGAATTCCAGGACACGAACCACGTGCAGTTCGAACTCGTGAAGCTGCTGGCCGGGGGGCGGCGCAATCTCACGGTCGTGGGCGACGACGACCAGAGCATCTACCGCTTCCGCGGCGCGAAGGTCGAGAACCTGCTCGGCTTCGTCGACGCGTTCCCCGGCGCGCGCGTGCTGCTGCTGCGCCGCAACTACCGCTCGGGCCAGACCATCCTTGACCGCGCGCACCGCATGATCCAGTTCAACAATCCGGCGCGCCTCGAGGCCCTCGACGCGACGCGCTTCAACAAGCGCCTGATCGCCGACCGCGGCGTGGCCGGCCAGGTCGAGCATCGCGCGTTCGCGACCGGCGCCGACGAGGTCGAGGGTGTGATCGAGGAGATCGTCACGCTGCTCGAGTCCCGCGCGCACGCCGCCCGTGACATCGCGGTGCTGGCGCGCACCCACGCCCAGCTCGATCCCTTCGCGCTGGCGCTGCGCGCGCGCGGCATCGCGTTCCAGCGCAGCTCGACGCGCAGCCTGTACCAGCGCCCCGAAGTGCGCCTGTGCCTGAACCTGCTGCGCACGCTCGCGGATCCCGACGAGGGCGCGGCCGCGTACGCCGTGCTCGGCGATCCGCTGTTCGGCGTCGAGCCCGTGGACCTGGCGCGGCTCGCGGCGCGCGCCTCGCGCACGCACCGCGGGCTGCTGCGCGTCGCCGGCGACGCGGCGCACGACGCGCACTCCGAACTCGCGCCCGAGTCGCGCGAGGCCATCCAGCGCTTCCTGGACCTGCACCGGCGCCTCGCGGCCACCGCCGTGCGCCGCCCGACGACCGAGGTGCTGTACGAGTTCGTCACCGACAGCGGCCTGCTCGGGCGCCTGTCGCACGAGGACAGCCCGGAGGCCGCCGAGCGACTGCAGAACCTGAACAAGTTGTTCGGCATCGTGCAGCGCGTCGGACCGCTCCTCAAGAGCGACCGGGTGCCGTACTTCATGGGTCACCTCGATCTCCTGATCGAGGCCGGCGACGATCCGCAGGCCGCGGTCGTCGACGTCGACGAGGACGCGGTGCAGCTCCTGACCGCGCACAACGCGAAGGGCCTCGAGTTCCCGGTCGTGTTCATGGTGCAGCTCGTCGAGGAGCGCTTTCCCCTGACGCTGCGCTCGGACGCGCTGCCGTTCCCGCCCGAACTGCAGCACGGCACCACCGAACCGCGCGCCGATCACGAGCGCGAGGAGCGCCGGCTGTTCTACGTGGGCATGACGCGGGCCCGCGACCGGCTCGTGCTGTGCCACGCGGCCGACTACGGCGGCAAGCTGACGCGCAAGCTCAGCCGTTTCGTGGTCGAGGCGCTGGGCCTGCCCGCGCCGCCCAAGGTCACGCGCAAGGCCTCGGCGCTCGAGTCCATCGCGCGCTACGCGCCGGGCGTCGAGCCGGCGCCGCGCGAGATCGCGCCGACGCCTCCCGACCAGCCGCTGCGCCTTTCGCACGGACAGGTCGACGACTACCAGACGTGTCCGCTCAAGTACCGTTACGCGCACGTCGTGCAGGTGCCGATCGCGACCGACCCGCGCGCCATGTACGGCATCGCCATCCACCACGCGCTGCGCGTGTTCCTGCAGAGCCGCATGAAGGGGCTGCCGATCACCGCGGACGACGTGGCCGGCGCGTTCAGCGAAATGTGGTCGAGCGAGGGTTTCTATTCGCGCGAACACGAGGACCTGCAGCTCGCCGCCGGGCGCGACGCGCTGCGGCGTTTCGTCGCGCGCGAGGAGGCGTCGTCGCGCGTGCCGCTCGCGGTCGAGATGGAGTTCAAGTTCAAGGTCGGGCCCGACGTCGTGGTCGGGCGCTGGGACCGCATCGACGAGACGAAGGACGGTATCGTGCTGGTGGACTACAAGACCTCGGACGTGGCGGACGCGGACAAGGCCGCCGAGCGCGCCGAGCGCAGCCTGAAGGCCGAGCAGCTCGGCCTGTACGCGCTCGCCTACTTCGAGACGCGCCAGGTGCTGCCCCACGCCGTCCAGCTGCACTTCGTGGACCGCGGCGTGGTCGGCGAAGCGCTCGTCGCGCCCGAACACCTCGAACGCGCGCGCGAGCGCGTGCGCGAAGCCGCGGCCGGCATCCGCGCCGCGCGTTTCGCGGCCGACCCCGACCAGCGCAAGTGTGGTGACTGCCCGTACAGCCGGTTCTGCCCGAGCAGCGCGGCGCGCGGCGGCCCGTGAGCGCGATGGATGTGGGGACGCTGCACGCCACCGCGTGCGACCTGGCGCGCGCCGCCGGCGCCGTGCTGCGCGAGGGCTACGGCCGCGCGCACCAGCCCGAGCACAAGGGGCGCATCGATCTCGTGACCGAGTACGACCGCCGCTCCGAGCGCCTGCTGCTCGCGGCGCTGGCCGCGCGCCATCCGGGGCACGCCGTGCTCGCCGAGGAGTCCGGCGCGCACGGTCAGGCGGGCGGCGTGCGCTGGATCGTGGATCCGCTCGACGGCACCACGAACTTCGCGCACAACTATCCGTTCTTCTGCGTCTCGATCGGCGTCGAGGTCGACGGCGTGCTGGTCGCGGGCGCGGTGTACGACCCGGTGCGCGACGAGCTGTTCGCGGGCGCGAGCGGCCGCGGCGCGACGTTGAACGACGCGCCGCTGCGGGTCAGCGACGTCGAGCGCGTCGAGCAGGCGTTGCTCGTCACCGGCTTCCCCTACGACGTGCGCGAGCATCCGGAGCGCAGCCTGCCGCTGTTCGCCGCGTTCCTGTCGCGCGCGCAGGGCCTGCGCCGCGACGGCTCGGCGGCGCTCAACCTGTGCTACCTGGCGGCCGGGCGCTTCGACGGCTTCTGGGAGGGGCATCTCGCGCCGTGGGACATGGCGGCGGGCGTGCTCATCGTGCGCGAGGCGGGCGGCGTCGTGACGGACTACGCGGGCGGCCCGTTCCAGCTCGACGGCCGCCAGATCCTCGCGAGCAACGGACGGCTGCACGAGGAAATGCGCACGATCCTCGCGGCGGCCGGGGCGCGGGGGCTGACGGGCGCGTGACGCGCGGGCGCCGCGCGACGCCCGCCCGGGCGTGCGCCGCGCCGACGTGTCTAGCGCAGCCGGGCGCGCGCGAACAGCATCCCGCCGCGCGGCACGTCGCCGTACGCGCCGCGCAGGCTCGGCGGCACGCGGCTCACGCTGCCATAGGCGCCGAGCGCCAACGATCCGTGCGCGGCGTGCCACAGTTCGAACGCATAGCCGGCGCCGAGCTTGGCGACGTGGAACACGTGGCCGGCGAGCGGATCGCTTCCGCCGAACAACTCGTCCTTCTCGACGCTCTCGAGCCGCGCGAACACGGCGTGCCGGCCCAGGTGCCGCGTGCTCTCGAGCAGCGCGGCGTCCAGGGTGTGCCCGGGCCGGTTGCGCGCGCGCGCCACGGCCAGGAGGCTGCCCCAGCCGCCGCGCGCGTCGGTGGTCTGATGCGCGATCGACGCCGTGACGCGCGCCTGGTCGACGCCGGGTTCCAGGGCCTCGGGGCTCTCGAGACGGCCGGCGCTCCCCTGCATCGACCAGGCCGGCGTGGGATTGAACGTCACGCGCCCGGCGTAGGAGTCGAGCTTCGGCGACTCCAGATTCCAGCGTCGCTCGTCCGGTTCGCGGCCGCGGAACGCCGAGGCCTCGAGCTTGAGCGCGCCGCGAATCGCGCCCAGCGTGACGACGCCGTACGTGATGTGCGTCGAATCCAGCCAGTGGTGCGTGATCGGCGTCTCCGGCACGTCCTCGCCCGAGAAGCGGTGCATGTACGCGGGCGGGCCCAGCGCCGGCTCGCCGGGGAGGCCCGCGTACACGAAGGCCGAGGCGTCGCCGGCGCTCACGCTCCAGCTCGCGGCCAGCTCCATGAAGAGGTCGTGCGGGTGCTGCCGGTCGACGAGCGGCGTCACGCCATCCGCGCTCTCCCCGGTCTGCAGCAGCAGCGGGTAGCCGCGCGGGCCGATGGTCGCGGGCTCGAGCGAAGTCATGGCCCTCAGGCCGAGCCAGCCGCCGGCGAGCGGGCGGCGCGCCATGGCCATCAACATGTTCGCGCTGAACACGCGATCGTCGCCGCGCGGTCCGCCCTGGGCGTCCCCGATCAGGTCGACGTTGCCGTGCAGCATCAGCGTCCAGTCGCCGCGCATCTCGTGCAGGCCGACGTGCGGCGCGGCCTCCGGCTGCCACGACGTGCCCGAGGCCTCGCGCGACATGGGGTACTCGCCGAGCGCCCCGCGCATCGCGCCGTGCCCCGCGTGGTCCATGCCGGCCATCGTCGCGGTGTGAACGTGAGGCGCGCCGGCCGTCGGTGCGGCGTGCGCGTGGTGCGCGCCGCCCATGTCCATGCCCGGCATCGCGTCTTCGGCGCCGCGCGCGGCGGGTCGCCGGCGCGCCGAGTCGGCGGGCGCGGGAGTCTCGGGCGTTCGCGCCGGCGCCGCGGCGGACGGCGCGGGAACGCCGGCGAGCGCGGCGACGGTCGCGAGTCCGGTGAGCGCGGCACGAAAGCGGCGGTCGATCATGCGCGCACGATGCCGCACGCGGCGCGGAACGCGCGTCATGCCCCCGTCATTTCTGGAATGTGGGGAGCGCCGCGGGACGCGGCGGCCCGGCTCAGGCGGCGACGCGACCTGGCGGGAGTCCGAGCTTGTGCTTCACCTTGGCCACGAGGTCCTTCATCTCGTACGGCTTCGTGATGAAGCCGTCCGCACCCATGTCCATGGCGAGGCGACGATCCTGCTCGCCGGAGCGCGCGCTGAGGATGAGGATCGGCAGGCTCTTGTAGCGCTCGTCGAATTTCAGCGCGCGGCACACCTTGTAGCCGTCGAGTTTGGGCAGCATCAGGTCGAGCAGCATGAGCGCGGGTTTCTGTTCGCGCGCGAGACGCAGCCCCTCCTCGCCATCCGCCGCTTCGATGACGTCGAAGCCCTCGATCTCGAGGCCCACGCGCAGCACGGCCACGAGATCGGCTTCGTCGTCCACGATGAGAATGCGCGACTTGTCGGACATCATGTCCTCGAATGAGTTGAGACTGCGCTTCGCTCAGGGTTATCGGCCCCAAGGAGGTGCGACTCAACACGCTTTTTCAGCGCCCCGCGCCCGCTCCGAGGGCGCCGGCGCCGCCGCCCGTGCCCGCCGGAGCCGGGGCCGCCAGGTGCGTGAACGGCGCGCTCTGGCGCGCTTCCGTGCCGGCGATCCGATCGCGCACGACGATGTCCAGCCGGTAGCGGCCGGGCGGCAGCGACTGGATCGGGGCCGACAGGAACTGGCGGCGCAGCGCGCCGGGGTTCTCCTCGGTGCGACTGGCCACGAGCGGGGTCGGCTGCGGGCGCGGCGCGAACATGCGCTGCACCCAGATGCGCGGATCGCGTTCGTCGGAGCGCACGGTGTACACGTATTCGAAGCGCGCGAGGCCGTCACTCCCCGACTGCAGGTGATAGATCTCGAAGTACGCCGTCAGCGGCTGGCCGGCTTCGACCGTGGCGCCGGGGTTCGCGCCGAGTTGGACGGCGCCCGCCCCCACGTCCGGCGCGCCGCACGTGATCACGAGATCACTCAGCTCGAGCGCCGCAGCCGCCGGTTCCAGGCGCACGTCGGTGCGGTACACGCCGCGCCGCCCGCCCTTCCCGCGCACGGCGATCGCCACGTGATAGGGCCCCGGCGCGAGCGGGGCCGCGAACTCGGCGGTGCGCCGCGCCGCGGGATCGCACGGCGCGGGCGACAGCGGCCGCGACGCGCGCGCCACTTCGAGCTCGGTGGAATCGAGCACGACCCATTCCGCCCACAGGCTGTCGGCCGGACTTCCGCGCGTCTCGAGCTGCGCGAGCAGGCGCGGCGCGGCGTCGCCCTCGAAGCGGGCCACGCTGCCCGCCACGCCGATCGGCTTCGACCCGGGCGGATACTTCGGGAACACGCCGCGCGCGTCGTGGGTGGCCAGCGCGTCGCCGTGCGCCGCGAGCGAATCGGGATCGGGGCGCGGATCGGCGTCGGCGTCCAGGCGGATGGGCAGCAGGTAGTACTCGGACAGCAGGCGATCCTGCAGCGTCACGTTCATCCCCAGATCGCGGTACCGCCACACCAGCACATTCGCCGGGAATTCGCCGTACGTGCCCATGTGCACGACCATCGGACTGCCGATCGGGTTGTACTGGGCGCTGTCCGGCGGGCCGTAGCGCACGTACAACTCGCCGCGCTCGTCCCATTCGCGGCGCTTGGCGTCGTAGTACAGGAAATAGGCCTGCGTGCAGCGCGCCCAGTACTCGAGCTGGGCCTCGTTCTCCTTGGTCGTCGGATCGGGATCGTGTTCCTTCCAGAAGCTGCGGACGAAGTCGAGCTGCATGAGGTACGGCAGCTGGTGCAGCAGCATCGTGTCGCGCTCGGTGGCGATCGGGCTGATGTCCTCGAAGCACGCGCGCACGCGGCGATCGAGCCGCGGCAGCGCGCGCTCGAAGAGGCTGTCGGCGCGCCCGGTGTCGCCGAGCCGCCACGCCGCCGAAGCCGCGGCCAGCTGGGCGTCGCCGTTGCCGGGCGCGACGTCGAGCGCGTGCTCGGCCGCGGCGCGCGCCGCCGGCAGCAGGCCCTTGGCCACGAGCAGCGGCGACAGCATCACCCAGCTCTCGGGATGGGCCGGGTCGCGGCGGGCGGCTTCCGAGAAGTTGTCGATGGCGCGGTCGAGCGACGTCGGATCCAGGTACTTGAGCCAGTCGCGCCGCCACACCTGGCCGAGCCCGAAGCGCGCGGCCGGGTCCTGGGGCGTCAGGCGGGACACGAGCTCGAAGCGGCGCCGCGCGTACTTGAGGAATCCGCACGCGTAGTAGGCACGGCCCAACTCCAGGTGCAGGTCGGCCCGCTCGGGCGCGAGCAGCGTGGCCTGCTCCAACTCGCGCAGCGCCATGCGCCGCGTGTCGACGGTGCCGCGCGCCAGGTGGGCGCGAGCCTGGGCGGCCAGCGTGTCGGCCGCGGCCGCGCGCGGCGCCGGGGCGGCGCGGGCGGCGGCGGGCGCGGACCACGAGAGCAACACGATGAGGGCGGCGGCGACGCGCATTCGGCTCCTCGAAACACCCGGCCCGCCCGAGTATCGGCGCGCGCGGCCTCCAGGGTCAACGCCGCAGGCCGGCTTGACCGGGCCGGCCGCACTCGGGCACGATGCGCTCACGTGAACGTTTCCTCAAGTGTTCAACTCGGAGGTCCCATGCCCCATGTTCCGGCCCGCAAGGCGCGTCGCTCTCGCGCCCCGCGCGCGCGCCGCTCGACGCCGGCCGCGCGCCACGACGCGCCGGCCCGCCCCGACGCCGCTCCCGAAGCGCACGAGCGCGTGCGGCTCGCGCTCGCCGACCATGCGATGGTCGAGCGTCTCGCGCGCACGTTCAAGGCGCTCGGCGATCCGACGCGCAGCAAGCTCGTGTTCGCGCTGTCCATCCACGAGATGTGCGTGAGCGACCTGGCAAGCGCGCTCGGCGCGACGCTGTCCGCGACGTCGCACCAGCTGCGCATCCTGCGCGATCTCGACATCGTGCGCACGCGCCGCTCGGGCAAGAGCCAGCTGTACGCGCTCAACGAGCAGGCGTTCGGCTTCTGCGCGCCGCGCGTGTGCCACGCCTGGCGGCGCTCGCTCGAGGGCGACACGCTGGTGCGCCCGGGCGCGAAGGAGACGGGCCATGTTTGAGGCGCTGGTGGTGACGCTGCGCGAGGGCGTCGAGGCCGCGCTCGTGCTGGCCATCGCGACCAGCCTGCTGCGCCGCCGCGGCCGCGCCGCGCAGCTCGGCGCGCTGTACGGCGGCGCCGCGCTCGCCGTCGTGGCGTCGGCCGGCGTCGCGGTCCTGGCGTCGCGCCTGACCTGGAACGAGGAGCTGGCCGAGGGCATCGCCATGCTGGTCGGCGCCGCGCTGGTGTTCAGCCTCACGTGGTGGATGTGGCGGGCCGGGCCGCACATGAAGGACGAAGTCGAGAGCGGCATCGAGCGCGCGGCCGGCGGCGGCTCGGCGTTCGGCGTCGGCCTGTTCGCGTTCGGCATGGTCTTCCGCGAGGGCGTCGAGACCGCCGTGTTCCTGTCGGCCGCCGAGTTCAACAGCCACGGTCTCGGGCTGTGGCTGGGGGCGCTCGGCGGACTGCTGCTCGCCGTGCTGTTCGGCGTGCTGTTCATTCGCGGCACGTTGCGCGTGCCGCTCAAGCCGTTCTTCTCGCTGACGTCCGCGGTGCTGCTGCTGCTCGGGACGCAGTTGCTGATCGGCGGACTCCACGAACTGTCCGAGGCCCAGGTCCTGCCGGCGAGCCGCGTCGAGATGGCGGTGATCGGCCCGCTCATCAAGAACGAACTGCTGCTGTTCACGCTGACCGTGGCGCTGGCCGCGGGCTGGCTGCTGTTCGGGGCGCGCGGCGCGGCCGCCCCGGCCCACGCGGGCAGCGGTCCCGAGGCGCGCCTCGAGCGCGCGGCGCGCGACCGCGAACGCGCGCGCCGGCGCTGGACCGGCGTCGTCGCGTTGCTCGTGGTCGGCTTCCTGACCACCGCGTTCGTGCAGCACTCGCGCCTGA
>Ga0310810_10005990_pt1 | contig 13678 bp, 10 predicted proteins | sample NCmetagenome_FD_207641 | JGI IMG/M metagenome (GOLD analysis project Ga0310810, IMG submission 207641) | Soil microbial communities from experimental microcosm in Duke University, North Carolina, United States - NC | ecosystem: Engineered > Artificial ecosystem > Soil microcosm > Unclassified ... | reverse complement strand
GCGTCGGTGGGACTCAGCCGATCAAGGTGGACGTGCGGGTGATCGCGGCGACCAATCGCGATCTCAGGGAACAGGTGACGCTGGGCCAGTTTCGCGACGACCTCTACTATCGGCTCAACGTCCTCAACATCTACCTCCCGCCGTTGCGAGAACGGCGGGAGGATATTCCGCTCCTGGTGCGGCGGTTCATTCGGGAGATCGCCGCGCAACACGATCGGCCGTTTCGCGGCATTACACCCGAGGCAATGCAGCGCCTGGTGAGCGCCCCGTGGCCGGGAAACGTCCGCCAGCTTCGGAACCTGATCGAGTCCATGGTGGTGCTGGCGCCGGGCACCGAAATTCGGGCCTCGGACATCCCGGCCGACATTCTGGAAGGACCGGGCACCCTGCTCCCCATGAGGGTACCCCAGCGGGAGCTTCCCTCGCAGGAGCTCGAGTTCATTCTCCGCAGCCTGGTCGATTTGCGCCGCCAGATCGAGGAGCTGCGCCGGCGGCTTGACGAACCCGCGCAGCGGTTGCAAGTCATCGATCTCGGCAACCACGCTCCGGTCGTGGACGTCATCCCCGAGCCGGACCAGAACGAACCCCCTCTCGTGGTATACCGGACTGGCATGACAATGGCTGAGGTGGAGAAAGCGGCGATCGAGGCTGCGCTCCGGGAGGCCCAGGGAAATCGGCGCCGAGCCGCGGAGGTACTCGGCATCGGCGAACGGACCCTATACAGAAAGATCAAATCCTACCGGCTTTAGGGCGTCTTGTTTTGAGACAGGTCCTGGGCCGGGTAAGGATATGCCTGCCAATGGCTTAAGTGTTGCTGAGAGATCGTCGGGGCGCGGCCATGCCGGAGAAAACGCGCGGATCTCTCGTGATGGGCCCAGCGGGTTAATGGGTTGCCCATAAATGATTTGCACGGGGTGATCTGTTGACATTTCTCAAGGCTACTTCCTATATTGGGCCGCCTTCCGAGTATAGCAGCACGCCCTTTGTTGGCTGGCAGCCGTGAATTTTGCGATCGACCCAGAGCGGTGTGTCGCCTGTCTGGCGTGCGTGCGTGTTTGCCCGACCGACGCAATTTCAGTCACCGACGCGTTATTGATCGCTGGTGGTGAGGCGAAGCCGCTACTACAGGTGGTCGACGAGGCGTGCATCCGCTGCGGAGAGTGCCTGCCTGCCTGCCCTCACGATGCCGTACGGGTCAGCGGGGAGCTGGGCCGAGCGCTCGCCATCGTCGGTGAGGGTGATGCGGTCCTGATCCTGAGCCCCGAGTCGGCCGCGCATTTCTACCCGGCCACTCCGGAGCAGGTGATCAACGCCGCCTATGCGGCCGGCTTCCGCACCGTCACTCGCGGCGTCATCGGCGATGAGCTGGTCGCAGCGGAGTACCTGCGGCTGTGGGAGGAGGAGGGCTGGGGGACGCTGATCCGCTCGAGCGATCCGGTGGTGGTGGACACCATCCGGACTCAGTATCCCGAGCTGATCCCGTATCTGGCGCCGGTCACGGTGCCGTCGGTTGCGGAGGCGCGGTACCTCCGGGCGCTGCACGGGCCAGGGTTGAGGATCGTTTACGCCGGCGTCGCGCTGCCGGTCAACAGTGCGGACCTCGACGCGGCGATCACGTTCTTCGATCTGGAGCAGCTGCTGCGGGCAAGGGGCGTGACCGCGCTGGCGCAGCCGACCTTCTTTCAGCGGGTACCGGAGGAGCGCCGTCGTTATCTTAGCGCCGCCGGCGGGCTGCCCCTGCAGCTGCTCGAGGAGTCGCGACAGACCAGTCGGCGGTTCCTCAAGCTGCGGGGCCTGGATGCGATTCCCGCGCTGGCACGGGCGGTCGCGGTAGACCGGCTGGATCTCGGCTTCGTCGATCTGCTGTCGCGCGAAGGTTCGCTGGACCATCCGCTGTCGGGGCCGCAGGAGGAGCTCTACTGGCGGCGGGCGCTGGTGGCCAGCACCGAGCCGCCGCGGAGCCGGTTCCCGGTGGTCGATACGACGGTGGTGGCGAGTGTGGGGGCGGCATTCGACATCAAGCCGCGCAGTCTCGAGCTCGACAACCAGGCCGTTGCCGCGGTGCTGGTTTCTGACCTGTCGCCGGTTTGCCGAAGCGGCGACGCTGGGCCGGGCGACGCTGAAGCAGTGCCTGCCGTACCAGGAGCGGCGGGCTGAAGTGGCACAGCAGCAGGCGGCGGTGGACCACCTCACGGGGCTGTCTACCTACCGGGTCCTGCGCGACCGGCTGGCGTTCGAGGTGGAGCGGAGCAAGCGCAGTGCGGAAGCCTTCGCGGTGCTCTTTCTCGACCTGGACCGCTTCAAGCTGGTGAACGATCAATACGGGCACGAGGCGGGGAACGAGGTGCTGCGGGCCGTGGCGGGCGAGATCCGCCAGGCGGTGCGGGCCTCGGACATCGCGGCCCGATATGGCGGCGACGAGTTCGTGGTGATCCTCACGCGGACGGATCTCGAGGGTGGATCCCGGGTGGCGGAGGCGTTGCGGGCCGGGATCGAAGGGGTTGGGCGCCGGCTGGGGTATCCGCCGGGGCTCGTGACGGTGAGCGTGGGTCTCGCGGAGTTTGACCCCCGTGAACCGTTGGAAGGCGACCTGTTGGTGTCGGCTGATCGCGCCCTCTACCGGGCGAAGACCGCCGGCCGCAACGTGGTCGCATGAAGAACCGAGGCAAGCCATGACCGTAATCAAAGGTGACAACACCGTGACGGGACCGTTCAGCGCGCGACCGTCGGATCCCGGCAGTTCACCGCCGGGCCGGCCGTCCGCTCCGGAAAACCTGCCGGACCCATGGGGGGTTCGGCGGGCAGAGAATCTGCTCACCAGCCTGGAGGGCGTCCTGTCGGCGCGGGTGGTGACGACGCCGCTCGGCGAGGTGAGCGAGATCCATATCCTGGCGCAATCGGGACTCGCGCCGAAGCAGATCGTGCGAAACATCGAGTCGGCCCTGCTGGCGCAGCTTGGCCTCAAGGTCGATCACCGGAAGATCAGCATCGCACAGACGGCGGAAGTGCGGCCGCTCGAGGCGGTGGAGGACGCGGTGCGGGAGCGGGCGCTGCACCGGGCGGTCCTGTTCGAGAACCTGCAGGTGTCGCCCGGGCGGCGGCCGCACCGGATCATGATCACGGTGACGCTGTCGTTCCGGGGCCAGCGCGAGTCGGCGGACGAGGAGAGCTCGGACACGCCGCGGAGCCGGGTGGAAGCGGCGGCGAAGGCCGCCGTGACGGTGCTTGACCGGCTGATGACCGATCACTCGGTGGCGCTGGAGGGGGCCAAGATCGTGGATGCGTTCGACCGCGAGTTCGCGTTCGTGGCGGTGCAGGGCCTGGGTGGACGGGAGACGCTGCTCCTCACGGGAAGCTCGCAGATCAAGGAGAGCGCGGAGCGGGCGGCGGTCTTCGCGGTCTTGGATGCAACCAATCGTTGGACGGACGCGCGCCGGCCGACCTGACGTCTGGCGGTGGCGCTTAGCAGGTATGTGATGGGGCAGGGCCAGGTAGGCTCACCTCAACGAGGAAAGGAACTGTAGGGGAGGGGATCCCGGTCGCCAGTGGGTTTAGGCGAGCGGAGTAGAGCGGACAACTGATCGAGCGGAGCGTCAGGCACGCCATAGCGAGGCGAGCCACTTCCCGGATTCACTTGGTGTACCCGAAGGGAGGTGACGCTCATGTTGAAGATCAGCTGGCTCACGGCGGCGGCCCAATTACTCTCGAGCGCGGTCGGGTTCTTTGCGGCGGCGGTTGGGAGATCGGAGACGCAGTCGATCAACTGATGATCGAGCAGCCGGGATCCCCGTTCCCTCACTCTATCAATGACGCCAGGAACACGAACGCGGTTCAACATGCTCGTCCTAGCGGTTGCTCTCGGCGCTGGGGCGACAATGTTTGCTGCGTCTAGAGATCGTTTGCCGTTTCCTGGTTGGTGGCCTTTAGGCGCATTCGTTGTCGTGGCCACGCTGTTAGAGGGCGCCCTGACGACTCGGCTACGTATTCGGGGTTCCGGCTCGATCGCTTTCGTTGCTCACCTCTCCGCAACATTGTTGTTTGGAGTTTTTTGGGGCGCATGCATAAGCGCAGCGTCGATGCTGCTTGCAAATATCTCTAAAGGCATCGACCCGCTGAAGACCCTCTTCAACGTTTCCCAAATCGCTCTCTCGACAGTAGTGGCAGCTACCTGCTACCAGATTCTTGGGGGACAGCTTCCGCCGGCGTATCTGATGGACGGTGGGGCACTTTCTGCTGTTGGAGTCCAGCGTGACCTTGGCCTGTTCTTCGTGCTCTCTGCCTTCTACTTCGTTGTGAATTCGGTTGCCGTGAGCACTGCAGTAGCCCTGATGTCGGAGCGAGCTTTTCGCGAGGTGTGGAATCTCAACGTCAGGGGAGTGCTGGGGTACGACCTTGGAGCCAGCGTTCTGGCGGTCTTGATGGCATGGCTCTACACGCGCCTAGACCACTGGCTTGGATTTGGCTCACTCGCGATCATACTCCTGATCGCACCGATCGTCGCCGTGCGCCACGTTTATGGGCTCTATAGGCAGCTTCAGGAGAGCGGCGAAGAGCTCCTGGAGCTAATGGTGAAAGCCATCGAGGCGCGCGATCCTTACACTTCTGGTCATTCGGTGCGGGTCAGCAAGCTGTCCAGGACAATCGCAGTTGAGCTGGGGCTACCGGCTGCTGACATTGAGCAGATCGAAACAGCGGCTCTATTGCATGACGTCGGTAAGATTCATGAAGAGTTCGCCCCTCTGCTTCGAAAGGAATCAAAGCTAACCGACGCAGAGACTGCTCTCATGCAGACGCACGCGAACAAGAGCGCAGACCTCGTTGCCATAATCACGAAGTTTCGAGGGGTAGTCGTTGAGTCGGTTCGACACCACCATGAGCGGTGGGACGGGCAAGGGTATCCTAGCGGTATTGGCGCTACGACTATTCCAATGGGGGCACGGATTATCCTGGTATCAGATACTATCGACGCAATGACGACCGATCGTCCATATCGTAAGCGGTTGTCTGTCGAGGCAGTCTTGATGGAGTTGCAGAAGTACAAAGGTACCCAGTTCGACCCTGCAATAGTTGATCTAGTGGTATCGTCCGTAAATATCCGACGGTTGATATCTGAGCCTTACTCGGCCTCTGCTTACCCTGAAGTTCCATCAATGAGGTCAAAGCGCGTCAGTTGGTCGACTTCTAAGCTTTGGCCCGCCCGCCAAGCGTAGTCAACTCTCCGGGATTGAGTGCCTCTGCTGCATCTGCCTCTTAGAGGTTCAAACGAAACTCTCGGCGTACGCCAGACACCCTGCGAGGGCAGCGACGGTAATGGCCCCGAGCCTTCGCAGCTGCTGCAATACGGCAGTGGGGAGCTGGAGCAGCTTACGTTGGAGTAAGTCGGTTTGGTCCGTAGTGTCGTGACCAAGGCGCTTTTGGACCATTACTGAGGCGGCAAGCACCTCCGCTGCATCGATCACGGCAAGATTGTCCAACGTTGTCTGCAAAGAGGCTGTTAAGGCGGCCACTGCACGGTCTTCGGCGGGACTCTCAGCCGCAACCGCCGCCCAGCGAGCGAACAACCCAAGGTAATGTGGCAGCGGCGTCATTTCGCCATCGTACTGCAGGGCTTTCCGCGCCAGTTGTATTGCTTTTTCGGGGTCGCCCAGCATTGAGATGACATCAGCTTTCATGAGTTGCCACAGGCGCCACATGTGGGAGGGCAGGTCCGCTGGCAGGCGGGCATCGGCGAATTCGATCGCTTCAGCCGCGGCGTTAGCCTTCCCCTGTTGAGCATGACCCAATGCCTTCCAATACAGTAGCTGAACCTCATTGTTGCCGGCGAAAACGACCGGCAAGAGGGCCACTCCTTTTTCAGCCCATTCCAGCAAGGAAGACCAACGGCCGAGTCTTCCGTTGCAGAGAGCGAGGTTTAGGCACGCCCCGCGAATCAGGGAGTCGTTGCCAAGGCTTTGCGCTAGGCGATATGCCATCATGTGATGCGCAATAGCATCCTCGTAGCGTCCTTCAAGCTGGGCGTGAACTCCCATGCCAGTCTGCACCCTGACGGCCGTCGAATTGGCAAAGCCTTGGTTCCGAATAACGTCGACAGCGGCCCGCAAATGGCTCATGCTGGCCATGCGATCACCGCAGTGGTTTGCAAGAACCGCCTTGACGCAAGACAGGGTCAGATCGTCTTCCTGTGTGCCTGGTAAGATCCGCTGCGCAAGGGCGTAGGACCGTCTTGCGGCATAAGCATCCATCAGCATGCCTGCCAGATTCGCTGCCACGCTCGCGGCCTTTAATCGATTTTTGGGCTCGGGGCTTGATTCCATGACTTGCCAGAGTTCTTCCAATTGCTCGACGCCAAGCCACGTTGTTGCCGCCTGTGCGTTTTGCTGCGAGAACAGCATTTGCACCCGCAGCAGTTCAGCGTTCGCCCCTTTTGCAGTCGGCAAGGCTCCCTCAATCACCCGTAGGGAGCCTGCCCAATCGCCTTGCTCTTGTAAGGCCTCCGCTAACAACGCTGCAGCCTGAACCTGGAACTCGCCTTGGAAGTGAGACGAACCGGTCGCCAGGGCGCGTTCCGCCTCGTGAGGTGCGCCTGCTCGAATCGCCGCAGAAGCACCCTGAAGCAAATAGGGCACGGCTTGGTCCAGGCGTGCGCCGCGAATGCAATGCCACGCGATTTCCAACCCGCACTGCTCTCTCACCCTTGAATCTTGGGCGAGAAGGCGATCCGCGATTCGGGAGTGTAGTTCTCGGCGAACAGGAGACGGGACAGCGTGATAGGCACAAGCGCGCACTAGCTCGTTTACAAACTCGAGCCCTTGGCTCCCGTCCCGGAGTACGCGGAGACTTGTTAGCTGATCGAGCCCCCTCATCGTGTGGCCAAATGCCAAGTCAGCAAGAGAGTACATCCCCAAGTCGTTGAGCCGATGGCCCAATAGAGCCGCCAGATCCAGCACGCTCCGGGTGACCGGATCAAGCGCTCTACAGATCTGATCAACAATCTGGTTATAGGCACTCACGTCAGCCTTTAGAACAAGGTCCGCAGTCATTGCTTTCAAAGACAACGCTAAAGATCGCTCTCCGTTTGCCTGCCAGTCCTGAACGAGGAGCTCCAGGACCATTGGGTGGCCAGCCGCCGCCTTTAGCAATGCCCATCTCGCCGCTCCCGTCGGTTTGGCCTCCCCAGCCGGGATGAGAGAGTCCAACAGGATACAGGCTTCCTCATCATTCATCGGCGGCACCGCGACGCTTCGGAACCCAAGTGTCCCCGCACTCTCGAGCAGTCGTGCGGCGTGGGGAGATTGACCAAGCTCACCCGGCCGCACCGCGAGCACGACCATTATCGGCTGCGTATGGGCTCGCCGAATCAGAAGGTGCAGCACGGCCAGGCTTGCATCATCTGCTAGATGAAGATCGTCCACTACCAGAATGACTGGATGCTCCCCTGCTAACGCCAGGATCATCTCGTAAAACGCATCCGCAAGGCGTACTCGTACCGTTTCCCCCTGGCTTTCCACCGGCGTCGGCAGGTTCGAGAACCGCTCCCGGATCTGCGGCACGATGCGGCCCAGCTCCGCCAACGCCTCGGGCGATGTGGCCGTGACGCCCGGGCGGTCCAGCAGGCCAACCACCAATCCGCTTACCACTGAATACGGGATCTCACGCTCCAGCTCGTAGCACTGAACCCGGCTCACGCTCGCACCCTCGAGGCCCGCCGCCGTCGAGAGACGCTCGACCAAGGTGGTCTTGCCCACCCCTGAATCGCCCCGAACGAGTGCATGGCCCGGCTCACCGCGCTGAGTCCGTTCCCAGCCCTCATACAGCACCCGGTACTCTGCCTGGCGTCCGATGAAGGGCCGTCCCCGCCACTGATCGGTTCGCACGCTTGGAATGCGGTCGTTCGCCGAGCGCTCCCAGCCCCGCCGCCGGAGCCGCACGGCAATACCCTCCACCAGCTCCGAGGGCACGGCCCCCAGATCTCTCGCCAGCATCTCCTTCCACTCCTCGAAGACCCGGAGGGCGGTGAGGCGGTCGCCATCGAACGCTCTCGATTCCATCTTCGCGCGCACCGCATCTTCGCTCAACGGATCGAGAGCGATCATTCGATCCGCCAGTCGCTCCATCGTTCGCGTATCCGCTGTTCTCCGACAGCGGTCGATAAGCACGATCATGGCCTTGAGAATGGCCGGCAGCAGGCGGGCCTGCAGCCGCTCGCTCCACCGCAGAAACTCATCGGCGTCGGACGGGTCGAAGCCGTCGAGAAAGGCGGCGACCTCGAGCTCCGGCCGAGCCTCGTCGGCCAAGACCTCACCCGCCTCGAGGCGAGTGAGATCGAGCGCGACGACGCCCGACGCCAACCGAATAGTGTCGCGCGTCGTCTCCACCGCCGCCCGCCCCAGCTTTGCCCGAAGAACCGATAGCGCGGTCGAGAGGGAATGCCGGCCGTCGGCCGCGGATGCCCTCGGCCACAGGAGATTGACCAGATGATCGCGGCGATGGGCGCTCCGCTGCTCCACGGCGAGATACACCAGAAGCGCCACGTGTTTTTTCACCCGAAACCGAATCGGATCGCCGTTCGGCGCGAATAGCGCCGGCACACCCAGGGTGCGTAGAAAGAGTTGCCCGTCCATCGGCTTGTCGTGGGGGTGAGTCGAGAATAGAGCGCCAGCATCAACCGGCCGTCAAATTTGCGCCAATTTCGCGACCTCCGCTAGGCGACTGCACCAGTATGGCGGCGACGCGCAGATACCTGCACATTCCAGTCCTCCCCCGTTCCAGGTGCCCTCGTGGCCACTGCAACTCCGCTGTCCGACCGGCGGCCCCCCGCCGACGGCGACGCGACGGCGCTAGCACCGAACAGCTACGTGCGATGGAAGATCCTCGCACTCCTCGCGCTCGCGAGCGGCGTCGCCTACGTGCTGCGGCAGAACATGTCCGTCGCCGGGGAACGCATGATGGGCGACCTCGGCCTCACCCAGGTGCAGCTGGGCATCGTGCTCGCGGCGTTCGCCTGGGGTTACGGGCTCTTTCAGTTCCCCGGAGGGGTGTTCGGCGACTGGCTGGGCGCCCGGAAGGGCCTCACGCTCATCATCGCCCTGTGGGGCGTTCTGACGCTGCTCGTCGCCCTGGTTCCGGGCACGGAAACCGCCTCCCCGCTCGTGATCATTGGCTTCCTGGCAGTCCTGCGATTCCTCATGGGCGTCGTGCAGGCACCGCTCTTTCCCATCCTGAGCGGACACTCGATCGCCCGATGGTTTCCGGTCTCGGCCTGGGCCTTCCCCAACTCGCTCACCAACGCGGGCCTCACTCTCGGTAGCGCAGCCACGGCGCCACTCATTGCGTGGCTGGCGCAGACGCTGGGGTGGCGGGCGTCGTTCACCGTGACTGCCCCAATTGCTGTTCTCATGGCCGGGATCTGGTGGTGGTATTCCCGGGATCAGCCGCAGCAACACGCGGCGGTGAGCGCTCGCGAGCTGGGGCTCATCAACGCCGGCCGCCCGGACTTCGCACCGGCGCAGCCGCGCCGTGAGTGGCGAGTGGTGCTCCGCGATCGGAACGTCCTGCTCATTACCGCCAGCTACTTCGCCGCCAACTACGTCTTCTACTTTTTCTTCAACTGGCTCTACATCTACCTGGTGGACGTGCGAAAGTTCCAGGCGCTGTCCGGCGGCCTGTTCGCCTCCGCGCCCTGGATCTGCGGTGCGATCGGCGCGACCCTGGGCGGCGCCCTTTGCGACCGACTCGCCAAACGACACGGCATGACCGTGGCCTGCCGGATAGTCACGATCAGCGGGCTGCTCTTGTGCGGGGTATTCATCCTCGCCGGGGCGTTCGCAAGCAACCCCTATCTCGCCGTCGTTTTCCTTTCACTTTGCTTGGCCGCCCAGCAGTTCACCGACGCCACCCCGTGGGCTGCGGCAACGATGGTGGGCGGCCCACGCGCCGCGATGACCTGCGGTGTGATGAACACCGGTGGGAACGTAGTGGGTGGGTTCGTAGCGGTGATGGTGCCGCTGATCGCTCGGGAGCTGGGCTGGCCGGTGGCCGTAGGGAGCGCGTCGCTCTTTGCTCTCGTCGGGGCGGTCCTGTGGCTCTGGATCAGGGTCGAACCACCCGTGAACGAAAGCCGTCCTCCCGGCCCGTGAGCTGGAAGGACGGCCACTACCTCGGTCGTACAGGAGAGATCTAGTTCGCCGACGTCCCGGCCGGCCGCGGGGTTTCCTGGAAACCGAACTGCTTCCGCAGGGCCGGCTCATCGGCCATCGTCCACTGCTCGGTCACCTGCCCATCCCTGATGCGCAGCACCAGGATCTCCCCGGCTCCGGTGGACGACGACAGCCGCCCGATGACCCGGTCCCCATCAGTGACGAGATCGTCCACCTTGAGCGTCCTGCCCGGCGCCTTGGCCCGCTCGTCCTTGACCAGCGTCTTAAAGCCATCGCGTCCCAGCGGCGCTCCGTTACTGCTCACGTTCTGCGCAACGAGATCGTCGACCAGGGCGAGATCGCCGGCGTTGTACACCTGATTGACCATGACTGTGAAAAGGGTCTTGTTCTGATCGGCATCCTGAGCCGACGCGCTTCTGGTGGCGCCGGCCAGGGCCACGACGGCCAGCCCGACCGCTGCTATCCTGGTCCTCATCGCGCTTGCTCCTTCCCGTGGATGGCACCGGCCCCCGATCGGGACCGAGTGCCTCTTAGACGCCCCCACCATACGGGAAGGTTGCTCGGAAGGTTTTAGGCTCCGGGTTACGGCCTCGTAACAGCCCTCCCCAAAAAAAACCGAGGGCACGCCGCGAACTGCCGGCGTGCCCTCGGCCACCCGACTCCACCTGGTCTTAGAGTCCCAGGGAGTAGTTGCTCCCGATCATCTGCTCCGTCGGCCCGAAAACCGGCTCTGCGGCTGCCGAGAGCACCGCCGGTGCCGCCATCAACTGCTGGATGGCGCCCTGCTCCTGAGTCGTGAGGTCACGGTCAGGCCCCTTATAGGTATAGGTCGCGTTCGAGTTCGACGTAACAGTTCCGGTGATGGTCGCGAACTGCTTGCCGTTCACCGTGACGACCAGGTTGGCCGACGCGGACGCCCCGGACTGCGACGTGGTGAAGCCTACCGTGCCGTTCAGCGCTACAGTCTCGGTTCCGCGGGTCACCGTGAACGTCAGCGTGAGCACGGTGCTCGGATTGCTGGCGGCGAGACCCGCATGCAGGTGTGCCGCGACCGCCGGATTGTCGAGCGTCAGATCGAAGTCAACCGAAATCTGGGTCGAGCTCGCGCTGGCCGAGTCGTTGAAGTCGAGGCGATGCGTTCCATCAGTGATGTACCCGGCGGCTACGGCCTGGAAGCTGGTCTGCGTCGCGGTCGCGGTAACCAGGTAATCCGCGTAGGTAGTCGTCCCGTTCGCCACCAGCACGGCGAGCCGGTAGTCGGTATCGGTGCTCTCGTCGGTCAGGTCCGCGTAGCCGATCGGATTGAGGGGCTCCGCGGGCTGATTGGTCAACGGGTTGATTGCGTAGAGGGTGAACCGAACGCCCGTTGCCGGCCCGCCGGTGGCGGCACCTTCCACATACGAATGGGTGCTCGTATCCCAGACGTACACCCTCCCCCAGAGAGTATCCGGGATCAGCGATCCCGCGCCGGTTGGGGCGGTGAGGAACGATGGACGGAGCGACTTGATCGCCAGAGCCTGTTTCTTGGCAGCGGCCTCCCTGGAAACCAGGGCCAGGCGGCTCGGCGTCATCGCGCTCAGCACCGTCGTGGTGCGAGCCGAGATCGTGGACGAGCTGAGGGTCGCGAAGCTCTGGAACACCGAGCCTGCCAGCGGAGTGCTGAGCGACGCGACGTCGCTATTGAGCCCCACGGGATCTGAGATCGCCGCCGGCTGGGGGCTTACAGGATCGCCACTGCAGCCGGCCAGTGCGGTCGCGCAAACCGCAACGGCCAGCGCCATGACGCGCTTGGCGTTCAGAGTCATCTGGGCCCCTCCGGGCTGGTAATCTGTTGTCAGATAGTTAGATAGCGACTAGGGCCGAAGCCAGTCGCCCGGAGGGTTGGCAAGTCAGAGGCCAGCGGCCCAGGCTTTTCCGGAGAGAAGTTCCCCCACCAGGTCCGCGCTGCTCCTGTCGGCGGCCTCGGCGGCGAAGTTGGTCACGATTCGATGGCGGAGCACGGCGGGCGCGACCTCCTTCACGTCGTCCAGGTCGGCCATTGGGCGCCCGGCGATCGCGGCCCGGGCCTTTGCGCCGAGCACCAGATATTGAGAGGCGCGAGGTCCGGCGCCCCACTCGACATACTCCCTGATGAAAGCCGGAGCCTCGGGATCGGCCGGGCGGGTGAGCCTGGCCAGGTTGACGGCCGCGCGAATCAGCCCGCGCGAGACCGGGATTCGGCGCACCAGCGCCTGCATGGAAAGAACGGTGTCGGCGTCGAGCACCGACTCGAGGCCGCCGCGTACCGCTCCGGTGGTCTGCTCCACGATCGCCTCTTCCTCACTCCGGCTCGGATAGTTGACCCTGAGCTCGAGCATGAAGCGATCGAGCTGAGCCTCGGGCAGAGGATAGGTGCCCTCCTGCTCGATCGGATTCTGGGTCGCGAGGACAAAGAACGGATCAGGGAGATGGTAGGTCGTTCCGCCGGCCGTTACCTGATGCTCCTGCATCGCCTGGAGCAGCGCGGCCTGGGTCTTGGGTGGTGTGCGATTGATCTCGTCGGCGAGGACGACGTTGGCGAAGACGGGTCCCTGAACGAAACGGAATGCCCGCTTGCCGGTGGTCAGATCTTCCTCGATGATTTCGGTGCCGGTGATGTCGCTCGGCATGAGATCGGGCGTGAACTGGACGCGGTTGAACGAGAGCCTGAGCGCCTCGGCAATGGTCTGGACCATCAGCGTCTTGGCGAGACCGGGCACACCGATCAGCAGCGCGTGCCCGCCTGCCAGGATCGCGGTGAGGATACCCTGGACGATCTCGTCCTGGCCGACGATCCGCTGGGCGACCTGGCCGCGGAGCCGGGTAATGGCACCTACCAGTCGCTCGAGTTGGCGTACGTCGTCCTGGGGAACGGCCTGCGTTGCGGCCATGCTCGCCTTGGGCTTACGGGTGTCTGCAACATTATCCGGGAAGCGGTCGCGGGCGCCAGCATCCTAGCGTGAGATAAGTATTTTTTCGCTTGCGAAATTTTTCACAAGGGCATAGCTTTGCGCCGTGGCGGACCCCACGAGGCCTGGCAGCGGAGGGCCCGGACCGGCGAAGTATGCCGGCTTGGGGATTCAGTTCGCGGTCACGATTCTCGTGTTCGTCGTGGTGGGCCAGTGGGCCGATCACAGATTCGCCACCGGAGGTCTGTTCACGATACTCGGCACCTTCCTGGCGTTCGGCGGGACGCTGTACACGCTGATGCGCAGTCTGAACAAGGACAATAAGGACCGGCGGTGAGCGGAGCCCGGCGTTATCTCGTGGCGACCGCCGGACTCGCCACCCTGGCCGGCGTTGCCGGGTTGGTGGTGCCCGCAAGCTGGAGGGCCGGTTGGTGGTTGGCTCTGAGCCTTGCAATCGTGATTCAGGGCCCGCTTGGCTGGTGGCTCATGACGTCGCTAGGTACGGATCGGTTTCTCGGGGTCTGGGCACTGGGAATCTTCATGCGACTGGCGCTGGTGGCACTCGCCGGTCTGATCCTGGTGCCGGCGCTGCAA
>Ga0310810_10005989_pt1 | contig 13679 bp, 8 predicted proteins | sample NCmetagenome_FD_207641 | JGI IMG/M metagenome (GOLD analysis project Ga0310810, IMG submission 207641) | Soil microbial communities from experimental microcosm in Duke University, North Carolina, United States - NC | ecosystem: Engineered > Artificial ecosystem > Soil microcosm > Unclassified ... | reverse complement strand
GAGTTGGTCATTGGGAGTTGTCTACGGCTCCATCAACCCAAAAGCCACCAGCGTATTGCCCGACGGCAGCAGCACGAGCTGCCGCTTGTCCAGCATCACCGTCGTGGGCGCCGCACCCCAGATGAGGGAGCCCGTGCGATACGACCAGAGATGCTTGCCCGTCTTTGACTCGAAGGCGTTGAAGTTCCCCTCGTTGTCACCCGCAAACACCAGGCCCGATGCCGTGGACATGACACCGGCGAGCGAGGGCGTCGGCAGCTTGAACTCCCACTTGATCGCGCCTGTCGTGATGTCGAGCGCACGCACCGCGCCATAATCCGGCTCGGGCAGCTTGCGCATGCCGCCGCTCATGAACACCCGGCCCGGCACCATCTCCTGCTTGATCGGCGTGTAGATCGCGCACGTCTCGCGCGCCATCACGAAGAACAGCTGCAGTGACGGATCGTACGATGGCGGATTGAAGTTCGTGCCGCCGCGGAAGTCGGGCACGCATGGGGGTTCTTTCGTCTCACCCGGGAAGATGGCGCCGTTGCTCAAGACGATCGGCTTGCCGTCGGGGCCGAGCTCGCGCGCCCACTGCGTTCCGTTGTAGGGCTTGCCGAGAATGAGCTTCCCGGTCACGCGGTCGAGCACATAGAAGAAGCTGTTGCGATTGGCGACCATCACGACTTTGCGCGCGCGTCCGCCAATCATGGCGTCGGCGAGCACGGGCACGTGATTGGAGTCCCAATCGTGCAGATCGTGCGGCGTGAACTGGAAGTGCCACTTGAGTTTTCCCGTGTCCGCGTCGACGGCGATGAGTGACGCGGTGTAGAGATTGTCACCCTGCCGATCGAGGCCGTAGTAGTCAGGCTGGGGGTTGCCGGTGCCCCAGTAAATCGTATTCAGTTCGGGGTCGTAGCTGCCGGTCATCCAGGTGGCGCCGCCTCCGCGTGGCAGCACGGCTGCGTCAGACCACGTCTCGCTGCCCGGCTCACCCGCGGCGGGAATCGTATAGAAGCGCCAGACGCGCTTGCCGGTCGCAGGGTCGTACGCATCGAGAAATCCGCGCGTGGGCAAATCGCCACCGGCGTTCCCGACGATGACCTTGTCCTTCACGACGAGAGGCGCCCCGGTGATCGCGTGGCCGGCCTTGAAGTCGTCCACCGCGACATCCCACAGCACTTCACCGCTGTAGCGATCGAGCGCGATGAGATGCGCGTCGAGCGTGCCCATGAACAGTCGGTCGCCGAGAATCGCCATGCCGCGGTTCGCGGGATTACCGCCTCCGTACGTCAGCCCCGGCGGAAGCACGCGGCGATACCGCCAGATCTGGCGGCCACTGCGCATGTCCACGGCCCAGGCGTAGTTGCCGGTGCCGCTGACGTACATGATCCCGTCTTGAATGATCGGCGTCGCCTCGAAGCCGCGGCCGATCGCCATGCCCTCAGCCTGGAACGTCCACTGCGGCACGAGACGACGAACGTTTTCGGGTGTGATCTGTTTCAGCGGGCTATGGCGCTGCCCGCTGTAGTTGCCGGAGAACGTCAGCCAGCGCGACGGATTCTTGAACCCGTCGAGGATGTCCTGTGACGTGACGGCCGGAAGCTTGGGATGCGGCAGCGGCGGGAGCTTGGTGTCTGGCGGCGGCCCCTGACCAGCGAGTGGAACGGCAATGACGAGCGCGAACGCGAGGGCGACAACGATCCTGGCAGTCAGGCGCATTACTTCTTTCCCAGATACTGGTCGTCGGTCACCGGATCTTTCCAATCGAGCGTCCCACTGTAGACGCTGAACTGCAGCGCGGCCTGGTCGGGCGCGGCGCCATGCCAGTGCAGCACATTGGGCCTGGTCAGGACCGGCTGACCCGCAGGGATGTCCACGATGGCACTGCCCATCTCCTGCAGGCGGCCCTTGCCTTCCTCGACGAGCAGGAGCTGCCCCGCCGAATGTATGTGCCAATTGGTTCGCGCGCCAGCCTCGAATCTGATGCGCGACATGTTCATGTTCTTGGTGTCGCCGACCTCGATCTTGCCAGTCATGAGCGACGCGAGCCCGCGGCCGCGGCCTGCCGGCGGTGGCTGCCCCTGTGCGGGTTGCTGAGCGGCCACGCCACCCATCATGAGGGCCAGTCCAAACGCAACCAGACCTGTCAGTACGACGCTTCTCTTGTTGGCCATCATTCAGTCCTCGGGCTCCTCGGTCCACAGTCCACGGTTTTCGCCGCTACTTTGAACTCGATCGTTGACCTTTGAATTTCGATTACCGCGCGGTGAACTGTATCTGTTTCAGGCCCGCTGATTCCAGCGGCAGGTCGCTCGCTCCGGCGGGACTTCCGTTGACGCTGAGCAAATAGCTCACGAGATCGACATACGCCGGAGTACCGAGACTGTCCGGCGCATCCTGAGGCATCGACCGCCTGATCGTTGTCACCAGATCGTCGATGTTCGATCCGACCCAGCGCTGTGAGAATTCCGGACCAGCAAGTGGCGGAGCTGCGGACTCTCCGAGCAGATCAGCCTTGTGGCACGACGCGCACGATTTTCTGTACTGATCGCGTCCGCGATCGGCCTGCGCCTGCGTGAACACGCCGTCCCAGATCGTCCGCGCGGCTACCGGCGCTGATTGCGCCGCCGGCGCGGCGAGTTCGGGACTGTGTGTGCTCTCGGGAATCGGAAGCCCACGGTCGCGCATCGCCTGGCGAAGCAGGGCCGCGGCCTCCGGGTACCGCTTCAACACGGCCGGCGTGTACTCGACGCCATCAGCCACGGTCAGCGGAATCCACCCCTTGGCATTTCGCACGTCGAGCTTCGCACCCTTGTCGATCAGGAATTGAATCGCAGAGATATTCCCACCTCGATAGACGGCGCCGTGCAGGGCGGTCTCGCCGTCCATGTCCGCGTCGTTGACCGCACCACCGCCGACGTCGAGCGCGATCTTCATCGCCGCCAGCGCTTCCTCGTGCGTCCCTGGATTCTCACCCGGTGCCCAGATGCCGACACCCGCGGCAACCATCAACGCTGTCGTACCGCGATTGGTCGTCAACGACGGATCCGCGCCGACCTCGAGCAGCACTCGCATCATCGGCACATCGTCGTTCTTCGCCGCCATGAGAAACGGCGTCGAGCCGATGCGGTTCAACATGTTTCGATTGCCGTCGCGCGGTTCTTTCGTCGTGCGCGCGTTGACGTTGGCGCCGCGCTTCACCAGCTGGCGAACCAGGTCGAGGCTGTCGAGATTCCCGGTCTGCACCGGACCGGGCAGGTTGAAGCCGGCATTGTGGCGACGCGACCAGGCGATCTGATGGAGCGCCGTCCAGCCCTGAGCGTCGGCATTGGGGTTCGCGCCACGGTCGAGCAGCAGGCCGGCAAGCTCGTAGTGCGCGTTGATGACCGCAAGGACAAGAGCGCTGGTCCCGTCCGAGAGCGGCTGGTTGACGTCAACTCCGGCATCGAGCAGCGCGCGTGACGCCGCGAGGTGTCCAGCGCGGACGGCGAAGAGGAACGGCGTGAACGCCCCACCCTGCGAGCGGCTGTCGCGATCGGCGCCTGCTTCGATCAATGCCGTGACGGCCGCAGCATTGTTCTCGGCGGCCGCCCACATGAGCGCGTCCTGCCCTTTGCGCCGTTCGCGCGCACGCACGTTCGCACCGCGGGTCACGAGAGCCTTGATCACCGCGACGTTGCCGGTGCGTGCCGCCGTCATCAGCACCGTCTCGCCGTCCGGGAGGGTGGTGTTCGGATCGGCACCGGCGTCGAGCAGTCGCGCGACTGTCGCAGCATCACCGTTGGCGCTGGCCAGATAGAGCGGCGTGATGCCGTAGCGATTCGCGGCGGCGGCCTTCGCTCCGGCTTTCAGCAAGAGATCGACGGTCGCGACATCCCCGCGACGCACGGCCCAGTGAAGCGCGGTCGTCCCGTCGGCCTCGGCGCTATTGCCGTCGGCCTTGGCATGGAGCAGCGCTCGCACCGCCGCCGCATCGCCACTCTTCACCGCCTCTACGAGCGTCGCATCAGCGCCAAGGCTGGCGCACAAGGCAACCACGACCAACAGACCGAGCAGGGCGGGTCTTGCTTTGTAGACCCGCCGGGTCCAAAAACCAGGACCCGGCCTACAAACATCGACTGTCGTTCTCATACTCCCAAAGTTGGGAGTCGTGGAGTTGGGAGTTGGGAGTTTCTTTCTCATACGCCTGACAGCAACTCCAACTTCCCCGTGCTGTCTCCGATCTTCTCCGCCGGGACGCCAGCCTTCTCGAGCAGGCTGAGCAACAGGTTCGTCATGGGTGTTTCGGTGCGATAGACCAGATGCCGGCCGCCGCGCAGCGTCCCCGCGCCACCGCCGACAACGAGGATCGGCAGGTCATAGTGCGCGTGCAGGTTCGGGTTACTGAGGCTCGCGCCGTACAGGAACATCGAGTGATCGAGGAGCGTGCCATCACCCTCTGGCGTCGACTGCAACTTGTCGAGGAACCAGGCGAAGAGCTCCGTCTGATACGTGTTGAGCCGCGCGTATTTCGCCAGCTGTGTCGGGTTGTCCTGATGATGCGAGAGCCCGTGATGTCCCTCGGTGATGCCAATCTCGGGATAGGTGCGGAAGTTCAGCTCGCGACCCAGCATGAACGTGACGACGCGCGTCATGTCGGAGCGGAAGGCGAGCCACTGGAGCTCGTACATCAACTTGACGTGTTCGTCGAAGCGATCCGGCACACCCGCGGGACGCTCGAGCGTCGGCAACTCGGACGCATCGCGTGACTCGATGCGCTGAATGCGCCGCTCGACCTCGCGCACCGAATCGAGATACTCGGTCACCGTTGTCCGATCGCGTGTACCGAGCGAGGATTGCAGCTTCGCCAGGTCGGCCGACACAGAGTCGAGAATGCTCTGATTGTGCTTGGCCTGCGCCACCCGCTGTTCCTGCGTTCCGCCATCGCCAAACAGCCGCTCGAACACGATGCGTGGATTGTTCTCCGTCGGCATCGGCGTCGTGTCGGAGCTCCACGCAAGCGTATTGAGATACGCGCAGCTGTAGCTGTTCTCGCACTGCCCGCCGAGGAAGTTGAGATCGATGGCCAGCTCCAGCGACGGCAACGCCGTCGTCTGTCCCAGATGTCGCGCCGCGATCTGATCCGCCGAGACGCCGTTCTTGACGTCGGCACCCTCGGTGCGCTTGCAGTGCACACCGGTCAGCCATGAGCTCGTGCCTCTCGTGTGATCGCCATTGGCGCCATCGTCAAACGCATCGGCCTGATGCTGGGCCAGCCCGCTGAGGACGGTCAGACGATTGCGATACGGCGCGAGCGGGCTCAGGATCGGCGACAGCTCGAATCCCGTGCCCTCGCCCGCCGGCGTCCAGTAGTTGATGCCGGTGAAGTTTCGCGCGACACCATTCGGCAGATAGACGAAGCCGAGCCGCTTGACCGGATTGGCAGGCGTCTGCGCCAGCGCGGACAGCGCCGGCACCATGGCGTCGAGAAGCGGCAAGCCGAGAGTAGCCCCGACACCGCGGAGGAACGTTCGTCGAGGAAGCGCTCGCCTGGTTATGAACATCGCCTAAAGCCCCTCCGCCTTCCTCATCCTGAACGGCGCACTTTGCACGATCCCGACAATCAGCGACGAGAAACGGTAGTCGTCCTGGGCCGCACCGCGGAGGATCGTGCGCACCGACGGCGCATCGTAATACTCCAGACCGCGCCCAAGTGCGTACGTCAGCATCTTCTCCGTGAGCGTGGACACGAACCGGTCCGATCTCAACAACGTGTTTCGCAGGCCGTCAGGGCCGTCGAACCGGGTGCCGTCGGGCGCCATTCCGCTGGCGTCGATCGGGGCGGACGACTCGCCAAGGGTCCGATATCGTCCGATCGCATCGAAATTCTCGAGCGAGAGCCCGAGCGGATCCATCATCGAGTGGCACGACGCGCACACCGGGTTCGACCGATGCCGTTCCATGCGCTGACGCATCGGCAGCACCACGCCTGACGTATCAGTCGCGCGCAGCGGCGGCACATTCGGCAGCGGTGGCGGCGGCGGCGTCCCAAGCAGGTTCTCGAGAATCCACTTGCCGCGAACGACTGGAGACGTTCGATCGGGATACGACGTCACCGTCAGGATGCTTCCCTGTCCCAGCAGACCACGCCGCCGGCTGTCTGGCGGCAGCGTCACGCGCCTGAAGTGCTCGCCTTTGATGTTCGGAATGCCGTAGTGAGTGGCGAGACGTTCATTGACGAACGTGTAGTCGGCTCGTAGCAGATCGAGCGCGCTCCGATTCTCTCGCACGATGCTCTCGAAGAAGAGCTCCGTCTCGCGCCGGAACGACTGCCTGAGCGCGTCATCAAAGTCAGGAAAGACGCTCTGCACCGGCACGACGGCATCGAGGTTCCGCAGAAACAGCCACTGACCCGCGAAGTTCCGAACGAACGCCTCGGCGCGCGGGTCCGTCATCATCCGTCGGACCTGGCGTGCGAGCACCGCCGGCTCGGCCAGTTGACGCTTCGTCGCAAGCTCCAGGAGCTCGTCGTCGGGGACGCTGCTCCACAGGAAGAACGAGAGGCGCGACGCGAGCTCGACGTCGCTGATCGCGTAGACTGCGCCCGGCGCGACGTTGGCAGGATCGCGTTCCACGCGCAGGAGGAACTCGGGGCTCACGAGCAGACGCCTCAACGCGTGCTCGATCCCGTTATCGAATCCGCCTTGCGCGCGTCCTTCTCGATAGAACGCCATGAGCGGATCGAGGTCCGTATTCGTGACGCTGCGCCGATACGCACGCCGCGTGAGCGTCGTCAGAATCGTGCGCGCGCATGACTCACCGTCGGCAGTGCCGCGCGGTGGAGAGCACGTGAAGATCCGCTTGCGGCTCTGGCTCTCGCCCGGGCCACTCGCATCGTAGGGACCGGCGATCTCGACGCTGCGCAGGTACGCGCCACGTCGTGTCTCCGGAATGTTGACGCCCGCAGGGAACGGCCGCTCGAACGGCAGACGCGGCGTCTCCTCGATCGCCGACACGCTGTTGATGAATGTGACGACGAGATCGCGCGCGCCGGCCTTCACGGGCACGCGCAGGTTCCACGACTCGTCTGCTCGATTGCGCGCGGCTCGGGCACGAGCACCTAAGCGCACCGCCTGTTGAATCTGGGAGATCGCCGGGCGCTGTTGCGGCTGTTGCACCCCGGATCCCGGGTCCCGGGGCCCGGGTTCTGGGACTGCATCAGGCGCCGGCTCGGAACTCTCTGGAGACGTGTTCGCTGCACCGCCAATCCCTGGCAGCGTGTAAGTCCCGACGCGCGCGCCGTCGATGCTGATCTCGAGCTGCTGATCTTCGGTGTAGAGCGGCAAACTCTCGTTCAAGTCGCGCGTGAGCCGCGGCCTGATCTCGTAGACGCCGTCCATCGGGAACACGTAGCGGATCAAGGTGCCGCCGCGGGTTCCAATCGGCAGCCCCGCGAGGTGCTCGTCCTGTGAGAGATCGTCGGTCACGCGGAAGTAGTCGATGTTCGGCGCGGGAAGCGGCGTCCCGACCGCTACGCGACTCACCTTCTGTGCCGCGACCAGATATCGCTCGAGCAAGGTCGGCGACATCTTGAGCACGCCTGCGATGTTGTCGAACCCATAGCTCACGTCGTCGGCAGGCAGTAACGACGCCACGTCCACGTCGAGATCGAGGATGTCGCGAATCGCGTTGCGATACTCGGCACGGTTCAGCCGATGAAAGGGCTCAGTGCGCCCGGGATTGGGATGCGCGGCGCCATTGCGATCCAGTTCGGACTCGAGCCACGAGGCAAACGCGTCGTGTGCCGCCTTATCGGGTCGCGGCGAGCCCGCGGGTGGCATCAAGCCCGCGCGCATCTTCACGACGACCTTTTCCCAGGTCGCTGCACTCGCGCCGACCTGCGTCAAGTCGAGTGCGTCGAGCGCGATGGGGACGGTGCCGCGTTCCTTGAGTCGCTGTGTGTGGCAGGTCAGGCAATAGCGATCCAGTAGAGCCTTCTGTGTCGCGACTGGTGACGCTGGATCGGCGTGTTGTGCGGCGTGGGTGGGCCAACTGAACGGAAGTGTGCCGAGGCACACGGCCATGAGCACGCACCCGGCGGCGTGGCGCACGCGGACCCCCAGCACCATGGGTAATCCTAACGCCTTTGGGGCATGGCCGAGCCATACCCTGAATTGGTTGTTCCGTCAGGAACCCATGCGTCTATACTGCGCCTCGCTTTCCTTCACCTTATTTCATAGAGGACACCATGCGCAGACTTTTTCTCACCGTCGTCGGCATCGCGACCGTGGCGGCATCGGCCGCATGCGGGCCGCGCGCGGGCACACTCGAAGCAGCCAACGCTGCGCTCGGCACCGCGCAGATCAACTCCATTACGTTCTCGGGCACCGGACGTTGGTATCAGTTCGGCCAGGCCCCGAACCCGACTTTGCCGTGGCCGCAGTTCGATGTCAGCAACTACGTCGCCACCGTGGACTACGCAGCCCCCGCTGCCCGCGTGCAGATGACGCGCATTCAAACTGTCGAGGCCGACCGCGTGCGGCCCACGCCAGCTCCACAGAGTCCGGATCAGTACGTGAGTGGCACGACCGCGTGGAACATGGCGGCACCCGCTGGCGCGCCGGCCGGGACCGCACCCGCCGCGCAACTGCAGCCCGCCGCCGTCGAAGAGCGCGTCATGGAAATCTGGACGACGCCGCACGGGTTCCTCAAAGCCGCGGCCGCGAACAATGCCACGTCGGCGCCAGCAGCTGGTGGCTCCGATGTGTCGTTCTCGGTCGGCAAGAACAAGTACGTCGGCACGATCAACGAACAGAACGAAGTCGTCGTCGTGAAGACCCAGATCGACAATCCCGTACTCGGCGACACCGACGTGCAGTTCAACTACTCCGACTACAAGGACTTCGGTGGCGTGCGCTTCCCGTCGCGTATCGTCCGCGTGCAGGGTGGACACCCGGTGCTCGACATCACGGTGTCGGCGGTCATGACCAATCCGGGACTGACGGCGGCCGCGCCGACGTCGGCGCCAGCGCCCGCTCCTGTCGCCGTGACGGTTGAGAAGCTCGCGAACGGCGTCTACTACTTCAAGGGCGGCACGCATCACAGCGTTGTGATCGACCAGAAGGATCACATCGTGGTGGTCGAGGGACCGCAGAACGAAGAGCGATCGCTGGCGGTCATCGCGAAGGTCAAGGAAACGATTCCGAACAAGCCGATTCGCTACTTGATCAACACGCACGTGCACTTCGATCACTCGGGCGGACTGCGGACCTATGTCGACGAAGGCGCGACCATCGTCACGCATGAGATGAACAAGCCGTACTACGAGCAGGCCTGGGCTGCGCCGCGCACCCTCAATCCCGACAAGCTGGCGCAATCGAACAAGGCCGCGACGTTCGAGACGTTCACGGACAAGAAGGTGCTGACTGACGGCTCGCGGACGATCGAGATCCATCAGATCGCCGGCGGCGGTCACAACGACGCGTTCGCGATGGTCTACCTGCCGACCGAGAAGATCCTTGTCGAGGGTGACGCGTACACGCCCGCCGCGGCCGATGCGCCTCCGCCTGCGATGCCGAATCCTTTCTCGGTCAACTTGCACGAGAACATCGTGCGGCTGAAGCTGGATGTCCGCCAGATCGCGGCGCTGCATGGTCCCCGGCTGACAACGATCGCCGACCTGCGCACAGCGATCGGTCAGGGGGCGCCAGCGCGGAGTACTAACTAAGGCGTAGGCCGGGTCCAGTTCTTCGGACCCCGCGAGTCCAAAAAGCAAGACCCGCCCTACATGGCCTGAAGGCCCGCCTCTACGATGTGGCGGTTCATGTAGGGCGGGTCTTTAGACCCGCCGTCCAAAGTCCCCAGCTACCCAGCCACCCAGCCACCTAGAATCTCAGCAACCTGTTGATTTTCACAATGAACGCGCGGTTCACGAGATCCGGGAACCGCGGTGACACGGTGTCGCGCTGCTCGTTGAGGACCAGGAACAGCTCGCTGCCCGGGCGATATTCCCACCGCAATCGCACGTTGGCCGACACCGAATCGATCCCTGTGTTGTATTGCACGAGTGCGCTGACGAACATCTCCGGCGTCACGGTATAGGTCACGCGCGAGCCCATCAGGTGTGTCGTCGACTTGCCTTCGACCACATCGACCCAGTTGCCAAGATACGTCGGCTCGATCGACAACTGCGGCGTGAAGTTCACGCGTCCCTGGCTGATGGACAGGGTCGTCTTGTGACCGCTGTAGAACTCGCCGGTCTCGACGGACACGTTGCCCGACACGCGGCGCTGCCGCCCGAAGTTGTAGCCGACGCGCGTCGTCGCGTAGTCGTAGCCACCAACGGGAATCGTGATCCCGACGATACGCGCGGGGACAGGCAGGTACTCGTAGGAATCGCCGTAGCTGGCTGCAAAGGTGTCGCTGTTCTGGAACTCGATGCCGAACTCGCCGCGCATGTCGCGGGTCTCGACGCGTCCAGCCCGGTTCTCGGTGTACGCCATGTGAGCGGTCCACGAATACTTCCGGACGATGCGGCTTGATTGCGGACGCGGGCTGAAGCGGAGTTGCCCCTGTGACAGGCGAATGTCGCTGCGCCGAACGTAGCCGATGTCGGGCCTGAAGACGTCGCCAATGACGAGACGTTCGACCATGACGCCGTAGCGATCGCCCGCGTAGTCGAATTGCGCGCGGTAGCTCGTGTCCTCACCCGACACGCCGTCCGTTTGCGTGCGAGCCCAGTAGGTGTTGAGCGCGATGTTGGCAAAGAACGCGAACGTGCCGTCAACGCCGTACGCCTGGTTGTTGGCCGTACCGCCTTCGACATTCGAACGGCCGGTGGCGATGAGGCCGATACTGCTGCGACGGAGGATGTCGCGCTTCACGCGCACGACGGAGAAGTTGGTCGCCGGCGAGAGCGAGCCTTCCTCTTCCCTCGTGCCGATGTTCAGCATGCCCAGGCTGTAGCGGCCCACTCGACCGGTGACGCGCCCGCCCGCCTGGATCGGCACCTGGCTCCCCATGTCGAAGCCGATGCGCCGGCTGTAGAACAGGATCGGTGTATCGCCGCCGGTGCTGGTATCGACGCCACCGAAACCGAACAGCCCGCGGTTCTCGAGGAAGAATTCACGCTTCTCGGGGAAGAAGAGACTGAAGCGCGTGAGGTTGATCTGCTGCTCGTCGGCCTCGACCTGCGCGAAGTCCGTGTTGTACGTGAAGTCTGCCGTGAGGTTCTGGGTCAGGCCGTATTTCACGTCAACGCCGATGTCACCCGACACGTCGTTGGAGACGGCCGGGATCACGCCGGCGTCGGTCGTCAGGCCCGAGACGGCGTACGGCTTGACCTCGAGGTTCCGCGATCCGGGTGGCGCCTCGAGTCCAACGACTGTTGACGCGAGCGACGACTGGAACAGCGCGCGTTGTCCAAGGGCACGCGGGAGTTTTGTCAGAAATGACGTTTCGTTCTTCGACCTGTTGACGCGCCGCGCGTTGAACCCCCAGATCTGTGCACGACCGGGACGGTAGCGAAGCGACTTGAACGGGATGACCAGTTCCACCGTCCAGCCGCCCTCGAAGCGGCCGACCGAGAGATCCCAGACTGGATTCCAGTCGGCATTGAACTGGCGTTCGTTTGTGATCTGCCCGTCCCATCGTCCGCCGATCGGGTTGATCGCAAACTCGAGCCCGTTGCGCCGATCGTAGAAAGGGTCGATGAGAAACGCGATGTGATCGTTCTGGAAGATGTTGTTGTTGTCGCGACGCATCTCGTTCGCGACGAGCGCATCGGGCCGGCTTTCCCAACACTTGAACGTCACATAGATGTTGTCGTCGTCGAAGAACAGCCAGCCTTCGGTCTTCTCCGTTGCGACCTGACCTTCGACCGGCTCCATCTGGAAGAAGTCGGTGAACGCAGGCGTCGTCGTGTAGACCGCTTCATCGAGCTGGCCATCGAGCTTGATCGGAGCCGACAAACGGGTCGCACGCAACGTGGCGCGGCCGTCAGCATCGCGCGAGATAACGCTGGGCGCGACGGGGATTGGCGGACCATCGAAGGTGAATGGAAGATCGACCGCGGGATCGCCGCTCGAACCCGCACTGTCAGCTGTTCCCACCTGACCGGCTCGTGCAATTGAAGATAGAAGGATGAAAATGGCCGCCACTGTGGCAGCGCGGGGCAGGCTCGGCACCATCTGCAGTCTATCAAGCTCGGCCAAAGTGTTCGACCCTTGTCGAGCTTCTGGGCCATCCGATAGGATTGGGAGCGCAAGGCAGGTTGCGCCCCGTCCGCGGGAAGGGATGATCCCACCTGCAGGTTTTTCGTGATCCGAGAGCATCGACTCTCTTTGCCTGCGAGCGGACGCCGGGCCTGAGGGGAGAAGTCATGTCTCGCGATCTGCCGCCCCGCCCCAGCCTCGATCACCTCAAGAAACAAGCGAAGGAACTGCTGCAGACGTTGAAGCAGCGGGACCCGGATACGCGGTTGGCCGAGGCGCAACACGCACTCGCTCGTGAGTACCGGTTTGCGAGCTGGCCGCGGCTCAAAGCCCACGTCGAGAGCCAGACGGTCGCGCCGAATCCATTCGTCGGCAAATGGACGGCGGACCTGTCGAGGTCGAAGCTGCATCCGCTCAATCGGCTTCAGGCCGCGACCGTTGGCTTCGACATCGACGGCCAAGAGGTGACGATCGACTTCGTCATGGTTGACGAATCCGGCCGGACCGATCGTGGTGTGAATTCATTCACCGCCGATGGCCACGAGCGTCCGTCCAGGCATCGAGAGGACTTCAACATGCGCGCCCGGTGGCTTGGCTCGCACAGCCTGGAGGCTGTCGTCTCCAGAAAGGGCGACTTCGAAGGTCGCGTGGAATACGTCGTGTCGCCGGACGGCAGCACGCTGACGCTCTCGGCCAGTTGGCGCGGCGGCGTCGAGCAGACGAGCGTCTTCACGCGCGCCGATCTGTGAAGGGGTCTGACCCCTTCACAGGGTTGCACACCTGACAGGGACGCGGCCTGAGGGGTAGACTCTTTCGCCTGGAGAAAGCCTTGATGCGGTCTACCCCGATATCCCTTGTGGCATCGGCAGTCACACTGCTGGTGATACTCGCCGAGCGTCCTGCAACCGCGCAGACTGCGGCAGCCAAGACGGCGCCGACCGCCGCGGATTGGGCGGCTCTGGCCAAACTGCCTGACCTCTCCGGCGTATGGGAGATCGGACCTGGCGGTGGCGGACGGGGACGAGGCCGAGGCGCCGCTCCCCAGGGACCGTCGCTGACGCCGGCGGCTGCCGCGAAGCGTAAAGAACTGCAGTCGCTCGGTCGCGAAGACAACCAGACCGCAAACTGCGTCCCACCGGGCATGCCCGGCATCATGGGACAGCCGTATCCCATGGAGTTCCTGCTGACACCGGGCAAGGTGACGATCGTCATCGAGGCGTACACGCAGGTCCGTCACATCTACACCGATGGCCGTCCCCTGCCCGAGGATCCCGATCTCAAATTCCATGGCACCTCGGTCGGACGATGGGAGGGCAATACCCTGGTGGTTGACACGATCGGCTTCTCGCCGCTGACCGATCTCGCCGCCAACGTTCCGCACGGCGACAACATGCGCATTCGCGAGCGCTTCACGCTCACCAGCCCCGACACGATGAGCATCGAGACGACCGTCACCGATCCAGACGTCCTCACCGCGCCTTACACGACGACGCGCACGCTGCA
>Ga0310810_10005988_pt1 | contig 13680 bp, 12 predicted proteins | sample NCmetagenome_FD_207641 | JGI IMG/M metagenome (GOLD analysis project Ga0310810, IMG submission 207641) | Soil microbial communities from experimental microcosm in Duke University, North Carolina, United States - NC | ecosystem: Engineered > Artificial ecosystem > Soil microcosm > Unclassified ... | reverse complement strand
TGAGCCAGAATGCACGGCGCTTTGCAGCGCTTGATGTAGTAATCGAGACATGGCCGCTCCGGCATTTGTGCCGGCATGTCGTAGTTGCAGCTGCGCACCGTGAAGATGCGCTTGACCACGTTGAGAGCGCGGCGCATCGCTCCGACGTCGGTGTACGGCCCGAAGTAGCTCGCGCCGTCGTCCTCCAGCCGCCGCGTCACGTACACCCGCGGAAACGGCTCCTGGACGGTCACCTTTATGTAGGGGTACGACTTGTCGTCGCGCAGCGCGATGTTGAATCTCGGCTGATATTCCTTGATGAGGTTGGCTTCGAGGATCAGCGCGTGCGCTTCGGTGGGAACGACAATGGTCTCGAGATCACCGATCAGCCCCACCAGGTGCCTGGTCTTCACGCTCTCGAGCTGGTCGTTGTTGAAGTAGCTGCGAACCCGCGACCTCAGGCGCTTTGCCTTTCCGACGTAGAGGATTGTCCCGTCGGGCGCCTTCCACAGATAGACACCCGGCGCTTCGGGCAGGTGCGGAAGTTTCGTCGCGACGGCATCAGGAACGGGCAGCATGTGTAATTATACCATTCGTGAAAAGCCTGGTTCACGCCCTCCTTCGCGCCAGCTTCAGCAGTCGCCTGCCGCGATCGAGAACCGTCGCCGCCTCGGGAATCCGGAACGCCGCCGTCAGAACGACGTAGGCGACACCGTACACGGCGAGCAATACCAGTGCGGTGAGCTTCGAGCTCACCGCACTCTCGTGGGTGGAGAACACTGCGGTCGAACGGTCGATCGAGAGCTTGTAGATCCACGGAATGAGAGCAGCTCCGATCGCGGCGGCCCACAAGCGCACCATTCGTGAAGAGACGAAGCGCGTCCGTCCGATCCGCTTGTCGAGCTCTCTTCTCAGCAGATAGAACTCGACCCAACCGGCCAGTCCTGCCGAAGCGGTCAGGCCCGCGGCGCCGAGCTTCCGGTCTACGCCGAGCAGGCCGGGTAGAACGAGCGCAAAGAAGTAGCCGAGCAGAGTCGTCAGCACCACTCTCACAACTGCGTAGCGGAGCGGCGTCCGGGTGTCCCGCAATGCGTAGAACGTCGACGAGTACAGGCGGCCCATCGTTGATGCGAGAAGGCCAACTGTCGATCCGATCAGAATCTCCCAGACCCAGATCGTATCCCCGCGGTTGAACTTGCCGCTCTCGTAAAGCAAGTGCACGATGAGATCGCCGAGGGCCAGCAGCCCTATCACGCTTGGAACGATGAAGTAAGCGATCCTGTCGAGACCGTCTCTCAAACGCCCGCGCAGGTACGCACCAATCTCGGCGCTCGACCCGACGGCGCGCGACATCGCGGGTAACTCGGCCGCGGAGATCGCCATGCCGAACAGACTGATCGGCAGAACGTAGATCGCCTGCGCATAAGTGAACGACGACAGGGCACCATTACCCAGATAGCTTGCCAGCCAGGCATCGACATAGGCGCTGAGCTGCACCACGCCGCGGCCGATAAACGCGGGCAGGAAATTTCGGAACACGTTCCGAACGCTTTCGGCGGCCACTGTAAGGCGCGGGCGAACTCTCCGCGCCAGTGACATCACCTGCGGCAATTGAATGCCGAATTGCAGTGCGCTGCCGACAACCGATCCGTAAGCGAGGTAGATGGCGAGCTGAACTTCGGTGTGCCCTTTGTGGAAGAAGATCAGGGTCGCGATCATCGCCAGATTCCACAACACTGGCGCCGCGTACGACATGAAGAACCGGCGGTGGCTGTTCAGAATCCCGAGACACCACGCGGAGAAAACCAGCAGACCGGCACCGGGAAACAAGATCCGGGTCAGGTGGACGGTGAGCTCGCGCTTCTCACCTTTGAAGCCGTTTGCGATCACCGCCACCAGCCACGGCGCCGTGACCACACCCAGCAAAACAAGGATGGCCGAGACAAGTGCCAGCATTCCCGCCACCGCACCGGCGAGCCGGGTTGCCTCTTCTTCGTCACCCCTCCCCAACAGCCCGGCATATTCCGGAATGAACGAAGCGGACAGCACTCCCTCACCGAACAGATTCTGCAGCATGTTCGGTATCCGGAACGCGGCGTTGAACGCGTCTGCGGCCATCGCCGCTCCGAGATAGCGAGCCATCATCGTCTGGCGAATCAGACCGGCGAGCCTGCTGAGCAGAATCCCCGCCCCCACGAGAAACGCCGCGCCCTTCGAGCGATCGAAAGCTTGAGTCTCGCCGCTGCGCGGGGTAGCACGCCGGTCTACCGGCGGCGTAGCCTCGACGACCTCGTCGGCCTCGGGCGGCAAAATCTCCGGAAGCGATCTATCTCGCTCCCCGAGTGGAGGTGCCCCGTCCTTTTTCTCCAGTGGATCTGTCACGCGTGATCTCGAGCTGCAGTGGCCTGTTCGCGCCCGCGGCGGGAGCGGCCTTCGACGAGCTGCCTGGCGTGGGTGCTCGCCTCAGTCAGCATGTCGTCGACCAACCCCGGCCCGTATCGGGCAAGAAACGGCACGAAATTCAGACTTCGCTCCTGGGGTTTGCCGAACGGATATAGCGAGCCGCGGGCAGTCGCAATCTCCTGCATCACTTCGGCATTTTGCTTCTTGGCTGCCGCCAGTAGCCTGCGCTCGAAGCGATCGAGACGCCGCAGCAGATTCGCGCGCAGTCCGCCGGTAACCGCGGCACTCACGAGCGCGCCCTCCGTCGCGACAGCGTCACTAAGCTCGTCGAGTTTTTTCTCGATTGCCGCGCGGGTTGAGGCGAGCCGCCCGAGAATCGCGGGAGATACACGCTCGCGCGCGATCCGCGATTCGGCCTCGTGGGGATCACGCAGGTCCTCCGGATCCAGATGTAGCTTCTCCAGAATCCGGGCGATGTGCGGCTCGATGATCGTTGCGGACCACCTCGGCACTATGAGTGGCCGCTGCGCGCCAATCGCTTCGGCTATGGGCCCGAGCTGCGCGAAATACGCGATCTCAGCGGGGCCGCCGATGTACGCAACTGTGGGAAGAATTGCGCGCTCCACCACCGGACGCAGCAGCACGTTCGGACCGAGATCGGTGTTGTGGCTTTGCTTGCTCGCCCCCTTGATCGGTACCCTGCGCCTCGTACCGGAGACGGTGCTGAACACGAGCGAAAGGCCGGGAACATCCTGGACCTGGGGAACGAAGCCGGCAGCTTCGATAGCGCGGTTCTGCTCCGCGACTTTTACCGCAATGTCGCCGGCGTGTTGCAGGGCTGCCTGTAGAATTGGCGCGGCAGCCGCGCGAGTGGCCGAATGCGACGCGTCGATCACAGCGATGCCAAGTGGCGCGAGCAACGCGCGCAGGAAACCGACGTATGCCGAGCCCACCGTCTCGCCTTGGGTGTAGAAGCGCTGGAGCAGCTCGAGTGGGTTCGAATCGATTGCTGAACCAGCGCTTCGAATCAATGCGTCGAGTTGATCGGAGACATCGCCGAGCGGCATAGTCGCCATGGGCCGGCCGAGCGGCTCGGCGTGATCGATCCGAAGAAGCTGCGCTCCGCCCGGCAAGGCGACAACGGTGCTGCTCGCTTCCCTGAAATCCGTGTCGTCAGTGGCGGCCCAGAATACCGGGGCGACTGGTACACCCGTTGACTCCTGCAGCGCGTCCGCCATTGCCAGCGCGCTCAGCGCCTTGGAGATCGTGTAGACCGGTCCGCCGAAAAGTCCGGGCTGTTGGCCAGTGGTGACGATGACACCGCGACCACCCGCCGAAGCGTCCAGTCTCTCCTTTGCCCTTCCGGTCGCATCGATCGCCGGCCCGAGCCTGTCCAGCCAGTCGGCGGCGAAGTCGTCACGCACCTTCTCGATCCGCGTTCGCCAATCCGTCGCATCGAGCGGGATCGGTTCGTACCATCCCGCCGGAGGTGCGCCGCTAATCACCGCACGGGCGAGCGGGTTGTTGCCGACCGACTGGCTAATGACGCGCGGATTCATTGACGGCTGGCAAAAACTATCGTGCGCGGCGAGTTCTCGGACCACGCGCTCCCGCCATAGTCGCCGAACAGCCGCTCGACGGTGAACCCCGCGCCCCTCAGCATTCCCTGCAGGTCGAGCGCCGACAGAAGCCGGACCCGCTCCATGTATTCTTTTCCCTTATCGCGAAGCGTGATGGTCTTCTGGACGAAGCGATTGTCGGGGGTTATCTCGCGCCGCTGCTCGATGGTGATTCCATTCTCGACGCGCTCGTCGTACGGAACGAGGTCGCGACGCACCTGGGTGGCGTTGAGAAAGTCGATCACGAAGGTCGCTCCGGGACGCATAGCGTGTCTGACGCACGAGAGGACCCGGGCGTGCTCGAGATCGTCGTCGAAATACCCGAAGCTGGTGAACAGATTCACGACGAGGTCGAAGCTTTCATCGGCAAATGGAAGCTCGCGCATGTCGGCTCGCACGTACGGCGCGTCAGGTGACTCATGTCTGGCGACCCGCAGCAGAGCAAGCGAGAGATCGAGACCGACCGTCCACCACCGCTCGAACAGGACTCTGGTGTGCCGCCCCGCTCCGCAGCCAAGATCGAGCACCCCATCGATCTGGCGTCCAGGCAGATTTGCCGCGATCAGCTCGATCGCGTGCTCAGCCTCGAGCTCGTCGCGATGCTGATAGATCCGGAGATATTCTTCGCCGAACCACTCCTCGAACCAGTCGGCTTCCTCCGAGCCGGCGCGCTGTCTCGCGGCAGCTGCCTTATCGAGCGTCGTCATTTGTGGTATGGCTCGCCACGCACGATGGTGCCGGCGCGGTAGATCTGCTCGACCAGCACCAAACGCGCGATTTCGTGGGGCAACGTCCAGGGCGCCAGCGACAGCTTCATCTTCGACGCTGCGCCAACGGCCGGTGCCAACCCGAACGCGCCGCCGATCAGAAAAGCGAGGTCGCGGTCCTGTTCGCGAGCATCCTGGAGCAGGCCGGCGAACTCTTCGGAAGTGAGCGACTTGCCTTTGACGTCGCATGCGATCATCTGTGCCCGAGCCGGGATCCTTTCCTGAAGACGCTCTCCCTCACGTTCCTTTACTTTTTCGATCGGGACGCTGCCGGCACGTTCTTCCCGCACTTCATGCACGTCGAGCGGCCAGTACCGCGCCGCTCGTTTCTCGAAGTCCCGGATCGCGTCGCCCAGCGCGGGATTGCGCGCTTTGCCGACCACGGCGACGACGAGCCGCATCTAGGCGTAAATGCCGCGCAGTTTGTGAACGCTCGCAACTCTGCTGATCGAGAGCATGTACGCCGCTGTGCGCATGTTGACTCGCCGCTCGCGCGAGAGGTCCAGCACTGCCTGAAAGCTCTGCTTCATGATGGTCTCGAGCCGCTCGTTGACGAGATCCTCTGGCCAGAAGTATCCGCCACGATCCTGGACCCACTCGAAGTACGAGACCGTCACTCCACCCGCATTTGCGAGGATGTCGGGAATCACGAAGATTCCGTTTTCATCGAGTATCGAGTCGGCCGCCGCCGTCGTCGGACCGTTGGCGCCCTCGCAGATGATCCGCGCCTTTATGTCGCCGGCATTGCGGGTCGTGATCACGTTCTCTAGCGCCGCCGGTACCAGCACGTCGACGTTGAGGGTGAGCAGATCCGCCCCCGATATGACCTCTGCTTTCGCGTATCCGTCGAGCGATTTGTTTTTCCGAACGTGCGCGATTGCATCGGAGATGTCTATTCCACCGGCGTTGTAGAGCGCAGTCGACCGATCGCCGATCGCGACGATCTTGCATCCTTCGCGCGCCAGAAGCTCCGCCGCCACCGAGCCAACGTTCCCGAAGCCCTGCACTGCCACCGTCGTTCCCTTCACCGGCATCCCCAGGTGCTTTAAAGCTTCCTTGGTGACGATCATGCAGCCGCGACCGGTCGCTTCGCGCCGCCCGAGCGACCCACCGAGCTCGACGGGCTTGCCGGTGACGACCGAAGTCGTGGTGTGCCCAACGTGCATCGAGTAGGTGTCCATCACCCACGCCATCACTCGCTCATTGGTGTTCACGTCGGGAGCCGGAACGTCCGAGTCAGGACCGAGGATGTTGATGATGCCCGACGTATACCGTCGGGTGAGCTTCTCCAGCTCGCTCGCGCTCATGGCGAGCGGATCGCACTTCACTCCGCCTTTGGCCCCACCGAAAGGAATATTCACCACGGCGCACTTCCACGTCATCCACGCGGCCAGCGCCTTCACTTCCTCGAGGGTGACCTGGGTGTCGAACCGGATGCCGCCTTTGGCCGGACCGCGCGAAGTGTTGTAGAGAACCCGGTACCCTTCGTAAACGTCGACCTGGCCGTTGTCCATCATTATGGGAATCGAGACGATGATCTGCTTCTCGGCCTGTCGCAAAACCTTGTAAAGTCCGGGCTCCAGATCGAGCAGCTCCGCTGCCTTGTCGAAGCGCGACATCATCGCTTCAAACGGATTCTCTTCGTCGAGAAAATGGTCTTTGTCGGGGCGGACGAGTCTATGGGCGGGAATTCGGGTGTCGGTAGCCATGTGGGTGGATTTCAGTCGTGTTTCGGAGCTTCCGGTTCACGTTCTCGGAGACGACAAATCGTCGAGTAAGCGGTCGATGTGCTGCCGACCGTCCTCGAATCGCAGGCGTTGTGAAACATACCATAAAGACCCCGCTTCGGCAGGCCATATCCGCTCCAGTTTCACCGCGTCCTTGAGGGTGCAGACGACGAAATCGGAGCTGCTTGCTTCCGCTGCGATCCGGCGCGCGTCGGCTCGCGTGAAAGCGTAGTGGTCCGGGAAACTTTGCGGTCGCACTACCGCGCCGAGCTCGGTGAGCTGCCTGAAGAAGGAATCCGGCTGGGCGATTGCCGCAATCGCGGTCAGGTCAGCGCCGTCGATCGCATGGAGCGGTAGCGTTTGTCCCGTCGCCGTGCTCTTCAGCTCGCCGGGGGCGAGATGCACCGTTGCCACCGGAACCTGCGGTGCGGCGTTCGCCAGCGCGCGGATCACGTCCGCAACGACAGCCGGGCCGGCTGTCTTTCTGGTGACAATCACGAGCGTCGCTCGCCGCGCGGCGCGCAGAGACTCACGCCACGGACCCGCCGGTAGCAGCCGTGGTTTTCCGCTCCACGCATCCGCGTTCACGAGCAGCACATCCGCATCGCGCGAGGCGCGACGATGCTGAAATGCGTCGTCGAGGATCACGGCTGACGCGCCCTGCGCGATCGCTTCCCGAATCCCCCGCACCCTGTCGGGAGAGGCGACGACGGGGATTCCGGGATTGAGGCGCTCGTGAACCACGATCTCGTCTCCGCCGTATCCGCGGAGGACGATCGCCGCTGCCACGCCCCGCTCTCCGAGCTGACGCGCGAACCACGCCGATATCGGAGTCTTCCCCGTGCCGCCGACGGAAAGATTGCCAACGCTCAACACCGGCGCTGAGAACTCCGCGGCCCTCAAAACTTTCCAATCGTAAAGCCTGCCGCGCGCGGCGACCGCTGCGCCGTATAGCCACTCCGCCGGGGCGAGCACCGCGCGCGCGATGGTCGCGCGCCTGCCCCGGCCCGTCCAGACTTCCTCGACGAAACGGCGCCCCCTAGTCATCGCCACCCGCCAGAGCGACCGTTCGAGCCATCAATTCCTCGAAACGCTCGCCCTCCCGCGTCGCATCACGCGAGTCCGACGCCATCACTTTCTCCGGCGGGCCGTACGCGATCGTCACCCGCGCGAACGGTTTTGGAATCACGAAGCGATCCCAGCTCTTGAGACGCCATGCGCGATCCACAGACACGCCGACCGGGAGAATCGCAACGTCGGACCGCTGCGCCGCGATGAGCGCGCCCGGAGCGAATTTCCTGGCGGGACCACGTGGCCCATCGGGCGTGATTGCGATCTCTTTGCCCGATTGGAGCGCACGCACCATGGCGATGAGCGCTCTTCCCGCGCCGCGCGTGGTCGAGCCCCGAATGAGTCCGAAGCCCAGTGAAGCCGCGGCACGCGCCACGAGCTCGCCGTCGCGGTGCTCGCTGATCAACACCACCACACCTTCTCCGCGATGATGCCAGAGCAACGGCAACAAATGGCCGTGCCAAAGGGAGAAGATGAAACCCTTTCCCGATCCGCGGGCCTTGTCCAGCGCTTGCTCGTTCCTGATGTCGATGCGCCAAGTCCTGCCGATGGTGTGCAGCAAGCCAAGCCCGAGCACGAGCGCGGCCTGCGATCGTCGCGGGAACGACTCGCCCTCGTCGTTCATCCGCTGGCGCCTGCGAGTCCGCTCGCCATGGCGGCAACACGATCGGCGGCGCCTGGCGTACCCAGCCTGGAGCGCACCTCGTCGAGCCCGGCCAGCACCGCTCGGCGCTCCGGCGTGTCGTGAAGCAGCTTCTCGAGAGCGTCGGCCATCGCTCCAGGCTGGATCGCATCCTGGATGAATTCCCGCGCGACTTCCCTTCCCGCTACGACGTTCACGAGGCCGATGTTCGCGACCTTGACCAGCCTGCGCGCCAGCGCGAAAGAGATCCGCCCCGTTCGGTACGCAACGATCAGAGGACAGTCCGCGATGGAAGCCTCGAGCGTCGTCGTGCCGCTCTTGCACAGCGCCGCATCGGCAGCGCGCAGAACACTCAATGATGCGGAGTGAACGAGCCGAAAAGGACATCGAACCGAGTCCAAAGCCACTGTCGGAGCGACACTGACGAGAACCCGCAGTCCCCGAATCCTGCGCTGGAGCTCCTTCGCCGTCGCGACAAAGTCGTCAATGTGGCGATCGATCTCTTGCTGCCTGCTGCCCGGAAAAAGCGCCAGCACTTTCTCATTCTGCGCCAACCCGAGTGCTTCTCGTGCCTCGACCTTGCTCGGCATGTTGACCGCGCGATCCAGCAGCGGGTGGCCGACAAACGTCGCGTCGATTCCGAAGCCGCGCAGCAACGGCTCCTCGAAGGGTAGGATGACCGCTGCCTTCGTCACCAGACTCGCGAGCTTCGGGATTCGTCCCGCGCCCCAGGCCCATACCTGGGGCGTGACGTAATACAGCACGGGCACCCCCGCGGTCTTCGCTGCGGCGGCGACCTTCATGTTGAATCCCGGATAGTCGATGAGAATCACGAGCGCGACTTTGCCGCGATCCAGCATCCCGCGGATCGTGCGCAACAGCAGGAAATGCCGGGGTACGTGCTTCAATACCTCGAGGAATCCCATCACCCCCAGCTGATGGTCGCGATGAATCAGCTCGACGCCCTGCTCCGCGAGACGTGGGCCGCCCACCGCGGCCAGATCGAGATCAGGCCGGACCCTTCTCAGCGCCGACGCCACTCCCGCGGCATGAAGGTCGCCGGAAGCCTCTCCGGCGACGAACAGCACCTTACGCATGGTGCTGGGTGTAGCCAACCAGCGATGGCAAGGTCAGCTCGATTTCCTTCACGATTCGCAGCGCGACACCGAGTGCGAGGCGTCCTTCCTCACCGGTGACGACCACCGGGGACTGGCCTTTCAACGCGCTGACGAAACTCTCCAGCTCGAGCTTGAGCGGTTCGCCGTCGGGCGCATCGAGCTTGATCCGGTCAACGTAAGCCGTGATGTCCGCCGGCGCCGAGCGCAGCGAGAGCGGGTCGATGTCGGAGCGAAGTCGGAAGAATTCGCCCGTGCCGGCACCCAGATCCAGCGACAAGTACCCACTCTGCTGAAAGATCCGGATCTTCCGCTTCCGCTCTCTGGAAATGCGGCTCGAGGTAATGTTTGCCACCGCTCCGGAATCGAAGGTGACCCGGGCGTTCGCGATGTCCAGCATCGGTGTCAGCACCGGCACGCCGACCGCGGAGATGTCGCGCGCCTCCGACCCGACAAGCGTCAGCAGCAGGTCGATGTCGTGAATCATCAGGTCCAGCACGACTGCCACGTCCGACCCTCGAGGGCTGAACGGCGCGAGACGCTCGCTGTCGATGAAGCGCGGCTTGCTGACGTGCGGAAGCGCGGCGCGCACCGCGCGATTGAACCGTTCGATGTGTCCGATCTGGATCATCACGCCCTTCTCCTTCCCTTTGCCGAGCAGGGCGTCGGCCTCCTCGAGTGTGGGCGTGATCGGCTTCTCGATGAATACATGCTTGCCGCGCTCGATTGCGGCGCTCGCGGCCTCGAAGTGCTTTGACGTCGGCACGACGATCACAACGGCGTCGCAACCATCGAGCAGCTCACCGAGGCTCGATTGTCCGTGCACTTGCAGCTCTTTCTCGACCTCGGCGCGGCGCTCCGGCCGCGACTCGTAGAATCCGCCGAACCTGATTCCCGGCAGATCGCGCAGGATCCGTATGTGATGAAAACCGAGACTGCCCGCGCCGACGACGCCGACGCGCGGATCGTCGCTCAAATCACGACCCCGCGCTCACTCGCCTCGACGAAGCGTATCAGCTCTTTTACTTCGGGGAGCGGCTCGAGCTCGGCCTGCACGCGCTCGATTGCCTGTGTCACGTTCATCTCCGACCGGAAAAGCAGCCGGTAGGCGCGCTTGAGCTCGCGGATGGTGTCCTCATCCATCCCGCTCCGCTGCAGGCCGACGGTATTGAGTCCGTACAGTTTGACCGGATTCCCGACCGCCTTGAGGAAGGGTGGAATATCCTTCGACACCCGGGAGCATCCGCCGATGAAGCTGTGCCTGCCGATGCGCGCGAACTGATGGACCGCGCTCAATCCGGAGATGATCACCTTGTCCTCCACCGTCACGTGGCCCGCGAGCTGGACCACGTTCGAGAGGATGACGTTGTTTCCGATATGACAGTCGTGGGCCAGGTGAACGTAGGACATCAGGAGGCAGTTCCGTCCCACCGTCGTCTTGAAAGACTGCGCTGTGCCGCGATTGACCGTCGTGTATTCGCGAATCACCGTGCCTTCGCCGATCTCGACCGTCGTCTCCTCACCGGCGTACTTGAGGTCCTGCGGTGGCCCGCCGAGGATGGTTCCCATTCCCACCCTCACGCCCTGACCGAGCACGACGCTCCGCTCGAGCGTTGCGCGCGGTGAGATCACACAGCCCTCGGCGATCCTGCAATTGTCGCCGATGATCGCGAACGCACCAACCTCGACATCGGGCGCGAGCTCGGCTTCCTTCGAGACGATCGCGGTCGGGTGGATCCGCGATTTCGTCATCGGTCGCGCACCATCGCCGCCATGTCGGCCTCGGCGACGACCTCGCCGTCGACTTTGCCGACGCCGCGCATCTTGCAGACCATGCCGCGCAGCTGAATGATCTCGAGCTCGAAGCGGATCTGGTCGCCCGGTTTGACGGGCCGTCTGAACTTCACGTTGTCGAGCGACATGAAGTAGACGACCTTGCTTTCCGGATCCTCGACCGATCCCATCAGCAGCATTCCCCCGACCTGGGCCATCGCCTCGATGATCAGCACGCCGGGCATGATCGGGTGCCCCGGGAAATGTCCCTGAAAGAACGGCTCGTTGATGGTGACGTTCTTCAGACCGACGATCCGCTTCTTCTCCTCGATCTCGAGGATCCGGTCCACCAGCAGGAACGGATAGCGGTGCGGCAAAACCTTCATGATGTCTTCGATGGTGTACATCCCCTTCTCCTTTCGACCGGCCCTGACCATCTCCCGCACCAGTGTAACCGTTCCTCGATGACTCGGCTTTAGCGCGACGATCCTCGCGCGCACTCGCGCGCCCGCGAGCGCCAGATCTCCGATGCAGTCCATCGCCTTGTGACGCACGAACTCGTCGTGCCAGCGAAGCTCGCCACTCAGGATGTCCTTGTCGTCGAGTACCACTGCGTTCTCGAGCGATGCCCCCTTGATGAGGCCCTTCGCGCGTAACGCATCCACCTCATGAACAAAACCGAAAGTTCTCGCCCGCGAAAGCTCGCTGGCAAAGGATTCCGCGTCCACCGTGAAACGCCGGGACTGCTTGCCGATCAGCGGATGCGGAAACTCGATCGTCACATCGAGCTCAAGCCGCTCCGACGGATACGCCTCGTAAACCGACGCGCCGTCGATGATGCGCACTGGCTCCGCGAGATCCAGAAAATCCGGCTCGCCATCCACGCTCGCAATTCCGGCCTCCGCCAGCGCAGCAAGGAACGGCGCTGCGCTCCCATCCAGAATCGGCGGTTCCGGACCATCCATGTCGATGGTCACGTCGTCGATCTCCAGACCCGTCACTGCTGCGAGCACGTGCTCGACGGTGTGGACCGAATGGTCGCCCTTCCCAAGCTGGGTGCGGCGCTCGCTGCCCGAGACCTCGCTCACATGGGCGCGGATGCGCGGACTGCCCGGGCAATCGATCCGTCTGAAAACGATTCCCTGCTTCGATGCCGCCGGCTGGAAGGAGATGCGGCAAGGGACTCCGAGATGTAATCCGACGCCCTCCAGGGTTGCTGGACGGGCCAAGGTCTTTCGACTCACCTGGACTCGGGATCTCCGAGCAGTTTCTCCAGACGGCGCATCATGCCCGCCAATTTAAACAGGGCCGCCGATGCCCGGAGCGATTCGCGGTGCGGACGCGCGGGATAGCCGGACCATGTCTCGCCGGCGGGAATGTCGCCGAATACGCCGGCCTGGGCCGCCAACCGCGCGCCCGCGCCGATGGATACGTGGCCGCTGATGCCCGCCTGGCCCGCCAGGATCGCGCCGTCGCCGATCGTGACCGAGCCAGCCACTCCGACCTGCGCCATCAGCAGGCACTTCTCGCCGATTCGCACGTTGTGCGCGATGTGGACGAGGTTGTCGATCTTGGTGCCGTTGCCAACGACCGTGTCATCGATGCTGCCACGATCGATCGTCGTGTTCGCTCCAATCTCGACATCGTCGCCGATGATGCACCGGCCGACGTGCGGGATCTTCTGGTGGGCGCCATCGCGGAACACGTAGCCAAAGCCATCGCACCCGATCCGTGCTCCGGCGTGGATAAAAGTTCGCGCCCCAATCGACGATCCCGTGTAAATCGTTACCCCCGGCCACAGTCTGGCGCCGTCGGCAATCGTGACTCCGTCTCCGATGAAGCAATGCGGGCCGATCGTAACTCGGTTTCCGATGCGCGCACCCGCTCCGATGAGCGCGTACTCGCCGATCGACACGTCCTCGCCGATTCGCGCGCCTCTCCCGATTCGTGCCGTCGACGCGACACCGGGTAGTGGCATCTGCTGCGGGTACAGCCGCGGCAACAGCGACAACAGCTTCTCGGCGGGCTGCTTGACGATTATCCGAGCCCGGCCGCCCGTTGCATCGCGAAACTCCGGATCCACCAGCACGACCCCGGCGTCCGTCGTCGCCATCATCGGCGCGTACTTCGCCGCGGACAGAATGCTCAGGTGATTCGGTGCCGCCCGATCGAGCGGGGCTACGCCGTCCACGACGATGTCTCCCTCGCCGATCAACTCCCCCGACACCAGTGCCGCAATAGCCTCAGCGGTGATGGTGCTAGCACCATCACCGCTGATTGAACGTGTTGCGACGGGCGATCCGGTCACTTCTTGGGCCGGGTCACTCCCGCGGGCTGTGGAACCGCGCCGCTCGCCGGAGGCGTGCCCTGCGACTTGAGTCTGGCCAGCACGCGATCGGTGAGGTCGAGCCTCTTGTCAGCGGCGACGACCACGCTCGCCTGCGAGCCGACATCGAGAATGAAGGAGTAGCCATCCTCGGCGCGAATCGCTTCGATGACCTTCTGAACCCGCTCCATAATTGGCTTCACGAGCTCGGCCTGGCGTGCCTGCATCGTCGAGTCGAGTCCGCGCGCGCGAGTCTG
>Ga0310810_10005987_pt1 | contig 13681 bp, 9 predicted proteins | sample NCmetagenome_FD_207641 | JGI IMG/M metagenome (GOLD analysis project Ga0310810, IMG submission 207641) | Soil microbial communities from experimental microcosm in Duke University, North Carolina, United States - NC | ecosystem: Engineered > Artificial ecosystem > Soil microcosm > Unclassified ... | reverse complement strand
GCCAGCACTGGATCGTTGGCCTCCCAACCGGTACGACCTACCAGTTGGACATCACGCCGAACGCCGCGGACGCGGCCATCGACCTGGGCGGTGGCCACTTCAGATCGGTCACGTTGCAGCCGAACGCCAGCTCGCTGCGTCTCGTCCTCTCCGATGCGCAGGTCGACAACCTCGACCTGTCGCTGAATGCCGGATCCGCGGTGGTCCTCATCGGCGCCGGGACCTCGATGGACGCCACGATGAGCGTGAATGCCGGTTCGATCGACGTCTGCACCGCCGACGGGGTTGCGCTCTCGGTGACCACCGACGCGAACATCACCTTCTCGAACAACCTGGACAAGTCCGGCCTGCAGCAGGACGGCGACACGTGGTCGACTCTCGGCTACGCCGACGCCGATGAGCAGGTGCACATCGACCTCGACGGGAACGCAGCAAGCTTCACCCTCAACCCGGAAGGGGGCTGCTCATGAAGCGCCGCCTCTACCGCTCCGAGACCGAGTCGGTCATCGGCGGCGTCGCGGGCGGCGTCGCGGAGTACCTCGACGTCGACCCGGCGATCGTGCGCGTGGTGTGGGCGCTGCTCGCGCTCATCACCGGCGGGATCTTTCTCATCCTCTACATCGTGATGTGGATCGTGGTCCCGTACGGACCCGAGAGCGGCGAGGTTGCCACGGGCGACTCCAACTCTCCGGACGCCGCGGCCCCGACCTGGAATGCGCAGCCACGCCGCCGAGGGCGCAGCCGATCAGGGGGCGGGTCGTGGATCTTCGGGCTGGTCCTCATCGTGCTCGGGGTCTACTTCCTCGCGCGGGAGTACCTCCCCGAGATCCATGTCGATCGGCTCTGGCCGCTGGGGCTCGTGCTGATCGGGCTGGTCCTCCTCTTCGGGGCCCTGCGGCGGCGCCCAGGCTGACGCGGCCGGGTCCTCGCTGACGGGGCTCGCGACCCTTCGACGCCGTGCCACGAAGTCGCGCCCGAAGAGGGCGAAGGCCGCCGCGCCCAGTGAGACGAACATCCCGAACGCCAGCTTGACGGTGTCGGCGCTGAGGAGCTGTCCGCGAGGTCCTTGGGGCGGGTCGGGGAACCTGAAGGCGTAGTTCCATGGCGCGAGCGCGCGTGCCGCATTGATGTACCAGTCCGGCATGGCGAGCGCCGAGCCGAGCGGGAAGATCAGCACCCCGGCGACCACGGCGGCCACCAGGAAGGCGATCGCCAGGGACCGATACGACCACGATCGCAGCCCAAGGTCGACCACCCACGCGACCGCGATCATCGCGATCAGGACGGCCGTGAAATAGTGGTAGTGGAAGGTGGCCCGCTCGATCCGGGTCCATGGCAAGTACTGGAAGGCGAAGGCCGCCACGACCAGCACGAGCGCCAGCGATCGGTGCCGCCAGGCCTGGACTGCGCAGAAGAAGATCGCCGGGACGCCGGCCCAGAACAGGATCGGGTTGCCGCCGTTGTAGATAACCGCCAGCTCCCGGTTGTCGTACGAGTGGCTGTAGAACCAGACGGGCTTCAAGTCGAGCGGCCAGCTCCACCACGGCGAGGCGGCCGGATGCCCCGCCTGCAGGCCGAAGTGGTAGCCGAACATCTGCGACTGCATCTCGTCGAGCGACCACCCGTAGCCGGGTCCCAGGTGCTGGGTCGCGATCCCGTGCCCGAGCTCGAGGTACGGGATGTACGCGAGGAAGTAGACGAGCAGCGGCAGGACGAGCAGGCAGGCGCCGACCCATGGCCAGGCGAAGCCGCCCATCTCGCCGGGGAGGTACCAGCGGCGGTCGCTGCCCGGGTCGCGCCATGAGCGGATGGCACGGGCGACGAGCAGCAGCCCGGCCACGGTCAGCATGATCCAGGCAGGCCACGCGGCCTGCGCCCCGCGCGCCAGGAAGGCGAAGATGAACTCGACCGCGCTGCGCGGCTCGCGGCCCTCTACCTGGCCATATGCGATCGCAAATGCCAGGCCGATGCCGCCCCCGACCACTCCGATCGGCGGCAGCGCCAGGATGTCCATCGGCGTGAGCTGGATCGGCTTCCGCCAGACGAGCAGCAGCGCCAGGGCCAGCGCCAGGATGCAGACGACCAGGAATGGCCACGGCGCGCCGAAGCCGGCGACGATGGTCAGGAAGGCGATTCCGGCCACCAGCAGGAACCGGCCGAGGTGCGATCTCGCCAGGACGAGGACCCAGAGGCCGATGAGGGCGTACCAGCCCACCCACTTGGTTGCCGCGGCGAGGCCGATGAGGACGCCGACCAGCGGCAGCACCCACCACGCGCTGCGCCCCCAGCGTCCGGACCAGATCTGCCAGAAGAAGGCATAGCCGGCGACGATGAAGACCGCGACGTAGATGTCGTTCATGGCGATCCGGCTCATCACGTAGCTCATCCCGTCGAACGCCACGAAGGCGGCCGCCAGGACCGCGACCCGTCTCCGGGGGAAGAGGGTCGCGGCGAAGAGGTAGATGATCCCGACCAGGGCGGCGCCGAAGACGATGCCTGCCACCCGCCAGGCGAAGGCATTCGAGCCCGCGTCGATCGAGACGAGGCGCCCCTGGTCGCCTGCCTCGGTGGAGACGAGCAGCAGGCCGTGGTCATCGGCCTGGGACTCGTCCGAGATGTCGAAGGCCATTGCCAGCGGCTCGCCGGGGAGGATGGTCGTGTCGAAGGTGGCGAAGCCCGCGCTCTGCGTGCCGCCGTTGCCGAGTGGCTGCACGGCCCACACTGCCGGCTTGTTCAGCCTGACATCGGTGCCGGCGACGTACACGATGTTGGCAACCTCCTGCCAGCCGATCGCCACCGCAGGCCCAGGCAGCGGGACTGTGTCGATCAGTCCGACCTTCGAGTTGAAGACGCTCAGCCCGCCCTGGACCGGCCCGTGCTCGTTGTCGGCGGGGAGTGGCCCGATCGGGACCCAGATCTGGAGGTTCTTGCCACTCCCAATCACCAGGATCGGGCCGGCGGGGGCTGAATCGAGCTCGACCGAGCCGTTCTCGGCGACGTCGGTCGCGGGCTTGAGGGTGGCGCCGTCGAGCACCACCAGGCTGGAGCCGGCGTTGTCGACGGCAAGTACCTCTGGCCCGGTCGGCGTGTCGCCGCTCCCCGCCGCCAGGTAGCCGATCCCGCTCGCGACGAGCTCGGAGCTCGCCAGCTCGACGCCGGTCGTCCGCTCCACTTCCACGATCCCGTTCGGGCCGCGGAAGAGGGTGACCGTCTGCCCGCTGGGAACCAGGATCTCGTCCACGCCCGCCAGGCCGGTATCGATCTGGGCCACGCCGGGCGGCGGGGCCCGCTCCCCGGTCTGGGCGAGGAAGGCGGTCAGGTCGTAGGCCGATACCGAGCCGCTGTCGGCCAGCCCGACCAGCAGCCGGTCCCCATCCTCGTCATAGGCCAGGCTGCTCACGTCACCCAGCGCCTCCCAGGTTGCCACCTTCGTTCCGCTCAGCACCGCACGCGCGGTGATCTCGGAGCCACCGGCCGAGGTGAAGACGATCGATTCCGGTCGGGTCTGGGCCGTGCGCTGCGGCGCGACCGCGATGGCAGTGGCCGGGGCATCGAGATCGGTGCCACCGACGATCTTGTTCGGATCGGCTGCGACGATGCCGGCCGCGATGAGGTACTTCGCCAGCGGTGGGTGGGTCCACTCGTACGTGTCGCGGGTCCACCCCTCCTGCCAGTCAGCCAGCCATTCGGTCGCCGAGCGAGCGTGATAGACCTCGTCGAAGTGGGTGTGCCGCGGGATCTCGAGACGCCACAGCCGGAAGAAGAAGGCGGCGAGGACCAAGGTGACGAGCAGGAGCAGGTCAAGCCGGTCGAGGCGTCGTGGCGGCTCCTCGCGGTGAGTCGGGTCTGGTCGCAGCCACTCCGGGAGCCGCCAGCGGGGTGGCGCCGGCTCACCCTCGAGCTCCACCTCGGAGATCGCGACCGGCGGCAGCTGGATGCGAGGTGCGGCCGGCAGTGGCCCGTCTTCCGGGACGCCGACGGACATCGCCGCAGCCCGGATGAGGAGCCAGGCCAGCGCGATCACGATCATCAGCGAGAGGAGGTAGATGCTCGTGTCGTTGAAGAGGAGCGTGCCGAGGACCGGATCGCGCGGCATGGGCAGGCGGAGGAATCCGGGGTTCATCGGGAACTCGCCGCCGGCGAACGAGAAGTCGGTGGTATAGAGCCAGTACACGTTCGCGAAGAAGGAGAGGGTCAGGACGGCATAGAGGGTCGCCCACTTCCAGGAGCGCGCGACCAGGGGGGCGGCCAGCGCGAGCGCCGGGAAGAGGTAGCGCTCGTGCACCCGCGTCGGGAGCGCGAAGAAGGCGACCGCCAGCGCCAGCGACCCGACGAGGAGGCCCGCCGGGTCGTCGCGACGAGCGACGGTCCAGAGCGCCACCAGCGCCGCGATCCCAAAGAGGGCCGCGCCGACAAGCTGCCAGCTGACCGAGGTCGAGCCGAGGACGAACGCGATCCCTGAGCCATCGGCGCATTTCGGCGGCAGCGAGTCGCATCCCCAGCGGTACACGTCGCCGAGCCCGGTAAACGGGTTGCGCCAGAGGTTGAAGGCATTGACGGTCAGGCCCTGGTAGGTGTTGCTGGCCGCGATGAACCGGTCGACGAGGCTGTGCACCGGATCCGCTGGCGCCCAGATGGCCAGGCGGAACGGGAAGATGACGACGACGAGCGTGCCGAGCCCGCTGGCCAGCGAGGTGAGGATCCGGATCGGGTCCGGGCGCATAGCGTGATCCGGATCCGACGAGCGGCCGAAGAGATGCCGCTTGATGCCGACCACCGCGACGACCGGAATCAGGAACCCGAACTGGAACTTCACGAGCATGGCGAGCACGGCGCCGGCCGCGGCCGCCTCGGTCCAGCCACGGGCGAGCCAGTAGAGGCTTGCCAGCAGGACGAGGGTCCCGACCGAGTCGACCTGGCCCCACACCGCCGAGTCGAAGATCGTGCCGGGGTTGAAGAGGTAGATGACGACCGCAACCACGCCCAGCCGCTCGCCGCTCCACGACCCGAGCCATCCGTCGCCGAACCGCCGGGCGTAGAGGAAGAGCACCCAGGCGATCCCGGCATCGGCCAGGATGCCGGGGACCTTCACGAGGCCGGGTGTGATCGAGAGGTGAAGGATCGGCCGGAACAGCTCGCCGATGCCCCCCAGGAGCCACAGGACGTACATGTAGCCCGGCGGGTAGTCCGCCAGGTAGCCTTCCTGGTAGAACTCTCCCGGGCCGTGGGCGGCCATCCTGCCCGCCCAGATGGCGAAGTCGCCGACGTCCACCCGAAAGCCGGAGAACGGCAGGTACGGGCCACCGATGGCGGCGCGCAGCAGCACGCCGAGCACGATGAGGAGGACGGCCAGGGTGGCGGGATCGAGCGGCAGGCCGCGTTCGACTGGCCTCGCGCCCCGCTCCCTGACGGAGTCGCGGGTCATCGGTGACGGCACCTCGTTATCGGCGCCTGGGTGTGTCGTACGCCAACTTGGGCCGGAGTATACATCCGGGTTTGGGACGCCCCCGGAGGCGGGTCGGTTGCGCTAGGGTACCGACCGTGACCGATGCCGCCTCTCCGCCGCGCCCGCGCCTGACCTTCTTCTTCCCCGCCTACAACGAGGAGGAGAACATCGAGACGACCGTCGCTCGGGCGCTGGCCGAGATCGGTCCGCTGGTGCCGTCGATCGAGGTGCTGGCAATCGACGATGGCTCCACCGACCGGACGCCGGAGCTCGCCGACGCCCTTGCGGCGGCCGATCCGCGGGTGCGAGTCCATCACCAGCCGAACCGTGGCTACGGCGGGGCCATCAAGGCGGGCTTCGCGGAGGCGCGCGGCGAGCTGATCTGCTTCTCGGACGGCGACCTCCAATTCGACCTGCGGGAGATGAGCCGGCTCCTCGAGCGGCTCGCCGACGAGCGCAAGCCGGTGGACGCGGTGATCGGCTATCGGATCAAGCGGCGCGATCCGTTCCATCGCATCTTCATCGCCAAGACCTACAACGCGATCGTGTCGGTTGCGTTCGGGCTGCGGGTGCGCGACATCGACTGCGCCATGAAGGTGTTCCGGCGCGAGGTCTTCGACGGCCTGCGGCTCGACGCGGAGGGGCCGTTCCTGTCGGCCGAGCTGCTCATCAAGCTGCGCGCGCGGGGCGTCCGGATGGCCCAGGTCGGGGTCAACCACTTCCCGCGGGCCGCCGGCACCAACACCGGAGCCAGCTTCGGGAAGATCCTGCGAACCTTCAGGGACCTCGCCAGGCTGCGCTGGGACCTGTGGACGAAGCGCGAGGAGGTCCTCGGCCGGCGCGGCTGAGCCCGCGTGGCTTGAGACCCGTCAGGCTCCCTGCTCTTCGCTCGGCGGGCCCTTCTCACCGCCCTCGAGGTCGACGTCGAGGGAGTTGACGAACTCGCGGAAGATGGCCAGCTTCTCGTCCGGCTCGTCGCCGGGCATGGCACGGTCCGGCTCCACGCCGGCCTCGTCCAGGACCCGCTCGTCGACGTAGATCGTCGAGCCGGTGCGCACCGCCGTCGCGATCGCGTCGCTCGTCCGCGAGTCGATCTCCGCCTCGCCGCCGTCCGAGGTCTCGAGGTAGAGGCGCGCATGGAACGTGCCGTCGGTCACGTGGGTGACGACCACCCGGCTGATGCTCGAGTTGAGGGCGGCCACGACGCTCACCAGCAGGTCGTGGGTAAGGGGACGCTCGGCATTCAGGCCCTGCAACCGCATGGCGATCGCGTTCGCCTCTGATGGGCCGATCCAGATGGGCAGGTACCGCTCCCGGTCGGACTCCTTGAGGATGACCACGTGCTGACTCGAGAGCATGTGGACGCGCACGCTTTCGACGACCATCTCGATCAGCCGCACCGGACTCACCGGCCGATTCTAGTGGAGGCTACTCGAGGACGACGCGGACGATCCGGGTTGGCGTCAGGAGGTAGGCGACCGGCGGTCCGTCCGCCACCGATGCGACCGTGAGCGCCAGCACCTCGTCGAGGAGGCCGGCGTCAGGACCGGTGCGCGGCGCCAGCCACTGGCGGAGGAACGAGCCGTCGGCGCGCTGGTAGGCGAGGATCCGCGCGTTGGCCGCGTCATAGACGTAGAAGGTCTCCCGGTCGCCAATGGTGGCCCCATCCAGGAGGCGGTAGTCGAGGGCCGGACGCAGCGTGGCGTCGGGCGGCGGGTCGAGCGAGTAGTCCTCCTGGGCGAGCGGCGTCCCGAAGTTCACCCGCGTCACGGTCTTAGCCTGGAGGAGCCACAGGTTCGCGTCCACGAAGATGTCGCGCGCGCTCGTCACCGGCAGGTCCGGGCGCTCGACGAGGTACGGCTCCGGGGGGTCGGGGTAGCGGACGGGGATGACGTCGCCGGGACCCCACTTGATCACGTCATCGGCTCCGACATCGACCAGGTACAGGTTGAAGATCTCCAGCGGAGGCCGATGCTGGAGCGCGGTCAGGAGCCGGCTCTGGCCCGATATGGCCCCGAGCCCGGGGAGGCCGAGCGGGTGGGCGACCTGCTCCACGAGATCGAAGCGCCACGCCTGCCGGTCGCGGTCCAGCAGCACCACGTCGGTGGCCGCGGTGGCGATCATCCATGGCGCTCCAGCCGTCACGCCGCCGAGGTCCTGGCCCGCGCGATACAGGACCGCCGCCTCGCCGGTCGCGGGGTCGACCCGGATGACGCGGCCACGACCGACCTCGGCGACCCACAGCGACCCGTCGCTGGCCATCACCATGTCGATCGGGTCGGTGGCGGTGAAGGCGGCGGCAAGGTCGGCAACGGTGTTGCTGTCGGTGAGCCGTCCGACTGCGAAGATCGTGTCCAGGCCGCGATCGACCCGGCCGCGCAGCGGCTCGAGGGAGTCCGCCGGGACTCCCGCGTCGGAGGCTCGCCCGATCGCCGTCAGAGCGTCGGTGAGCATCCCCGCCGCCCGGGTCGGGTCGCGATCCACCAGGTCTCGCCCATCGACCCGCTCGTCGACGGTGGAGAGCAGGTCCAGGGCCTCGCCGATGGCGGCGCGGGCAACCGAGGCTCGCAGGATGGCGTCGGTGGGGCGCGGGTTCGGCAGGCTCGCCACGCTGGCGCCCACGGCCAGCATCGCCGCAACCGCCCCGATCCCCAGCAGGCCTCGCCGTCGGCGGCGCCCCTCCTCGCGGAGCGCGGTGCGCGGGATGCTCGTCGGGTAGTGGGCGCGCCGCCGCGGAACGAAGGCGAGGGCCATGTTCACGCCCACCAGCAGTCCGCGGGCGAGGCCACGCTGGGCAGCGTCGATCGCGTCCCCGCCGCGATGCAGGAAGTGGCCGATCGCATCGGCCAGCGGCACCGGGCTGCGGTCGGGGAGGCCCGCCAGCTCCTCGTGCGGATGCACCGGCTCGAGATGGTGGGTGGTGGTGGTGGCCGCGAGCTCGATCAGCTCGATGGCCAGGATGCCATCGGAGCCCTGCCCGCCACGGATCTGGAAGAGTTGGTGGAGGTGCTCGACGGCCGCGGCAGGCCGCTGGGTTGCCAGCGCGCGCTGCAGCTCCTCGACGCCGACCACCTGGGCCACGTTGCGCGAGACGAGCGCGACGCGGTCCCCGGGAGCCAGCTCGCCCTGCCAGGTGTACGGCCTGATCTCGAGCGCCTCACCCAGCGACTCGGCCACCCGCCGCTCGCGGACGCGCGGATCCTCCTCGTCGACCGATGGGGGCGGCGGCAGCTCGAACATCCGCTCCTCGCGGACGATCACCGCGGCTGCCGGGCCGAGCTTCGCGACGTGCCCCTCGCGCCCGCGCACCACGAGAGCGACGACGCTCACGGCGCCGCGGCGGGTCAGGCCGAGCCGCGAACGCTGGTGGTAGAGGAGCCGATTCGCTGCGGCGAGTGCCTTGCTGATCGCGCCGGTCGCCCCGGCCGAGAGGTCGTAGTAGTAGTCACGCTCGATCGTCTCGAGCGCCTCGGCCGCGGCACGGCCAAGGGCAGGGTCGCCGCCGGTGACCTGCGCCAGGAGGAAGAGGCTGCCCTTGGTCCGCACCTCGGAGCCGCTCGTCGGCTCGCGGAAGCGGACCAGGTCGAGCGCGTCGGGGGCGCGCTCCTCGCCGGCCAACAGGCCGATGCGGGTGGCCAGGCGGTTGCTCATCGGAATCCGCGGGACTCGAGCGAAGGACGGCGACGCGCTCGATTATAGGGAGCGGCCACCCCCCGAACGAGCCACCGAAACGGCGACCCGGGTGAGGACGATCGTCGCCCCCGGCCTCCCCGCCATGCGCTGGTTGGCCACCGCCAGGAGAGCCTCCGCGCGCAGTCCGAGCTCCTGCGCCAGGATCGGCTCGGAGGCCTCGACCTGTGCCGTGCCGGCCCGCACGGTGATGAGCCGCGACGTCATCCCGCCGCCCTCGAGGCCGGCGGCGGCGATCGCCTCCTGCCACGCCAGGCGGGCCTGGGCCAGCGCGATCTGCTCGGCGGCGCCGGGGCCCATGCAGGCCAGCAGGGCGCGCTGCACGGCGCTGGCGGCCTCCTCGGTACGGCTCATGCGACCCGTGGCGCCTGCGAGAGTCGCCCCTCGCCGACCTGCCAGATCGTCACCCCGCGCCGTCCGGCGGGGAGGGTCGCCAGGTCGGCCATCGTGACGAGGACCTGGCCGCGCTCGAGGAGGAGCGACAGCGAGCGGTCCGAGCGGTCGGCGTCGAGCTCAGAGAAGACGTCGTCGAGGAGGACGATCGGGGTCGGGGCGCCATCGGCTCCGAGGAGGTCCGTCTCCGCCAGCTTCATGGCCAGGATGATCGTGCGCTGCTGCCCGCGACTGGCGTGGGTCGCCACCTCGCGCCCGGCCAGCTCGACCCGCAGGTCGTCCCGGTGCGGCCCGACCAGCGAGACCCCGTTCCACAGCTCCTTCTCCCGGACGTCCAGGATCCGGCGCCGGTAGGCAGCCTCGAGCTGCTCGAGCGCCGGGGCGTGCTGCGTTGTCGCGGGTCGCTCCGGCCAGGCATCCTTGAGCGTGTCGGCGTAGGTGAGCCGCACCTGCTCGCCACGCTCGTCGGGCGGCGCCACAGCGTCGTGGAGCGCCGGGATTGCTGCGGCCAGGTCGGCGACGAGGTTGAGGCGAGCTGCCATCACCCGGGACGCCACCAGCGCCAGCTGCTCGTCCCAGAAGGCGAGGTTGTCGGGGGTCGCCTCCTCGCGCCTGATCGCCCGCAGCAGGGCGTTGCGCTGGGCGAGGATGCGGGCCAGCTCGGTGAGGTCCCGCGCCGCTGCGCGGTGGCGCTGGGCCAGGATCGCGTCGAGGAAGCGCCTCCGCTCCGACGGGGCGCCGACCAGCAGGAGCATCTCCTCCGGCCGGAAGAGGACCACTCGCACCGTGTCGCCGATCGCAGACGCGCGTCGCGGAAGGCCGTTGACGCTGACCCGCTTCCGGATCTCGGGCGGGGCATCCTCGGCCGGCACCACGAGCTCGACGCGCGCGGTCGCCCCCGCCTCGTCGGACAGATCGAGCCGGACCCGGGCAAACGGGCGGGAGTGGCGCACCAGCTCGGCGTCCGAGCCGGCGCGGTGCGAGCGCCCCGTGACGGCCACGAAGATCGCCTCCAGCAGATTCGTCTTGCCTGCACCGTTGGGGCCGGCGACGATCGTGAGGCCGGGCTCGGGGTGGAGCTCCGCGCTGGGATAGCTGCGGAAGTCCTCGAGGAGGAGGCGGGTCAGGCGCACCCGGCGCTCCCTACGACGCGGTTCGGACCGGCATGATGACGTGCACGTAGTCCTCCTTGCCGACGCCGCGGATGACTCCCGGCGCCAATGGGCCGGAGAGCTCCAGCGCGGCCTGGTCCGCCCCGAGGTTGCTCAGCACGTCGATGAGGTAGCGGGCGTTGAATGCGATGCTCGTGGCCTGCCCCTCGACGGTCGCCTCCAGCGCATCCGCCGCATCGCCGACATCGGCAGCGTGGGCGGTGATGGCCACCCCCTCGGCGGCCTCCCCACCGATCTCGATCTTCACGATGTTGGCGCTGTCGCGCGCGAAGATGCTCGCGCGGCGAGCTCCGGCCAGGAACGCCTCACGGTCCAGGACGGCGCGGCTGGTGTGGCCGGTCGGGATCACGGGCTCGTAGTTCGGGAACTGTCCCTCGATGAGGCGGCTGACCAGGTCGATCCCGTTCACGTGAAAGAGGACCTGACTCTTGTTGGGAGTGACCGTGATCTCGATCGACTCCTCTGCGTCCGGCATGATCCGCATCAGCTCGGCATACGAGCGGGCGGGCACCACGATCGTGATGTCGGGCGTGACCGGCTTGGCGAGCTCCAGGCTGCGGACGGCGATGCGGTAGTTGTCCGCGGCGGCAAGGGTCATCCGGTCGCCCGCCAGGCGGGTCAGGACACCCGTGAGGATCGGCCGGCTCTCGTCGCTGGCGGCGGCGAAGACGACCTCGCCCAGGGCCTCGCGCAGGACGCGGGAGTCCGCGCTGGTGATCGGGGTATCGCCGATGGCGGCCACCACCGGGAACTCGTCCGCCTCGATCCCCTTGATCGATGAGCGGCTCCCGCCACAGGTGACCTTCAGTGTCCGGTCCTTGGCCGAGAACTGCAGGTCGATGCGCTGGTTGGGCAGTGATGAGACGAGCTCGGTGAGCAGCTTGGCGGGGACGGTGATCTCGCCCTCGTCGGTCACCTTGCCCGGGACCCAGCAGTTGATGCCGATCTCGAGATTGGTGGCGGTCAGCTTGAGCCCGGCGTTCTCGGTCTTGAGCAGGACGTTGGCAAGCACGGGGAGGGTGGCTCTGCTACTGACGGCCCGCCCAACGACCCCCAGGCCGCGCGCCAGGTTCTCCTGCATGACCGATACGTTCATTCCGACCTCATCCCTGTCACCCGGTGGAGTTCTCCACGGGCCTGACCGTCAATCTATGAAGCAACCAGAAGAATACTCATCCGTAGCCGTCTCCAGTAGGCGTGTGGACGGTGTGGATTGCCACGCTCGTCCGTGCCTGCCGCACCTGCCGATAACTGCACCCTTTCCGGTGGGTATCCAACCCAGATTGGCGCCACCGTTGTGGACGGCTCGCCCCATCCGGTTGACAACCCCTTCCGTCTTCGGCGGCTCGGCCGGCACCCTCGTCCACGCCGAGCGAATGTTCTCCACCGTTCCGCGTGCGTTCTCCACGCCCGCAGCCCCGGTCTATTCCGAGTAGATCATCTCCCGCACCGCGCTCACCTCGCGGCGCATCTCGTCGTTCTCGGCCAGCTCGCGGGCGATCTTGTCGTAGGCGTGCAGGACGGTCGAGTGGTCGCGACCTCCGAGCTCTGCGCCGATTCGGAGCAGTGAGATGTCCGTCTCCTCGCGGATCAGGTACATCGCGATCTGGCGCGGCACGACGATCGCCTTGTCGCGCTTCGAGGAGCGCAGCTGGTCCAGGTTGACGCCGTAGTAGTCGGCCACCGCGCGCACGATGCGCTGCGGCGTGATCGACCGCTTCTTCGGGTTGTACATCACGTTCGATAGGACCGCGCTGGCCAGCTCGTTGTTGATGGGCATCCCGGACATCGAGGCATAGGCGACGACCCGATTCAGGGCGCCCTCCAGCTCGCGGACGTTGCTCACCACCTTGCGCGCGATGAACTCGATCACCTCGGCCGGGATCAGGTTGAGCTGGTCCTCCGCCTTGCTGCGCAGGATGGCGATGCGGGTCTCGAGATCTGGCGGGGTCAGGTCGGCGATGAGTCCCCATTCGAACCGGGAGCGCAGCCGCTCCTCCAGTGTCGTGATCGCCTTCGGCGGCCGGTCGCTCGAGAGCACGATCTGCTTCCCCGCCTCATGGATCGTATTGAAGGTGTGGAAGAACTCCTCCTGCGTCCGCTCGCGCTCGGCGATGAACTGGATGTCGTCGATCAGGAGCACGTCGATGCGGCGGTAGCGGTTCCGGAAATCCTCCATCCGCTGCTCGCGGATCGAGTTGATGAAGTCGTTCGTGAACTTCTCGCTGGTCGCGTAGAGGATCCGCTTGCGCGGGAACTTGACCGAGACCGCGTTGCCGATGGCGTGCATCAGGTGGGTCTTGCCCAGCCCCACCCCGCCGTAGAGGAAGAGCGGGTTGTAGGCGTGGCCTGGCCGCTCCGCAACGGAGAGGGCGGCGGCGTGCGCCAGGCGGTTGGCGCTGCCCACGATGAAGTTGCTGAACGCGTAACGACCATTGAGGTTGACCGTGTTCCCGCCGGCCGATGCGGGCGGGAGAGGCAGCGTCTCGTCGTCGGACTGGGCGGGAACCGGACCGGGGGCATCGGCCACCACGAACTCGACCTGGACCGATCCGCCCACCACCCGCGCCAGGGTCTGGCTGATCAGGGTTCGGTATCGATTGTCGAGCCAGTCACGGGCAAAGCCGTTCGGGGCCGCGATGCGATAGCGGTTCTCGTCGAGGTCGACGAGCGACGTGTCCTTCAGCCAGGTCTCGAAATTGGCGGGAGAGAGAGAGACCTGCAGCTCACCCAGGACGGCACGCCATACCTGCTTCGCATCCATCGATAGCCAACTCCCAATCGATTGAGCCGCGGCGTTCCGGCACCTGGTGAGGACCTCCCTCGGGGCGCTCGGGACCCGGTCAGATGGGCGTCGGGCCTCGGGGGTCGCGGTAGTGTAGCAGCACCCTTTCCGGGCGGGCAATGGATTCGTCGAAGTTGCCGTCGGACGGGGTCCACGAGGGGGTGAGAGGTTTGACACTCCCCTCGGCGCGTCGCT
>Ga0310810_10005986_pt1 | contig 13681 bp, 15 predicted proteins | sample NCmetagenome_FD_207641 | JGI IMG/M metagenome (GOLD analysis project Ga0310810, IMG submission 207641) | Soil microbial communities from experimental microcosm in Duke University, North Carolina, United States - NC | ecosystem: Engineered > Artificial ecosystem > Soil microcosm > Unclassified ... | reverse complement strand
GGCGTGGAGTTGCACGATTACCGGTGAAGGAGCGGCGAAGAGGAGCTTAGGAGCGCGCCTGCCGCATTCCCGATCCGCGCACAAAGCCCGACATGGGCGGCGGAGGAGGAAGCGGCTCGGGAGCCGGCGCTGGCTTCTTGGGCCGGGCGTCCAACCGCGTGACGATCATCTCTTCTTTAACGCGATGGAATTTGGGCGTACCAGGCGTAACGCCGGTGGCAGCGACCACTTCATTGGTGACCTCGAGCGCCGCCGGCAAGTACTTCTGGAAGTAATTGCGAATGCGGTCGTGTACGATGCGCTGGGCCGAATACACCGCCAGATAGAGCACCTGTTCCCCAGGCGTCTTGGCGAGAAGCGCATACAGCTGCGACGGCTTTTGCAGCTTGGGACTCTTCAAATCCTTCTCCAGTTTCTTCGCCGCGGTTATGAGCTTCTCGGGGGCCGCCGTCTCCGCTTTCGTCAGCTCCGCGGCGGCGATCACGGCGCCGCGTTCCTTGGGATTGAGCTTCTCAAACAAAACCTGCAGAAACAGGGCCATGGTGTTGATACGGAAATCGAGGCCGAAGGGCACCATGTGGCGGGCCTTTTGCAGCTTGGCGAAAACCGGCAGATTCAGTTTCGCACCGGTCAGCACGGGCGAATACAGCTCGATCAGCTTTTCCTGCTCGAGCGCGGCCAGAAGATCGTGGGAATCGGGCTCCGCGGCGGTGTTCCGCAGCTCGCGGCCCAGCGCTTCCGCTGAAATACGCGTCAGCATTTCCGCCTCGCGGGCATTCTCATATTGCAGCCGCGTGCGCTCGTCGATCGCATACCCCAGCCGCACTTTGAAGCGGATGAGCCGCAGCATGCGCGACGGATCGTCATAGAAGGAGTAATTGTGAACCGCGCGCAGCTCTTTCCGTTCGATGTCGCCGACGCCGTTGGTGGGATCGACCAGCAATCCCAGCGACGCTTTGTTGAGAGACAGCGCCACCGCGTTCACCGTGAAATCGCGGCAGCGCAGATCCTCGTGGATCGTCGAAGGTTCAATGACGGGTCGCGCTCCGGACTTCGCGAACCGCTCCGAACGCGCCATGGCGATCTCCACGGTTACTCCGCCTTCGAATCGCAGCTGCGTGGATTTTTTGGGCTCGTCGGTGGAAACTACAATCCCGCCGTGCTTGGTGGTCATCACCTTGACCAGCTTGGCGGGGTTGCCTTCCACGGTGAAATCCAGATCGCGAACCGGGAATCCGCCCAGCACGTCGCGCATCGCTCCGCCGGTGAGGTACAAGCTCAGGCCCGTGGTGGCCGCGGCCGCTTGCATCTGGCCCACCACCCGAAATTGTTCCCCGGTCAGGTGGCTTTCCAGCATGAACATGTAATCGCTCATTCTGTCCTCGCGTTCTCTCCGAACCGCATGTACCGCGCCGGGTGAGTCATGCGCGGGGATGATGCTGGTCGATCACTTCGCGGAGCCTGCGACGAGCCACGTGGGTGTATACCTGGGTCGTGGAAATGTCGGCGTGTCCCAGCATAATCTGGACGCTGCGCAGGTCCGCGCCGCCCTCCACCAAGTGCGTGGCAAAACTGTGCCGGACGACGTGCGGCGTCAGCCGGCGAAAAATTCCCGCGCTCCGTCCATGCCTCCGTAGCAGGGACCAGAACGTCTGGCGCGTCATTGCTGAATCACGAGCCGATCCTCGCCCGGTGACGAACAGAAACCGGCTCGCGCGGCCCTTTAAGAGCTGGGGTCGTCCGCTAGCGAGGTAGCAATCGAGCGCGGCTCCGGCCGGCTCTCCAAATGGAACCAGGCGCTGCTTGTTTCCCTTGCCGATCACTTTCAGCACGCCCAAGCGGCGCTCCACGGCCGACAACTCCAGGCCGCATAATTCAGACACCCGCAAGCCCGTGGCGTACAGCAGCTCGAACATCGCCCTGTCTCTGAAATCCCGCGGCTTTGAGCCCTTAGGAGATGTGATCAGGCGCTCGATCTCCTCCTGATTGAGGTATTTCGGCAAAGTGGACCACTGCTTGGGGGACGCCAGAAACTCGGCTGGATCCTGCCCCACTTCGCCCTCCCGGGCCAGGAAACGGTAATAGTTTCTGAGGGTTGCCACATGCCGGGCGATCGAACGCGCCGCGAACTTAGCCCCATAAAGGGACTCGATATAATCGGCGAGCTGCTGCGCTGTCACGTGCTGGTCGGGCACCGGAAGCTCCGAGCTAAACCTCTCCAGATCAAGCCGATAGGACGAAAGCGTATGGGTGGCCAGGCCCTTTTCCACACGGCAAAAGTTGAGAAAAGACTCCGCCAGCCCCGAAAGTGGCTTCGCCACAGGCGCTAACGGCTGCATCCTGCTAATGATACAATACCTTCGAAATTGTTTGGAAGGGCTGCAGCAGCAAACAAGAAGGTTTTGGTCGCCCGCTTCGACCGCGCTCCTCTCCAGGGGTTTATCCAGACTCCCGGCGGGCTTCAGGCCGACGCGCTAGAATTACTGACTCCCGAGGGAACCTTAGTTACGATTCCATACTCGGAGACCAAAGCCGTTTGTTTCGTTCGGGATTTCGAAAACGCCGAAACCTGGAAGCGAAACCGGTCTTTCGCGGCCCGCCCCAAGAGCCCGGGGCTGTGGATTCAACTCCGTTTCCGCGACGGAGACACCCTGGAAGGCCTGATCCCCAACAACCTGCTCCAGATTGAGTTAGCCGGGTACAGCGTGGTTCCGCCCGATCCGACGTTTCAGAATCAGCGCGTGTTCGTGCCGAAGGAGGCGCTGGAATCGGTTCAGGTGTTGGGCGTGATCGGCAGCCCCCTGCGCCGGCGAGCCAAAGAATCCGCGGCTAAAGACAAAGTCGACCAGCTGGAGATGTTCGACTAAATTTCAACCGGTACCTGGAGCGCGAATTCTCCCAGGTTGGTCCAGCGGTTTTCGAGCGTATTCTGCACCAGGGTGACGTGGTCCACCAGGAAGTCCCGCGGTCCGGAGTATTCCTTCCAGTGGCGCTCGGCCTGCTCCGCCACGGCGGCTATCTTTTCAGGATCAAGATCCTGTGCCAGCGTCACATGCGGATGATACTCAAAGCACTCCCTACAGCACAGGTCGCCGCGATGCAGCACTTCGTGAATCTTGGTGGCTTCGGCCCAGCCGGCGCCGATGGAAAGATATACCGCATGGGAAATCGCGAAAACTCGCACATCGCATAGTTCGACTCGAAAAGCAGCCTGGTTCCGTAAACCAGCTTCCAGTTGGCTGCGGATTTGTTCCAGAGGGATCTCAAGGGGACGGGGTGGGAGGAACGTTAAATGGCTGCGCGCCGCACATCCCGGTTCTAACTCCTGGCGGAGGCGTTCGATGAAACCAGCCAAAGGCTGCGGAACGTATGCCACCAGCGAGAAGGAATTGATCGCGGTTCCTTCCCCGCAAAACCCATCCATCGCAGTTCGATTCAATTATAGCGCCGTCGACTGCTCGTCGAGCCCGCCACCTGGCTGCCCCGGGGCTGGAGCGGCCAGCTTCGGTTCGGGCAAAGCCCATTGGGCTTCCTCGAACCCTACGAACTTGAAGATACGTAAGGACCCGTCCGGAGCCTCCAGCAGGTCGCCGACCTCCAGCGGAGTGGCGCTGTCTTTCAAGGCGAAAAAAGCCGCATACTGCGTGGGCGCCTCCACCTGAGCTTCCGGCTCGTCGGCAGGCAAGTAATCGCGCGGTTTCACCAGGGCGGTCCCGCTCACGTGTGGAGCGAAGCGGACCTGCTGGCGCAAGTGATTTCTCAAGCGATGAATACGGTACGTCGGCATGGGCGTTCCGGTTTTCATTATGCCCTAAACCAATTCAGAAGAAAAATGTTTTTTATGTTACAGCGCCAGCGGCTTTGCTAATGCGCCCGCGGCATCCTCCGCCCCCTGCTCGAGCCAGCGCTCGATGTTGCCGCGTTTCCAGCGGGCCGTGTCGCGCACCGATCCGAGGCGCCGGCTGGGACGGATTTCCTGGACTTCAATCCCCGGTGGAACCGCCGGGTTGTGGCCCGCGATGGCGCGGAACGCGCGGACCCCATGCCCCAGCCACCAGGACGGCGGCTCCGGCAGCGCTTGCAAGGCCATCATGCGGGTTGCGCCCAACTCGGCAGCTGCCCACAGGGGCAGCGCGCCCAGGAGCCCTCCATCGGAATACCATTGCGTCCCGATGCGGACTTGCGGAAGCACGAAAGGTAGCGCGCAGGAGGCGGCCAGATGCTGCCAAGTAATTTCAGAATCGCGAAAAATCCGGGGCTTCATCCGCGGCAGCTCGGTGGCGGTGATCGCGAACCGCATCCGGGGCGTATAGCGGCTCATCATCCGGCGGATGTTGGATTCCAGATCCCCGAAACGGGCAAACGTGGGATCCAGCCACATCTGCCGGAGCTCTTCGGGCGTCGCCCCGCTGGCGATGAGATACCCGTTGAGCGACCCCACCGACGCGCCGACAATCAGGTCAGGAGTGACGCGATCCGCCAGCACGCTCCAGGCTCCCGCCTGCCACGCGCCGAATAAGCCTCCGCCGGATAGCACTAACGCCCGCATGAGAATATGTAGTGTAACGCCTGCATGAAGACTGATCCGCGGTATTACGGACCCGAGGTGAGCCGTTAAATGGGGAAACGCGTCTGGCTCACTCTGCTGGTGCTGGCCATTGCTGGAGGAGTGTTGTGGCAACTGGAGCAGCAGCGCGGCCGGCCGCCCCAGGTGACGTTCGCCCGAGCCGAGCACGAAAACATCTCGAGCCTGGTTTCGACCAACGGCAAGGTGGAGCCGGTGGAATCGGGCGTCGCGCGCGCCGAACGCTCCGGCGCCGTGAAGCGGATTCTGATTCAGCACGGACAGCGCGTCGAGGCCGGGCAAACCCTGGTGGAGCTGGATGCGAGCGATGCGCAGGCGGAGTTGAAGACTGCCGAGGCCAATCAGGCCGCGATACGGTCGGAGCTGCAGGTGCTGGCGCAGGGCGGCCGCGCCACGGACCGCGCCGGGATCGACACCGCGCTCGACAAGGCCCGCCTGGAGTTGAAGATCGCGCAGGACGCCTATGCCACGGCGGTCCGGCTGCGCGATAAACAGGCCGGCACCGAAGTAGAAGTTCGCACGGCCAAACAAGCAGTAGATCGCGCCCAGGCCCAGATACAGGCCCTCGATAAACAGCGCGCCTCGCTGGTGACGCCGGCTGACCACAACAGCGCCGAAGCGCGCCTGGACGTAGCCAAGACCGCGGCGCAACTAGCCGAGGCCCGCATTCGCATGAGCGTAGTGAAGGCCCCCATCGCCGGGATCGTGTACCAGTTCGATATCAAGCCGGGCGCCTACCTGAACGCCGGCGATCTGGTGGCCTCCATCGGCCGCCTGGATCACGTTCATGTGAAGGTCTACGTCGACGAGCCGGATCTGGGCCGGGTGATGAAGGGTATGCCGGTGACCATCACCTGGGACGCTCTTCCAGGGCGGCAGTGGAAGGGCTCGGTGGACCGTACGCCCACTGAGATCGTGCCGATGGGTGCGCGCCAGGTGGGCGAGGTGACCTGTAACATCGAGAACCCGGCCATGGATCTGCTTCCGGGCACCAACGTAAATGCGGTCATTCTGTCCGAGACCGTGGAGAACGCGATCACCATCCCCAAGGAAGCCGTGCATCGCCAGCAGGGGCAGACCGGCGTGTATCTTCTGGAGGGCGACCGCGTCCACTGGCGCCGCATCACGCAAGGCGTTAACAATACGACCCGCACGCAAGTCAACGAATTGAAGGACGGGGACTCTGTCGCGCTGCCGTCCGAAAAACCGTTGAAGGACGGGATGGTTGTTGAGCCGGTGATCCCGAATTAAAATGAGCCGCGAATGAACCCGAATGAACCGGAATGAACGCAAATGCCGATTAAAAACAAACCCGTCGATGTCGTCGTAGTAGGCTTGGGCGCCGCGGGCGGGGTCGCGGTACTGCCGCTGGCGCGGGCCGGGCTCAAGGTCGCCGGGATCGAGGCCGGCACCTGGATGACCAAGGAGCCCGGCAAATTTTTCCACGCCGACGAGATTTATAACAACGTCCGCGGTCTGGTCACCACTGGCAATAAAGTGCACGGCGAGATTCCCACCACCCGCAGCAGTCTCACCGGACCCACCACGCGCGGGAACACCCATCCCATGATGAATGCGATCGGCGGCACGTCGATCCACTACCATGCGCAGAGCTGGCGCTTTAATCCGTGGGATTTCAAGGTGCGATCTTCTTCCATCCAGCGCTACGGACCCAATTCCATCCCGCCGGGATCGACGGTCGAAGACTGGCCCATCGGCTATGAGGATCTGGAGCCGTTCTATGACATCGTCGAACGCGAAGTGGGCGTCTCCGGCCGCGCCGGGAACATCCAGGGTAAGCTGACCGGCCGCGGCAGCAACTTCGAAGGACCCCGCCAGCGCGAATATCCCATGCCTCCGCTGCGCGACACCGATTTCACGGATCTCATGACCAAGGCTGGGAAATCGCTGGGATGGAATCCATTCCGCGGTCCCGCCGCCATTAATTCGCAGGAGTATCAGGGCCGCCCGGCCTGCGCCTATCACGGCTATTGCGACCGTGGTGGGTGCCACGTAAACGCCAAGAACTCGACCGCCGTCACCACCATCCCCGCGGCGCAGAAATTCAAGAACTTCTCGATCTTCGATAACGCGCAGGTCACGCGCATCCAAACGGACAATGCCGGAAGGGCGACCGGTGTTCTTTACGTTCGCGATCACAAGGAATATTACCAGCCGGCGAAGGTTGTCTTGATCGCCTCCTACGCTTACGAGAACGCGCGCCTGCTGCTGCTGTCGAAATCCAAGTCGTATCCCAACGGCCTCTCGAACAATCACGGCCAGGTGGGAAAGCATCATTTCGGACACTGGATGAGCGCGCTGACCGCGCTGTTCCCGTTCGACGTCAACGTCTGGTATGGAGCGATCGCGCAGGGTGTGGTGATCGACGAGTGGGCCGACGACAATTTCGATCATGCCGGTCTGGGATTCATCGGCGGCTCGAGCCTGCATGTGTATCACGAAAAGCATCCCATCGCGGCCGCGGCGATGGGCACGTTTGGCCGTGCGCCGCAGTGGGGCTCGAAATGGAAGGCGTTCATTCGTGAAAACGCCGGGCGCACCGCTCCGGCATATCTCCAGACCAACAGCTTTCCCTACGAAGACCAATTCCTGGATCTGGATCCGCGGGTGAAGGATCCGCTAGGCGATCCGGTGATCCGCGTCACGGGCGGCCCCCGGGAGAACGAATCACGGGCGACCGCCTACGCCGCCACGAAAACCCAGGAATGGTTCCGCGCGGCGGGCGCGATCGAGGTGAGCGGGGGCGGCGGAGGATTCGGAGGCGGACTCTCGACCCATGCCACCGGCGGCACGCGCATGGGAGACAATCCCGACACCAACGTCGTGGACCGGTGGGGCTTCTCGCACGAGGCTCCGAATCTGGGCATCCTGGGCGGATCGGTGATGGGCACCATGGGCGCTCGCAATCCGACATTGACCGTTCAGGCGCTGGCTTGGAGGACGGCCGATCATCTGGTAAGAAACTGGAAGACTATTTCTGGATAGGGGCACTGGATCATGATTGCCTCACCCGAAGACGCACGCCTTTTTTTTGACCGCTGGAAAGAAGAGAAGCCTCCGTTGAAGGTCCGCCTATGGGCCTCGACTCTGTTTTTCGATGCCGTGGGAACGGTCACCGATTTCAATTCCCAGAACCTCGAGCTCGGCGGCGATTCCTGGAAATTCACCGTGCCTCTCGACGGCGCGGCTTTTTCGTTCTCCGACCCTCGGGAGATTCCAGTGGCCAGCGTTCGAGAGTTGGAAACGGCCCAGTACGAGTTCGGGATGGTCGTCGAGTTGCCAAACGGCAGCCGACTCATCATAATGGAACTAAAGGCCTCTTCCCAACCCGCCCAGGAATCGGACCAGTAAAACGTACCCCCAGTACTGTAACTCCTAGGTTTTTCTGAACCTTGCTCCCTCCCGGATTTCGTGTGAAACAGGAATTGGGCCGGTGAATCTGATCAAAGGAGATGTAAGAAGCCCGTCGTTTATTGATGCCAAACGTGCAGAGCCTCCCCACCCGTTATGGACGTCTCAGGCGCGCTGCTTTTCTGGGCGTACTCGCGTGTACGGCCGTGGCCAGCGATAATACGCTTCCAGTTTCCCCCGATCCTCGAAGTGAGCGGCTGGAAGCATTCTTCAAAGCCTACGATTGCCCGGCTCCTCTTCATGTGGAAGAGTATTTGCGGGCAGCCGATTCCCATGCCCTCGATTACCGGCTTCTTCCCGCAATATCGCTGGTGGAAAGCACCTGCGGCGCGTTCGAGAAGATGAACAACCGCTGGGGTTGGGACTCGGCGCAGAGCGGGTTCCCTTCGGTGCCGGACGGCATCGAATTCATCACTACGCAGCTGGCCGAGAATCCCCACTACAAGGGCAAGACGGTGGAGCAGAAGCTGTTCACCTACAATCCCTACCGGCACTACGTCCGCGAAGTCAAAAGGCTGATGCAGCAGATCGAGGATTGACCCTCGCCTGTCCGTTTGGCTTATGCAAAGTGGCGGAGCGGCAACCCTAAGTTGACAAGGCCATCAACGTCGGCTATAGTTCTGAAGTACTGAGCTATCAACGATTTGTCGAGACTTGGCCATGGCAAACGGTACAGATGAACGGGATCTCGAAGTAGGCTTCCCGGAGGAAGCCGATCTTGAGCACCTCATCGAGGATTACAGCCATCTGGCGCCTCCGTCGGAAGGCGAACTGCTCCAGGGCCACGTCGTAAAAGTCACTCCCACGGAAGTCATCGTCGACGTCGGATACAAGCTAGAAGGTATTGTCCCCATTGAGCAATTGCGCCAACCCGACGGCTCGGTGACGGTTAAGGCCGGCGACAGCATCGACGTGATGATCGACCGGCATGGGCCGCAGCCGGAAGGCTACGTGCTGCTATCGTATTCGCGGGCAGCGCGGCTGCGGATCTGGGACACGCTGGAGCGCGCCATGCGCGAGCTGCTGCTGATCTCGGGCCACGTTACCGAACGCACCAAGGGCGGATTGATGGTGGACGTCGGCGTCCCGGCGTTCATGCCCGGCTCGCAGGTGGATGTGCGGCCCTCGCATGATCTGGACACTTTGGTCGGACAGGATATTCCCGTCAAAGTCATCAAGCTGAACCGGCGGCGGGGCAACGTGGTGGTCTCGCGCAAGCTGGCGCTCGAGGAAGACATCAAGGCGCGCAAGGCCAATGCCCTGGAACATCTGTTCGAAGGAGCGGTGGTGCCGGGCGTGGTGAAGAATCTCACCGAGTACGGCGCATTCGTGGATCTGGGCGGAATCGACGGCCTGCTGCATGTGAGCGACATGTCGCACGGACGCGTGGGGCATCCCTCGGCCGTGGTGCGCGTGGGTGAAGAGATCACCGTGAAGGTCCTGAAGTTCGATCGCGATAAGGAGCGGATTTCTCTGGGCATCCGGCAGTTGCGTCCCGACCCTTGGGAGACGCTGACCGACCGGTATCCGCCCGGCAGCCGGGTGATCGGACGGGTGATGACCACCACGGATTACGGCGCTTTTGTGGAGATCGAGCCGGGCGTGGAAGGCTTGATCCACATCTCGGAAATGACCTGGAGCCGCCGCATGAAACATCCCACCAAGGTGGTGAAAGTGGGCGATCAGGTGGAAGCCGTGGTTCTGGAAGTGAAACAAAAAGACCGTCGCGTGTCTCTAGGGATAAAGCAACTGGAGGCCGATCCCTGGACCACGGTGGGGGACCGCTATAGCATCGGCAGCGTGGTGGAAGGCCGGGTGCGGAAGCTGACCGATTTCGGCGCGTTTCTTGAGATCGAGGAGGGGGTGGACGGGCTGGTGCACGTCTCCGATCTCTCCTGGACCAAACACGTTAAGCATCCCTCCGAAGTGGTGAAAAAGGGCCAGGTGATGCAGGCGGTGATACTGAATATCGACGCACCCAACCGGCGGCTGTCGCTGGGCGTGAAGCAGCTCCAGCCGGATTCCTGGGAGAGTTTCTTCCGGTCGCACGAAGTAGGGGATCTGGTGCGCGGACGGGTGTGCCGGGGAGCGCAGTTTGGAGTGTTCGTGGAGTTGGCGCCGGGAGTGGAGGCGCTATGTCACAAATCGGAGATTCCGGCCATGCCGGACCGGGGAGAAACAGGCGACACGCCGTTGCCGATCGGGGATGAGTACGATTTCAAGATCATCAAAATGAATGAAGCAGAGAAAAAAATCGGACTGAGTTTGCGCGCCGTGGCCGAAGACGAGGAACGGACGCGCCTGGAGGATTATCAACGCCAGGCCGCAGCCGCAACCATGACCATCGAAGAAGTAATTAACCTAAGAGGAAAAGGGGAAGGCCGGTAGCCCATGACCAAGGCGGAATTGATCGAGGAGGTCTCGCGCGTTGTGGAAATGACGCGCAAGGACTCGGAGGTGATCGTTGAGGCCATTTTTGACAGCGTAGTGCGGGCCTTGCGAGGCGGGGACAAAATTGAAATTCGGGGATTTGGAAGCTTTCGGACGCGCCAGCGGCAGCCGCGCGTGGGGCGCAATCCGAAAACCGGCGCGCGGGTGGACGTGCCGGCCAAACGGATTCCCTATTTCAAACCGAGTAAGGAGCTGAAGGATCTGGTGAACGGGGAACACGGATCCGGCACGCCCAGTTAACCCGCTCGAACCAAGCTGCATATGGACCGTTTGTGGACGCCGTGGCGCTACCGCTACGTGTCTTCGGCGAAACCTGCGGGCGCCGGTCCGGAGGGCGGCTGCATCTTCTGCGAAAAGGCGGCGTCATCGGACGACCGCGGCAACTACGTCGTGCTGCGGGCAGAGCGCAATTTCGCGATCCTGAACCTGTATCCGTACACCAGCGGGCACCTGATGATCGCGCCGTACGAGCATATCGCGACACTGGGAGGGGCTCCGCAAGAGACCCTCGAAGAGATGATGCACCTGACCGCGCAAGCCGAGCGCGCCCTGCGCGAGGTCTATCATCCCGACGGGTTCAACATCGGGATGAACATCGGCGAGTCGGCGGGCGCGGGCGTGGCCGGCCACATCCACATGCACGTGCTGCCGCGCTGGACCGGCGACGGCAGCTTCATGACTACGGTGTCTGAGACGCGCGTGCTGCCGGAAACGCTCGAGACCACCTACGATCGGCTGAAGGCGGCGCTGAGCGTATAATTTAAGCAGAGTTCCCACGTGACGACCAGCTCTACACGACTGATGACGTTCGCGGAGTTCGAACAACTCCCCGACCCTCCGTTCGGCCATTACGAGCTTCGGCACGGAGAACCAGTCATCGTGGCTCCCCCAAAATTTGGTCATATGAAGGTCCAGCAGATGCTTCGAGATCTCCTGGATCAGGCCGCCGCTGGTGCGGGCCGTGCGTATACGGAGCTTGGCTTTCGACCCGTCCCTGAACATGAATACAGAATCACGGATGTAGCTTATTGTTCAACAAAGCGCTGGAAGGCAGTTGATCCGAAGGGTTACTTCACAGGCGCGCCGGATTTGGCGATCGAGATTCTATCGCCTTCAAACACTGAGAACGAAATGCTCAAAAAGAGAAAGCTCTGCCTGGAGAATGGTTCGCTGGAATTCTGGGTGGTGGACATCGAGCAACCGCAGATTGAAGTCTCGACGCCCGACGGACGTACGATTGCCTACAAGCCCGGGCAGCAGATCCCGTTGTTCTTCGCCGCGGGCACGTACCTGGATGTCAGCGCGATCTTCGCGTAAAAGTCAGCGCAGCATCCACACGCCGATGGCGATCGTGATCAGCCCCACTGGAATTCCGGCGCGCGAGTATTCCCAAAATCCGATCCCGGCGACTCCGCGCGAGCGCTCGACCACGATCAGATTGGCGATCGATCCCAGAATCGTAAGGTTCCCCGCCAGCGTCGAGGCCATGGCCAGCCGCAGCCAGCCGAGTACGGGATCGGCCAGATGCGGGATGAAGGGCTTGAAGACCAGCACCGCGGGAACGTTACTCACCAGATTGGAAAGCACCGCTGCGACGGCGCTCAGAACGCCTCCGTTTTCCAGGTGCGCGCCCCCGGCCCAGCGAGCCAGATCCGATTCGAACAAGCTTTTCTCCACGCCCGCGACCACGATGAACAATCCCGCGAACAACACCAGCAGCGACCAATCCACCTGGGCGTAGACCTGTTCGGGATGAACACGCCGCGTGATCAGCAGCAGCGCGCCGGCGATAATCGCTACTTTCCCGATGGGCCAGCCTGCGAAGAAGAACACCACCATGGCGAGGGTGACCGCCAGCGACTTGACCAGCAGGATGCGATCGACTTCCACGCTTTTGGACGGCAATTCCACCCGTTTGTAGCCGGCGAATTCCCGGCGATAGAGAATCGCCAGAACCGCGATCAGCACGACGACACTGATCGCCGCCACCGGCGCCAAAGCGCGCGCGAACGTTCCATAGGCGATCCCGGAATAGCTGCCGATCAGCATGTTCTGCGGATTTCCGGTGAGGGTCGCGACGCTGCCGATGTTCGAGCCCATGGCGACCGCCAGCAGATAAGGAACTAAGTTGCGTTTCAGCGCCCCCAGGACTTCCGCCACCAGTGGCGCCATCACCAGACAGACCGTATCGTTGACGAAAAAGGCGGACAGCACCGCTGTGGTGATCGCGGTCGCGGCCAAAAGCGTGATGGGATGATGCGCGTGCTCCAGCGTCCGCTCCGCGACCAGGCTGAAGAACCCCGAAAGACGCAGGTTCGCGACCACGATCATCATCCCGAACAGCAGAACGATGGTATCCAGGTGGATGGCTTGGTACGCCTCGTCCAGCGAGAGCACGTTGGTAGCGACCATCAGGCTCGCGCCGATAATGGCCGCGCCGGTCCGGTCGACCCTGAGTCCAGGCATGCGGCCCAGCGCCAGAACCACGTAAGTACCCAGAAAGATGGAGGTAGCGACCACGTGAGACTTTCAGTATGCGGCATCCGGATTTGGACAACCGGCCGAAACCTTTTCCCCGTTGCTCGCGTCCTCAGACAGGGGTAGAATCAACACAGGTGGATAAGCCTATGCTGTCAAGGGTGTTGCTCGCTTTTTGCACGATTTTGGCGCTCGTGGTGGGGACCCGGGCCGCGGACGACAAGGACGCCAAGAAAGCTGCTCAGGACAAGAGTAAACAGAAGCGCGAGACCGTCGCCAAGCCGATGACGGAGAAACAGAAGCGGCAGGCAGAGGACCGGCTGCGCAAAGAGCTGGCGTCGCCCTACAACAAGTGGCTGGACGAGGAAGTCCGCTGGATCATCAGCGACGAAGAGCGGACGGCCTTCAAGCGGCTGCAGACCGACGACGAAAAGCAGGCGTTCATCGAGCAATTCTGGCTGCGGCGCGATCCTACACCGGACACCGAAGAGAACGAATTTAAGGAAGAGCATTACCGCCGCATCGCGTGGGCCAATGACCGTTACGCTTCCGGCATCCCGGGCTGGAAAACCGACCGCGGGCAGATTTACATCAAGTTCGGCCCGCCCGACGAGAATGACTCGCATACTTCGGGCGGTCCCGGCGAGCGGCCGATTGAAGAAGGCGGCGGCAGCACCACGTTTTTCCCCTACGAAAAATGGCGCTACCGGTATCTGGAATGCTGCGGGACGGACG
>Ga0310810_10005985_pt1 | contig 13684 bp, 1 predicted proteins | sample NCmetagenome_FD_207641 | JGI IMG/M metagenome (GOLD analysis project Ga0310810, IMG submission 207641) | Soil microbial communities from experimental microcosm in Duke University, North Carolina, United States - NC | ecosystem: Engineered > Artificial ecosystem > Soil microcosm > Unclassified ... | reverse complement strand
AAGGTCGGGTCGCCGCCGATGGCGCACCTGATGTCGCCCGAGGTGATCTACGGCTTGGTGCGGGACGGGCTGGGCACGAGCCTGACGGATCTGATCAGCATCCAGCCGGATCAGTTCTTCGACGCGATCGTCACCGCGATTCACCAGGGCGTCATCTCCGCGAGCATCGAGGCGACGCTGCGGCCAAATCCGCCCGTCAACGACTCGCTGACCGACGACTGGCGAACCGTGCTGGCCAAGATGATGACCCGCACGCCTCAGTCGGGCGAGCAGGCGCCGTTCCAGCAGCCGCTGCTCAACCTCGTGTTTCCGGACACGCCGGTGACGCCGCAGGTGGTCGCGCCGACGCCGACGCCGGTTCTGTTCGGGACCGACGTCACAGCGCACAGCGTGACGATGCCGAGCCCGCTGACCGCGGGTGACCTGCTGATCGTGTTGATCACGAACGACGGCTCGGCGACCGTGACCACGCCGTCCGGCTGGACGCTGCTCTGGTCGACGTCGGCGGGCTCGACGACGCCGGTCCGCTTCAGCGGCTACGCGAAGGTCGCTGTCGCTGGCGACGCCGGCGCCGCGGTCAACTTCGTCACGTCGGCAGTCGAAACCGCCGCGGTGCAGGTTTACCGGATCGCGAAGGCGAGCTGGAGCGGGATCACGACCGCGATCAGCGAGGGCGTCGCGGTGGGAACGGCGGCGACGGGAAGCACGACGGCGATCAATCCCCCGGCGGTCACACCGCCCTGGGGCATCGCGGCCGACCTGTGGCTGGCGTGCGCTGGACACGACGCCGCCGTCAGCCAGACGGGCGGCGCGCCCACGAACTACACCGGCAACACCCGCTCGACCTCCGGGGGCACGAACCCGTGCACGACGCTTTCGGCGATCCGCGGCTTCGTCGCCGCCAGCGAGGATCCCGGGAACTTCACGATCGCCACCGCGGACGACTGGGTCGCCCAGACGATCGCGATCAAGCCGGGGATCGCCAGCGGTGCGCCCAAACGCGAGCTGGTCGCCGGGGCGAGCTTCGACAACCAAGGCGCGTTCGGCGACATGGTCGCGGCGCTGGTCGCGGCGAGCTCACTGACCGCCGCGGAGGCCGAGAACCTGACGTTCGTGTTCGAGCTCTACGACAAGGTTGGGCGCTACTTTCCGATCGTCGCCTCGGTCTACGCGGACAAGGCGGCGCGTGGCTGGAAGACGATCGCCGATCTCGCGACGGTTCCCCTGGTCGACACTGTGATCGGCGGCGTCAACCAGAGGGGCTGGGTGACGTACGCGAACATCTCCGTGTCGTTCAACGTCGGCCAGTTCCCGGGCGACGTTCCCGGGCGCACGTCGGACGAGAAGGCGCGCGTGTTCGGAACGCGCCTTTTCGATCTGTTCGGCGCTGCCAGCGCCCAGTCCCGCTACTCATCGACGCTGCAGCAGGCGATCCCATCCAACCCCAGCCTGCAGCCGATCTCCACGTTCTTGACCGCAAACCCGACGTTCACACTGTCGAAAGGCAACATCGACCAGTACCTGATCGACAACCCGACGGCGTCGCTGGCGCCGAGCGCGGTCACGCAGCTGAAGCAACTGCAGCGCGTCTATCGCATCACTCAGGATTACGCGGCAGGCGCCGCGCTGATCGCGAACGGCTTCGACTCCGCTGTGAAGATCTCGCAGGTCGAGGAGGGCCAGTTCATCGCGTCGCAGGAGAGCTTCGTCGGTGGGTTGACCGCGGCACAGAACATCCACCGGATCGCCTCGCTCTACGCCTCGGAGGTGATGACGACTCTGGTGAAGTTCAACCCGAACGTCAACGCGACCGGCGGCATCATGGCGCTCCCGGGCAAGGTGAAGCTCGACGCCCTGTCCGTCACGCAGCCGACCGAAGGCTTCACGCAGGGGCTCGGCCAGAGTACGCAGGCGACTGATCCGCGCAAGCTGCCGAACTGGGCGACGTTGTTCGGACACCTGACTGGCTGCACCTGCAACTGCTGCCAGACGGTGCTGAGCCCCGGCGCCTACCTGGTCGATCTCCTCCAGTTCGTAGGCGGCGCGCCCAAGCAGACGCTGATCGACCGGCGCGGCGATCTGGCCGATCTGGAGATCAACTGCACGAATACGAACACCGTCGTCCCGTACATCGACCTCGTCAACGAGGAGCTCGAGGCGGTCGCCTCGCCGGTGCCGTTCCCGCTCACGACCTCGGCGGGCAACGTCACCGCAGCGACGCTCGACGCGGCGCAGACCGGAAACGCCCCGGCCGTCGCGCAGGTCGTGCAGGCGCTGAGCTTTCACAACTTCCTTTCCGGGGCGACGACGGTGACGTTCGACGCCACGGACATCCCCAGTTACCGCGCGTGGATCATCAGCGACGGTGTCTGGAGCTTCTCAGTTCGTGGTGCCGCCGCGCCGTTCACGGCGCGTCCGCTGCCGCCGTTGCCGCTCGCTTTCCAGCTGACGACGCTGGGAGGCGCGACGCCGGTTCCGCTGACCGCCGCGACGCTCGACACGGCGGCGTCGCCTGCGAACCAGGCCGCGCTGGACGGTGCGATGACGCAGATCCGGGACGTCTTCCGCGCGCGCGGATACGCGCTGGGGCCGCGCGCTGTCGTCAAGAAGAGCGCCGCCGACCAGCCCACAGCTCCGATCAAGCGTGAATGGGTGATCGAGGACGACGCCTGGCGCTACCCGATCCGTGATCCGCGCGCGACGAACACGATGTTCACGGTCTATCCGGCGCCGCAGACCAGCGCGACCAACGACACACTGGAGGTCTTCCCGGAGCACGTGAACGCGGGCGCCTACCAGAACCTCCAGGGCGCTGTCTTCCCCTTCAACCTCCCGCTCGACCTGGGTAAGGAAGAAGCGAACATTTTCCTGAAGGCGAAGAACGTACGCCCCCACGAGCTGCCGGAGGCGTTCACGCGCCAGAGCCGCGAGCAGACGCTCATCGATGGGACCGCGGCTCTCCCGTACCTGAACCTGTCCGTCGGAGAGGCGACTGCGATCATCGCGGCGGCGGCCAACGCGGTACCGGCGTCCTGGGGGTTCGACACCGAGTCAGCGGTCACGATCCCCCGGCCCGACAAGCCGACGGAGACCTTCACGGGCACCTGGCTCGAGCTGCTGTCGCTGGTGCCGGTGTTCCTGCACCGGAGCGGCCTCAGCTACCAAGAGCTTCTCGAGCTCCTCGATACGCAGTTCGTCCAGGTCGACGTGATCGCGCCGCACGCCCTGCACATCGCCGCGACCGCCGATTCGCTGGCCGAGTGCGACTTCAACGAGTTCCAGATCGCGCACCTCAATCACCCCGTCGCGGGGAAGCCGACGCTGAGGCGAATCAGCTTCTTTATCAGGCTGTGGCGCCGCCTCGGCTGGACGATGCGCGACGTCGATCGCTACTTGATGACGATCGAGGGCGGCGGGATCCCGGGCGACTTCAAGCAGCTGTTCCGGGTCAAGCGCCTGATCGACGAGCTCAAGCTACCGCCGCGCGCGGTGTTCGCGTTCTGGGCGGCGCTCGACGTGCGCCGGACCGTCCGCAATCCCAAGAGCCTGTTCGACGAGACGTTTCTGATCGGAACGCCCAATCAACCGGAGCTGGCCGATCTGGAAAAGATCGCCAACGGCGTGCCGGTCGTCCTACCGACGACGACGCCCGGCGAAGACCTGAAAGCGCACGTGCGCGCCGCGCTTCGCCTGACGGCCGACGAGATCGATCTGCTCTGGCCCACCACCGGGAACCTCGATCTCGCGGTGCTGAGCAAGATCCACCGCACCGCCACGTTCGCGCACGCGCTCCGTCTGTCGGTGCGCGAGCTGCAGGACCTGATCGCGCTGACCGGCAAGGACCCATTCGGGGTCGACGGGGTCCTGTCCACGTACCGGGCGTGGTGGGAGATCGCGCGCGCCCGCTCCACGCGGATGACCGCGGCGGCGATGACCTACTACCTGACCGACGCGAGCAAGCCCGGCGATCCGGCTGTGCCCGCGCCGGCGGACCTGGACACGTTCGCGCAGCGCCTTTCGTCCTCCGTTGGCGAGATCGTATCCGCGCTGCCACCGCAGGACCACCCCGACGCGGCGGCGCTGACCGCGCTGGTTGCGAAGGTGGTGCCGGCGGACAAGGTCGGCGAATCGATCCAGATCCTCGGGCAGACGAGCGCGAGCGCAGACGACAAGTCCTTCCTCGTGCGGTACTTCGCACCGTTCCTGCCGCTTGGCGGCGAGGCCGCGTACGTCAATCAGCTCTTCGTGACGGCCGACATCGCGGCGCGCTACGTCACGGTGTTCGACACGCTGAACAGCTTCTTGATCGATCAGGCGCGGACGAACGCCGTGTTCCAGGTGGCGTCGGAGTTGTTCGGCGTCGACCGCGACGCGGCCGACCTACTGCTCACACAGGGCCTGAGCGGTGTGGTCACCGGCCACAAGAACGGGATGGAGGACTGGAAGACGTTCGCGGGCGGCGGCTGGGACGAAGGTGGCGGGCAATTCAAACCGACGATCGAGAACGCCACCCCCGCCACGCACCACGCCGTGGTCGTGATTCCGAAGGCTGGCCGCTATCAGTTCGTGGTCAAGGTCGCGGCGCCCGGCTACCAGACGACCGCCAATCTCTCACTGTCCGTCGACGAGCTGAAGACGACGTCGATCGATGACCCGACGGTCTTTCCGCCGCAGCATCCGGCGACGACGCCGATTCCTTCGCCGGACGCGAACGTCACGTTGCTGGGCTTCGAGACCGTCGCGCGTAAGGGCGGCGCCGTGCTCAACGTGCGCTTCGCTTCGGCCGCGGGGACCCCGGCCGTCACGCTGATGTGGCGCATCGACAACGACGATCCGGTGGTCGTGCCGGCCACGGCGACGCTGCCGTTGACGATCCTGGTGCCCGCGAAGACGCCGGCGCCGACGCCGCCCACCTCCCCGTCGCCGCCGCCCGTCCTGCCGACCGCCTACTTGAAGCTGTTCAAGGCCGCGCGTGTCGTCAAGGGCCTCGCGCTCACGAAGCCCGAGCTGCGGCACATCGTCGAGCACCAGCCGCCGCTCCCGCCCAATCCGCCGCCGCCGTCGAACCCGCTGAACCTCGTGTTCTCGTTCGATCGGCTCCGTGTCCTGACGGCGCAGTCACCGGTGGCGTGGGTGGACCTCGCCGCGGTGATCGATCTGCTGGACCTCAATCGGTCGGTCACGTTCAAAACCGGAACGCTGTTTGAGTTCTGGCGCAACGTCGCCGCGCCCACGACCGACGACATAGAGACCCAGACCGGCTGGAAGGCGCAGGACGTCACCGACATCGAGACGTCGTTGTGGACGAACCCCGTGCCCCCGACGCCCACGGCGCCGGTGCCGGACATCAAAGACCCGGCGCTCTGGTACGTGCTGCGCCCGACGATGTCGATCGTCGATCGGCTGGACATCCGCGCGAAGCAGATCCTCGATTTGCTCGTCCGCGCGGAGCCAACCACGCAGGCCGCGATCACGCTGCGCAGCGCATTCCGGTCGCAGTTCAGCGCGGAGCGCTGGAAGGAGGTCTTCAAACCGCTGCGCGATCCGCTGCGCCAGCGGCAACGCGACGCGCTGGTCGGCTACCTGACCACGCGCACGGTGTGGGTGGGCAGCAGAGCGCGCACCTTCATCGACGCCGATGACCTGTACGCGTTCTTCCTGATCGACGTCCAGATGGAGGCCGATACGCTGATCTCGCGCATGGTCCTCGCGACGAGCGTGATCCAGCTGTTCGTCGAGCGCGTGTTCCTCGGCCTGGAAGACCATGACTCGCTCATGGAGCTGGAGAAAGCCAAGGACCAGTGGGCGTGGATGCACAAGTTCCGGGTCTGGGAGGCGAACCGAAAGGTATTCCTCTATCCGGAGAACTACATCGAGCCCGAGCTGCGCGACGACAAGACCGATCTGTTCCGCCAGCTCGAGGACGAGCTGCTTCAGGACCACATCACCGACGACAAGGGGATGGTCGCCCTCGGCAACTACCTCGAGGGGATGAACGAGGTGTCGAACCTCGAGCTCGTCGGGTCGTACATCGAAGGCGGCGTCACGCTCGAGGGTGACTTCCGTCATCACGTCGTCGCGCGAACGCGTTCCCAGCCGCGGACGTTCTACTACCGGACCTTCGAAGGGCGGCCGACCACCGACGGCGTCTGGACGCCGTGGAAGAAGGTCGGCGTCGAGATCGACGCGGACGTCGTCGCGCCCGTGGTGTTCAACGGGCACGTGCACCTCTTCTGGCCGTCGATTCGGCTCAAACAGATCCAGCAGCCGACCGACGCCGACATCGACGGAAAGAACGTCGGCGAGCAGCGCACCACGCAGCAGGCCGACATCAAGCTGATGTGGACGGAGTACGTCCCGACGCAGGACAAGTGGCTCAAGCCCCGGCGCTCGAAGAACCGCGCGACCGACAAGGAGCCGGCCACCTCATTCTCCGACTCCGGGGAGGAACGGCCGAGAACCGATCCGTATCACCTGCGCGTGACCTCGGTCGGACCCGAGTACGTATCGATCGATCTGATAAGAGCCCAGGTGGTGGGCGAGTCCAAGCTCACGACCGAAACCGTAGGTGGCGTCGATACCCCCTTCGGCAGCACCCCCAGCGGTACGGTCATCACCGGCTTTTCGACGACGTTCTCGCTCGACCCGAAGCTGCTCGGTACGTTCCAGATCTGGTTCACGGGCGAGGATACGCTCGAGACCTCGAACAAGAGCCTCGCCCTCGGAAGCAACTGGCCGGCGGGCACTCTCCTCAGCCACAACAGCGCAGTCGAGGTGACCGCCTTCCCGATCAACGGGGAGTCGACCGACGATCAACTCCGTTTCAAAGGAAACGCGCCGTTCTTCGAGCGCACGCCCGGCACCTTCCGCGTCTTCGCGACCAACTTCGGGTACCTGGAGCCGGCCCAGAACTTCCCGTTCTTCTACGAGACCGACACGAAGAGCCTGTTCGCCATGAACAGCGGGATTGTGAGCAAGCCCGGTCTCAGCTCGAACACGAACCTCACCGCCTCCTTCACGACCTTCAACCATCCGCTCGTGCGCGAGCTGCAGCGGATCCTCCAGGTCTATGGACCGTCCGGGCTGATGAACCGACTGACGGAGGCGCTGCCGATCGCGGACAGCCGCTACTACTCGAACTACTACTACAACTACGACGGCAGCCTGTACCTCGGCTACCACATCGCCGGGGACGATCAGGCGTTCGGAACGACGCAACGGATGTTCGAGTCGGAGTACCACCCCGGCACAGAGACCGTCCTCACGCCCTTCGCGCTTCCGACCATCGAGTTCGCCTACGGCTCGCCGTTCGGGGTCTACAACTGGGAGCTGTTCTTCCATCTGCCGATCCTGATCGCGGAGCGGCTGACGCAGGACCTGCAGTTCGAGGACGCGCTCAAGTGGTACCACTACGTCTTCGATCCGCGACAGGACCTGAACACTTACGAGCAGACGAAGACCTGGGTCGGTGACCTGCCGGTCGGGTCGCGCTTCTGGACGTTCCTGCCGTTCTTCGCGAACAAGGACACGACGGACAGCCTGCTCGACACGCTCGGCTTGAAAAGCACGTTGTCCGACTACGAGCGCGATCAGCTCAACAAGGTGATCGACGACTGGCGGCGAAATCCGTTCAAGCCGCACCTCGTCGCGCGGCAGAGGCTGGCGGCCTACCAGAAGTTCGTGTTCATGAAGTACCTCGACAACCTGATCGCCTGGGCGGACACGCTCTTCCGTCAGGACAGCTTCGAGAGCATCAACCAGGCGACGCAGCTCTACGTGATCGCCGGCGAGCTGCTCGGTCAGCGACCCCAGGACATCGAATCGCTCGCCGTGCCCCGCCGGTTCACATACGCCGAGATCCAGGTGCAGAAGCTGGACGCGTTCTCCAACGCGCTCGCCGACGTCGAATACCTGATCACCAGCAACAAGGACTTCCTCCCGGACGAGCCGCCGCAGCCGGCGTCGGCCGCCATGGCGTCTGTCATACGCCTGGTGAGCAAGGCGGCCATCTTCCAGATCCCGCGCAACGAACGGCTGGATTCGTTCTGGGACACCGTTCAGGACCGGCTGTTCAAGATCCGCAACAGCCTGAACATCGAGGGCGTCAAGCGCACGCTGGCGCTGTTCGAGCCGCCGATCAACCCGGCGCTGCTTGTCGCGGCGGCCGCCGCGGGCCTCGACATCGGAAGCGTCGTCGCCCAGCTGAACACACCGCTGCCGCACTACCGGTTCAGCGTCTGGATGCAGAGGGCGATCGACCTCGCCAACGAGCTCAAGAGCTTCGGCGCCGAGTTCCTGGCGGCGCTGGAGAAGAAAGACGGCGAGGATCTGCAGCTGCTGCGCCAGAGCCACGAGATCCGGATGCTGGATCTGGTCCGCAAGGTGAAGGAGCGGCAGGTCGCGGAGGCAGAGGGAAACATCCGGGCGCTCGAGCTGTCACGGGTCATGGCCGACGATCGGCGACGGGAGTACGGCCGGCGCCAAAAGATCAGCGGCGACGAGCAGCTGCAGGTCAGCAAGACGACGACCGCGAAGAATTACGAAGCGCTGGAGGGCGCCTTGCACTCGCTGGCGGCGCTCTTGTCGTTCACACCCGACGGGGATGTCGGGATGGTGGGGCCGTTCCCGCTCGGCAAGTCCAACTTCAAGATCGGGAGCGCTCTCGTCAACACCGCCAACGCCGGCGCCGCCGCGCTGGGCGCGCTGGCCAGTCTTGCGCGGGGCGAGGCGTCGCTCGCCGGATTGCGTTCCAGCTTCGATCGCCGCTGGGAGGACTGGAAGCTGCAAGAGCGCCTCGCCGGCGAGGAGATGAACCAGATCGATCAGCAGATCGCGGTCGCCAATATCCGGCTCGCCGTCGCGGAGCAGGAGCTCGACAACCACGACACGCAGATTGACCAGGCGAAGGAGGTCCAGGACTTCCTGAAGACCAAGTTCACCAGCCGCGAGCTCTACAGCTTCATGGTCACCGAGCTGAGCAAGACGTTCCAGCTCGTCTACAAGCTGGCGTTCGACTCGGCGAAGACCGCGGAGCGGACATTCCAGTTCGAGCTGGGCGTGACCGACAGTTACGTCAAGTTCGGCTACCAGGACAGCCTGCACCAGGGCCTCCTGGCGGGCGAGAAGCTGATCTACGACCTCAAACGGATGGAGGTCGGCTACCTCGAACGCTACAAGCGCGAGTTCGAGATCGGAAAGCCGATCTCGCTGGCGGCGCTGGACGGCCAGGCGCTGCAGGACCTGCGCGAGAACGGTACCTGCAAGTTCGAGCTGCCCGAGGTCATCTTCGACCTCGACTTCCCCGGGCAGTACTTCCGGCGCGTCAAGGCCGTGCGGCTCACCATCCCGTGCGTGACGGGACCGCACACCAGCGTCAGCGCCAAGCTGACGTTGCTGGGCAGCGCGTTCCGCAAGGTCGCCACCGTCGACGGCGCGTACCCTTACTCGGGCACGGACGACACGCGCTTCGTCCACAACCCGGTCGGCATCCAGGCGATCGCGACGGGCAGCGCGCAAAATGACGCCGGGCTGTTCGAGCTGAACTTCCGCGACGAGCGCTACCTGCCGTTCGAAGGGGCGGGCGCGATGAGCCGGTGGCAGCTGGATCTGCCGACGGCGGCGCGGCAGTTCGACTACGACACCATCAGCGACGTCGTCATCAACCTCAGCTACACGGCGCGCGAAGGAGGCGACGCGCTGAAGACCGCGGCGGAGTCGGACATCGAGGGCAAGCTGAACATGATCCTGAAGGCGTTTTCGGATCCGACGTCGCTGACGCCCAGCGGCCTCGTGCGCGCGTTCAGCCTGCGCAAGGAGTTCCCGGACGTCCTCCATCGCCTGCTGACGGGTCCGGGGTCCGTGAACATGACGCTGCTGCCGGAGCACTTCCCGTTCCTGCTGCGCGACAAGCAGATGACGATCACGGTCAAGGATCCCGTCGAGGTTCACATCCTGCTCAAGACCGGTCAGACGTTGCCGGCGAATGCCACCGTATCGGTCAACGGGCATCAGGCGAACCTGACCACGCCGGTCGTCGAGGTGGACACCGACCTCGAACAAAGCGCGCTGGTTCCGCCGTGGACGTCGCGAGACGTCCCGCTCGCGCAGGCGAATCTGTCCCTCGAAACCGTCGAGGACATCGTTCTGGTCGTCACCTACACGGTCTAGTCGTCCCGAGGCGCAGGAAAGCAGGAGAGGAACATGTCGAAAGTCACCATCTGGCCGGACATCTACCGCGAACAGGGGCACTGGCTCCCGTGCGTGACGCTCGCGAAGTCACTGAAGGACGCGGGCTACACCGTGGAGTTCATGGGCATCCCCGACACCCAGTCGATCGTCACGCCTTACAAGGCGACGTTCAAGACGATCCTCAGCGACATTTATCCGACCGGGTACTCGTCGGAGAACAAGCTCCAGCCGCTGGACCAGCGCTGGAAGCCGGCACACCTCCTGCCGATCACGCGCGGCGCGCTCGACTCGGTGTTCACGGGCGCGGGGGCGACCAACCTGCTGGTGAGCGGCTACTTCACGGCGCTGGAGACGCTGCTGATCAAATACAAGTACGGCACGCCGTTCGTCATCGTGACGACCTACCTGCGCCACCCGAACGATCTGCCGTCGCTGCACGCGAAGACAAAGCTGCTCTACATGCCGAAGGCGCTGTCGCGCGCGATCATCGACGCGGTCGTGCCGGCGGCGCAGAAGGGGATGAGCATCGACGACTTCGTCAAGCCGCTGGACCTGCAGCCGGAGATCATTCCCTGCGCGAAGGAGTTCGACTTCACAGACAAGGACTGGAAGCACCGTCCGAACGTCAAATATGTCGAGCCGATGATCGTGCGGGCGACGCTCGACGGTACGCCGCTGCCGCCTGACCCGACCAACATCCCGCCCGGCAAGAAGCTGATCTTCGGGACGTCCGGATCGATGGTGCAGGACTACGAGTTCCGCGCGCGCCAGTTCTTCCTGAACCTGATCGCGATGATGCAGACGCAGGGGATGGACGCGTACTATCTGGTGCTGGCGGTCGGGGACAAGCTGGACGCTCAGCTGCGGGTCGAGCTCGGCGTCGACAAGACCAATCTGTTCCCCCCGAACGTGGCCTGGTATCCGTGGGTCTCGCAGCTCGACGTCATGTCGACGGCGGACGTCGTGTTCATGCACGGCGGGCTCGCGACGATCAAGGAGTCGATCTGGGAGCAGGTGCCGATCGTGATCGTGCCGCACGGCAAGGATCAGATGGACAACGCGCTCCGCATCCGCCGAACGGGTGTGGGCGTGGTCTCCGAGATCACCGAGCTGGCGCCGCTGGATCTGCGGCGCCTGTTGACCGAGGCGACGACCAGCACCTGGGTCCGCCGGAACCTCGCCAAGATGCAGGCGCTGTTCGCGACCGCCGACAACAAGCCGGCCGCGCAGAAAGACAGCGTGCTGACGATCAAGACCGTCGTGATGCCGTAGGTGGCCGCCGATGGCAAAAGACACGACCACGACCAGTCAGAGCTACGCGCCGGCCCGGCCGGATGCGCCGGAATCGAATCGCGGCGACGAGCCAGCCGCGCGCGGCGGCAATGGCGCGCCGGGCGCGGACCGGCCGCAGGGACAGGCCGACAAGCCGTCCATGCTGCCGGCGATCGCGACGCCGAAGGGGGGCGGCGCGATACGGGGCATCGGTGAGAAGTTTTCCGTCGCGGCGGCGACGGGATCTGCGTCGCTGAGCGTCCCGTTGCCGGCCTCGCCGGGGCGCAACGGCTTCGATCCGGCGGTGGGCCTGAGCTACGACAGCGGTCACGGCAACGGCCCGTTCGGCCTCGGCTTCGCGCTGTCGGTTCCGGCGATCACGCGCAAGACGGACAAGGGCCTGCCTCGTTACGTCGACGTCGACGAGTCGGACGAGTTCATCCTGTCGGGCGCGGAAGACCTGGTGCCCAATCGGAGATCCGACGGGAAACCCGACTCCCTGGATCGTGGCGACCACGTCGTGCAGCAGTACCGGCCGCGCGTCGAGGGGCTGTTCGCGCGCATCGAACGGCACACCGTGAAGGCGACCGGCGCCAGCCACTGGCAGGTGACGACGAAGGACAACATCACGCATATCTACGGGAAGAGCGACGAGATCCAGCTCCCGGGGCACACGATCCCGGCGCCGCGCATCTTCGATCCGAAGGACGCGCGCCGGGTCTTCAGCTGGCTGCTCGAGGAGAGCCGCGACGATCGCGGCAACGTCGTCCGCTACGAGTACAAGGCCGAGGACGGCGCGGGCGTCGATCGGACGAGGACGAGCGAGCGAAGCCGGTTCGAAGGGCAGGGGTTCGTCGCCAAGGCGCAGCGTTACCTGAAGCGCGTGCTCTACGGGAACTTCACGCCGAAGCAGGCGAACGACTTCCTGTTCGAGCTGGTTTTCGACTACGGCGATCATCTGGGCGGGGATCTCGCGACGCCTGCCGACGACGGCGTCTGGCCGGTGAGGATCGATCCGTTCTCGAGCTATCGCGCGGCGTTCGAAGTGCGGACGTACCGCCTGTGCCAGCGCGTGTTGATGTTCCACAGACTGTCGGGCGCGCGCACGCCGGTGCTGGTGAAGTCGACGGACTTCGTCTACGACGATCCGACCCCCGCGTTCACGTACCTGACGCGCGTCATCCAGCAGGGATACGTGTTCAACGCGGCGAACACGGCGGTCGTCCAGAAGCTGGCGATGCCGACGCTGGCGCTCGATTACGCGCGGCCCGTCGTGCACGACGACGTCGCAGTGTTGCCGCCCGAGAGCCTGGACGGGTTGACGGGCGGCGTCGGCGGCGGGATGAAACAGTGGGTCGATCTCGACGGCGAGGGGATTCCGGGCGTGCTCATCGACGAGCAGAGCGCCTGGTATTACAAGTCGAACGGCGGCGGCGGCCAGCTCACGTCGCCGCGCGCGGTGCGGACGATGCCGTCGGCGAGCATGACCGCCGGCGGTATCCAGCAGCTGCAGGACCTGGGCGGCGACGGCCAGCTCGATCTCGTCGCCTACGCGGAGCCGTTGTCGGGGTTCGCGTCGCGCACGCCCGACGGTGACTTCGACCCGCTGCGCGCGTTCCCGGCGATCCCCAACGTCGACTGGCGCGATCCGGACCTGCGCTTCGTCGACCTCGACGGCGACGGCCTCGGCGATCTGCTGATCACGGAAGACCAGGCGTTCACCTGGTACCGCTCGCGCGCCAAGGACGGGTTCGAACCCGCCCAGCGCGTGGCGGTCGGCCCCGACGAGGATCGGGCGCCCACGCTCGCGTACACCGACGACACGCAGGCGATCCAGCTCGTCGACATGAGCGGCGACGGCCTCGTCGACATCGTGCGCGTGCGCAACGGCGAGGTGTCGTACTGGCCGAACCTGGGCTACGGCCGCTTCGGCGCCAAGGTGACGCTGGAGAACAGCCCGCTGCTGGCGGGACCGGAGCAGTTCGACCCGCGGCGCGTCCGCTTCGGAGACGTCGACGGCTCAGGGTCCAGCGATCTCTTCTATCTCGGGGCCGACGGCGTCCGGATCTACTTCAACCAATCGGGGAACGCGCTGTCGGCGGCGACGCGTGTCGATTCGCTGCCGCCGATGGACAGCGTCGGGCGCGTCGACGTCGTCGACCTGCTCGGCAGCGGGACGGCGACGCTGGTCTGGTCCTCCCCGCTTCCGGCGGCCGAAGGACGC
>Ga0310810_10005984_pt1 | contig 13684 bp, 8 predicted proteins | sample NCmetagenome_FD_207641 | JGI IMG/M metagenome (GOLD analysis project Ga0310810, IMG submission 207641) | Soil microbial communities from experimental microcosm in Duke University, North Carolina, United States - NC | ecosystem: Engineered > Artificial ecosystem > Soil microcosm > Unclassified ... | reverse complement strand
TTTCAACCAGCAGACGATCGACGGTGCCTGCGATCACGCGTCCGTCGGGCAGGGTCGCTGCGAGCGGCGCTTCGCCGAGCGAACCGGGGCCGAACAAATCGGAAAAGCGCGAATCCGAGAGAATATCGCAGACTTGGTCGACGATCTCGTCGCGGGCGTCGGCATTGGCCGGACCGCCCGAGCGTTCGAGCCAGTTGCGCGCGACCGACGACCGAGCCGCAGCATCGACCGCAACCAATCGCTCGAGCAGCTGGTGGATCAGGGTCCCGCGCAGCGCCGCGGCGCGCATCGCTTCGCTCGGCGGAGGCGCGGATTCGTCGTCGACCGCAATCGCCGAAGGCGCGAGCGGGCGCGGCGGCCGGGCTTCGGGAGGCCCCGGTCGGAGGGCCCAGTTCGGCACGGTTACGGCCGGGACTTCCACCTTGGCTCTTGCCTTCCTCGGCTTGAGTTGCGCCGTAGAGCCGTAGACCAGCCCTTCGTCGACCGACGCCGCGCCGACCGCGACCATCGCCTGCTCGACGATCCGGTGCCAGGATTTCGCAGGGCGAGGATCGGAACCGTCCTTTTTCGCCCGGGGTTCGACACCGCTGACGATGAGCCGGTCGGCTGCTCGGGTAAGCGCGACATAGAGCAGCCGCCAATGCTCCTCGAGGTCGCGCTTTTCCTGGTCGAGGATCAGTTCCTCGAACGGCGACCGGCGCTCCTCCTTCTTGGGCCGGAGCAGTGGCGCCACCCCATATGGCGCGATTTCCAGATCGAGGGTCAGCGGGATCCGTCCAAGCCGGTCCGGATCGGCGGTCGCGTCGGCAAGGATCACAACCGGCGCCTCGAGCCCCTTGGCGCCATGGACCGTCATCACCCGAACCTCGTTTGCCGGCTGTCCCGGGTCGCGCTGGACATCGACAGTGCCGCGCGAGAACCAGGCTAGGAAGCGATCGAGCGAGGCGGTCTCGTTTCGCTCGAACTCGAGCGCGCTGTTTAAAAGCTCGTTGATCGCATCGCGCGAAGCCAGGCCGAGCCGACCGTAGAGCTTTCGGCGACCCTGCATCGGTCCGGACAGGATCAGCTCCAGAAAGCGCGACGGGGTGATGTAATCGGCGATGCGGAGAAGCTCCGCCAGCGCGTCATGCGTTCCTTGGAATTCGCTCGATCGCTGGCGCAGCTCCCGCCACAGGCTGCCTTTCCGCCCGTAGGCGAGCTCGCGCAATTGGTCCTGGTCCCAGCCGATGAGCGGGGACACGAGCAGGCAGGCAAGGCTCAAATCATCGTTCGGCTGAACTGCGAACTTGATCGCCGCGAGCAAGTCCTGGACGGCGAGCGGCTCGTGCAGATGCAACCGGTCGACGCCGGCCACGGGGACGCTTGCGGAGAACAGGCGCGCGACGATCAGCGAGGCCAGCTCGCCGCGGCTGCGCACCAGCACCAGGATGTCGCCCGGAGTGAGCGGCCGCCCGGTCGAGGCGAGCACCGGCGCTTCGTCGACCAGCCTTTGGATGCGCTCGGCCAGATGATCGGCATAGAATCGGTCGCGAAGACTGACCCAGCGCTCCTCCCCTTCCTCCGCCTCATCGCCGGCATCGCTGGCGACGAACGGCGGCCAAAGCTCGACCTGGCCCGCCCGGTCCGAGTGGTGCGCGATATGCCGCGGCGGTGCGTCGGCGAGCGCCATCGCCTCGTGGCCGAGGGTGCCGATGACCGCATCGACGACGTCGAGCACCGGCTGGGCCGAGCGGAAGCTCGCGGCGATCGACACGTCGCGGAACTCGCGCGCGCGTTGCTTGAGCGTATCGAACAGGTCGCCGGGCTCGCGGAGCGCATCGGCGCGATGCTTCAACTCGCGCCGAACCTCGTCGAACAGTCGCGGATCGCTGCCCTGGAAGCTGTAGATCGACTGCTTGAAATCGCCGACCATGAAGAAGGTCCGGTGGCGATCCTCACTCTCTCGCGATCCGCTGTAGAAATCCTCGACCAGGCGAAGGATGATCTCCCATTGCGCGGAGTTGGTGTCCTGCGCCTCGTCAACAAGCACGTGATCCACCTGCCGGTCGAGCTTGTACCGCACCCAGTCGCCCATGCCGGGCATCGCCAGCAGGTGCCGGGTCCAGTCGATCAGGTCGTTGAAGTCGGCGACGCCCGCGGCGCGCTTGGCACGCGTGTAGGCCTCGGCGAATGCGCGCCCCGCGCGCAATCCCGCGGCCATGTCGGCCGCAAGCTTCGCTCCGTTCTGAATCTGCAGCAGCTCGCCAACCAGGACGGCCAGCCTCCCGGCATGAGATTCGTAATGCGGGTCCACCTTGGTCTGCCCGGTCGAGACCCGCGGCGTGCCTTTTTCGGTGAGAACGACCTTGCGAAGCTTCGGAAGCGCGGCCGCGCGCTCGATCGGAGTTAGCTCCAGCCATTCTTCGATGATTTCGGCATGGCCGATGCCGGTTTGAGCGCCCCATTTGCGATTGGCCTCGGCAACTGCCCGAAGCAGGTCGCAATCGAAGCCTTCGTCCCCGCAATTGGCCGCGATGTAATCCTCGGCCGATCCCTCGGGCAGATCCATCATCGCACGGATTGCGGGTTCGATGGTCTCGGGAGGACCGAAGGCGTTTAGCGCCTGATGGCGACTGGCGCAGGCCAGCAGATACTCGACGGCGCCCGTCTCGCCGAGGCGCCGGCTCAGCACCTGGACGTCGCGGATCATCTGGGCGTCGCCCCGCGCTTCGGCATCGGCCATCAGATCCGCAAGCGTGCGCCGCACCAGCTCCTGCTCGGCGCGGCCTTCGATCGGCTGGAATCCGGCGACGATCCCGGCCTCGGCGGGGAACGCCGCAAGGAGCGACTGCGCGAAGCCATGAATGGTCTGGATCTTCAGACCGCCGGGACAATCTAGAACCTTGGCGAACAACTGCCGGGCGCGCTTACGAGTCACTGGGTCGTTGGATTCGCCGAGCCGGTCGAGATCGGTCGCCAGCGCGCTTTCCTTCAGGCGAACCCAGGCAGCGAGCCGGTCGCCGATGCGATTGGCCATTTCGGCCGCCGCCGCCTTGGTAAAGGTCAGGCAGAGGATCGATTCCGGGCGAGCACCCTTGAGCAGCAGGCGCAACACCCTCGCCGTCAGGACCTGGGTCTTGCCGGTTCCCGCGGACGCCGAGAGCGAAGCGTCGGCCAGCGGATCGGCCGCGAGCGCCTGCTCATCCTGGAGGCCGGGCAGCGGTTTGAAGCGCACGCTCATGCAACTTCCCAAGGCGCGTTCAACGCCATAGAAAGTGCGGCATGACGAACCACGACGATGACAGGGCTGATGAAGAACGCCGGGCCAAGCTGGTCAAGGCCGGGGTCGCGGTCGGCATCGGGTCGGCGGCGATCGTCGCCGCCCTGCTCTACGCGTCCAAGCGGAAGAAGCCGCGCAGCTAGGTCTGCTATCGTCATTTGCGGCCGTACCATTCTTCGAGCCGCATCAGCTGATCGTAATCGCCATAGGGCGCGTAAGCCGGGTTAAGCTTGGCGGTGAACGGCTCATTCCCGGTTAGCCATTTGCCTGCCGCATCAACGAAATTTGCATGGGCATGAGCGAGGAACTCGCCTGGCTCCATGTCCTTGTCGGGGCACATCAGCTTTCCGAAGCTGCCCTTGTGCCGGGTCAGCGACCAGTATTCGAAGGCTTCGGGCTCCCCGTCCACGCCCTCAAATCCGCCGGCTCGGCCGATGAGGCCCAGTAACCCGAGTTGAAGCGCAAAACCCGCATCGACCGCTTTCTGAGTCGGCGGAGAGCCCGTCTTGTAGTCGATGATTGCGAGGCCGCCGTCGGCGAGCCGGTCGATGCGGTCCGCACGGCCGTGAACGATCACGCCCGCAAGCGGAGCTTCGCCGGTGATCTCGGCTGCGATCGGCAGCCTTCCTGACTCCTGGTTGTCCCGCTCCAGCCCGGCGATCCAGTCGATGGCCTCCAACAGGCGCGGCGCCCAAAGCGCTCGGAGCATCGGATGGATCGCTTCGTCGGCGAGAAGGCGCTCGGCGCGTGGGCGCAGCTTGGAAGGATCGCATTCGTCATTCTGCAGCCAGGCCTGGAGCGCGTCGTGGACTGCAGTGCCCTTCCAACGCGCCGAGTGGTCGGCGTCGACCGGGTCCTCGGCCTTCAGATCCAGGATGGCGCGCGCATAGAAGGCGAACGGGTCCGCCTTCAGGCGGTCCACGGACGTCACCGAAATCCGCTCGGGGCGCTGCTCTGGCGGCGGCGACGGAGCAGGCCGAGCGACCGGTTGTGGCGGCCCCGGATCGTCCAGCGTTGCAGTCAGGCGCTCCAGCCGCCGATCACGCGGCAAGCCCCCGGTCATCGCGTCGAGCCGAAGCAAGAAGCGCGAGGCGACGGTCGGAGAGCGGCTATCGCGCCGGGCGCGGGTGATCAGGACTTCGGGCGCGCCCAACGCGCTTGCGAAATCATGCGCGGCAAGGCCGATACGCACGTCGAGCGTCGGCATCCCGAGATTGGCGCGAACCTTGGGCGGAAGCCACGGGTCGGGCGGCGGGAGCGCCGGCCACACGCCTTCGTTCAGGCCGGCGAGAACGACCAGGTCCGCGCGCTGCAGGCGGGCCTCGAGCAAACCCCAGATGAAGATGCGTGGATGGCCGCCGTAGGGTGGACGCACCGCTCGTTCGTCGAGCAGCTGGCGGAGCAGCGGTACCGCATCGTCGGCAGCGACCGTCAGCCGCGCCGCCGATTCCGACGCCTGGAGCTCCGCAAGCATATCTGCTGCCATTCGGCCCGCAGGTCCCCGCCAGGCGAGGTCGCCGGCAAGCGTCTGGGCCGCCTTCGAGAGCGCCGCCGCAAACCTGTCGAGCGTAATCGGCGTGTGGAACAGCCCGGAAAGGTCCGCGAAGCGTGGCCTAACCGCGTCCCATTCACGCTGCGCGCTCTTTTCGGCGAACCAGGCGTCGAGACCGGCCAGCCCGGCTGCAGGACGGGGTCCGCGCAACTTCAAGTCGAGCGCGCGCGCGGCATCGAGCCAGGCAATCCGCGCATCGCCCTCCCCGCCCACCAGCGGGTGCTTGGCGAGAGCAAGCAAGGCGACCGGCGCCAGCTCTTCCGCCGACGCTGCAGCAATCCCCAGCAATAACGTGCCGGCCGCAGTCTCGGACAACCGCCGCCCGGCGCTGTCGTCAGCTTCGATCTCCCAGCGCCCAAGCAATGCAGCGACCCGGCCCGCGAGCTGCCGGTCGGGCGTGACCAGTGCCGCCGTCTTGCCCGGCGTTTCGAGCGCCTCGCGCAAAGCCAGCGCGATCGCCTGCGCCTCGGCGGCGGGATCGGGAAGCGTGGCCAGACGGACCCCGCTGAGCCGTCTCTGATCCGGCCTCAGAGTTTCCCATTTGTGAGAAAAATCGGGAGCCGCCATCGCGTTCGCGACAGCTCGTCCCCGCGCCGGAGATGATGCCGCTGCTCCTGAATAGCGCCACCGATGCACTTCGCCGCGGCCGATACCCATGCGGTCGAGCAGAAGCTTCAAATGAAATTGGGGATGCGTCGCTTCGCCCCGGCCCTGCTCGTCCGGGCCCAGTGCATCCCATTCGGAATCCGGCAGCAGGTCGGCTAGCCACAGGCCCGGCAGCACGACCATGCCCTCGGGCATCCGGGCAATGCGCGCGACCAGCCCCGCCACTGCCGGGGCGGCAGTGGTGATGCCCGCGGCAATTGTGAAGCCCGGCGGCGGGGCGTCCTTCCAGCGCTCGGCGAGCTGCTTCAACAGGAGGTTGCGCCGCTCGGCGAGGTCCACGGCGCCGCGCTCTGCGAGGATGTGCGGCCATTGCTCGGCGATCAACTCAAGCCGGGCCAGCGAATGCTCCCAATGTCGGGCGAGGTCGTGGGATTCGCTGACTGCCGCCCTGAGCCTCATTGGATTGATCTCTTCGACCAGCAGCGCATCGAGCGCTCGCGCCAGATCCCCTGCCAGGCGCAGGGATTCGGCGGCGCCCTCGCTGCCTCCGCGCACGATCGAAGCGAGCGTCAGCAACCGTTCGGTGGGCTCGATCGCTGGCGCTACCGGCTCACGATCATCGATTTGGTCGAGCGCTCCGCCGATACGCTCGTCGAGCTCGGGGTCGCCGACAGGAATGAGGCGCGGCAGCAGCAGGCCGCTTCCACTGGCGCGGACGAACGCGTCCATCATCGCCCGCACCGCACGATTGTTGGGTAGCAGGATGCGGCCGCGAGCAAGCCCGAGCGGGTCCTTGCCGAAGCGCTGGATCAGGCCGGCTGCAAGCGCGTCGGCGAACGAACGATGCGAGGGGATGGTGAAGACCGCCGGGCGGTCAGACATTCTCGAGCGCCGTTTCCGTCATCTGGATGGACTGCGGAGTGCCGACGTCGAACCACAGGCCCTGGTGGACCGCTCCGAAGCAACGGCCTTCGTCGATTGCCCGGTCCCACAGGATATTGGTCGAGAATGGCCCTTCCGGGGCGTCTCGCAGCAGGCGCTTCGAGACGATCTGGATGCCGGTGAAGACGAACGGCGCGACATGGCTCCTCTCACGCCGGCGAATTCGTCCCGAACGATCCATGTGGAAGTCGCCCATCCCCTTGTGATTGAGTGCGCGCGCCTGCGGAACCAGCAGCAGCAGCGCGTCCATCTTCTTATCGTCCCATTGCGAGGCGAGTAGCCGCAGCGTGTCCGCCGGCCCGTCGATCCACAGATTGTCGCTGTTGAGCGCAAGGAAGGGATCGCAATCGATCAGCGGTGCCGCCTGGACTAGGCCTCCACCGGTCTCCATCAGCAAGCCGCGCTCGTCCGAGATCGCCACCTCGAGCCCGTGGGCGCGGGTCGTGAGATGCGCTTCGAGCGCGTCGGCGAGGTAGTGGACGTTGACGACGACCTTCGTGACGCCGGCCGCGCGCAGCTTTTCGAGCACATGATCGAGGAGCGCCTTCCCGCTGACCTCGATCAGCGGCTTGGGCCGGGTTGCGGTCAGCGGGCGCATGCGCTTGCCGAGCCCGGCCGCCATGATCATCGCCGTATGGGGGACTTCCGCCGGCACTTCAGCGCGCAGCCGCAGCGCTCGCTTGGCCTGGCTCACGCGGCCTCGCTCCACGGCGCGCGACGGTGGTCGACGTCGACATTGGCGTCGAACCAGTCCTTGACCGGGCGCAAATGCGGTTTCTCCAGGTCGCGCTCGAGCAGCCCCCACATACGCGGCTGGAATTGACGGTAATGCGGCTTGTTGTCGCGCTTCCACAATCGGGTGAAGACGCCGAGGATGCGCGTGTTGCGCTGCGCCGCAAGCGCCCAATAGGCGCGCTCGAAGGCCTCGCCGTTGCCGCTGGCGCTGATGTAGCGCGCGATCATCGCCCCTTCGATGTCTTCCGGCACGTCGCGCCTCGCATCCTCGAGAACCGAGGCAAGATCGTAGGCCGGATGGCCGGCCAGCGCGTCCTGGAAATCGAGCAGCCCAAAATGTGCGACACCCTCGCGCTCGCCGACCAGCATGATGTTCTCGGCATGATAATCGCGAAGCACGGTGACCGGGCCGAGGCCGTCGTTCGCGACCGGCTCGAGAACTTCGCTCCACGCTGCCTGATAGGCGTCGGTGTCGACCTCGATCCCGACCGCCGGGCAATACCAGTCGGTGAACAGCTTCAGCTCCTCGAGCCACTGGTCGAGCCCGTGGACGGGCAGTCCGACCATCGGCGGGTGACGGTGGAGGTGGATGAGGACGTCCGTCGCGCGCTCGTAAAGCTGGCGCTCGCCCTCCGGATTGGAGTCGAGCCATTCGCGCAGCCGCCAGTCCCCGAAATCGCCCAGCAGGAGCAGGCCGCGGTCGAGATCGCGAGCAAGGATTTCGGGAGCGCTCAACCCGACGGAAGTGAGCCATTCGGCGACAGCGATGAAGGGACGCGGGTCCTCGTGCGGCGGTGGCGCGTCCATCAGGACGGCGGTGCGTGAGCCTTCGACCACCCGGAAATAGCGGCGGAACGAGGCGTCTCCCGCAAGCGGCAGGATTTCGGCTTCCGGCCATCCGCAAGATGCAAGGAATTCAGAAGCATGCAGCGGAGGATTCATTGCGGCGGCCATCGCCCTTCCCATGGCGGGGGCACCTCGGCTGTCAAGCTTCTCTCGCCATCCGGAGCAAAGTCCAGCGTCAACCTGAGTGCTTCGGGCCAGGCGCCCTCCCCCGCGCGGTCGGGCCACTCCACCAGCAGAACCGCATCTGCCGCCGCGTCGAGCCCCAATTCCGCAAGCTCGGAAGGGTCCTCGATGCGATACAGGTCCACGTGCCAAATGGGCGGGTCGAGCGCGTCATAAGGTTGGACGATGGCGAAGGTCGGGCTCGGCACATCCCCCCGGTGGCCAAGCGCCGCGAGCACCCCACGCGCTAGCGCCGTCTTCCCGACGCCGAGCGGCCCGGAAAGCGCGATCACGTCCCCCGGTCGGGCAACGGCCGCGATCGCAGCGCCGAGGCGCGCCGTCGCCGCTTCATCGTGCAGGATCATTTACGGCCGCGCGGAATGGTCAGCGTGACGGTCGTTCCCTTGCGCTTCTTGGATTCGAGCTCGACCGACCCTCCGTGGGCTTCCACGAACTGGCGGGTCAGAGGCAATCCCAGTCCAAGCGCGGCCTCACCCCGAAGTCCGGCCTCGACCACCCGGTCAAAGCGATTGAACACACGCGGAATGTCCTCCTTCGCGATGCCCAAGCCATTATCGGAAATGCGGATCACGACCTGCTTGTCGTCGCCCTCCGCGGTCAGCTGAACCTTCCCCTTCTTGTCGCTGTAGCCAATCGCGTTTTGAAGCACATGCTCGATCGCCTCGCGCAGCCGCCGCGCATCCCCGAACACGAAGCCGACCGAAGGGGCGATGTTCGTTTCAAGCTTCTGCGATTTTTCTTCCGCCCGCGGCCTGATTGCGTCGACCGCGGCGCGGCACAGGCCCGCGATATCGACTCGCTCACGCTCGAGCGCGAGGCCCCGCGTGTCGGCGGTGGTCAGGTCGAGCACGTCGTTGATCAGCTTTGATAGGCGATCGACGGATTCGGTGATCGCACCCACGTAGTCGGCTGCGGTCGGGCTCAACTCTCCGGCATAGCCCGCACCCAGCATCTCGGCGAAGCCGCCAATCGACGTCAGCGGAGTGCGCAGCTCGTAGCTCATATTGGCAACGAAGTCGGTCTTGATCCTGTCCGCTTCCTCAAGCGCAGTCGCGCGTTCCCGAAGCGCGGCCTCGATGCGGCTCGAATCGGTCACGTCGACCATCGTGAACAGCGCATTCCCGTCCGGCAGCGGAACCGCCGCGAACTGGAAATGCCGGCCGTCGGTCATGGTGATCCTGCCACTCGACGACTGGCGCTCATTGGTCGTGTGACGAACCATTTCGCGAATCTGCGCGGCCGCCGTCGGATTGACCAGCTTGCGAGCCATCGCCGGAACCAGCTCGTCGACCCGGGGATGCTGCGTCAGCCAACTCTCGTCGAGCTCCCAATCCTCGCTGAACTGCCGGTTCCACAAGTACAGGCGGCCGTCGCTTGCAAACACGCTGATCGCCTCGAACAGATTGTCGAACGTGGCGGTGCGGACGCGAAGCAAGGTATCGCGCGCCGACGCCAGCCGAAGCTGCTCGGTGCGGTCTTCGAGGAATAGCCTCAAGCCGCCATCGGGAAGCGGCTGGGCCACCACGCGTAAATGGTCACCGTTGGGCAGCATCCATTCTTCCTCGATGACCTCGTCGGCACTGGTGAACCAGTTCCGGCGCTCTTCCTTCCAGGCCGGAAAATCGCGAGTTTCCGGGAGGCGCTGATTTTCCCGGACGCGCTCGAGCACGCGATCGAACTCGGGCTTTTCGACGAGCCATTCGGGATCGAGCTTGGTCATCTTTGCGAACGGCTGGTTGAAGAAGCTCAGCGACCGATCCGCATCGAACTGCGCCGTTCCGGCGGTCATCCGGTCGGCAAGCTCGCGTTGCGATTCAATGTATCTCGCAAGCTCGGTGCGCGCGTCCTCGAGGTCCTGGACGTCGACCGCGAAGCCCGCGACCGCGCCGGTCGACAAGGGTACGTTGACGATCCTCAGCATTCGCCGCTCGCCGCGAATGATCGCCGGCTGCATTCGCGACTGGACCCGACCCGTTTCGAGCGCCTTGCGCGCACTTGCGATCGCGCTGTCCTCGCCTTCGGCATCGATCAGCTCGGAGCAGCGCTCGATCACATCGGCGGCGTCCTTGCCTTCGACCGCCTGCACGAACGCGCTGTTGACCAGACCCAGCTTGAGGTCGAGCCCCCGGTACCACATCGGGAACGGGGCGGCCTCGATGAGGTGGGTCAGCGAGTTGAGTGCGCCTTCAGTCTGGCGGAGACGCAGCGTCGTCTTCTCCCGCTCCTCCTCGCCGGCGCTGGTGTCGAAGAACCACAACAGCAAAGTCCCGGCGGGCTCCGGCGCGGGTGCCAGCCCGCCGCGAACCTCGAACACCCGGCCGGACCCGTGCGCGCGCACCTTTCGCGAAACCCGGCCGGCAGACACCCGCGCAGCCTCGATGTCGGCCTTGAGCGCTTCCAGATCGTCGGGGAGGATTCCGCTGTCGTTCCCGACCATGTCGGAAATCCGTTGCGGCCGACCCTTGAGGCCGAGATCCCGAAGCAACTGCGCGTCGGCCTCGACGCGCCCGTCGGGCCGAACGACCAGCGGCCGGGCGGGTGCAAGCTCGAGAAGGATCGCGTTCGAACGGGCTGCTCCGAGCACATCCCGCGCGAGCATCAGCCGCCGGGAGGCGAGAACCGCAATGACTGCGGCAACGGCCAGCCACAGCAGCGCCAGGGCCACAATGACCCATGTGATCGCGCTCGGACCGGTGTTCCCCATGGGAAGGTCATAGGGCGGACTGAGCGTCTAGGGAAAGACCGCGAAGCGGTCGGGCCGCCCGCCGGCGATCAATCAGTAACGGTAGTGGTCGGGCTTGAACGGCCCGTCCGTTGAGACGCCGATATAAGACGCCTGCTTGTCGTTGAGCTTGGTCAGCTTCACTCCGAGCTTATCGAGGTGCAACCGCGCGACCTTCTCGTCGAGCTGCTTGGGAAGCACGTAGACGTCGTTCTTATAGTCGTCGGCCTTGGTCCACAGCTCGATCTGGGCAAGCACCTGGTTGGTGAAGCTCGAGCTCATCACGAAGCTCGGGTGGCCGGTCGCATTGCCGAGGTTCACGAGGCGGCCCTTCGAAAGGACGATGATCTTCTTGCCGTCCGGAAACTCGACCTCGTCGACCTGCGGCTTGATCTCGGTCCACTTCATGTTGGCCAGGGCGCCGATCTGGATCTCGCTGTCGAAGTGGCCGATGTTGCAGACGATCGCCATGTTCTTCATCGCCCGCATGTGGTCGAGCGTGATCACGTCCATGTTGCCGGTCGCGGTGCAGAAGATGTCGGCGCGAGTGACCGCTTCTTCCATCGTCACGACCTCATAACCCTCCATCGCCGCCTGCAGAGCGCAGATCGGGTCGATTTCGGTCACCAGCACGCGCGCTCCGCCGTTCTTGAGCGATTGAGCCGAGCCCTTGCCGACATCGCCGAAGCCGGCGACGCAGGCGACCTTGCCGGCGAGCATCACGTCGGTCGCGCGGCGGATCGCGTCGACCAGGCTCTCGCGGCAACCGTAGAGATTGTCGAACTTCGACTTGGTCACGCTGTCGTTGACGTTAATCGCCGGGAACGGAAGCTTGCCCTGCTTGGCGAGGTCATAGAGGCGGTGGACGCCGGTGGTGGTCTCCTCGGAGACACCCTTGATGGCCTCGACCGTCTTGGTCAGGTAGCCCGGACGTTCGGCGAGGAAGCGCTTCAGGGTCGCGACGAAGATTTCCTCTTCCTCGTTCGAGGGCGCGAACAGTTCCTCGCCCTGCTCGACGCGATAGCCCCACAGCGCGAACATCGTCGCATCGCCGCCGTCGTCGAGGATCATGTTGGCGGTGGTGTCGCGGCCCCAGTCAAAGATGTGGACCACATATTTCCAATAGTCTTCCAGCGTCTCGCCCTTGATCGCGAACACCGGGACGCCGCGCGCGGCGATCGCGGCGGCGGCATGGTCCTGGGTCGAGAAGATGTTGCACGACGCCCAGCGCACTTCGGCGCCAAGCTCCAGCAGGGTCTCGATCAGGACCGCGGTCTGGATGGTCATGTGCAGCGACCCGGTGATCCGCGCGCCCTTCAGCGGCTTCGATGCGCCGAATTCCTGGCGCAGAGCCATTAGCCCCGGCATCTCGGTCTCGGCGATCTCGATCTCCTTGCGGCCGAAATCGGCAAGCGCGATGTCCTTCACAACATAGTCACTGAAACGGCTGTCCGCCTGCGTCGCCACGTCGATTTCTCCGGATGATGGTGCTCGGCGCCCCGCTGGCGCCCGTTCGCCGCTGCCCCTAGCCGCGTGACCGCCGCAAAGCAAATATAAAGGATTCTTTATATGTTGATCCGCGCTACGCCTTGAGCTGCCTGCGAAGCAGGACTCCGCCGGGAATCAGCGGCAGCCAGAGCGTGAACCCGCGAAACAGGAGAGTCGCAGAAAAGGCCGCCTCGAACGGCACCCCGGACAGGCGCAGCATCGCCACGCTGACCGCCTCGAACGATCCCAGGCCCATCGGGATCGGGCCGAGGATGACGGCGATCGCGGCCATCATGAAGGCAATGTACCCAGCGCTCAGCGGCGCATGGATGCCCAGCGCCAGGACGCACGCCTGCATGGTTGCCGCATCGCAAAGGAACACCAGTCCATTGAGCAGGATCAGCCCACCGATAAGGCGCGGGTTGCGAAGCAATTTGCGCGGCGCTTCACCGACCAGCTCAAAGAATTGGCGCGCCTTCGACCAGCGCGCAATCCACTTCGGCGGCTTTTTCTGGCCCCGGCGATGCAGCCACAAGGTTAGCGCCGGGATGCCGGTCGCAACGACCAGGAATATCAAGACCGCTCCGGCGAGCAGCAAGCTGGCGCGGTTCTTCCACCACAGCAGCACCAACACCCACAACGCGCCCGCCGCATAGGAGGCGTAAAAGGCTATTACCTGCAGCAACAGCGCCGCGACTGCGTTTCCGCGCGGTACGCCGAGGCTGACCAGCCGGTCGATCAGGACGACATTGCCGCTCACTCCGGCGGTCGGCATCACCTGGTCGGCGAAATGCTTGGCGAAGGTCAGCCGGAACAGGTCCAGCGGCTTGCGCGGCGTGCGTGCGGTTTGCAATGTCAGCCACCATTGCGCCGACAGACCCGCATAGGTGCCAATCTGCAGTGCTGCAGCCACTGCCAGCCACAGCGGCCGAGCAGTCTTCAGCAGCCCCGCGAACTTCTTGACGTCGCCCCAGTGGAGGACCGCGACGACCAGCGCGGCGATCAGCAGCGCCGCGAGCAGCCAGCTACGCCACGTCGAGCTCAGGCCGCGCTGTTTCTTGGATCGCTTGGACTTCGGCATTCTCGCCCGAACGCCGGGCGCGCCATTCCTTTCCGTCAGGCGACGCCGGTCTCGCTTCCGAGCAGGCGCGGATCGATGCCCTCGGCCTTGAACGTCGCGGCCCAGCGCTCGTCGGTCGGCGTATCGAAAAGGATCTTGGGGTCACCCGCCGCCGCGAACCAGCCGTGCCGGGTCATCTCTTCCTCGAGCTGGCCCTCGCCCCAGCCGGCGTAGCCGAGCGCCGCAATCCACTGCTTGGGCCCGCGACCCTCGGCAATCGCGCGGAGCACA
>Ga0310810_10005983_pt1 | contig 13684 bp, 11 predicted proteins | sample NCmetagenome_FD_207641 | JGI IMG/M metagenome (GOLD analysis project Ga0310810, IMG submission 207641) | Soil microbial communities from experimental microcosm in Duke University, North Carolina, United States - NC | ecosystem: Engineered > Artificial ecosystem > Soil microcosm > Unclassified ... | reverse complement strand
GACGACTCGGCTCGCGAGCAGGGCGACCACCGCAGCTTTCGCATGACGCGCCGCGGCCGGATCCCGGCGAGACCCACCAACGGCGTACGCACCGTCGACGAGCAGCGTCACCTGGGCGGCCAGGTCGGCGTCCTCCACGCCCGCCTCGGTGAGGAGTTGGTGAACGAGTCCCTCCCGAGCGCGCAGATGCGCCAGCGCGGCCTCACGAACGGGATGGCCTGGGCGGTTGATCTCGAGCGATGCGTTGATGAACGCGCATCCAGCCTTCGTTTTCGTGCGGAGGGCGTTCTCGATCACATCGAAGAGCGCGAGGATCACCGGCTCGCCCGTCTCCTTGGAGCGACGCCTCGCGTTCGTCTCGAGGGCAAGTAGTGCGCGTCGGTTTCGGTCGTTGAGCGCTTCGGCGACGAGCCGATCCTTGGAGCCGAAGTGCTGGTACAGGGTCCGCTTCGTCACCCCTGCCCGGGCCGCGATCGCGTCCACTCCCGTGCCCGTGATGCCGTACTCATATGTCAGCTCGCTCGTCGCCCCGAGGAGCGCGTCGTGCGCATTCGGCCGGTCGGTCATGGCCCGCAGTATACATACCGATCGGTATACTGCGGCGGAAAATTCCGCACTCCCACACTTCGAGGAGGCCCCATCCATGAAGGCTCCGATCAGCTCTGACAAGGTTCCCGCTCCCCCCGGGCCGTATTCGCCAGGGCTAACGGTCGGTGAGTGGATCTTCCTGTCCGGCCAAGGCGGCTTCGATCCGAACACGGGCAAGGTGGTCAGCGACGATCTGGCCGAGCAGACCGAGCAGACCTTCAACAACATCGAGACCGTGCTCGAGGCTGCCGGAGCATCGCTCGACGACGTCATTTCGTGCCTTGTTCACCTCGTTGACCTGGCTGACTTCCCCGCGTTCAACGCCGTCTACGAGCAGAAGTTCACCGGAGTGAAGCCGGTACGGACGACGGTGCGCGCGGACCTCGTTGCCGGCCTGCTCGTCGAGATCACTGTGGTCGCTCGAGCCTCCTAGCGAGCGATGGAGTTTCGGCGTCGTCGAGGTGCGGTGCCGTCTAATCTCGGGCTGCATCCGAGCGGTGGATCCCTGGTCCACCCGAGGCAGACCCCCGCGACTGCCGACGCGCTCGAGGAGCTAGTCGAACCAGATCAGCGGTACGTCGTGCATGTAGGCGAGGTGGAGGAATGTTCCGTCCGCCCGGCCGTAGACGCGGATCGTGTGCTTGCCGGGGCGGAGGTGGTGTCCACCGGCGGCTAGTAGCTCGCGCTCATGGTGCGACCGCCCGGTTGAGGACCCGGCGGAGCGCCTGCGGCGCCTCGACGCGATGCCCTTCCGGGAGCGTCGACCGCCACGCAGAAGCATCCTTCGGTGACAGATCCGCGATGCGCTTGCCTGCCAAGGCTGGTCGCCCATGCGCGGCCGATTCGCCGCTCCCCTTCCGGCGACCTGCGCTCGTAGACTCGCCCGGTGGTGGTTGAGGACACGGGCAGGCGCTCGGCAACCGCCGAGCGCGGATCGGATCCGGGTGGGACGGCTTTTCCGGCCGGTTGGGACCGGCGCGACCGGTGGACGCTGCGCTTCCTCGATCCGCGCTTGGAGCGCCTGTATCAGCACGCCGACGGGGCGCAGAGCGTGCGGCGGGCGCGGGCCGCGAGTCTGATCGCAGTCGCGGTATGGGTGCTGGTGGCCCTGGTCGGGCCGCCCGCGTTAGGGGTCGCGCCCGGCTCGACGTGGCTGATCTGCGGCTTGATGACCGCCTTCTTGCTCGTGTGTGCGGGGGCGAGCCGGTGGGCGACGACGCAGCCGCGGCGCAGCGTGATCGGGTTGGGGCAGCAGGCTGGTGCGACGGTGGCGGCGCTCGCACTGACGGTGGTCACGGGGACGTTTGCCACGTACGGGTTGCCCGGCGTCATGCTCACCGCCGTGTTCGGCTTCTCCGTCACGCGGCCGCTCTTCCCGGGGTCGGTGGGGCTGGGCATCTTCTACTGTCTCGGATTCGCATCGGTCGCGGTCACGAAGGGGCTGGGGTCGCAGCTGTGGCTGCAGCTCCTGCTCGTCGGAGCTACCGTCGTCAGCGCGTCGGTGGGGGCGTACCTGCTCGAACGTTCGCAGCGCGACGTGTTTGCCCAGAGTCGCCTGGTCGGCGCACTGCACGACCGCGTCGACGCGTTGCTGCGCACGTACCTCTCACCCGACGTGGCGGCAACGCTGATCGACGATCCCGACCGCGCCTCACTGGGCGGGGTCGAGGTGGAGCTGACCGTCTTGTTCGCCGACCTCGGCGGCTACACCACCTTTGCCGAGAGGGCCACGCCGGCCGAGGTCGTGGCGATGCTCAACGCCGTCTACGGGGCGGCGGTGCCGGTCGTGCTGGCCGAGGGCGGAGCCGTCGTCCAGTTCATGGGCGACGCCATGATGGTCATCTACAACGCGCCGACCCCGCAACCCGACCACGCGCTGCGGGCGGCTCGCTCAGCGCTCGCCATGCAGCGGGCGGTGGAAGAGGCCCCCTTAGCCCGCGAGCGACCCCGCTTCCGGATCGGCATCAACACCGGGCCGGCGATCGTCGGCAACATCGGCGCGGCGGAAATCCGCAACTTCCTTGCCATCGGCGACACGACGAACCTTGCCGCGCGCCTCCAGACTTACGCGCCCGAGGGCAGCATCGTCATCAGTGAGACCACCTACGAGCTGATCCGCGATTTTGCCACCGTCCGCGAGCTGGGCTCGCCCGCCCTCAAGGGCAAGTCAGAATCGGTCGAGGCCTACGAGCTCCTGGGCCTCCGTGACGGCTGACCCCGTCAGAAGGCTCTGATCGTTCCGGGCAGCGGTGCATGATGCGTTGATGCGGCAGAACCTTCCCAGGGGAACGGTGACGTTCCTGTTCACGGATATCGAGGGGTCGACGCGACTGTTGCGGGAGCTCGGGCCGGAGCGCTATGCCGAGGCGCTGGCCGGTCACCGTCGCCTGCTGCGGGACGCGTTCGTCGCGGAAGGCGGTGTGGAGGTCGATACCCAGGGAGACGCGTTCTTCGTCGCCTTCCCGACCGCTGCCGGCGCCGCCGCCTCGGCGACGGTAGGGCAGCGGGCGCTCGCGTCAGGGCCGATCGCGGTGCGGATCGGCCTGCACACGGGAACCCCGACCGTGGCTGCTGAGGGCTACGTCGGGATCGACGTCCATCGCGGTGCCCGGGTCGCCGCGCTCGCCCACGGCGGTCAGGTGATCGTCTCAGCCTCGACCGCGGCGCTCCTCGAGGATCAACCGCTCCGGGATCTCGGACGTCACCGACTCAAGGACTTCGACGCTCCGGCTCGGCTGTTCCAGCTCGGCGCCGGCGAGTTTCCGCCGCTGAGGACGCCGGGCGCCGTCGACCTTCCCACCCCGGCGACTCACTTCCTCGGGCGCGAGCGCGAGCTCTTCGACGCGGCCTCCCTGTGGCTCGACCGCGAGCCCCGACTGCTGACGATCATCGGCCCCGGCGGCACGGGCAAGACGCGGTTCTCGATCGAGCTTGCCCGGTTCCTGGCGGAGGAGGCGGACGGGGGCACGGTGTTCGTTCCGCTCGCCCCCGTTCGCGCCGCAGCACTCGTCGTGCCTCTGATCGCCGAGCGCCTGGGCGCGTCCGGCGACGATGCCGCCGCGATCGCGGCGCGGATCGGTGAGAAGCGAGCCCATGTCGTCCTCGACAACCTGGAGCAGCTCCTGCCCGACGCGGCCCGGCCGCTCGCCGAGCTCCTTGCCGCTGCCCCGGCGCTTCGGATCGTGGCGACGAGCCGTGAGCCGCTGCGGATAGCAGGTGAGTCCGAGTTCGACCTGCCGCCGATGGACGAGGGTGACGCCGTCACGCTGTTCATCGAGCGCGCGCAGGCCGTCCGTCCGGATGTCGGTGACTCGCACGCGGTGCGCGAGCTGACCCGCCGCCTGGACGGGCTCCCGCTCGCGATCGAGCTGGCCGCGGCACGGGTCAAGCTCCTCGGCCCCGAGCAGCTGCTCGAGCGGATCGGGCAGCGGCTCGACCTGCTCAGGGGCGGCCGCGACGCCGACGAGCGCCACGCCACGTTGCGCACCACGATCGCCTGGAGCTACGACCTCCTCGACGACGACGAACAGCAGTTGTTCGCCCGGCTCGCCGTCTTCCGCGGCGGTTCCACTCTGGAGGCGGCCGAAGCGGTCTGTGGCTCGAACCTCGACACCCTTGCGTCGCTGCTCGACAAGAGCCTCGTCCGTCGCCGCCGCGATGCGAACGGCGGCGAGCGCTTCTGGATGCTCGAGACGATCCGCGAGTTCGCACGGGAGCGCCTGGACGCCTCGGGTGAGGAGGATGCCCTGCGCCGGCTCCAGATCGCGTGGCTGCTCGATCTGGCCGAGCGGGCGGGCACACGCGCGACTGTCGGCGTCCCCGGCAAATGGGATGTCGATCTCGTCGCGCCCGAGATCGACAACGTCCGCGCTGTGCTCGACTGGGCAGCCGAGCACGACCCCGAGCGCGGCCTCGCTCTGGCCGCGTCGCTCGAGGGATTCTGGCTCGTTCGCGAACCGAGCGAGGGCGCGTCACGTCTCGAGCCACTGCTCGCGCGAGCCCCGGACGCCGAACCGGAACTGCGCGGCCACGCGCTTCGCGCACTCGCAGGTGCGCTCGGCCTCTGCGGCGAATACGAACCGGCCGCGTCCTCGTACCGGCAAAGCCTCGAGCTCTTCGTCGCAAGCGGCAACGAGATCCAGACGGCGAACCTCCGCTACCGCGTCGCTGGACAAATGGTGACGATGGGCGAGACGACCGCCGCGTGGCCGCTGCTCGAGGAATCGCTCCGTACGTTCCGGCAGCTCGGCCTGCCTCGCGGCGAGGCACAGGTACTCGGATACCTCGCGGAGAAGCCCCACGGAGAGGGCGATCTCGCGCGCGCGATCGAACTCGCCCTCGAGAGCGCCGCGATCGCCCACGAGATCGACTGGGGATGGTGGGAGAGCGGACAGCTGGCCGCCGCCGCCGAATTCGAGCGCGAGCGCGGAGATCTCGATGCCGCCGGAGGTCACGCGCTCCGCTGCCTCCAGCTCTCCCTGAGCCTCGGCGACCGTCGGCGCGCATTGCTTACCGCAGCCAAGCTCGCCGTGATCGCCGCAGAGCGCGGCGACGCCGAGCAGGCCGGCCGTCTCTGGGGGGCGATCGAAAGCGAACAGATCTCCAGGCCCGTTCGACAGTGGGAGAACGACCGCGAGAGGCTCGAAGCAGTCGTCCTCGGCGTAGACGGGCCCGCCTTCGCTCGGGCGCGCACGGAGGGCCGTCTGCTCTCAATCGCCGAGGCGGCCGGTCTCGACGCCCGCTAGCCGGTTCCGACCCGCGCCCCAGAGCCCCCACGATGGGACAGCGCGGACGCCGTCGCCACAGCTGAAGGCCAGGTTGGGGACAGATTGATCGCGTCCTTCAACCGGCTGGGTCGAGGTAACGCTCTACAAGCGCTCCACGCCCCGAGGGCGGTTAGCCGCCCGGAGCGATCGCACAGGCTGCGACGCAGACCCAGGTGCCGTCGCCCTCACGGGCGGTGCCCTCGTGCTCGGACGTCTCGCCTCCGTCTACGACCCGCCAATCCGACTCCGGCGCTGACGGCTTGGGGCTAACGATCGGCGACTTCGATGATTCCGGAGGCTGCGTCGAGTGCGACCACGGTGCGGCGGGCGGCCTCGTCGACGTGAACGCGCGGCGGCTCGGGCTTCTCGCCTTCGTAGTAGGTGCCCGGCCCATAGAGCCTTCCGTACCGGAGCACGACGCCGTCGGCCGCGAGCACGAGCCGTTCGAGCTCGCTGACGGCGGCGCCGGCGTCGCCCGATAGCTGCCAGGCGACGCTCTGCGCGATGAAGCGCGACGCTCCCGCCGCCTTCGCCGCGGCGAGCAGGTTGCGCGTGCCCTCCCGCCGCATGCGCGCATTTCCTTCGTTTATCGAAGCTGGCGTATCCGGCAGGTCGGTGAGCTCGTTCACCACCGCCTCAGGCTGAAAGCCCACGACCGCCGCCCGCAGTGCGCCCGCATCGAACACGTCGCACACGACTGGCTCTGCGCCCAAATCGCGTAGCGTCTCAGCCTTCCGCGGCGAGCGCGTCATACCCGCGACAGCGTGCCCAGCCGCGACGAGCAGCGGGACGAGCCGCACCCCGATCACACCACTCGCCCCCGCAACAAAGACCCGCATCAGTCGGAGCTCCGAGCCAGCCGAGTCGGGTGCCGCCTCATGCCTTCGCGATCGACGTTGTCGAAGCGGTGGTCGTGGCTGAGCAGCACGGCGTCGACGCCCCACGGCGGGCTCACTTCTCTCGTTTCGATCGCGTCCATCTCGCTCTCTTGCAGGGTATGTCGGGTTCGCGGCCGACCCGGAGCGCTCGGCGTCACGAAGAAAACGCGACACAGGCCGGCCCCGGCGGCGGACCGGTGCTATTCGCGGCTGAACGCCGAGCCGCTGATGACGTAGAAGAGCGTGATCGCAGCGTAAAGACCGGCGCTCACCCAGGCAGAGAAGAGCCCGACCACCGTGGCCGTCGCATACAAGGCAATGCCCGGCCGGAAGCTGCGCGTGATTCCCGCAACGACACGCTTGGGCGCGTCGGCTCGCAGGAGCCGGCCTCCGTGCGACGCGTAGATCCAGAGTGCGTTGAAGCTGCACGCCATGAGCGTCGCCGAGATTCCGTAGAAGACAGCAGCTGCAGCAGCGCCGTGACCCGATTGCAGCGCGTCCGCGAGAACATGGGTCGGAAAGGGAAGGAACGCGACGAAGAGCAACAACAAGAGGTTCTGGATCACGAACAGCGGATCCGGCTGCTCGATTAGCCGCAGAATCGCGTGGTGATTGATCCAGATCACGCCGATTGTCAGAAAGCTCACCGCGTAGGCCGCGTATGACGGCCACGCATGCACGAGGCCGTGCGAGAGCGGGCCGCTGCCGGTCACCGTGACGTTGAGGATCAGGAGCGTCGCGGCGATCGCAAGGATCGCGTCGACGTAAGACTGCAGTCTGCTGAGGCTCACGAGGGTGATTCTCCGCACGGCGGCGGATGTCGAGAGGCCGACGCGGATAGCAGAGGCTGAAGCCGTCGGGTTCTTGGACCGACGACGATGACCCGCTTGGGCCCGATGCGCGCGAGGAGCTGCGACACGATCCCGGCGGCGAAAGCCGATGTGGTGGTCAAGGAGCCGCCCGCTTTTCTGGTTGGAGCGCGTGAGCCGAGATCAGGCCCGCGACGCTGCGACAACGCGGGATGGTTTCCCTTTGCGGATGCTGGGCCGCACGCGGAACGGGCTCGACATGCCGGCTCTGGTTCGGCTCGCGCGAGCTCCAGAGCGCTTGGCGGGCTTCTTCCTTCTTTCCAAGTAGCCGGCTGATCGCAGCGCTTGCCTCGCCGTCCGGGTCGCTCAGAATTGGTCCGCGGGGGAGAAGCGAGTAGCGCGCTGCCGCTGAGAGCTCGGTGAAACGCTGGACGTCGTCGACTACGTCGCCATCGCCAATCGCGTCGACGATGAGGCCGACAATGAACGTGACGAGAGCGACGAGAACTGCGCCGGCTGCACCGAACCCGATTACGACCGTCAGATCGCTCGCAGCGAGATCGGCGGCCATTACGAAGCGCTCCCTCGCGAGACGCCGACGTCGACGCGCGTTGACGGGCGAGGTTCCAGCTCCCCGCGTTCGGTCTCGCTCGCATCTTCGAGATCGCGCTGGCGAACGAGCAGGAAGCTGAGCACGGCACCGGCGAAGCTGATGACGGCGGCGATCCAGAGAATGCGGTCGAAGCCGCTGACGAAGGCGACACGAAGCGCATGCGCGACCGGTTGCCGAAGGCCGGGAGGCAGCGACTGGAGTGCCGCGGGAGCGTTACCGCTCGTCGCCTGGTCAATGACTCCGTGGGTGCGTTCGCCGAGTTGCGGAACCGTCGCCGTGAGCTGGCCCGCCAGAACGTCGTGCACGCGGCTTTGGAAGACGGCGCCGAGGCTTGCGATGCCCGTCGCGAGCCCGACTTGCAGTGCCGTGTTGTTGACGCCCGAGCCGACACCCGTCTTCTCCTCCGGCACGGAGCCGATCGCGGCGGATGCGCGGGGCGGGTTCGTGAGACCTGAACCTGCTCCGGCGACGATGAAGCCTGCGAACAGAACCGTCCATCCCGAGCTCGCCTCGACGCTTGTCATCAGCGCGAGACCGACGCCGACAAGGGTCAGGCCGACGCTCAGCAGGAGTCGCAGCGGCACGTGCGCGGAGAGCCGGCCGCCGACCGGGGCCGCGAGCAGAACGAGCAACGTCAGCGGGAGGAACCGGAGACCCGCCTGGAACGCGGAGTAGCCGAGGATGTCCTGCAAGTAGAGCGTGATGTAGAGGATCAGGGCATACAGCGATGCCGCGAGCGTGAGGGCGGCAAGGGATGCGCCGAGGAACGTCGGGTTGCGGAAGAGGGCGAGGTCGAGCATCGGCTCACGGCGCGCGAGCTCGATCGCGAGGAAGGCAGCGAGCAAGCAGCCTCCGGCGATGAACGGGCTCAGCACCGGTCCGCTTGTCCAGCCGTCCACGTTGCCGCGGATGAGCGCGAAGACGAGCGCGAACAGGCTGCAGGCGAAGGTGATCGCGCCCGCCCAGTCAGGATGGACCGGACGACGGCGCGTCTCATCGACCTTAACGGCGAGCAGCGCGAGCGTCAGCGCGCCGATCGGCACGTTGACGAAGAAGACCCAGCGCCAGCTGATGCCGGAGGTGAGCGCCCCGCCGATCAGCGGGCCGACCGCGACGGATGCGCCGGCGGTCGCGCCCCAGATTCCGAGCGCGGTTCCACGCTCGCGGCCCTTGAACTCGTTCGCGAGCAGTGCGAGCGAGGCGGCGAACATCGCCGCGCCGCCGACCCCCTGCGCGGCGCGACTCAAGATCAGGAAGAGCGAGTCGGGTGCCACGCCGCAGAGGAGCGAAGAGATGGTGAAGACCGTCAGGCCGATGCCGAAGATGCGCCTGTGACCGAGCAGGTCGCCGAGCGATCCGACGACGAGCATCAGCGCCGCGAGCGAGAGGGCGTACGCGTCGATCGTCCACTGCAGATCGCTGAACGACGCGTTCAGGTCGGCTGCCATGCTCGGCAGCGCCACATTCACGATCGTGATGTCCACGAGGAGCATCAACATCCCGAGGCACACCGTCAGCAACGCCCACCATTTCCGAGCCATCACCGCTCCCTTCTCCGTCGCTTGGCTGATCGATGAGCGACGCTAGGCGCGGGACGGGTCGGTCGCACCGGCGAAATCGCCGGATGTCGTCCGAGCGTGGCGTTTCGTCGGCATGAGGTTCGCGGCCCGCACCGCGCCTAGCAGTGCCACCGCGGGTCACCGCTGCTCGAGGCGGTGTGTGCTCCCAGGAGCAGCCCAACTGCGAGGACGACGAAGCCTGCGGCGGCCGGCGGCGGCCAACCGTGCCTTCTCGAGAGTTTCTCCGCGGGTAGCGCACCGATCGTGAGGCCGCCGATCAATGGGGCACAAGCAGGTCGTCGATCTCGGTCTCGCGGTCGCCTGCGCGGTCCTCGCTCATCCAGCTGCGCGCGCGGCAACGTGCTCGTCTGCGGGGGCGGCGCCGAGGCCTTCGCGAAACCCCTCGCGCCAGCTCGGCCAGCGCGGCGTCCAGACGAGCCCTTTCTTCGCTTTGGCGTTCGACGCACCGCGAGTCTGCGTGAACATCAAGACGACCGCCTCGCCGGCTGCGAGTCTCCCGAGCCAGGCAGGTACGCGCCGAGGCGGGGGCGCCCCGACGGAAGCGGCGAGCTCGGGAAGCCATTCTTGCGCCGGTGCCGGCTCGTCGTCGCAGACGTTGTAGACGCCCGTTTGGCCACCCTCGACCGCAGCGAGCGTCGCGCCGGCGGCGTCATCGACGTGCAGGAACGACCAGATCCCGCCGCCGTCGCCGATCAGCGGCATCCGGCGCTTTCTCAGCAGCTCGACGAACACGCCGTCCGCGGCGGTGCTGGTACCGGGACCGTAGAGGTTGCCGTAGCGGAGGACGAGGCCCTCCAAGCCGGCGCGAAGCACCGCCGACTCCAGGTGCCGGAACGCGGCAAGGCTCTGCCGCATCGAGTGCAACGGAGCTGGATCGAGCGGATCCTCCTCCGTCTTCACGAGCGGGCCGGACCGGCCGTAGTTCCAGCCGGCGAAGCTCTGCGCGACGAAACGCCGTGCGCCGACGGCCCGTGCAGCCTCGAGGAGATGGTCCGTGCCGACCGTGCGGAGCCGGTTGGTCGTTGCGAAGACGCGGTCGAAGTGCCGCAGGTTCGTCGCTTCGGAGAGGCCTGTCATTTCGTGCACGACCACTTCGGGCTCGGCTTGCGCCACTGCGTCGAGAACCGCGTCGCGGTCGAGGCCGTCCACGACGTAAGGTGCTGCGCCGAGCTCGAGAAGCGCACGCTTCTTTTCAGGCGACGTCGTCGTAGCTGCAACGTCATGGCCCGCGGCGATCAGCAGCGGGACCAGCCGGCGGCCGATCGCTCCGAGGCCGCCCGCTACGAACACCTTCATTTTGTCGCTCCTTTCGTCAGCGTTCATATCCGGGCCGACTGGCTCCGGTGCGGCGACGGTAGGAACTCGGCTCTAGGCTCGCACCGGCGCAATCGCCGGTTGCCCGCGCGCTGTCGGCGTGTCGGGACCGCCGAGGTCGAACTGCACGATCTGCATGCGCGAGCTGATCCCGAGCTTGCGGAAGATGTTGCGGAGGTGGAAGTCGATCGTGCGCGGGCTGAGGAAAAGCTGCGCCGCCACTTCGCGGTTGCTCAGGCCTTCTGCGACGAGCCGCGCGATCTGGAGCTCCTGAGCCGTCAGGTCGTCGCGCGTACCGGGCTCGCGCCGGCGTGCCGTCTGCCCGCTGGCCCGCAGCTCGACGCGCGCGCGCTCAGCCCACGCCTGCGCGCCAACAGCCTCGAAACTCGCCAAGGCTTCGCGCAGATGCTCCCGCGCTTCGCGCCTGCGCCGCGTCCGGCGTAGGAACTCACCTCGCGCAAACTCGGTGCGGGCATGCTCGAGTGGACGTGAGGCGTGACCGTCGATGGCGAGGGCGGCCGCGAACAGGCGATCTGCCTCTTCCGTATCACCAGCGATCAACGCGCGGCAGCGCAGCACCGACGAACGCGCCCACGGCTGCGCCGTACCGGTGGCCCATGCTTCGAACTCGTCGAGCCACGCCTCTGCCAGCTCGGGGTCGCCGGCTCGGAACGCAGCCTCGACGCGGTCGGCGCCGGCCCACAACCGCAACGGAAGCTCGGAGACCTGACGAGCGTGGCCGAGAGCGTCCTCCGCGTGACCCAACCCGAGCTCGAGGGCGAGCAGGGCCCAATGAGCCGTCAAGGAGACGTGGACAAGCCTGCGCGCCGAGGCGAGCTCCAGCGCCTCCTTCGCCATCGATCTGCATTCCTCCTCGTCGCCGCGAAGCGCAGCGATCAGCGCGAGTACGGCCAGCATGTGCGAGACGACCTGGTGCTGCCCGCCCTGCCGTGCGAGCCGAATCCCGTCGGTCAAGCTCGCATTCGCGGTTCGTAGGTGACCCGTGGCGACCTCGACCAGCGCGAGCCGCGGCAGCGCCTGCGTCAGGAGCGGTAGATGACCTGCCTCGCGGGCACGAAAGGCGAGGCGTCGATTCAGGTGCTCGGCTGCAGCGTCGTCGCCGAGAAACAGGCCCGCGCCTCCCGCCAGCAGCAGAACTCCGCGATACGCGGTGGCGGCGGCCGCGTCTGCGTCGTCGGCGGAATCGAGAGCGGCACGAAGGCTTTGGGCTGAAGTCGCGAAGTCTGCCTCGAAGTACGCGGCCATCCCTTCGACGAAGTGAGCAAGAAATCGAGCGACGCCGCCTTCGGGCCGTAGATCGGCGGCCCGGCGTGCGATTGCGGCGACGGTGTCTCCCCTACCTGAGTAGCCGGCCGCGATGCAGGCGAGGCCATAGATGTACAGAGCGCGCGGCCCATCGCTTCTCTCGAGATCCGCTGCTGCGGCGAGGAGAAGCTCGCTCGCTTCGCCCGGCACGCCGGCGTTGAGCTCGATCAGCCCTCGCCAGCAATCGATTTCCGCCCGCATCGAAGCGCCACGTGCAAGGGGTCGTGCACGCGCGAGCAACACGAGGGCCCGTTCCAGTCTGCCGGCGAACCACGCCGCGCCGACCGCGCCGTTCAGCAGTCTGAGCTGATCCTGCTCGCTGGTCGAGAGGGCGGCCGCCCGCTCGAAAGCGAGTGACGCCGCTACAAAGCCGCTCCGCTGCTCGGCCCGTCGCGCCGCCTGTTCGAGCTCTCCTGCAACCGATGCGTCAGGCTCGACCGTCGCTGCCGATCGATGCCACGCCCGCCGATCAGCGTCGGCCTCGGCCGTCAACACGCTCGCGAGAGCTTGGTGTGCGGCAAGCCGCCGGGATAGTGGCGCTGCCTGGTAGATCGCCGAACGAATCAGCGGGTGGCGAAACTCGAGGCGCGGACCTCGAACGTGGATGAGGTCCGCTTCTTCGGCGTGGTCAAGCGAGCCTCGATCGAGTCCCAGGTGCTCGGCTGCGGCGAAGAGGTTCGCCGTGGAGCCCGCGTCTTCGACGGCCGCGAGAAGCAGGAGCGTCTGCGTCTCCTCGGGGAGCCGCTGAACGCGCGACAGGAATGCGCGCTCGATCCTGGTGCCGACCGGCAACGGCTCCTCCAACGGCTCGAGCCCCTTGAGCTGCCGCTCACTCAGCGACGACGACAGCTCGATGAGAGCGAGAGGGTTTCCGTCCGTCCCCTCGATCAGCCGCTCGCGCGCCTCAGCGGACGGCGGCGCCCCTGCGATCGTTTCGAGCAGCGCTCCGGCGCTTTCGACGTCCAACCCCGTGAGTCGGAGCTCCTCCAACCCGGGAGCTTCGAAGGCGCGAATCTCGCCTTCACGGGCCGCGAAGAGCATGGCGATCGCTTCGGCCTCGAGCCGCCGCGCTGCGAAGACGAGGGATTCCGCCGATGCATCGTCGAGCCAGTGCGCATCGTCGACGACGCACAGCAGCGGGTTCTGCTCGGCGGCCTCGGCGAGCAGGCTCAGCACGGCGAGCGAGACGAGGAACCACTCGTCCCGTGCACCGGCCTCGAGCCCGAGCGCGCCGCGCAGGGCGCGCGCCTGTGGCCCAGGCAGGTGGTCGAGCCCGTCGAGGATTGGGCGAACGAGTTGATGGAGACCGGCGTACGGCAGGTGCGCTTCCGATTCGATCCCGCGCCCGGAGAGAACGGTCATTCCTTCGGCGTGCTCGAGCGCGTCGGCGAGCAGGGCTGACTTGCCGACCCCGGGCTCGCCGCGTAGGACGAGGACTCCACTCCGCCCCCCGCGGGCTTCCTCCAACAGGCCGGCGATGCGTGCACGTTCCGCACCCCTGCCGACAAGCACCGGACACTAGTCTAGACGCCCCGCCGGCCCGGCAAGATCGCCGGTGCGACGGCGGCCACGCGCCGCCAGCCTCCCGGACATGGCCGCCGCAGCACGCACCATGACCGGGAGGGAGGAGCTTGAACGCTGGTACTCCCTCCATCTGCGGCCGAGGGTGGCACGAGCAGCCGAAAGGCGCGTGATCGAGCCCATGCAGGCCGCCGCGTTCGAGCTGACGATGGCGGCGTTCGTCTGCCCGCACCGCCCGATCGAGCGCGGCAACCAAACCCGGCCGAAAGGAGCACGAAGGAATGGCCAA
>Ga0310810_10005982_pt1 | contig 13685 bp, 9 predicted proteins | sample NCmetagenome_FD_207641 | JGI IMG/M metagenome (GOLD analysis project Ga0310810, IMG submission 207641) | Soil microbial communities from experimental microcosm in Duke University, North Carolina, United States - NC | ecosystem: Engineered > Artificial ecosystem > Soil microcosm > Unclassified ... | reverse complement strand
AATCCGAGCGGTACAAGAAGCCAGTAGTGAGCTAGTGGGTTTGCTGGATGATGACAACTTGCCAACACCAAACTGGGTCGCGGCGGCCTATGCCTTTGGTCAATCTCATCCCAAGGCCGGGGCTTACGCTAGTCAGATTCACGGTGAATTTGAAGTCGAACCCCCCCCTAACTTTGAACGGATTGCGCCGTTTTTGGGCATTACGGAACGGGGACAACAACCCCATCTCTACGAACCCGAAAAGCTTAAGTTACCGCCAGGAGCGGGATTAGTCGTGCGCAAGACAGCTTGGTGCCAAGCAGTTCCTCAACAGCCGATACTTAAGGGCAGGCTGGGTCACTCGTTGGTCGGTGGTGAAGATTTGGAGCCACTGCTACACCTCCATCAAGCGGATTGGGAAATTTGGTACAACCCAGCGATGGAGACTTACCATCAAATTCCTCGATGGCGATTGGAGAAAGCCTATTTAATCAGCCTCTCGCGGGGTGTCGGCTTGAACAGTTGTTGTCTGCGGATGATTAATACACCGCTTTGGCAAGGGCAAAACGTTCTTGTAAGAGCTTTTTTCGGCAGTCTGCGCCGGATTGTATTACACTTGATTCGATATCGCGTTGCCCCACATGGAGGGCGAAAGACGCAATCCTCTTTCCCTGATTTAGTGGAGGCTTGCGAACTAGCGTTCTATTGGGGTTATTTACTGAGTCCATTCTATTTTTTTAAAACTCGCTTAGCGAGACAAATTAGCTCGTTATTCATGGCACGAAACGGGGCGAGTGTTAAGGAGATTGGCTCCCTCAGCCAAGGCTAATTTTGAATAACTTGATCAGGTTTTCCATCTCCTATGAGCCCTTACCCGTCTTGAATAGCTGCCAGTTCCAGGCACGACAGCTGAGAACGTAATGTAATACGGCAGAGCCTGTACATCGGATGAATTCTTAGGTTCGACATCAGTTTAAGTTTTAAAAACTATTATGAAAAACTATTGTTAAGAAACATTATTGAATTGATGGCATCAATAGATTAAGCTAGAAGTTTTTAAAGACTAGATGAAGCCAAGTTGACTCTGTTGCTCATCGTCAGTTATTGGCCTATCATACAGATGACGTATTACAAGTTGTACAAGTATTCTTACAACTTTGGTGATTTCTCGGACTAAAAGCATCCAGATAGCAACGACTCCTCACGGGCTGAGCCTCTCTTATAGATTAAACACGACTAGGGCTGAGGTGGGGGGCTACTTGCCCTCTTCTAAGAGAGAAGTAAGTCAGGAGTGCGTACAGGGTAGCAATAGCTACCCTGCGAATCCCTTTCGGAGAATTCAACCGTGTCCGCGAACATTAGCGCTGCCGGGTGAATGGTTGTTTCGCCAATATTGCTGGCGTCGCTTGCACAATTGGTTTGTGTTTGACAGCAACCAAGCGAGACATCAGCGCCTAACCGCGCCCATCGCTTCCCAGTTCCTGAAGATACTTGCCAGGTTGGCAAACAATGAAGGAAGAGGGGATATAACTCTAACGTCACCGTTGCTTATACATACATCTGCACACTGGAAACAATGCCTAAGACTGAAGATTGTCACATAGCAAGTTTAATATATTGCCTAACTTGCTAGGATTTTTTTTGGCGAAAACCTTACCAAATTATCTTTGCGAGGAATTAATTGTGGCGTTCATTCGACTCGCAGATCTGATCATTAACCTTGACTGTATTGCCGCAGTTAGATTCAGCACTTACAACGGCTTTGGTGATGGCAAAGACATCCCAATTGTTAATATTTGTTTAACGATTCCTGAGGGGTCATTAGACGGTGAATCAGAATGCTGCCTTGAGAATTGTGAAAATTGCCATTGTGTAGAGAAGCTAGAGTTTGAAAGTGATTTAGCACTGGCGATTTGGGATTATTTTACCCAATCGAGTGAGGTTACTGTTCTATTTGAATAAATTTATAGCGGCTGGAGGTATTTCATCTATTCTAAACTAGGGGCACGATACGATGTGCCCCCAAAAATAGCCCTCTTATCGTATTAAACCGCTGTTTCTAAGAAATATTTAAAATATGTATTACAAAGTTCTATTTTATTTCATTAACCATTAAAGTTTATTATTTTTTTTTAATTTCTTTAACTTTTTCAGGCTTTGTCCCTAAAACGTTAAGTCAGCCAACCTGCCCCTTCTGCATACAGGAGGCACAAGTCAGGCGTTGAGAACAGTAGTGCTAAAGTTGTTACCCTGATGCGATCGCGTGTCTACTTAGGCTCCTTTGTCCGAGTAGTTCGTCCGGAAGGTTTAGATAAATTTTTCGGTAAAATTTTTCCCGTGCTAACGGCGCTCAAACTTCGACTCTGAGCGTCTTAGCGGCTTCTGAGCCATCTCAGTCCCCTCAAGGCTCAGTGATTTATGAAGACTCAATAAATCCCAAGGGATAGAGTTGCTAAGCGTCAGGCAATTGGCTTATGATGCTATAGTGTAATACGTGTTATACATTCGTCTTACGAATTCGACCCTTATCAGAGAATAGAAGCAAGGAGCCAGCAAACCGAGCCCTTGGCTTCAAGTCTCCGCTAGGTTGTACACCACCAGGGTAATCTATCTTTTTCGCTCCAATTTCATCTTTTCTTCCTGAATGTGGTGTTTTTTTAGGTAGTACTATTATGAGTCTCTCCAAGTCAGAAAAACAGTCCAGTCATCTAAAGCCTGACCATTCTAATTACGTAACTCGCGAGGAACTGCGCGAATTCGACCTCAATAACCAACTAGCTAAATTGGCACTTCCTCTAGCTCAGGCTTGGAGAGACAATCATCCCGATGCTCAACCTGGTTCAGAAGCAGATTTGGACGAATGTGTATTGGCTGTTGCGATTGAAATGGCTGTAGCTGGCGAAGCAGTCGGAGGCCCAATGGGCGCTTTGATCGCCGCTGGTGGTGGCGTCGCTGCAGCGAGTGTGGCTTGTAGACGAGTGCTATAAAAGGCTTTTTTCCAAACAACATCGCTAAGGTAACCCAGAATTTGCTCCTACAGGGAAGGATTATCCACGTTGGCCAAGTTTTTGTTGGGTTGGCTGTGCAGGCTGTTGAAGGTTTGACACGGTTGATGTCTGCCAAAGATTCAAATTTTTTTCAACAACACAAGTTGTGTCAGGTCTAGTTCTCAGGTTACAGGGGTGCATTCTGCAATCTTTGAGCAATCGGAGCTGGTGCGGGATGAGCCAGCTCACTTTATAGGGGTTTAAGCACTACCAAAGACAACAGCCGCATCGCGTTCTTGCTCCCGAAGGAGCCGCGACGCTAGTGCATTACCGCTTGGGGCGTATAGACTTTTGGCCTCGCTCCAAAGGGGCACTCACGCTTTCGTACAACAGGATTGTGTACTAACGTCCTTCGTCCCTTATCCGTGGTGCGTGACCAATAGGCTCTTGCACTGAGCTTTCCAAGATTTTACCCCTTTACTATGCCTTCGAGGAGACCGCTTCATGGCTACTCAGTTTGATCCAGATCCAAAAGGTTATAAGCAGGAGTTCAATGGACTAGGGAAAGAGTCTCCCAAAACTGCTCCTCAAAATAGTTTCAACATTTATACCAACAATCAACCTAATCTCCAGTTGGTCTCACCCCAGTCTGTACTCAATGCCGTTGAGCTTCAGCAGCAACAAAGTGGATTTCCCTCTCCCACAGCCCCTCAGAAATCCGGCGGTTTCCGCTTCTCAAACCTGCGTCTAACGCAAAAAGCCACAGCTTTGGCGATCGCTCTAGGCACTGTTCCGGTATTACTGACTGGAGTAGCCACCTATCACTTTGCCACCCAATCCATCACTCAACAAGTATCCCAGTACAAAATAGCCCGCACCGTTGGTGTGGAAGACAAGGTTAAACGCTTCATGCGCGATCGCTACGGCGATATTCAGTTTTTGGCTGAGCTTTCAATCCTGACGAATTTGTCACAGAAGGATACAAGCCCTCTCAAAGTAAAGCAAGCGCAGTTAGATCGCTTCTTAGCAGCTCATAAACAGGTATATGACCTGATTTCCGTGGTCGATCTCCAGGGCAACGTGCTGATTCAAACGTCAGGTCTCGACCCTATACCAAACCAACGCGATCGGGATTATTTTAAGGAAGTACTTAGAACAAATCAGCCTGTCATCAGTAGTGCTACCACACCTGAAGTTTCTAAGACTCCCGAGCGAGTAACCCTTCACTTCGCCGCACCGATTAAAGATAGCGTCACCGGCAAGACAATTGCTGTTATTCGCGCCCGTATGCCGGTCGCAGTTCTCGAAGAGTTGCTCGGTAACTTTGGTGCTGATGGGGACGAATTTTATTTGATTGATTCTTCAACGCGGCAAATTCTCCTGAGTAAGGAAAAGAGTGAGGAGAATAAAGATGTCTTAACTATTTTTCCCGCCTTAAATCAACTCCGAGCGGTAGGTAAGCCAAGTACGTTGGTTATGACCGATCAGAGTGACAAGGTACAGGATCTGTTTGCCTATACCAAGTTTGGAAAACTAGCAGGCTTGCCGGATCTCAATTGGGAAGCTGGCATTGCTACACCCGTAAACATTGCGTTTGCACCACAGCGACAATTGCTCCTCATCGTGGCGCTTGGAACTGCGTTGACAGCCTTGTTGGTAAGTGCGATCGCCGTTTATCTGGCTAAACTGGCGACGCGTCCCGTCCTCGCTGTCAGTGAGGCCGTGGAAAAACTGGGGCAAGGGGAACTTTACACCCGCGTTGCCGTGGAAGGGCATGACGAACTCGCTGAACTCGGTTCTAATATCAACCTGATGGCCAGCCGACTGGAGACCTTATTGTGGGCTCAAGCCGCTGAAACCGAACAAGCCGGATTATTTGGAGATATTGCCGTCTCCAACGCTCGTACAGAGAAAGATTTGGAAGATGTCTTTGAAAAGGCCGTTCAAGGGGCACTACGAATCCTTGAAGCTGACCGCGTCGTCATCTATCGCCTCCACCCTGACGGGCGTGGGTACATTTCCGCAGAAGCGGTTGTTCCAGTTTGGCCTAGAGCGTTAGGCGCAAAAATAGAAGACCCCTGCATTGGCAGAGAACTCCTTGAAGAGTACAGACAAGGACGTGTCGTTCCGACCAATAATGTGTATGAAGCGGGTTTTCACCCTGAGCACATGAGGTTAATGGATCGCCTGCAAATCAAGGCCAATTTGGTCACACCCATTCTCAAGGATGGTCACCTCTTTGGCTTGCTGATTGCTCATCACTGTAGTAACCCCCATCTTTGGCAGCAATCTGAAATTAATTTCCTCAAAGAGTTAGCCATTCGAGTTGGACTTAGCTTGGATCGGGTTAGTTTCCTCGAGCAGAAAGAAGTCGAAACACATCGTGCCCAGCAACTCAATGACATTATTTCTGGTATTCGGGACGCACTCACCGTCGAAGAAATCTACCAGACGGCGATTACAGGTATCCGCGAAGCTATGAAAACTGACCGCGCGGTTGTCTATCTCTTTGATGAGAGGTGGCAAGGAACCATTGTTGCCGAATCAGTAGGGATGGGCTGGCCGAAAGCGCTGGGGGCGAACATTGCTGACCCTTGTTTTGCCGACAAATATGTGGAGAAGTATCTACAAGGTCGAGTGAAGGCAGTTGAGAATATTTACGAAGCTGGCTTAAGCGATTGTTATCTGGGTCAACTGGAGCCTTTTAAGATCAAAGCCAATTTAGTCGCTCCCATTTTGGCGTACAACAAGCTACATGGCTTACTGGTCACCCATCAGTGCTCCGGCACACGCGCTTGGCAGGAGTCGGAAATCACCTTCTTCAAGCAGGTGGCGACTCAAGTGGGTCTGGCTTTAGACCGCGTCGATTTCTTAGTACAGATTGAACAATCTCGCCAAAAAGCTGAAACCTTGGCAGACGTACAACGGCAACAAAAAGAAAGCCTCCAACACCAACTTTTAGAACTGCTCAGTGATGTAGAAGGAGCGGCTCAAGGTGACCTGACGGTAAGAGCGGATGTAACCACTGGGGAGATTGGCACGGTGGCGGACTTCTTCAACGCGGTCATTGAAAGTCTGCGGGAAATTGTCACCAAAGTGAAAATAGCTGCGACTCAGGTCAATACTTCACTGGGAGAAAACGAAGGAGCAATCCGTCATCTTTCGGAGGACGCTCTCAAGCAAGCGGAGGATACGACCCGCACCCTGGACTCGGTGCAAGAAATGACGCGCTCCATTCAACAGGTAGCAGAAAACGCCCGTCAAGCCGCTGTTGTTGCCCGCACCGCCTCTACTACAGCTGAAGCGGGAGGAATAGCTATTGATCGATCAGTGCGCAATATTTTCACTCTGCGGGAAACAGTAGCAGAGACAGCGAAAAAAGTCAAGCGTCTGGGTGAATCCTCTCAAAAGATTTCTAAGGTCGCTTCACTGATTGACCAAATCGCTCTACAAACGAACTTGTTAGCGATCAACGCAGGGATTGAAGCGGCACGAGCGGGTGAAGAAGGTCAGGGCTTTGCTGTGGTTGCAGAAGAAGTCGGGGAACTGGCAGCACGAAGTGCGGCGGCGACGCGAGAAATTGAGGACATTGTTCACAACATCCAAAAAGAAACTACGGAAGTAGTCGAGGCGATGGAATTGGGTACGAGCCAGGTAGTGGAAGGGACTAATCTGGTTGAAGATGCTAAACAGAGTTTGCATAAGATTCTGGATGTGTCTCGCCAAATTGACGATTTGGTGCAATCGATTTCGACGGCGACGGTGTCCCAGGCGGAGACCTCTCAAGCGGTTACCGAGTTAATGAAAGAGATTGCCCGCGTCTCGGAACGCACGTCTAATTCCACACGCCAAGTGTCCGGTTCTCTCAAAGAGACTGTAGAGATTGCTCAGGAGCTACAGGCATCAGTGGGTACCTTCAAAATTGACGGATTCTAGGAGGTCATCAAAAACCCCGTCTAACTCTGATGAATTAGACGGGGTTTTCAGTTGTCCTACGCCTTGAAGGCTAACTTCATGCTTCAGACTTTACTTCAGCCTGTTTGTGCTTGGTAATGTCATTGCAGACAACGGAGAGTCCATCGCCAGACGGGTACGCGTGTACCTCAAACCATTTTCCTAAAGGTGCATGGAAATCTTCAAACGTCACAGCAACTTCTTGGTTAATGGCTCTGTGAAACTCACGCTCAAAGGCTGACCCTACCGTTCCTGGAAATATCTGCCACAGATTTTGACCGAGAAGTTCGGCTCGGTCTTTTTGTAAAATCTGTTCCGCTTTCTGATTGACATAGGTAAAGCGCCATTCCTCGTCCACCTTGAAAAAGCCATCGGTAATGCTCTCCAGAATCTTGCTAATTTGCTGCTTGGAGGCGACCAGCGCGGCTTCTGCCTGTTTCCGCTCTGTAATCTCCCGCTGTAGTGCGACCCAATGGGTAACCTTACCCTCTTTGTTGGCAATGGGTACGATATTGAGTTCGACCCAGAACTCCGAGCCGTCTTTACGGTAGTTGAGCAACTCTACTTGAACGGGTTTTTGGTCTTGCAGCGCTGTGCGAATTTTATCTAACTGAGAGCGATCAGTTTTCGGACCTTGCAACAAGCGCGGTGTCCGACCCAAAACCTCGGTTAGGTCATAGCCTGTAATCCGAGTAAAGGCTTGGTTGACATACAACAGTTCGGGGCCTGGGGCGTCTAGATGCTTGGCTTCGGTGATTAAAATCCCGTCTTGGGTATTCTCGACGGCTGACTCCAACAGACGCATCCGCTCCTCTGCCTGCTTGCGTGAGGTAATGTCACGCACGAAACTGAGAGAGACGAGCTGGTCGCGGTACTCGATAATCCGAGAGCTAATTTCAACCTGTATGGGTATACCATCTTTACGCCGCAGAGCGTGCTCGAAGATGAAGCTGCCAGTTGCTTGTAGCTGCTGATTAATCGTTTTTTGACGTTGTGGATCTACTGGCACATCGATATCCCTGGTTTTTAACTTCAGGAGCTCTTTGCGGGTATAACCCAGTCGCCTCGCCGCATTCTGATTGGCGTCCAAAATCCGACTGGTTGATAAGTCAATGATGAAGATTGAGTCGTTGGCGTATTCAAATAAGTGACGGTAATTGGATTCTGATTCCCGTAGCGACTCTTCGACTTGGTTTCGCTCTGTAACGTCTCTAGCAGTACAGATTACGGCTTCAACCGTATTGCTATCACCTAAGATGGGGCTGAGGATACATTCGTAGTCCCGTATCCCATTGTTAGTTCGGTAGCTGATTTCTTTGGTCAAGGGTCGCCGTGTGGCGAATACAACTTCCCGTTGACCATCGATGGGTTCGCTCTCAATAAACTCTGGCGGTAATTCGAGTTGCCGCCATGTTTTACCCAAAATGTTTCCCTGCGGCAGGCTAAACAATTGAGCGAGTGCGAGGTTTGCATAGGTGAATCGTCCTACCCGGTCCACAACGCAAATTGGGTCTGGAGAGGCGGAAAGCACCAAGTCGAATATTCTCGCTTGTTGTTCAATCCTGGCTGTGAGTTCTTGCAGTTCTATGCCGCCCGGTTCGCCGTCGCTCAGGCCGATTTCTTGTTCTTTGTGAGACCCTCCCCCTCCATTGTGTCCCGGACCTTCGCCTACGCTAAGAGTCTTTCTAGAGAAAGTGTCCTCAGCGACAAAGGAGTTGGGGATGTGGATTGAGTTTTCAGAAGCAAAGGCTTGTTTCAGTGCTGGGCTAATCGGACTGACTTGGGTGACTGAAGCCGATTTCTGCGGGAATTTACTCAGCTGTTGGGTTAGGGTTAGGAATTTCTTTTCTAACTCATTGAGCTGTTGTTGCAGTTCTTCAACTGTAGCTGGACGTGAAACGCTTGCCGGCATACCAAATGCCTGCTTCAACGCTTCAATCACCACTGCTGTTCGATCACGACCTGTCGCCTCAGCCCGAGACCGAATCTCCTGAATCAGGTTCTCTGGAAGTCTAAAAGTCGCTATCTTACTTGCCATCGTTTAAGAGTGTGTTTGTAAAGTGTTTCTTGTTCAAGTGGTCTAACCCTTGTAGCCTGAGGCGAATCCCCGCCAAGCGCAGCTTTCATTCATAATCCTACTCTGGACAAGACCGATACTGCTTGCCCAGAGGGGTATAGAGGGGCTGATTTTTGAGGGTTTCTTTACAAACACCCCATAACATACTTGACTTTTCAGCTGCATTGTTCTATTTACGGCAGAGACGCTCCCTGCGGGAGAATTTCTACCGTGTGCCCATCGTATGTTTTTTGGGTTAAACTCTCAGGGCTACTGACACCGCACGTTCTGATCTGTAGGGCTGACGAGATCATCTCATTGTCGCAAATTTAACCGCTTAATGCATCCGTGGATCACGGTCTTGAACGACAATCTTTAACATATCTTTAATATACATGGCCTGCGATCGTTCCTTGAGTGAATTCCCCTAATCTTCAGGGATGAAGAGAGTCTGTGTCTGTGAAATTGGGCACACAGCTCAATCCACAAACTGCTGAAACTATCCCGTCAAAGTTAATAAAATTTAACCTCTTCTGCGGAATTTGTGGGAACTTCACTGATTAAATAAAAAAAACGCCCACAAGGGCGCTTGATCAGGGTGCATCTACTAGACCTCAGTTTAGCGCAATGAGGGGTCTTACCCCCCAGGCCGCTTAATAAAACTCAACAGGCTGACGATTTGACAACAAGTTAAGATTCACGAGGGGGCAGTTCCAGAGGGATTGCCCCGAATAGTCCTTTGCGAAAGTCATTGAGGAGTTGTCGTGCTGTACGCTCTATGTCTCCTTGATGGCGATAGTCTGCCAACGCCCTGAGGTACCCTTCGCCGCTGAAGGACGTTGGATCAAGTTCGTAGCGCGTCTTTAAGGGAGAGGCAGCAAAGACACCCCTCGGTGCTACATCCTCTAAGTCTTGAAGTAACTCAACCAGGGTAGCCGCCACCTGCTGATTGTCGTAAGACGCTTCACCAATGTCGTCACAAATGGCTAGCTTGATGGCCTTTTGTTGATCTTTTAAAATTCCAGGAATGACGCCGGGAGAATCTAGAAGTTCAATTTGGTCAGAAATGCGTACCCAACGCAGTTGACGAGTTACTCCAGGACGACGAGCACTCTCCACGACGCGACGACCTAAGAGTCGGTTGATCAGGGCTGATTTACCCACATTAGGGAACCCGATCGCGACAGCGCGAACTGGGCGAGGTTGCATTCCGCGATCGCGCCGACGCTGATTCATCTGTACCCCAGCCTCCTGCGCCGCTTGAGTCACCTCGCGAATGCCTTTACCCTGTTGAGCATTCGTGAAGTAAGGGGTTTCCCCCTGCTGTTGGAACCAGGATGTCCAAAGCTGCCGCACAGCAGGAGTGATCATATCGAGCCGATTAATCACCAATACCCGAGCTTTAGTCCCCACCCATTGGGGGATTTGTGGATGATGAGTCGAGAGGGGAATCCGCGCATCCCGTACCTCTAGCACCACATCCACTCGCTTCAGCTGTTCTTTAAGTTCCCGCTCAGCTTTAGCAATATGACCGGGATACCATTGAATCGTCATTATTTATAAACAAGGGTTGAAGATGGGAAGGTTAGGAGGCTGTAGGTTAAGAGGTTACAGGCTCAGGGGCTCCAATTTACAGGTTAGAAGGCCGACTTTAAAGCTCAACCTTCCAACCTTCAACCTTCAACCTTCAACCTTCAACCCTCAACCTTCAACCCTCAACCCTTTAAGGAACAACCAAAACCGGGCAAGGTGATAAATTAATCACTCGATTCGTGACGCTTTCGGCTGCGCCTTCCTCGGTTAAGCCCAGTCCCCGACAGCCCATGACAATTAAATCTGCCCCGATTTCGTCGGCGACATCACAAATTGTGAAAGCGGGCATTCCTTCTCGGCTGATCGTTTCAGCCTCAATGCCTTGCTGGGTAAACAAAGCTTTGGCATTTTTCAGCAGTTCCGCAATGATCTCCGGTGATACGAGCGCATCCGCACTCGGGAGTTCTTCTTCAGAGTCGGATTTTTCGAGTACCGACAGCAGAACTAATCGACTTCCGTACTGTTTCACCACATGGGAAACGACTTCAGCCGCTTCGCGGGCTTCTCGGCTTTGGTCAACGGGAAATAAAACAGTTTTGAACATTACAACGCATCTCCGGGACGCGAACTCCGTTCACACTACCACAGGTCGTGAACGTCGCGAGGTACTACCTATTGCATTCGCTTCTTGCGACCTAGGGAGTACAACAACTCGCCTTACCCCAATCTTATCACCGAGCTGACGGCGACTCGCATTTGCCCCTAATTGATCGCACACTCAAAAACTACTTAAGTTTTAGTCTTAAATTTTTGTAAAATTGAGAACGGTTTGAGAATAAGCACTTTTTGTCTTGGAACTCAGGTAGTGTCTATTTAAGTTCACAAGGCAGCCCTCAACAGCTCATTCCTAAGACACTGAACTAAGAGCACAGAACATCAGGTAGAGGCAATTAGGAGATTTACTGTGGCTAAAAAATCCGTAGCAGATTTAAGTGAGTCAGATTTAGCTGGGAAACGGGTATTGGTGCGAGCCGATCTGAACGTGCCCCTTGATGATAGTGGCGCGATTACCGATGATACTCGTATCCGTGCGGCGTTACCCACCGTTCAAGATTTAATCAAAAAGAATGCCAAGGTGATTCTGTGCAGCCACTTAGGGCGTCCCAAAGGACAAGTAAAAGAGAGTTTGCGGCTGACGCCTGTTGCCAATCGTCTCTCCGAACTGCTGGGTCAGACTGTAGTCAAGTGTGACGACTGTGTTGGGGATGCGGTTGCCGCTCAGATTGCTGGTATGCAAAATGGTCAGGTGGCATTACTCGAAAATCTCCGCTTCCATGTTGGGGAAGAAAAGAATGACGCAGAATTTACGAAACAGTTAGCCTCGCTGGCGGATGTCTATGTCAATGATGCGTTTGGGACAGCGCACCGCGCCCACGCTTCTACAGAGGGCGTGACTCATTATCTGAAGCCGTCGGTAGCTGGATACTTGATTGAAAAAGAACTCCAGTATCTCCAAAGTGCGATAGAAAATCCCCAAAAGCCCTTGGCGGCAATTATCGGGGGTTCTAAGGTTTCGAGTAAGATTGGTGTGATTGAAACGCTGCTGGATAAGGTGGATAAGCTGCTGATTGGTGGCGGTATGATCTTTACCTTCTACAAAGCTCGTGGCTTGAGTGTCGGTAAGTCTCTGGTGGAAGAGGATAAGCTGGAACTGGCGAAGTCTTTGGAAGCGAAGGCAAAGGAGCGCGGCGTTGAGTTGCTATTGCCCACGGATGTGGTAGTGGCGGATAATTTTTCAGCGGATGCGAATTCCCAAACTGTAAGTATTGACTCAATCCCCGATGGCTGGATGGGGTTGGATATTGGGCCTGATTCCGTGAAGGTGTTCCAAGATGCGTTGTCGAGTTGCAAGAGTGTGATCTGGAATGGCCCAATGGGTGTGTTTGAGTTCGTTTAGTTTGCTGTGGGGACGGAAGCGATCGCACATACGATGGCTGGACTCACCAAGCAAGGCGCAACCACCATCATTGGCGGTGGTGACTCGGTAGCGGCTGTGGAAAAAGTCGGTGTGGCTGAGCAAATGAGCCACATTTCTACAGGAGGCGGTGCCAGTCTAGAGTTACTCGAAGGCAAGGAACTCCCAGGAATTACCGCACTCGATGACGCTTAAGCTGTAGAATAGTCAATTTTTAGGCTAGACAACGCGAGTTATCTATGGTATTGAAAGGGCACGGCAATGCCGTGCCCCTACCGTTTCTAGACGCGATCGCACCTAACTTGAATGTCACTGACATAACATAGGTTCGTAGTCGGCACTTCAGTGCCAGAAGCGCTAAAGCGCTTACTACAAACGCTTAAGTCAGTGACATTCCACCCAACGTTCTCAGCTAATTCAGATAATCGGTTTTACAGGACTAAATCGGACTGCAATGTCAGGCTCAAATCTTCTTCTGGGTTAACAACAATTACTTCCGCTTGCTTGCGTCCTCCCAGGAGTAATCCTGCGAGCGCACCCAGTCCTGCACCTCCTAAAACTTCTTTAAAGTCGATGTCGCCAAATATTTCTGCAAGGACTGCCGAAGCGGCAGCACCAATGGCTGCTCCCTTGAGGATTTGACCGACATCCGTTCCTTTCTTAATGGTTTCCTTCTTGGTAATCACCTTAGAGGTTGCCCGCATCGGCAGTCGCTGATTACTATTTCTGAGTGTCAGAGCTTTAGCAACGAACTGAGTCCCATCACTAACCGGTCGCAATTCTCCCTCAATCTTACTTCCCTGAGGAATTAGGACGGTTCCCGTATCCGAGCGAATATCGGTTGCAACTAACAGCGTCACTGGTGCTGTTTCCTCTGGTGTGACAACGATTTTCTGAGCGTTTTCCAGCTCCACAGGAATCACAGTTCCTGCGGGGATGGCAACTCGCTCGGATTGAGAAAACAGTTGCCCAACGAGGTAAGGTTTTACAGAAGCGGTAGCTGGAGCCGCCATCAGAGCTGGAACAGCCGCCAATGAAGTCATTCCCAATGCCATGAGCAGAGCAGTTTTGGACTGCCAGCCAGAGGAGATAAACATGGACACTACACCCCAAAGTATAAGCGCTTGTCAGGAATAGACTCCTATGGGATTAAAAGGTTCCTGCGCCGATTTTGGTGTTAAAGGGCGATCGCTTGACTTGT
>Ga0310810_10005981_pt1 | contig 13686 bp, 10 predicted proteins | sample NCmetagenome_FD_207641 | JGI IMG/M metagenome (GOLD analysis project Ga0310810, IMG submission 207641) | Soil microbial communities from experimental microcosm in Duke University, North Carolina, United States - NC | ecosystem: Engineered > Artificial ecosystem > Soil microcosm > Unclassified ... | reverse complement strand
GCAGGAGACTATACGTCGGAAACCTTCCGTACTCGGCAACCGAAGAGCAGCTGACTGATCTGTTTGCACGCGCGGGCAAGGTCGACAACGTACGCGTCATGCGCGACATGGCAACCGGCCGCGCGCGTGGTTTCGCGTTCGTCGAGATGTCCAGCGACGCCGAGGCTCAGAAGGCGATTGACGAGTTCCACGAGTACCAGATGGAAGGCCGAGCGCTGGTCGTCAACGAAGCCCGCCCGAAGCCGGAAGGCGGCGGCTTCGGCGGTGCGCGCGGCGGCACCGGCAATCGAAGCTACGGCAACGGCGCGGGAGGCAAACGCGAACCGCGCTGGTGACGCGCAACGGGCAGGCGGGTCGAGTCGCTATTCCGCGCGGAGCGCTTCCACCGGATTCAACGATGCCGCACGGCGCGCCGGAAGATAACTGGCGGCGAGGGCGGACGCACCGAGGACGACAGCAACGATCGCAAGCGTGGGCACGTCCCACGGCGTCACGCCGAACAACAGCGTGCGGGCGAGCATCGCTGCGGCGACGGCGGCAATCGCTCCAAGCGCGATCCCGATCGCCACGAGCCGTCCGGCTTCGCCGAGCACGAGCCGCGCGACTGTGCCACGCTGCGCTCCGAGAGCCATCCGAACCCCGATCTCGCGCGTCCGGCGGCCGACGGAATATGCGATGACGCCGTAAAGTCCGACGACACCGAGGAGCCAGGCGAGTGCTGCGAAAGCGCCAACGAGCCAGGCACCCGACCGTCGGAGGTACGCAGGCTCCGAATTGCCGACCAATTCCGGGAGGGTCGTTCCGCCGAACGTCGCCAGACCGGGGTCGAGCGCATGGATAGCCGACGCGAGCGTCGGCAGCAATGAATCCTCGGACTGCCTGGTCCGCACGAACAGCCAGAACCCGTCGTCGGGATCCTGAGCGAACGGAAAATACATGGTCGGCGGCGCCACCGCGTCGAGCGGGTTCTCCTGGATGTCGTCGACGACGCCGACGATTTCAAACGGCCGATCGGTCTGGAACGACACGAACCGCATCTTGCGCCCGATCGGATCTTCGTGTGGGAAGTAGGTACGTTCCAGCGCCCTGTTGATGACGACAATGCGGGGCGCCGACGCGTCGTCGGTCCGTAGAATCGTGCGTCCCTTTACCATGCGCGCCCCAATCGTTCCGAAGTAGCCGGCATCGACTTCGCGCGTATCGACCTCGTTGTGCTCGCCGTTGTACGGGCGGCCGTCGATCCGAATCCAGCTGGTGTTGCCGCCGTCCAGGGGCCTGACGCTCGTCGTTCCGGCCGACTCGACGCCCGGAAGGGCGAGGACTCGTTCGAGCACGCGCTCGTGTACCGCGTTGAGCCGTGCCGCGCCGTTGTAGGACGGAGGGACGTCGACGGCAATGACCGCGACATGGTGCGGCTGCATCCCGAGATTGACGTGCAGCAGGCCATAGAGACTCCTGGCGAGCAGCACGCCACCGGCGAGCAGGACCATCGCGAACGCCAGTTCGACCGCAACGAGCTTCGAGCCGACACGGCTCCACGCGCGACCGGCGGATCCTCGAGATCCCTCAGCGAGCGCGTGCGCGTCCCCCGATACCGACAGCCGCGCAAGCGGCGTGAACGCGAACAGCAGCACGCTAAGAACGACGATTGCAGCCGTGGCGATCCAGACGTGAGAGGTGAGGCCGGCATCCCGGAGGAACGGCAGGAACGACATCATGGCAGCCGGGACGAGCGCCCGCAGCAGCCGGATGGCGGCGGCCGCCGCGGCGAGGGCGATGATGCTCGACGCGATCACCAGCAGCGCACCTTCTGCGACGAATTGTCGGACGATGCGCCATCTCGAGGCGCCCAGCGCGCCGCGCACCGCGATCTCCCGGCGCCGCGCTTCGGCGCGGACGAGCAGCAGTCCCGCCACATTGATGACGGCAATGACGAGCAGGAGCACCGCGCCACCGAGCAGCGTCATGAGGATCGGACGCACGGGCCCGACAATCACGTCGGCAAGGGCGACGATGTTGCTGCCCTGGCCGCGGTTCGAGTCCGGATACTGACTTTCGAGCGCAGCCGCGATGGCCTTGATGTTGTCGGCAGCCGTCGCGATCGATACTCCTGACCGAAGCCGCGCAACACCGTACAAGTCGTGGCAGCTGCGTCTTGACTCGCATGGCGCCGTCGTCCTGAGGGGCATCCAGAATTCTGCCGCCCCCACGGGAGCGAACGTGAATCCGTTCGGAAGCACGCCGATGACCACGTACGGTTCGCCATTGACGACAACCGTCCGGCCGAGGATGTCGGCGCGTCCGCCAAACCGCGTCTGCCAGGCCGAGTAGGAGAGCAGCACGGTCTTCTGGGCCGCGGGCTGATCCTCGCCCGGCCGAAAGTCGCGGCCGACGGCCGGCACGACGCCCAGAGTCTTGAGGAAATCGTCGCTGACGCGCGCTCCCGAAACGCGTATCGCGCCGGATTCCGTCGTCAGTACTGCGTCGCTGCCCTGATAGGCCGCGAGCGACGAAAAGACGGTATTCAGTTTCTTCCAGTCGAGATAGTCGAGATACGACAGGTTGGAGCGCGGGAAGATCTCCACCCGCTCGTAGACGCCGACGAGGCGATCCGGCTGCGCGTAAGGAAGCGGCTGAAGCAGTGCCGCGTCGACGAAAGCGAAGATTGACAGGCAGGCGCCCATCCCCAGCGCAAGCGCGAAGACGGCGGTGACGGCAAAGCTGCGGTTCTTACGCAGCTGACGGAGCGCAAAGCGGACGTCGTCCATGCGGGTCTCCCCGCTGCTTAGATGGAATTACGGGACGAAAGGTTGGCTGGGACGATTACTCGTCGACGATCCAGCCGTCGCGCAGGTGGATGATCCGGCTGCCGTACGAGGCGTTGGTTTCCGAGTGCGTGACCTGCACGATCGTCGTGCCCCCCTCGTTCAACTTCTTGAACAGCTCCATGATCTCGCGGCCCTGGCTCGTGTGCAGGTTACCGGTCGGCTCGTCGGCCAGGATGACCTTGGGGTTCGAGATGACGGCGCGCGCCACCGCGACCAGCTGCTGCTGCCCGCCGGAGAGCTGATTCGGATACAGATCCTTCTTGCCGACGATCGCGAACTTGTCGAGGATGTCGCAGACCATGCTCTCGCGCTCCGACTTCTTGATATCGCGGTAGGAGAGCGGAATGTCGAGGTTTTCGTAAACGGTCAGATGATCGAGAAGGTGATAGCTCTGGAAGACGAACCCGATGTACTGCTTGTGGAGCTTTGCGCGTTCCTTGGCGCCCAGCCGGTGCACAGGCTGATCGAGGAAGTAGTACTCGCCGGTCCACGCGCTGTCGTGCATCCCGATGATGTGCAGCAGCGTCGATTTGCCCGCGCCGGACGGGCCCATGATCGAGACGAACTCGCCTTCCTTTATGTCGACGTTGATGCGGCGCAGCACATAGCTCCGGCTCGTGCCGTGCGCGTACGATTTCTCGATGTTGCGCAGGCCGACGAGCGCATTGGGCGCAAGCGTCTCGGTGTCGTTGACGGTCGGCGTGGCGGCGGGCTGTGTGCTGCGGCTGAAGAAAGCCATGACGTCTATTCTACCTGAGGAAATTCACTCCGTACGGAGCGCCGTCATCGGATCGGTCCGCATCGCCCGCCGCGCGGGCACGTAGCTCGCCCCCAGGCCGACGAGCACCAGCACGAGGGCGGTCAAGGTATACGTCGCCGGGTCCGTCTGCCGGACGCCGAACAGCAGCGACTGCATCGACCGGCTCACGACCAGCGCTGCCGCCGTCCCGATGACCAGACCGATCGCCGTGAGCTTCAGGCTGTCGCCGAGCACCAGTACCAGAATCTGGCGCTCCGCCGCACCGAGGGCCAGACGGACGCCGATCTCGGTCCGGCGCTGCGCAACCGTGTACGCCATCACGCCGTAGATGCCGACCGCGGCGAGGATCAGCGCCAGCGCGGCGAACGCGGCGACCATCATTGCGTAAAACCGGGGCGCGCTGTTCGAGTCGGCCAGGATCCCGTCCATCGTCTCAGCGCCGGAAACGGCGACGGACGCATCGACCTCCTTCACGGCCCGCTTGAGCGGCTCGACGAGCGACGCCGGGTCGACCGCCGTCTTCAGCACGACGTTGGTTCCGGCCTCCGGCTGCTGCCAGTAGGGCACATATACTTCCACGCGGCCCGGATCGCGCGGACCGCGCACTTTGACGTTGCCGACGATGCCCACGATGGTGAACCACCGGTCGTCATCGAACGCGATGCGCTTCCCGAGCGGATCCTCGCCAGGCCAGTAGCGGCCGGCGAACGTTTCGTTGATGACAGCAACGGGCGCGGCTTCTCCGGCAGAGAACAGTCGCCCCCGCCGCAGCGGGATTTCGATCGCCTGGAAGTAGCTGGCGCTGACTTCGCGATACCAGGTCACGAGCGACTGGTCGCTCGATTGCGCGCGCGGGCGCCCCTCGATGACGAAATCCGTGTCGCTGTCGCCGCCTTCCGGAATCACGGATGACAGCGCGCCAATCTTGACGCCGGGGAGCGCGGCCGTCCGTTCGAGCAGCCGATCGTAGAATGCGCTGCGCTGCTCCGGCGTCTTGTATCTTGCCGGCGGCGGCAGCACGAATCCGGTCAGCACGTGATCGGGATTGAAGCCGAGGCTCGACTGCTGCAGTGCGACGAATGTGCGCAGCAGCAGGCCGCCGCCGACGAGCAGCATCAGCGCCAGTGCCAGTTCCGCGACGATGAACGTACGGCGGGCGCGGTTGCCGCCATCGCCGAGCTGACCGCGGCCGCCTTCCTTCAGGGCCGGGGCCATGTCGTCGCGGGAGGCATGCCACGCCGGGACGATGCCGAAGATGAGGCCCGTGGCGATTGTCACGGCTGCCGCAAAGAGCAGGACCCGAACGTCGACCGAGACATCGTCGAGTCGCGGCGTGCCCGGCGGCGCGATCGCCTTCAGCGCGGATACGCCCCAGACCCCGAAAATCAGTCCGAGCGCACCGCCCGCGCCGGCGAGCAGCAGGCTCTCCGTCAGCATCTGTCCCAGGATGCGCCGGCGGTCTGCGCCAAGCGCGCGGCGGACGGCAATTTCGCGCACCCGGCTCGACGCGCGTGCGAGCAGCAGGTTCGCGATGTTGACGCAGGCGATGAGGAGCACGAATCCGACTGCGCCGAGGAGGATGAGGAGCGCGACTCGCACCGCGCCGGTCTGCTGTTCGTGCAGCGGCACGGGGTTGATGCCCTTGCCCCTGTCACTGGTCGGGTGTTCGCGCTCGAGCTGCCGGGCGAACACGTTCAGTTCGGCGCGGGCCCGGTCGAGTGACACGCCAGGCGCGAGACGCGCGATCGTATGCGCGACGGCGACGTCTCGCGGCGGATTCGTCAGGCTCCAACGGAGCGGCCGCCACATCGTCGCATCAGAGACCTGGACGGCGCGGAACGACGCCGGCATGACGCCGATAATCTCGTGGTCTTCGCCGTTGATTGCGATCATCCGTCCGAGGACGCCCGGGTCGCTGCCGAAGCGGTCGCGCCAGACGCGGTGGCCGAGAATCACCACGCGCGGCGCGTTCGGGACGTCGTCGCTCTGCCTGAACGTACGCCCCAGTTCGGGCGCGACACCGAGCGTGTCGAAGTACTGATAGGTCGTCTGTTCGGCGGGAAACGATTCCGGCAGTTCGCCGCCCGAAAGGGTCGCGTTCCATCCGCGAATCGTCGCGACGCTCTGGAAGACGCTCGTACGAGTCGACCAGTCGGCCTGATTGGCGGGACCCGTCCATTCGTTGGCGGGCCCTCCGCGCGCCGTGAGGTCGACGTACAGCATGACCAGCCGCGCGGGGTCGCGATAAGGTAGCGGTTTCAGCAGGACGCCGTCGACGACCGTGAAGATCGCCGTGGTCGCGCCAATGCCGAGCGCCAGCGTCGCCACCGTGACGAAGGTGAACGTCGGCGTCTTGCGCAGCACCCGCAGCGCATACCGGATGTCCTTCAGCACCGCTCCCATCATTGCCTCCTGACGCGAAACTCACTCCGCCCGCAGCGCGATCATCGGATCGACGCGCGCCGCGCGCGAGGCGGGCACCAGCGCGGCGGTCAGGCTGACTGCCGCGAGGAGCAGCACGATCGCCGCATACGTGATCGGATCCGACGCCGTGACGCCATACAACTGGCTCTCGATCAATCGAGCCGCCGGAAACGCCGCCAGCAGCCCGGCGCCGACGCCGACGCCCGCGAGCAGCAGCGCCTCGCGGAGCACGAGTCCGTACAACTCGCCGCGCGTTGCACCGAGCGCGGCACGGACTCCGAGTTCGCGCCGGCGTTGTGCCACCGAGTAGTTGATCAACCCGAAGACGCCGATGCCGGCGAGCAGCAGCGCGATGCCGCCGAACGACGACATGATGCTCGCGCTCAGGCGGAACTCCGCCATGCGGTTTCCAATGAGCGTGGTGAACGGCCGTTCGTCGGAGACCGGAACGTCCCGATCGAAGCGCTGGATCGACTCGCGGATCGGCGCCAGGATGACGCCCGGGTCGAGCGCGGTCCTCGCCACCACCGACAGCCCGCGATCCGGCGCTTGCGCGAACGGGAAGTAGACGTCGGGATCTTCGGGGGCATCCACGCCCGTTCTGAGCGATCGGTATCGCATCTCGGCTGCGACGCCGACGACGGTCAGCCAGTCCCCGCTGCTTCCGCGCCCGATCCTGAAACGATGCCCGACGGGATCCATTTTCGGCCAGGCTTTCGCGGCGAACTTCCGGCTGACGATCGCGACCGGCGTGGCCGTGTCGGCGTCAGCGCGCGAGAAGTCGCGGCCCGCGACGAGCGGAGCGCCAAGGACGTCGAAAAATCCCGGCGTAATGCTGTGACGATACACCCGAAGTCCGGTTCTAACGTCCGACGGGTCGACGCCTTCCGGAGTCACGATGATCGCGCTCGTACCGCCTGCGAACGGCGCGTCGGTTCCCGCTGCCGCGCGGGCAATGCCGGGCACCGCGCTCACGCGCGCCAGCAGTTCGTCGACCGTCTGTCCGAGTTCGGCGCCAACGTACTTCCGGGGCAGCGCAATGCGCAGCGTCGCCGCACGATCGGGAACAAACCCCACATCGATTCGCTGCAGGTTTACGAACGAGCGCACCATCAGACCGGCGCCGACGAGGAGCAGCAGCGAGAGCGCCACTTCCGCGATGACCAGCGCGGCGCGAAGCCTCGCGCGCGCCGGACCGCCCGCCGAGCCGCGCGACCCCTCCTTGAGCGCCTCGTTCAGGTCGGTCCGCGATCCGTGCACCGCCGGCAACAGCCCGAGCAGCGCGCCGCAGCCGACCGCCAGCGCACCGACGAACAGGAGGACTCGCCAGTCGACGTGCGGCCTCGCGAAGGTGGGCAGTCCTGCGGGTGCGAGCGCGGCGATCGTTCCGGTCGACCACATCGCTACGAGCACGCCGGCTGCGGCACCGAGTGCGCTGATCAGAATGCCTTCGGCCAGGAACTGGCGCGCAATGCGCCGGCGACCGGCGCCAAGCGCCGATCGGATCGCCGTCTCCCGGCTGCGCGCGCTCACCCGCGCGAGCAGAAGATTCGCCAGGTTCACGCACGCGATGAGCAGGACGAAGCCGACCGCGCCGAGGAGCGTCGTGAGAAGCGGCCGCAGCGACCCGACGGTTTCGCTCTTCAGATCGAACGCCGTCTGGCCGTAGCGCGAATTCGTGTCCGGATACGACTGCTCGAGTTGACGGCCGATGGTCCCCAGTTCAGCGCGCGCCTCCGCCAGCGTGACATCGGGGTTCAGCCGCGCGACGCCGTCGAGCCATCGCGAGCCGCGCGCGTCGAAGAAACGCGGCGATTCGGCGACGCTCATCATGCCGAACGGGACCCAGACATCGGCAGCGTCGCTCAGGCCGGTAAATCCGCGGCTGAGGACGCCGACGACGACGAACGCATGATCGTTCAACATCACCGATTGACCGACCGCCGCACCGGCAGAGCCGAACGTGCGTTCGGCAAAGGCGTGCGACAGCGCGACCACCGGATGCGCGTCGCGTTCGTCGGCTTCAGCGGGGGTGAAAGTTCGTCCCGCCGACGTGCTCGCGCCAAGCAGCTCGAAGTAGCTCGACGTCACGAGTTCGGACCGCACTTGCCGCGCCGGCGCACCTGGTACCGAAAGCGTCAGCGTCTCCTCCGTCCACGCCGTCATCGCCGCGAACGATTTGGCGCGGTCGCGGACGTCGCGGAAGTCCGGGTACGACAGCGGACGCCGCTCGAGGCTGTCGCGCTGCACGGTTTCCGACAGGACGACGAGCTGGTCGGGCTGCGGATATGGCAGCGGCTGGAGCAGCACCGCATCGACGATGCTGAAGATCGCCGTGTTGGCGCCGATACCGAGCGCGAGGGTTGCCACGGCCACGGACGTAAACGCGGGCGCCCGGCGGAGCAGCCGTGCCGCATATCGAACGTCGCCGAGGAAAGCTCTCACCATGACGCCGGAGCAGAGCCAAGTCCATGCCCGTCCGGCTGACGAAGACAAATAGCGTTGGTGCAGCTACTTACGGGGATACGAAGCCGGCAGCATCGCCGCCGGACGTTCGGGCACGAACGGTCCGGTCCCATATGTGAACAGCTTCGGCCGAGTTGCCGCGGCCGGCACTCGATTCATGTCGTCTTAAACTGGTACGAACGGTTATGGGTCCCTCCGCGTTGGCGCTCCTCGTCCTTCTTCAACAACCTGCCGGATCGGCACCTGCGACAGCGACGCCAGCCCCCGCGGCGGCGGAGACCTCTCAGGATGAATTGAAGCCGAACGACCTGCCGGTCTCCATCGATCGCATCCAGCGCGCCCTTGCGGCGCCGCCAGCGATCAGCTTGAAGGAGCAGCACCCGGTCTTCCGTCTCGAAATCTTCGGCCGGAAGCCCACGCTCGAGGACATTCTCGGAGAGAAGTTCTGGCTGGGTCCGGCACCCTACGGCGGCATGACCCACCAGGAGTTCATGGACATGGTGACGCCGAAGGAATTTCGGCCGTACGCCGGGTTCACCGGCCCGTATCTGGTTGCAGAAACCGCATTGACGCTGGCCGAAACCTGGGCGCTAAAGGCCGCGATCAGGAAGTATCAGGACGCGAAAGAGGATCGCGAGCGCGAGGCCGCCCGCAAGGAAGTTCTCGACGCGCTCGCCGCACTCGAAAAAGCCCGACGTGCCGCAGGGCTGCCCGACAAGTGAGAACTTCGAGTTCGTGATTGGTGGATGGTGAATTCACCAACTCGTCGAATTCACCAGCTCACGAACCCTTCTTGTTTCGTTCGCCGCCGCCGTGAGTGAGGCCGCATTTCGCGCAGAACGTCGGCGGGAGGCTGTTGTCGACGTAGTGATCGACCGGCTTCAACGTCTTCAGATACGCGAACAGATCCTTCAAGTCCTGGTCGGTCATATTGCGGTACAGCTGCCACGGCATCATGGCGTCGAGCGCCCGCGAGTGGACTTTCCCGGTGCGGACCGTTTCGATGAACAGACCCTCGGTGTAGTACGGAATGCCATTCACCGACGGCGTCAGATTCGCCGAGTACACGACCTTTCGATTGCCGAACGGCATGGCGGTCCCACCGGCGAACGCCATAGCCGACCGCACGTTTCCTTTGTCGTCGCGAGTCGTATGGCAGTCGGCACAGACGGCCATCTGGGCGATGTAGGCGCCGCGCTTTTCAGGCGTCGATAGATCGGCTGACACGGGAGCCGCGACGGGTTCGGGCGCCGCGTTGATCAAGCGGTTCAGCGGGAACGGTACGGCGGTCTTTGCGAGCTCGTGACGCACAGGCGGCAGCGATCGCAGATACACGACGACCGATGCGAGGTCCTCGTCTGACATGTCGTGGAACTTCTGGTACGGCATGATCGGGAAGAGCGCTCTGCCGTCGTGGCTGATGCCTTCGCGAATGGCCCGTGCGAGCTGATCGTCCGTCCAGGTGCCGATTCCAGTGTCGGGATCGGGCGTGAGATTCGGTGCGACCAGGAACGGAACGCCTTCCAAATCGAACGATCGGCCGCTGAATTCCTTGCCCGCGGAAATCACCAGACCCCCGTCGGGCGTCGTCTCGATCGGGGAGTGGCACATCATGCAGGGCGGCTGACCGCTCGTTATCAGATACTTGCCGCGAGCGAGCCGCTCGGGTGTTGCCTGAAACGTCCGGTCCGTCAGGGGACGCGCCCTCGGGCCGATGAATGGACGAATCCCGACCATCGCCGGCAACCCAATCACGACAGCGGCAACCAGCAGCCCTGCCGCCACCGCGAGCGCCTTTTTCCAGCCCCTCATGCGCGTCCTCCCCATCGATGAGCGGCGATTTTACCTCACGATTCGGAGGCCTGCGCCATTCGCCTCCCTGCCGTCGCCACTCACCGGAAAGCTGCGGCGCCGGGCCGGCGGCGCTTCGTATTCTCAGGGCATGACTGCAGACGACGCGAAGCACGAAGTGCACGCGGGCCGTGTGGCAACCGGTCTCATCGTGCTGGTGCTCGGGGCGCTGATGCTGTTCGATCGGCACAACGTCTTCAACGTCGCGACGATGCACCTGTTTCCCGGCATCGTGCTCATCCTTCTGGGCGCGGTGCGGCTGGCCTGGGCCGACGGTGCGCGCGGGCCGCGTCGCGGCGGCCTCGGCAGCTTCTGGCTGATGTTCATCGGCGTCTGGATGATTGTCAGCGAGTCCCACGTCGCGGGCCTGACCTATCACAATTCGTGGCCGCTTCTCATCATCGCCGCGGGCGTGCTGATCGTCGCGCGCGAGTTGTTCGGTCCGCGTGATGACTCACCGGCAGCCGGGTCTGCTGATTCGCAGGGACGCCGATGACCCCGCGATCGCGATTTACGCCGCAGGTCCTCCTGGGACTCACCGTCATCGTCGTGGGCGTGCTTTTCACGCTGGACAACCTGAACATCATCGATGCGTCCGACTACCTCCAGTACTGGCCGGCCGTACTCGTCGCGTTCGGCGTGCTGAAGCTGTGGCACGCGATGCGGGATGGCCGCGGATGGGCCGGCGGGATCATCTTCATCGCCGTCGGTGCGTGGATGCTCTTCGAGCGAATCGTCTATATCCGCATCGAGATCCGGGACGTTTGGCCGCTGATGTTCGTCTGCCTCGGGGGATATCTCGTGTGGCGCGGCGTGACCGGGGCGCGGCGGCCGCGCCCGGCCGACGGCGACGCGCACATGAGCGCGATTGCCATCATGTCCGGTATCAACCGTGGGAGCAATTCGCCGGTCTTCGACGGCGCTGATCTGACGGCGGTGATGGGCGGGTGCGAAATCGATCTGCGGCAGGCGTCGATCGCCGCGGGAACGACCCCCGTCATCGACGTGTTCGCCTTCTGGGGTGGCATCGAGGTTCGCGTGCCGGAGGACTGGACGGTCGTGACGCGCGTCACGCCGCTTCTCGGCGGCGTGGAAGATCAGACGCGGCCACAGCAAGGAGCGACGTCGAAGCGCGTCGAGGTCCGCGGCACGGCCATCATGGGCGGCGTGGTCATCAAGAATTAACGGCGCATACGGCCGCATTCTGGCATGCACCCGATCCTGTCCCGACCGTCCCGCCTGGCAGCGTACGTCGCGGTGTGGGTGCCGCTCGGCGCGGCGCTGGCGTCGCTGCTGGCGCTGCAGCGCGTGCTTTCCTGGCCGCACGCTGCGGCGTTCGCGATGCCGCTTGCAATCGCGTTCGGCTTTCTCTGCCTGTCCGCGTACTACGCAGTGCAGGGGGTGCCGTTCACGGGCCGCGACATGCCGCGGGCCGTCGTGACCGCGATTGCGGCGGCGTTCCTCTCGAGTGCCGTCTGGCTGCTGCTTGCACGCATATGGCTCGCCGTCGTCGAATCGATCGTCGCCCGGCGGGACGGTGTGGAGACGTTCCGCAGTGCCGCTCCCACGCTTTTCTGGTTTGGGTTCCTGCTGTACCTCCTGGCGGTCGCAGCGAGCGTTCTCAGGCTCACGTTCGAATCCGCCCGCGACGCGGAACGCCGCACGCTCGAATTGCAGGTGCTCGCGCGCGAGGCCGAACTGCGCGCGCTCCGGGCGCAGCTCGATCCGCACTTCCTGTTCAACAGCCTGCAATCCATCAGCGCGCTCACGACCGCCGATCCCCCGGCTGCGCGCCGGATGTGCCTGCTGCTGGCCGATTTCCTGCGGGATACGCTGACGCTCGGCTCGCAGTCCCGCATTCCGCTTCGGAGCGAGCTGCTGCTGGCGCAGCGTTTCCTCGAGATCGAGCAGGTGCGGTTCGGAGAACGGCTGCGCGTCGACATCGAGCCGGAACAGGCCGGCGACATCGCGGTGCCACCACTCATTCTGCAGCCACTCGTCGAAAACGCGGTCCGGCACGGGATTGCCCACGTGCTGGATGGCGGAGTCGTTCGCGTCCGCGTCGCCGCCGGATCGGCCAGGCTCATCGTCGTCGTCGAAAATCCGGTTGATCCGGATCGTCCTCGGACGCGCGGTACGGGGCTTGGCCTGACCAACGTCCGCGAGCGCCTCCGTTCGACGTTCGGAGCGACCGAAGCACGCCTCGACGTCACGGAAAACGGCGACGTCTTCCGGGCGCGGCTGGACCTGCCACTGACCGAGCATGCAGTATCGTGAGCCATGCGCATCGTAGTCGTGGACGATGAACCGCTCGCGCGCGGGGTCGTGCGCGAGTTCGCGGCCGCCGATCCCGACATTGAAATCGTTGCGGAGTGCGCGAACGGTTTCGAAGCCGTCAAGGCGGTCGCAGACCACCAGCCGGATCTCGTGCTGCTCGACGTACAGATGCCCAAGCTCGATGGGTTCGAAGTGCTCGAACTCCTTGGTCGCGACCAGTCCGTTGTCTTCATCACGGCGTACGACCAGTACGCGCTGCGTGCCTTTGATGTCCATGCCGTCGACTACCTGCTCAAGCCGTTCAGCGCGGAACGGTTCGAGGAGGCGATGGCCCGTGCGCGCGAGCGGCTGCGCGCCCGCCGCCCGACGCCGGTGCAGGAGATCGTCCGCGACGCGAAAGGCCGTACCGGCCCGGTGGAGCGCGTGCTCATTCGCGACGGCGCGAACGTGCACGTCCTGCCCGTTGACGCGATCGACTACGTCGAGGCGCAGGACGATTACGTGGCGTACAAATCCGCCGGGAAGCTGTATCTGAAGGACCAGACGCTCGGCGCCGTTGAGACCACCCTCGACCCGGCGCGGTTCGTCCGCATCCATCGGTCGTACGTCCTGAACATCGATCGCATCTCGAAAGTGGAGTTGTATGCCAAGGACAGCCGCGTCGCCATCCTGCGGGACGGCACGCGGCTTCCGGTGAGCCGCGCGGGATACGCACGCCTGGCGGAATTGCTGTAGCGGCTCGGCCGTCCAACGCTCCCGACGTTCGACGGCGAGCCCGATTTGACAAGCGGCCAGAAATTAACTATCTAGTTAGTTAATGGCGGCACGGGCGGTGCCCGGGCGGCGGGCGAAGGCGCGAGGAGGGTCGAAGGCGCGCGTGGTGTCCGCGGCAGCGGCCGAATTCGCGGCGCGTGGCTACGCCGGCGCCAACATGGACCGTGTCGCCCGCGCCGCGCGGCTCAACAAGGCCATGATCTACTACCACTTCGGCAGCAAAGCCGCCCTCTATCGCGCCATCCTCGTCGACATGTTCGACGACGTCCGCCGGCGCGTGGGCGCCGTCGCCGCCGCCGACTCTCC
>Ga0310810_10005980_pt1 | contig 13689 bp, 7 predicted proteins | sample NCmetagenome_FD_207641 | JGI IMG/M metagenome (GOLD analysis project Ga0310810, IMG submission 207641) | Soil microbial communities from experimental microcosm in Duke University, North Carolina, United States - NC | ecosystem: Engineered > Artificial ecosystem > Soil microcosm > Unclassified ... | reverse complement strand
AACGCACCGGATTTCCAGGTTTGATTCGCCGTAACGCTGCCGCTTCCGACTTGGCCCACCTTGACCGCGCGGCTATTGTGAACCTCCAGGGTGGGCAAAGAGATATGAGCTTCGAGCTTGATTCAGCTCGGCGCTATCGCAATTACGCGGAAGAATTGCGGACCATCGCCGAGAAAGACCAGTACTATCCGACCAAGAAGACGCTGCTTCAGGTCGCTCTCGATTACGAGCGAATGGCCAGCGCCATGGAGACGATGGCGCAGACAAAGTGGCCACCAGGAATTCCGGCACATCGGCAATGAGCCGACCCTTCAGGCCCCCGCGGGCGGAACCTGGAGATACTCCTGCGGGGATACCCGCTTTGGACCGCGTCGAAAGCCGCGGAGACGCTCTGGAAGCCGTAATTTCCGCTATCGATCTCGGCGTCGTGCGGGGATGCCACAAATGTGCCGTACGCGGACCGTACCCCGCGACGAACCGCAAGCTCGAGAGAAGTCCTTATTGCCCGACGACGAGCACCTCGAAGGAGCCCGGAAGCCGCGCGGCGCGTCCGCCGCCGGCCGGAGCTGGACCGCTCTTGAATGCCATCATGTAGAGGCGTCCCGTGGTCGGGTCCATCCCCGCCGTCCGAGTCCCCTTTTGCGTCGTTACGTGCTGTACGACCGAAATATGAGCCGGGTCGGCGAGCGAGACCACTTCGAGCACCCCCGCGTCGCCGCTCGGGATGAAGGCGAGCTTGCGCTTGGCGTCGTAGACGACCGCGTCGGGGCCGGCACCGATCTTCAGCGAAGCGACTTCCTTGCCGGTGTCGGCCTGTATCACTTTGGCCATCTCGTTGTCGCACGCCGAGATCAAGAACTTCTGCTCGGGAACGTAGGCGAGGCCCGAGGGCTCCATGCAGCCGGCCATCTTGTACTTCGTCAAGACCTTCTTGGTCTTTACATCGATGACGGCGATTTCGCCGGTCGTCTGCACATTGACGAAAACCTTGCCGGCACCGTCGGAGACGGGAAATTCGAGCTCGCCGCCGACATTGATCGTGGCGACCGGTTTCTTGGTGGCCGGATCGACAACCGTCGAATCGCCGCCGTCATGGTTCATGACGAAGACGAGCTTGGAGAACGGATCGTAAGTGGCGCCATCCGGGTTCTTGCCGGCCACGAAATCCGCCACCACCTTGTCGGTCGCGGTGTCCACCATGCGGATGGTGCCCTGGCGCTGCGGCAGGAGGATGATCGAGGTGCCCGGCAGCGGCAGGGCCATATGCCCGCGCACCGCGCTCTTCAACTCAGACACCTTGTTCGTCTTGGGATCGATCACGGTCGTCGCGTCGGCGCGCGCCATATAGATATGGCCCGAGCTCGGATCGTAATTGACGTAATCGAATGGACCGTCGGGGACCTTGATGCGATCGACGATCTTGAAATTGGTCTGCTCCGCCGCGCGCGGCTGCGCCGCCAAGCCAAGAATGGCTATCGACAGGACAAGTGATTTGCGAAGCGCCTTCATCGGATTCCTCCCCGGGTTTCGCGCCGGCAGCGGCGATGTTGTCGCGCGCCCGGGCCAATCGTATTTGTACTCCATCACGAACGCGATTGCGGTTCTATTGCGGCGAGGTTGGGATTTCGTAACGTTCGAGCACAAGCTCGTTACGCAGCGGCAGGCAACACGACGGCGACTCTCAATCCAGGCGCATTGTCGCTCAAGCTGAGTTTGGCGTCATGGCGCTTGGCAATCGCCGCCACTAGACTGAGTCCAAGGCCGCTGCCTTGGGTCGTGCGGCTGGCTTCGAGCCGGTAAAACGGGCGCAGCACCTTCTCGCGTTCCTGCAAGGGAATTCCGGGCCCGGTATCGGAGACCGCGAGTTCGAGGCCATCCCCGACGGATTTCGCCTGCACCCAGATTTTCGCCCCCGGCGGCGAGTGGCGGATGGCGTTCTCGATGAGATTGACCACCATTTGCGTGAGCAGTTCCGGATCGGCTTCGGCGCGCAATTGCGGGTCGATGTCGGCGACCAGCCGCTGGCCCTGGTCTTCCGCCGCGGGCGCGAAATCCTCGGCGATGCCCGAGAGCAACTTCGACACATCGACCGCCATTTTCATGCCGGTTCGTCCGCCCGCTTCGATTTGGGCGATGCGAAGAAGCGCGCCGAAGGTCTCCAGAATCGAATCGACCTGCGCGATCGAATGCGTGAGGGCTTCGTGCAGCTCCTCTACCGAGGTGGCCCGGCGCTTGGCGTGCTCGAGCCGTTGACGCAGACGCGTCAGAGGCGTGCGCAGATCGTGCGCGATATCGTTCGAGACCTGGCGCATGCTGCGCATCAGGTCTTCGATCCGGTCCAGCATCGCGTTCATGCTGATGGCCAATTCGTCGAACTCGTCATTGGCGCCGCGGACGGGCGCGCGCTGTGAAAAATCGCCGCTCATGATCGCCCGCGCCGTGCGAGTGACCGACTCGAGCCGAGCCAATACGGTGGTGCCGACGATAACCGTTCCCAAAACGGCCAGCAGGACCGTCACGACAAGGCCGACACTAAAGGCCCTCACAATCAGGGCCTTCATCTGGCGCAAGGTCGCGGTGTCCTGGCCGACCAGAAGGAATTGTCCGTTCGCCATGCGATAGCCATAGGCGCGCAGCTGGCGCTTCTGGCCGTCGAGGTCACGATCGAGAATCGTTGGTCCGAGGACCGGTGGGACCGCGTCGACATTGCCGGTGATCTTGCGGCCGTTTGCGTCTTCCAGCAGGTAGACCGCGCGCACATCCTTGCGCAGGCGCATATGGTTTTCGATGATACCCGGAAGCTCAGCGTCGCCGCGAAGGCGCGCTTCGTCCTGGATGGACGCGGCTTCCACGGCGATTTCGTTGGTTTCGTCCTGCGCGGCGTAATCGGTGGCGAACCAGTAGGTCAGTCCGAACAGCACGAGCACGGATGCGGCGAGCAATCCCGCATACAGCAATGCCAGCCGGAAGCTGGTCGCCTGGAACAGCTTATTCTGGCGCACGGAGACAGTAACCGGCGCCGCGGACCGTGTGAATCAACTCGGTTCCGAAGCCCTTGTCGATTTTCGTCCGCAAGCGGCTCAAATGGGATTCGACGACATTGGTGCGCGGATCGAAATGATAATTCCAGACATTGTCCAGCAGCATCGTGCGGGTGACCACCTGGCCCGCATGCCGCATGAGATATTCGAGAAGCCTGAACTCGCGCGGCTGCAACGTGATTTCGTGTCCGGCGCGTTTGACGACCCGTTTCAAGAGATCGAGCTCCAAATCCGCCACCTTGAAACGGGTTTCGACGGCGGTGCCGCGCGGGCGCCTCGCCAAGGCCTTAACGCGGGCGATCAGTTCCGAAAAGGCAAAGGGCTTGACTAAATAATCGTCGCCGCCGGCATTCAGGCCGGTCACGCGATCGTCGATTCCCGACATAGTGGTGAGAAAGAGGACCGGCGACTCGATTTGCGCGGAGCGAAGTGTCTTGACCAGCGTCAGGCCGTCGAGTTCCGGCAACATCCGGTCGACAATCAGGAGTTCGAACGTTTCCGTCATGGCGTGAAACAGCCCATCGCGACCGTTACCCGCCCGGGTGACGGCGTGACCCTCCTCCTCGAGCCCGCCGACAAGATAATTGGCGGTTTCGGCATCGTCCTCGACAACGAGAATGCGCACGTCGAGCCTCCAATAACGCGGAGTTTACCGCGGAAATAGGCCTGCACAATGGATTGCGGCCGAGCGGCGAGGAGGTTACGAAACGACAACCTTCCCTCAACGGGACCATAACATCGGTTTCGACACAGTGATATTAGACTTCCGACCGGAATAGAGGAACCAGGCCGCGATGCGTCGGCATAGCCTGAGATTTGCCGCTGGAGGGGCGCGCCCCGCGGCGGCCTCTTTCGCTGCGCTGGTGCTGGCCGCGTGCACGACCATAACGATTCCGCCGGCACCCCTCGATCCCGTCACTACCGCGAAAGCGCTCACCGCGCGTTCGCTTCAGGACCCCATCATCGCGGACGCCTTGACGCGCATGGGCCTCTCCGCTGCCGGCGGCTGGAATCTCGATGCCTTGACAGTTGCGGCCTGGAGTCTGCGCTCCGATGTCGCCGTCGCCGAAGCTGATATCAATACGGGGCTGAGTGCCGAAAAGGTCGCCGGCTTAGTGCCCAATCCGACGCTGAGCCTGGATGAAAGTTCGTTTCTGACCAACAATCTGCAAGATCCGGCCATATGGGTCATTTCGGCTGCGCTCAGTTTTACGCTCGAGACTGCGAACAAACGCGAGATACGCGTCGATCAAGCACGCGCGGATACGGAAACCCGCCGCTGGCATCTGGCCGAATTGCTGTGGCAGGGGCGCTCCGAGCTGAGAAAGGCGATGACTGCGCGCGATCTCGCAGCGATGAGCATCAAGCTCGCCGAAGACGAACTGAAACTGCGCGAGGATTATCTGGACTGGGTAGAGACGCAAATCCGCTTCGGCGTGGGCATCGGTCCCGAGCGGCTGAACGCACAGACCAATCTGGTGCGCGCCCAGGCCCAACTGCGCGCCTCGCGAGGCGAGTTGGCTTCCGCGGAGGCGCAAATAGCCGCGGCCACAGGCATCGCCATCGAAAATCTGCCCTTGCCGCAAGTGCAACCCATCGTCACGGACGCGGTGCCTGCCCCGGACTCCTACGATCGTGGCAATTTGCGCGACATGGCGATCGTCAATCGTCTGACCGTGCGTCATGCGCTGGCCGATTACGCCGTGACCGAGCAAGCCTTGCGTCAGGCGCTGGCGCGGCAATATCCCGATGTCAATTTGGGCCCCGGTTACACCTATGATCGCGGCGATCACGCCATCACGGTCGCGGCCGGCGCGACGGTGCCTTTGTTGCACGACGAGAGCGCGGCGATCGCGCAAGCGGTCAATGTGCGCACGACCGCAGCCGCGCAGTTTCAGGCGGCGCAATCGGTGGCCTTGAGCGACGTCGACGGCGCGGTCGTCCGTTACGGCGCCGCCTATACCGCATGGACCGACGCGAAAAACGGGCAAGCTTTGGCCGTCACGACGGCCGATGAAGTGCAGCGGCGGCTCAACGCTGGCGCCGCCGATCGCGGCGAGCTCTTGACCGCTCAGATCAATCTCGCGTTGACGCAGCGCGCAACATTGGACGCTTACAAACTGACGATCGATGCGCTCGGCGCCATTGAAGACAGCGTGCAGCGTCCGATCTGGCCCGTCTCCAGACTTTCCATTCAACGTCCAGACACTGCTTCGCGGGAGTGAAGAGAATGTCCTCATCATTGCGTTGGCTTCTTGCGCTGATGCTCGGCATCGTGATTGGCATCCAGCCGCTTTCTCAGGCCAAGGCGCAGGAAGAGGACGAAGAGCCCGACTACAGCGTCAGGTTCGATCTGGCCACCACGCAACGCTTGGGCATCGAAGTTGCGCCGTTGAAGGTCGCGGAATTCCGCGGCGAGACGCGCGGCTTCGGGATAGTGTTGGCATTCGACGGTGTGGCGCAGACGGACGCCGACCTTGCCACTGCGGAAGCTGCGGTGAGAGCAAGCCAAGCCGCGGTGAAAACAAGCGAAGGCGCAGTAGAAACAAGCAAAGTGGCGCTCGAACGTGCGCGCGCGTTGTTCGCCGCCAATGTTTCGGTCTCGCGCCAGACGGTTGAAGCGGCAGAACGCCAGGTGGCCGCGGACATGCGCCAAGTAGATGCCGACATGCGCCAGCAGTCCGCCGATGCGGCGCAGCTGTCATTGGCGCAGCGCAAGGCTGTCGCGAGCTGGGGGCCGGAGCTGCCTTTGCGGAACGCGGCGGAGCGAACCGCTCTCCTCGCCCGGATGTCGGCGGGCGATGTGGTTCTTGCGCGAGTCACGTTCTCCAGCGGCACCGGCGGCGACGGGGTGCCGTCAACGCTCAAGCTGGAGCGCGTCGCCGCGGGCCAAGGTGCCGCGAGTTGGACGACCAACCGAGTATGGCGTGCACCCGCCGACCCGACCGTTCCGGGCCGCAGTTTCTTCGTGCTGATCAACGGCGCACGCGGGCTTCTGCCGGGCGAGCGGCTGATCGCCTCCATTCCGATGGGCAAGCAGCAGCAGGGCGTCATCATTCCCTCGGCCGCGGTCCTGATCGCCGCGGGCCAGGGCTGGTATTACCAGCGCGAGACGGTGATGCCGGTGATTCCGCTCGCTCCCTTCTACGTCTTCAACCGCAAGATGCTCGATCTGTCGCAACCCACCGATGACGGCTATTTCGTTGCAAGCGGCGACCCCAAACAGCTCGTTGTGGTGGAAGGCGCGGGTCTCATCCTCGCGAAAGAAACCGGTACCGAGGAGGACGAGGAATAGACCGTGTTCAAGATCGTCGCCTGGTCGGTTCAGCATCGCGCGGCCACTGCGTTCCTAGCGTTCCTCGCGCTGATTGCCGGCGGCTGGATCGCGCGCACGGTGCCACTCGACGTGTTCCCGGAGTTCGTCCCGGTTCAGGTGGAAATCCAGACCGAAGCACCGGGCTTCTCGCCGGCGCAGGTCGAGCAATTGGTGACGCGGCCGATCGAAGCGGCCGTCAACGGTGCGCCTGATCTCGCATCGATGCGGTCGGAGTCCATCCCCGGCCTTTCTGTCATCACGCTGAACTTTACTGACAACGCCGACCCGCACATCGCCCGACAGGGCGTCGCCGAACGAGTGAATTCTCTGAGCGGGCAATTGCCGGCGGGCACGAGCACGCCGGAGCTTTCGCCGCTCGTCTCGAGCACCATGGATCTGATCAAGATCGGGCTCACCTCCGACAAGCTCAGTGCCTACGAGCTGCGCGACCGTGCCGATTGGGTGCTGAAACCGCAACTGCTTGCCGTACCAGGTGTGGCCCGCGTGACCGTATTCGGCGGCGCCGTGCGCGAGATTCAGATTCAGCCCGACATGCAAAAACTCGCCGCCTATCAGTTCACCCTGACCGAACTGGCGGACGCGGCGCGCGGCGCTCTAGCTCTCAAGGGTGCTGGCTTTGTCGATCTCAAGTCGCAGCGCCTGCTGATCCAGACACCGACACCAGAGCCCGACCCGAACGCCATCGGCAACGCCGTCATCGCCGTGCGCCAGGGCGTTCCCGTCCGGCTTGCCGACGTCGCGACGGTGTCGGAGCAGCCCTCGCTTCGGGTCGGCGATTCGGTGATCCAGGGACGTCCCGGCGTGCTGCTGTCACTGTCGAGTCAGTTCGGCGCCAACACGCTGGAAGTGACCCATGCCGTTGAAAATGCGCTCGCGAGTCTGACGCCCGCTCTGAACGCCGATGGCATCACGGTCTATCCGCGCATGCACCGGCCTGCGAACTTCATCGAGCGCGCGCTCGCCAACATCCAGCGCTCGCTGATCATCGCGGCGGTGATGATCTTCATCGTGCTGTTCGCGTTCCTGCTGAATTGGCGTTCGGCGGTGATTTCGTTCCTGGCGATCCCGTTGTCGCTGGTCGCGGGCGCCGATGCGCTCGGCTACATGGGGCACACGCTCAACACCATGACGCTCGGCGGCTTCGCGGTGGCGCTGGGCGTGCTTGTCGACGACGCGATTATCGGCATTGAGAATGTGCTGCGGCGTTTGCGCGAAAACGCGAGTGCGGCGAAGCGTCAACCCCGGCTCGACGTGATCCGGGACGCGACATTGGAAATTCGCGGGCCGGTGATCTACGCAACCATCGCGGTTCTGTTGGTCTTCGTTCCGGTGCTGATGACGTCCGGCGTGCAGGGCCACTTCCTGCGTCCGCTCGCCATCGCGTTCATGCTGTCGGTGCTTGCCTCCCTGGTCGTGGCGCTGACGGTCACACCCGCGCTGTGTGCGCTGATGCTTTCGGCGCGCGCCGCGCACCGCGAGGTCTTCTGGATCAGGGGCCTCAAATGGGCCCAAGCGCGCATCATCCGCGGCGTTGACCGGGCGTTCATCGTGGTGATGATCCTCCTGACCGTTGCCTTTGCCGGGACGCTCGCCTGGCTGCCGTTCCTCGGCGGCCAATTCATGCCGGATTTTCGCGAGGGCAGCTTCGTCGTTCAGGTCAACAGCGCCGTACCGGGCACGTCACTCGACGAAATGGTGAAGCTGGGCGAGCGCATCAGCAAGGACATCTTGGCGCTTCCCTATATCGCCACGGCCGAACAACAGCTCGGACGCGCGCAAGGAAGCGAAGACACCTGGGACACGGCGCGCAGCGAGTTCCACGTCGAGCTGAAGCCCGACGCCGATGTCGATCAATCCGAAGCGCAGAATGCGTTGCGCGACATTCTCATGCGCTATCCCGGGCTCAATGTGGAAGTCGTGACCTTCCTCGGCGACCGGTTGAGCGAAAGCCTCACCGGCGAAACATCGCAGATGGTGGTCAACGTCTTCGGCGATGATCTGGATACCCTCGACAAGGTGGCGGCGAGTGCCGGCGCTGCCATCGAGAAGGTGCCGGGTGTGGTCGACCTTCGCGTCCAGCACGCCAGCAACACCCCCGCGATAAGCATCAGTTTGGATTCCGCGGCGCTCGCCGCATATGGCCTGAAATCGCAGGATGCACTCGACGTGCTGCAATCGGCCTTCGCCGGTGACATCGTGGGACAAACCTACGCGGGCGTACGCAAGATCGATGTGGTGATGATCCTGCCAGACGCGCTGCGCCATCGCATCGAGGAGATCGGCTCGCTCAACATTGCGAGTCCGCTCGGACCGGTGCCGTTTCGCAACATCGCCCAGTTCGCACCGGCTCAGGGCCGCGCCAACATCCTGCACGAAGGCGGCCAGCGCCGCGTCACGGTAGCCTTCAACACGGAGGGCCGGCCGCTGCAAGATGTCGCCAACGACGCCAAGGCGGCAGTCGCCAAGGCGGTTCCCCAACAGGAAGGTGTCTATCTCGTCTTTGCCGGACAGGCCGAGGCGGAACAGACCGCACGCGTCGAACTCGCCGGTTACACCGCGGCGACGCTGATGTTGATCGTGCTGATCCTGTTCCTCTGCTTCAAGCGCCCGGCGCATCCTTGGCTCGTGCTGATCAACCTTCCGTTCAGCCTGATCGGCAGCATTCTCGTCATCGGCATCAGCGGCATTGGGCTGTCGCTCGGCGCGCTCGTCGGACTTGTCACCGTATTTGGAGTGGGCGCGCGCAATTCGATCCTTCTGCTCGCACATTACGAACACCTCATCGACAATGAAGGCGCGCTCTGGAACGACCAGACGGTAGTCCGCGGCGCAAGTGAAAGACTCGTGCCGATCCTGATGACGGCGACGGTAACAGCGCTCGGGCTCGCGCCGCTCGCATTCGGCATGAACCAACCGGGTCAAGAAATCGAAGGCCCGATGGCGATCACCGTGCTCGGCGGACTGCTGACATCGACGCTGCTCAACCTCTTGGTGCTTCCCGCGCTCGCTAAGCGCTTCAGCTATCGCACCAAGCGGGAGAAAAGCCGCAAGGGACTGTTCGGTCTGCTCGCGACGGACGGCAGTGCCGCCGAATGAACGGGTGCACTGACGCGATAAAGGAATGGCTTACCCGCACAACGTCCAAGCCCGTGCCCCAGCCGTCCCGGCCGGCGCTGAGATTGGGTCACACGCCGCGCTCCTGACAAAGGAAGACCCGGATCAAGCAATCCGGGTCTCAAGAGCGGCGTCCTCAGGTTCCGGCCAGATCCCGCGGAAGCCGCGCCTGAACAATTACGCCGCGAAAATTACGTGCACCTGTACGAGCGATGACGAAAGTAATTTTCGTAGCTAGGTTGGCAAATCCCAACCTATTAGTAATCAAACCACAACATCGTTGCGCCGCGGTTCGCTTTATAGTTTCGCAGAACAGATTTGCTAGGAGATCGTCTATGAAGACAAGGCTCCTTGCCGGTATTGCGTTGTCGGCCCTCCTGTCTTCCGCCGCACTTGGAGCGGAAGCGAACTACAAGATCATCAACCGCATCAAAGTCCCCGATGGCGGCTTCGACTACGCAACATTCGACGCGTCCACGGGGCGCGTGCTGATGGCGCGCACCGATTTCACCACCGTCATCGACGCCAAGACCGGGGCCGTGTCGCAGCTCAACAGCGCCGCGCGCGCCCACATCGCGCTGCCGATTCCAGGTACCAATCTGCTCGCGTTGGCACGGCGTGAGGGGGACATTCTCATAGTAGACAAGACGACGGATACCGCTCTTGGCACCGTTCCGGGCCAGAAAAACCCTGACGGCGCGGCTTATGATCCGTCTACGAAGCTCGTTTTCGCGATGAATCACGACAGCGGTGAATCCACCGTTGTCGACCCCGTGTCCCGGAAATCGGTCGCCACGATTCCGGTGGGCGGAACGCTGGAATTTCCCGCCGCCGACGGCGCGGGCAAGGTTTTCGTCAACGTCACCTCCACGCCGGACATCGCCGTCATCGACGTCAAGAGCAGAACGGTGACCGGCCATTACAAGCTGGAGGGCTGCAGGGGCGCCTCAGGTCTTGCCTATGCGCCAGAGTCCAAACTGCTGATCTCATCCTGCGGCAACGGCATGGCGAAGGTCCTCGACGCCGCCACGGGCAAAGAAGTCGCCTCGCTTCCGATCGCACGTGGGCCCGACGCGGTGATTTACGACGGCACGCGCAAGCTCGCGTTCATTCCGTGCGGCGGCGACGGCATTTTGGAGATCATCTCTGTCGCCGATCCTGCTCATGTGAGAATCGTCCAGGAGCTCAAGACGCAAGCCGGCTCGCGCACGGGAACGCTCGATCCGCAATCGGGACGCCTCTATCTGATGGCATCACAACCCGATCCGAGCGGCGCACCAGGACCTGGAGGCCGCGGCATTGCCCGAGTGCCGGGTACGTATGAAGTATTGGTGGTTAGTCCCTGAACGGGCATCACTTAATCGCCGACGAGTCTTCCCACACGCAGTGAACCTCGCACATCGGCGCGACAAGACATTGGTAGTTACGCAAGCCCGGTATCCGGAGAACCGGATCACCTATCTGCCGTGCGAGCTACTGCAATGTACGTCGCTTAAATTTTCTTCATAGCCTCGGACCACAAATTTATGCGACCGCCAGGCAAAACAAATTCGGTCGCTCTTTCAAGAGATTGACACAACGTTCCGGGGCTGTGCTTGAGCTCCCTTCGGCAATCGCGCCTGCCTTCGCCGTATGCAACGTTGCGAAATAACAATCTTTCGATCATCGGCGCACAATGCGCACAGGACCAGACTGACCGCTCGGCACCGTGGGATGCGGGCCGACCCTTGAGAGTGGCGGGAACCAGGTCGCGACAGACGACCTCGCCCGCCGTGTGGTGAGGCGGCGCAGCGTGAAATCGCGAGCCCGCCCGGCTTACCGGGTTGATCGGGATCACCCGGAGTTCCGGCCACAAATTCGGGAGTGCCTCTTTAGGCACGGGGGAGAACATGCATCCGACGACAAGCAAAATTGCAGTTTTGATGGGATCGGCCTCGCTGCTGACAATGGCCAACGCGCTCGGCGCGCAGGCACAGCAGGTCGCCCAGGCACAGATGGCTCAGGCAACCTCTTCGGAGGTGCCTGAGCAGGTGCTGATCACCGGTTCGCTCATTCGTGGTACTGCCGCGGTGGGCGTGCCTGTCACCAATCTGGGTGTTCAGGATTTCACTCAGACTGGCAACGTCACCATCGGCGATCTATTCCGCACGGTTCCTCAGGCAAACGTCGCGCCTGGTCCTTCGGCCGTCAATTCGGGCGGTCACCAGGAACGCGAGACGCGCGTCAATATCCGCGGTCTGGACCAGACCGGACCCCGGACATTGTTAATGGTCGATGGCGCGCGTTTTCCGCCCCAGGCCGACGGTATTTGCGCGGTTGACCCCTCGATCATTCCTGCGCTCGCACTGGACCGGGTCGACATCCTCGCCGACGGTGCCTCAGCCACTTACGGCTCCGACGCCGTCGCCGGCGTGATCAACATCGTCCTCAAGCGCGGTTACGAAGGCGCGCTGACTTTGTTGCATTTCCAGATGCCGGATCATGGCGGAAAGCAATACCAGGCATCGCAGTTATACGGCCGCACCTGGGACGGCGGCGATATCACCTTGACGTATGAGTGGCTTGACGAGCAGCCCGTCCACGGCACCGCCCACTCGAATTACACGATGAACTACACCCCGTGGGGACTGGACAACCCGATTCCCATTGCCGCCTCGATACCCGGTACGATCTCGACCGGCGCGGTCGCGAATACCGCCAACGGCCTGCCTGCGACCATAGGTACGAACTGCACCAATTGCTGGGCCATTCCGCACGGCACCGGAGCCAACTTCCCCGGCGGCATTGGCCCGACCATTCCTTCCAGCGCAGCAACGCTCAACTGGGCGCTCTTCTCCGCCAACGCAGCCAATAAGGGCACTGCTAACGAAATCGATCCGTTGAAAATGGCCTGGGAACAGGCAGCGCAACAGAAGAATTCGTTTGTCGCCACATTCGATCAGAGACTGACGAAGGGCATTTCCTTCTTCGCCACCGGTTTCTATGCCAATCGCCGGGTCCAAGAAATTGCTCCGGCGGTTCAAGCTCAGAACATAACCAACCTGATCAAGACGTTCTCTGTACCCACGAGCAATCCGTACTATCCCACGAATGCTCCCACCAACCTGCGGGTCTCCTACGACTTTGCCCAAGAGCTTCCGCCCACCATTCCAGCGTACGAACTCTCATATCGTTATCAATTCGGTCTGAATATCGACCTTCCGGGAGACTGGGCCGGACAGATCTTTGAGTCCCGCAGCCACGAGGAGAACGTCTACACGATCAACACGATCAACGATAACGCCGTCAATGTCGCGTTGGGGTCCACCGTGGGCGGGATCAGCAAGCCCGCCGGCATCCCCTACATGAACCTGTTCTGCGACGCGACCCAATTCCGGTGCAACTCACCTACGACGCTCGCCTATATTCAAGCCCAACGTTATTTGGGCGACAAATACAATCTCGAGGAGAAAGGCGCGCGCTTCGACGGCCCGCTGTTCGATCTCCCGGGAGGCCAGGTCAAGGCCGCCATTGGCGGCACGTATGAGACCGATAATGTTCTTGGCTTTAGCGGCAACAACTCCGGCTCGCCCGCTGGCTCTCCCTTGGTAGTTACTCAGGATCCACAGCCCTACAGCGTTTGGGCAGGCTATGTTCAGGTCGACGTTCCGGTGCTGGGGGATAATTTCAATTTCCCGCTGGCCCGCAAGCTCGATTTCGAATTTTCGTGGCGCCACGACCAATATCACGGGGTGCTCAGCGGCGGCACCAGCAATCCCAAAGTGGCCTTCACTTGGTTGTTGGACGAGACTATCGGCGCGACGGTTCGCGGCTCCTGGGGAACATCGTTCCGTTTCGCCAATGCCGGCGAAACTTCAACCATCCTCAGCGACGCAAACGACAACTTTAACCTTCCTGGCTTTAACGCGGTTCACCTTGCCTGCAACGGCGCCGCGCCGGCTCCGGGCGGCGCCGCCGCGGCCCTCTTCGCTGCCGGGTTTGCCTGCAACTCGACGCCTGGCGGTCTCACTTGGGGCGGCGGGCCGCATCCCGAATTGCGCTTTTACACCGATGCTTCGACCGGCAAGCTTGCAGCCCGCGAGGGTGGCACCACTCTGCCACCGGAAAAGGCCAACAACTACAGCATCGGTTTCGAGCTGGCGCCCCAAGCCACCTTCCTGCGCGGTCTCGATGTGCAGGCGACCTGGTACAGCGTCA
>Ga0310810_10005979_pt1 | contig 13689 bp, 11 predicted proteins | sample NCmetagenome_FD_207641 | JGI IMG/M metagenome (GOLD analysis project Ga0310810, IMG submission 207641) | Soil microbial communities from experimental microcosm in Duke University, North Carolina, United States - NC | ecosystem: Engineered > Artificial ecosystem > Soil microcosm > Unclassified ... | reverse complement strand
TACGCACCGGTCGGCGGTCTCGACTCGGACCGCCGTGCATGCCTTGCCCGAGCAGGGGCCTGCCTGGCCGGACTTCGCGAGAGGCGGCGACGACGGCCCGGTCGGCGGCGGCGCCTCCGACTTCTTGGCGCCGGTCGGCGGCGAGACCGTCTTCGACTCCGGCGCCCGTGGAGCCGGCGTCGTGGGCCCGGCGGCCTTCGGGTCGACCGGTTTCTGGTCGGCGGCCTTCGGCTTCGCTGCCTTCGCGGTCTGCGACGGCTTCGACGGTGGCCCCGCATCCGCTCGCCGCGAGGGCTCCGCGGGCTTCGGCGGAGCGGGCGCCTCGACGGTACGCGGCGTGCCGATCCGCTGCGCGGTCACGTACGACTGCGAGGGGTCGGTACTGGCGAGCGTGCGGCCGTCGGCGGAGAGGGCCACGCGGTTCACCCAGCCACCGAGACGCCAGCGGAGCGTCGCCCGGCCCCGCGCCGGGTCGGTGCACTCCCACGTGCCCTCGTTACCGGGATCATGCGCGATGGTGCCGTCGGGATTGATCGACACCACGCCGCCGGTGAACCACTTCCACTTGCCGACGAGCGCCTCGCAGGACGCGGCCGCCTCGGCCGGGAGCGTCGCGCCTGCGCCGAACACCATTCCGGTCATGATCCCCAGCACGATGAGCCTCGTCGCTCGCGTCGGCATCCGCTCAGCCTCCCAGGTAGTGGGCTCGCACGTCGGGGTTCTCGAGCAGCGCGTGCCCGGTGCCCTCGAACCGGTTGCGGCCCAACTCCAACACGAAGCCGCGATGCGAGATGGCCAGGGCCTGCTTGGCATTCTGCTCGACCATGAGCACCGCGGTGCCCGCCCGGTTGACCGTCACGATGGTCGAGAACACGATCTCCACCATCCGGGGATCGAGCCCGCGCGAGGGCTCGTCGATCAGCAAGATGCGCGGGTGGAGCAGAAGCGCGATCGCGATCTCGAGGATCTGCTGCTGGCCGCCCGATAGCGTTCCCGCCGGCGCCCACCGCTTAATCCCGAGCATGGGAAAGCGCTCCAGCATCGCCTCGATGTCCCGTCGAACCGAGGTGTCGGTCCGGGTATAGGCGCCCATCTCGAGGTTCTCCTCCACGCTCATCGCGGGGAAGTTGCACCGCCCCTGCGGCACGTAGGAGCAGCCGCGACGCAGGACGCGCACCGGACTCTCGCCCGCGATCTCCTGGCCGGCCAGCCGGATGCGGCCCCGCGAGGGGGCGACCATGCCGAACACGGTGCGGAGGAGGGTGGACTTCCCCGCCCCGTTCGCCCCGATGATCGAGACGATCTCGCCTGTCCGCACGTCGGCCGAGACCCCGCGCAGGACCTCGATCTCGCCGTAGCCGGCGTGGACGTCCTCCAGCTCCAGCAGGACCTCGCCGGGCCGGTCAGCGGCCAAAGTACGCCTCCACGACCTTCGGGTCGCGCCGGACGACGTCGGGCGGGCCCTCCGCGATCTTCTGGCCGTGGTCGAGCACGACGACCCGCTCGGAGATGTCCATCACCACGTCCATGTTGTGCTCGACCAGCACCACCGTCTTGCCCTGGCGGTGGAGCGCCCGGATCTGGGCCTTCATCTGCTCGATCATCGTCGGATTCACCGCGGCCGCCGGCTCGTCGAGCAGCAGCAGCTCCGGATCCGGCATCAGGGCGGCCGCGAAGGCCAGCAGCTTCCGCTGGCCGTAGGAGAGCGTGCCCGCCAGCGACTCCGCCCGCCCGCCCAGGCCCACCGAGTCGAGCAGGCTCCGCGCCCGCTCCACCGCCGCCGCCTCGAGCCGGCGCACCCGCGGCGCCCGCACCAGCCGGCCGACCAGGCTCTCCTCCTGGTGCTGCTGCAGGAACGTGAGCAGGTTCTCGATCGCGGAGAGCCGGGGAAACACGCTGACCAGCTGGAAGGTGCGGCCGATGCCGAGGCGGGCGATGCGGTGGGCGGCGAGCCCGGTCACGTCGCGGCCGCAGAAGGTCACCCGGCCCGCGTCCGGCGCCAGGTACCCGGTCACGCAGTTGAACAGCGTCGTCTTGCCCGAGCCGTTGGGGCCGATGAGGCTCACCAGCTCTCCCGCCTCCACGGTGAGATCGACCGCGTCGACCGCGGTCACGCCGAGGAAGCGCTTGGTGAGCCCGCGCGTCTCGAAGAGCGCCATCACCGGGCTCCCGACGCCCGCCGGCCGAGTGGCGAGCCGCGACGGATCAGGCCCTCGAGCCCGTCGGGCGCCCGGATCACGATGACCAGCAGCAGGAGGCCGTAGATCACCATGCGCCAGGTCGGAGCCATCCGGAGGATCTCGGGCAGCGCGGTGAAGGCGGCCGCGCCGACCAGGACGCCCCGCAGGCTCCCGACCCCGCCCAGGAAGATCATGACCAGGAGGTTGACACTCAGGCTCACGGTCAGCTCCCCGGGACAGAGCACCCCCACGTAGGAGACGTAGAGCGCGCCGACCCCGCCCGCCACCCCGCCGCCGATGACGAACGCGAGCATGCGATAGCGGAGCGGGTCGATCGACGCGGCGGCGGCCAGCGTCTCGTTGTCCCGCACCGCGTGGAAGGCGCGCCCGAGCCGGAACGTGGTGAGCCCGCGGTACAGGAGGGCGACCAGCGCCAGGACGACCAGGCCCATCCAGTAGAAGGCGGGCAGCGTGGCGATGCGCAGCACGCCCACCTGCGGCTTGGGGATGCCGGTCACGCAGAGCGGGCCGTGGGTGAAGTCCACCCAGTTGGTGGCCACGACCTGGGTCACGATGGCGAAGCCGAGCGTGCCCATCGCGAAGCTGTGCTCGGTCAGCCGGAACATCGGGACGCCCACCGCGAGCGCGACCAGCGCGGCGACGGCGACGCCGGCGGGCAGCGCGGCCGCGAACGGCCAGCGGCCCTCGGTCGCGAGGAGCGCGGCGGTGTACGCGCCGAGCCCGAAGAAGGCGGGATGGGCCAGCGAGAGGCTCCCCACGTGGCCGACCACCAGGTCGTAGCTCAGGGCGAGCGCGCCGTAGAGCGCGGTGAAGATCAGCACGTGCAGGACGTAGCGCTGCTGCCCGGGCAGCGTCGCCGCGACGATCCACGGCACCGCGACGAGCGCGGCCGAGCCCAGGCCCCAGCGGACGGCGCGCACGGTCAGATCCCGATCCGCCGGCCGAAGAGTCCCTGCGGCCGCACCAGCAGCACCGCCACCATGACCACGAACGCGATCGCGTCCTTGTACGCGTAGGACACGTACCCGGCCGCGAGCGACTCCGCAATGCCGATGAGGAAGGCGGCCGCGATGGCCCCGCGCACGTAGCCGAAGCCCCCCACGATGACCGCCGCGAACGCCTTCAAGGTGAGCAGCGCGCCCACGTCGGGGAAGATGTTGAACAGCGGCGAGACCAGCGCGGCGGCCGCCGCGGCCAGTCCCGCCGAGATGCCGAAGGTGGCGAGGGCGACTTGCTGGACGTCGACCCCGACCACCGCGCACGCCTCCCGGTTCTGGGACATCGCGCGCATCGCCTTCCCGAGCTTGGCGTGGGCCACGAACCACTCGAGCCCGGCGAAGATCGCCACCGCCGCCACCAGCACGAGCAGCCGCTGCCACGCCATCCGCACCCCGCCCACGTCCAGGATGGCGGCCGACAGCCGGGTCGGCACCTCCTTGGGCTGGGTGCCGAACACCAGGATCGCCAGGTTGGTCAGGGTGATCGAGGTCGCCAGGGTGGCGATGAGCTGCACGTGCCAGGTGCGGGTCAGGATCGCGCGGATGACGCCGCGCTCGTAGGCGAGCCCGAACGCCGCCATCCCCGCGACCGCGGCGAGGCCCGCCACCGGATACGGCAGCCCCAGCTCGGCGTAGGCGTACCAGAACGCGTAGCCGCCCAGCATGTAGAACTCGCCGTGGGCGAAGTTGATGAGGCGCACCACCCCGAACATGAGGGCCAGGCCGGTGGCCACCATGGCATACAGCGAGCCCAGGGTGAGGCCGTGGACCAGCTGCTCGACGAGATCGCTCAAGCGCCCGCTACGGCTGGATCGGGATCTTCTCGAGCACCTTCAGCTGGCCGCCGCTGATCTCGACCAGGAGCATGTTGATGAACGCCTGGTGGGTATCGTCGAACTTGATGCGCCCCACCGGGGTGTTGGGCACGTCCACCTCCTCGAGCGCGTCGCGGATCGTCTTGCGATCGGCCTTCCCCGTCTTCTTGATGGCCTGCTCGATGGCGGGGGCGACCGCGTAGCGGAACGCGATGGCCGCGAGGCTGCCGTGGATGCGCACCGGCACCTTCCACCGCTCGAGCCACTGCTTCTCCCACGCGGGGTCGAGGGCGGGGGTCCAGTAGGTGGCCTCGACCAGGCCGTCGGCGATGCTGGGCGTGTCGCGCACCTGGTAGAGGAACTCGACCGTGGCCATGCTCCCGCGCGCGTAGAGCTTCTGGGTGAGGCCGACCTCGCGGAACTGGCGCATGAACACGCTGCCCTCGCTGGCCAGCATGACCAGCAGCACCGCCTCCGGGTTGGCCCGCTTCACGCGGGTCAGCACCGGCCGGTAGTCGGCCTGGCCGCGGTCGAAGAACTCGGTGCTCACCAGGGTGATGCCGACCTTCTTGAAGGCGGCGTCGTAGGCCGCGGCGGCCCCGCGCCCGAAGTCGTCGTTCTGGGCGAAGATCGACACCGTCTTGGTCGACCGCGCCATGTGCTTGGCGAACTGGTTGGCCAGCATCACGTCGTCCGGGTTGACCCGGAAGGCCCACTCGTTGCCGTTCTTGCCAATCTGCTCGCGGATCTTGGGGTGGCTGCACGCCTCGATCACCATCGGCACCTGCAGCTCCTTGACCACCGGCAGGGCGCCCAGGCACGCGCCGCTGTGGGTCTGGCCGACGATGACGTCGACGCGGTCGACGTCGACCAGCTTGCGCACCGCGCTCACCGCCTCGCCCGGGGTGCCCGCGTTGTCGCCGAAGTAGAGCTCGATCTTGCGGCCCATGATGCCGCCCTTGGCGTTGTACTCGTCGGCGAGCATCTGGGCCGCCCACTTGACCCCTTCGCCGGTGATCGCGGAGGGCCCGGTCATGGCCGACGAGAATCCCACCCGGATCGGCGGCGCCCCCTGCGCCCGGGCCGGGGGCGCGTCGGCGGCGAGCCCCCAGGCCAGCCCCACTGCGATTGCAATCCCGATCAAGCGGTGTCCGGTGCGTGTCATCGCGCTCTCCTCGCTCGGCCCTCAGCCGAGGATCTGCAGTTCCTGGCTCGACTGCGTGAGCCGGCGGACGCCGCCGGCGGTGATCTCGACCGCGTCCTCCACCTGGATCCCGCCCCACCCGTGCTCGTAGTACGGCGTCTCCACGCAGAAGACCATGCCCGGCTCCAGGACCGTCTGGCCCGCCGCGTTGATGGTGGGCGGGTCGTAGGGCTCGAGCCCGATGCCGTGCCCGACGTGGTTGCGCTGGTAGTGCGGCATGCCCCGCTCGCGGGTCACCTTCATGCCGATCTCGAAGATCTGGCTCACCGGGACCCCCGGCTTCATGGCCGCGATGGCCGCCTTCTCGCCGTCGCGGATCGCGGCGTAGTAGCGCCGCTGCTTCTCGGTGGGCGTCCCCAGCACCGCGGTGCGCGAGATGTCCGAGCGGTAGCCGTGGTAGACGCAGCCCAGGTCGAGGCGGACCAGGTCGCCCGCCTTGAGCGCGGTCTCGGAGGCGTACACGTCGGCGAGCGCGGCCCGGTGGGGGCCGATGGTCACCACCGTGAAAAAGGTCTGGGCCCCGCGGCGGATCACCTCCTGCTCGAAGGCGCTCGCCGCCTCCCGCTCGGTGACGCCCGCCTTGAGCATGCCCAGGATCGCCGCGATGCCGTCCTCCGCGATCCGCGCCGCCTTCTCGAGCCGGGCGACTTCGACCGAACTCTTGACCATTCTGGCCGCGCGGAAGTGGGCGTAGGCGGGGCCGATGGTGGCGCCGGCGAGCTGCTCGCCGAGCCGCTGCCACGTGGCCGGGAACACGCCCGCCTCGTCGACCGCGATGCGGCCGGCCGCGACCCCGAAGCCGTCCAGCACCTCCCGCAGCGCCTCGCCGGGGCCGGCCGCGGGGCGGCTCGTGATCTCGCGCACCCGGGTGCCGATCGGTCCCGGGTCGTCGGTGTAGTTGAAGAAGAAGTTGCCGTAGCAGGCAATGCGGTCGACCTGGATGCCGTCGGCCGAGACGCCGGTCGAGTCGATGAAGGGAATCACGAGGCCGACGCCCCGCCGCGTGAACACCCCGTAGAGCTCGAGCCCCCGGAAGAGCGCGTGGGCGATCGAGCGGAAGCCGGTGACGTACTGGAGGTTCTCGGGCGTGGTGGCCACGAGGGCGTCGAGGCCTTCGGCGTCGAGCACCTTCGTGAGCCGCGCCTGCACGTGCTGATCCATGGCGATCTCCTGGGCCGCGTGAGACTAGCGAAAGTTGGGCACGACTTCCTGGCCGAACAGCTCGATGGCCTCGTGCATCTCGGCGACCGAGCCGGCCACGAACAGCATGCCGGACAGCGTGGTGACGCCCACCCGCTCGTAGGCGCGGATGCGCTCCGAGATCTCGGCCGGGCTGCCGATCAAATTGCGCGAGTCGAAGCCCCCGGTTTGCTCTCGGAGCGTCGACTTCTTGAGGGACTCCAGGTGCTTGAAGAGCTGCGAGGCGCGGAAGCGGGCCACCGCCTCCTCGTGCGTGCGCCCGATCGACACCGCGAACTGCGGGGCGATGTCGATCGCGGAGCCGTCGCGGCCCGCCGCGGCGGCGGCCCGGTGGATGTCGGCGACCCCCCGCTCGATCTCCTCCGGCGAGAGCACCGCCGGCATCCACCCCTGCGCGTACTGCCCGGCGCGGCGGCGCACCTCGGGGTGATTGCCTCCCGCGTAGATCGGCATGGGATCCTGCGCCGGCTTCGGAAAGCACTCCACCTCCTCGAAGTGTACCGCCTGGCCGCGGAACGTCGCCCGTCGCTCGGTGAAGAGCAGCCGGAGGGCCTGCATCCCCTCGTCCACGATGGTTCCCCGACGCACCCCGCGCGCGTCCGGAAAGAGGGCCTCGTACTCCTCGCGGTAGGCTCCCGTCCCCACCCCCAGGATGATCCGCCCCCCCGAGAGCTGATCGAGGGTGGCCACCTGCTTGGCGAGCACCGGCATGTTGCGCATCGGCAGCACGATGATCCCGGTGGCGAACCGCAGCCGCGTGGTGCGGGCCGCGCAGTAGCTGAACGTGATCAGCGGCTCGAAGAAGTTGGGCGGGTCCGGAAACTCCCGCTGCACGTAGCGCTGGGTCGTCATGTGGTCGTTGCCCCACACCGAGTCGAACCCGAGCCGCTCGCACAGGAGCGCGGTGGGCAGGATGTCGGACGGCCGGGCGAACGGCACCGGGTACATCATGCCCTCGATGCAGGTCGGGATGTGGACGCCGAACTTCACGCGCGGCTCCTCCACCAGGGGCCCAGCTCGGCGCCGATGATGCCCAGCTGCTCCACCACGTCGGTCGGGCCGGCCGGCAGGGCGATCAGCACGTCGAGCCCGGCGGCGCGCCAGTCGCGCAGCCGCGCCCGCACCTGGTCGGGCGTGCCGGCGAGCGCGAAGGTGTCCACGAGCGCGTCGGTCACCCGGCTGGCCCCCGACTCCCCGGCGGCCCGCGCCGCGCCGATGGCGAGCGTCTCCTCGGCGGTCACGCCGGCGTCGGCCAGCAGGCTCTGCCCGTGCAGGTGCGCCAGGTACCGCGCGAGGAGCGGGCGGACCGATCGGCGCGCGGCCTCCGCGTCACGGCCGACGGCCACCGGCACGTAGGCCAGGATCGGAAACGGCCCCGCCTGGCCGGCCCGGCTCCGCGCCGCGGCCACGGTGTCCCGCACGCGGCGGACGTGGGCGGGCGAGGACATGATCGAGCACACCACCCCGTCGGCGACCGCGCCGGCGAGGGCGACCGCGCGCGGCCCCTTCACGCCCAGCACGATCGGCAGCGCGGCCTGGGCGGGCTTGAACTCGAGCGCGACTTCTCGAAGGGAAAACGCAGTTCCGGCGTGGCTCACCCGCTCCCCCGCCCAGAGCCGGCGCACGACGTCGACGCACTCCGCGAGGGTGGCGAGCGGCCGCGGGGCGGGAATGGCCATCTGCTCCTCGATCCACCGCCGCACCCCGGCGCCGAGGCCGAGCACCACCCGCCCCGGCGCGATGCCGGCCAGCGTGGCCGTCTCCATCGCGAGCAGGGCCGGGTGCCGGGTGTAGGGATTGACCACGCCCAGGCCGAGCCCGATCCGGGTGGTCACCGCGGCGGCGGCCCCGGCCACCGCGAAGGCGGCGGTCTGGAAGTAGTCCTCGATGAACCAGAGGCTGTCGAGGCCGGCCCGCTCCGCGGCGCGAGCCCGCTCGACGACGTGGCCGGCGGTGCTCTCGCCCAGCAGCACCGCGCCCAGGTTAGGGCCGGAGCCGAAGGCCATAGCGCTCCTCGAGCGTGTGGAGCGTCGTCGCGAAGTCGCTCCCGGCCGCGGGCACGTCGGGCAGCCAGGCGCGGCTCGCCCCGTAGTCCTTGAGCCCGCCCGAGGTCAGCACGACGACGATGCGCTGATCGGGATCGAGCCGGCCGGCCCGGGCCTGCTGCATCACCGCGGTCAGCCCCACCACCGCGGAGGGCTCGGCGTAGAGCCCTTCCTCGCTCGCGAGCGCGCGCTGCGCCTCGAAGATGCCCTCGTCGGTGATCGGCACGCCCGAGCCCTCGGAGTCGCGCAGCGCGGTGAGCCCCTGGTAGGTCCCGTAGGGCGAGGCGATCGAGAAGGCCACCGAGGAGCCCGCGACCACCTTCTCGGGCGTCTCGAGCTTCCGGGCCAGCGCGTTGGCGAGCGGGCCGAACGGCTCGGCCGCGAGCATGCGCGGGCGCGTCTTCACCAGGCCCAGGCGCTCGAGCTCGACCCAGCCCTTCCAGATGCCGAAGAGACCGTCGCTGTAGCAGCTCGGCACCGCGACCACGTCGGGCGCGGTCCAGCCGAGATCCTCCGCGATCTCGTAGGCGATGGTCTTGTAGCCCTCCACCCCGAAGGGATTCGACCCGATCGGCGGCACCACCCAGCCGCTGGTCGGGTACCACCCGCACCGCTCGATGCCCTCGCGCATCAGCGTCCAGCGCTGCTCGGAGGTGGCGCACGCCACCACCGCCGCGCCGTAGGACTGCATCAGCGTCTTCATGGTGTCGGGCACCGAGGCCATCGTGAAGATCACGCACGGCAACCCCGCGCGCGCCGCGTACGCCGCGGTGGAGGCCCCGTGGTTGCCGGTCGACGCGATCGTGATGACCCGCGCCCCGGTGGCCACCGCGTGGGTCACCGCCAGCGAGCAGAGCCGGTCCTTGTAGGACCACGTCGGATTCTGGCTCTCGTCCTTGACGAAGAGGTGCGGGACGCCGAGGCGGCGGCCGAGGCGCGCGAGCGGCACGAGCGGGGTCGCGCCCTCGCCGAGCGAGACCGGCTCCGCGTCGGGCAGCGGCAGCAGCCGGCGGAAGCGCCACAGGCTGCGCGGCGCGGCCGGGAAGCTCTCGGGAGTCAGCCGCTCGCCGGCGGCGGGGACGCGGACGGTGAGGTTGACGTTGACCGACTGCTGCGCGCAGCGGGGACATCCGGTGAAGAGCCGCTGATCATCGTAGACCGCGTGACAGCGAAGACACTCGAGCTCGGTCACCACCGAAGCGGACACCATCGGCGGCGAGGTTAGCAAGCGGGTTACGGGGTGTCAACCGAGCCCGCTCCCCGACGGCGCGGCGAGACGCGACGCCGATGCCCGTCCCCGGACCGGTCCCCTACCGCTTCCGGGCCGCGCGGTCGGCTTCCAGCTGGCCCTGCCGCGCGAAGTCGATGGCCTCGCCGAGGATCCGCGCCATCTCCTGGGGCGCGTGGAAGCCCATCGAGTTCTCCGCGGCCACGAAGTCGAGGCGCCACTGCGCCTTCTTGTGGAAGCTCGCGGCGGCCTGCAGGTCGGCCTCGGACGCCCCCGCCTTCTTGGCCGCCACGATCGCGTCGAGCATGTCGGTGGTGGCCTTGGCGGTCCGCTGCAGCAGCGCGTAGTGACGGTCCTGGATGGTGAGCACCCGGCCGGCCAGCTCCGCCTCCGCGACCGCGTGGCAGGTCTGGCAGGCGCGGTTGATGTTCAGCAGGGGACTCCGGACCCAGTGATCGCTCACCTTCTGGGCGCCGATCCGCTGATACGGCATGTGGCAGTCCGCGCAGGCCACCCCCGCCCGGGCGTGCACGCCCTGGCTCCAGAGCTCGAACTCGGGGTGCTGGGCCTTGAGGACCTTGTCGCCGGTCTCCGCGTGCACGAAGTCGGTGAAGCCCTCCGCGTCGTAGTAGGCCTCGATCTCCTCGACCTTGAGGCCGTTGGCCCAGGGATACGTGACCACCTTGCCCGCGCCCTTGAAGTAGTACTCGACGTGGCACTGCCCGCAGACGAACGAGCGCATCTCCTGCCGCGAGGCGTCCCGGTTCGGATCGTAGTCGGCGATGCCCTGCTTGGCCTTGAGGGCCTTGATGCCGTTGATGAAGCCGGGCCGCGTCACCCGCACCGCCATGGTCTTGGGGTCGTGGCAGTCCACGCACGCGATCGGATGCTGGATGAGGGGCTGGCCCGCGTCGTCCTTCAGGTTGCGGGCCTCCGCGTACGGCATGCCCGAGACGACCTCGAAGCCCTTCATGACGTCGCCCTTGCCCGCGAACCGGTAGGCGGCCAGGTTGGAGGCGTGGCACTGCAGGCACGCCCCCGGCTGCTTGCGCTCGGTGACCCGCTTGGTCTGCTCCTGGTCGAAGAGGGCGTAGTAGTGCCCGCGGCGGTCCCGGTAGTCGATCGAGAAGGCGTAGCCCGCGAAGATGCGCTTGAGCCAGGGCTCGCGGTCCAGCTTCTGCTCCGCGGGGCCGGCGTCGCTCGCCCCGGGCCCCCGCCCCCCGTACTTGGTCGTGGTGGGCAGGGCGGTCTTGAGATAGGTGTCGTACTCGTTGGGCCAGTTCTGGCCCCACACCTTGGGATCGATCGTCGCCTCGGTGACCTCGACCACCCGGACGAAGGGCTGCCGGCCCTCCTGCTTGCGCTCGAAGATGTTGGTGAGCAGCGCGAGCAGCAGCACCGTGAGCCCGGCGCTCCCGGCGAAGCCGAGCATCGTGAGCAGCCACACCCGCGAGCTACCGGACGAGCCGTTCGATCGCATCCATTCCTCCGTCGTGTGGGGATCGGGCCTCAGCCGCCCGCCCCGTGCCCCGCAGTCGCGTGGCAATGCAGGCAGTCGAGCTCGCGCCCCGTCGAGGCCCCGACCACCGCGTGGACGAACGACTCGTGGCAGCGCACGCAGTTGACCCGCACGATCTGGCGATCGCGCGGAGTGATCTCGATGGGCTCGTGGAAATTCTGCAGCGTGAACGCCATCGAGTGGCGGAAGCCGTGGTCGGCCTTGGCCACGTACTTGGCGAGGCCTCGGTCCGGCAGGTGGCACTCCACGCAGGTCGCGGTGTGGCGGTGCCCGCTCTTGAGCCACGCGTCGTACTGCTGGTTCATGACGTGGCAGTTGACGCAGGCGCGCGGGTCGGTGGAGAGGTACGAGAAGCCCTTCGCGTACCCGAACGTGAACGCGCCGACGCCGGCCGGAATGCCCAGCAAGCAACCCAGGACCAGGACGAGGCGAAGGGGCTTCATCGACGGTGCGCCGCCTGCGACTATAGCACCCGCGAGCTACCGGGTCGGTGATGCGGATGCACCGCGTACGATCCCCCACAGGCGGGCCGGAGTGATCGGCAGCTCGTTCACCTCGAGCCCGAGCGGCGCGAGCGCGTCGGCCACCGCGTTGGCCAGCACCGCCGCCGGCCCGAGCGTACCGCCCTCGCCGACCCCGCGCACCCCGAGCAGGTTCTCCGCCGGCACCTCGACGTGGGCGAGCTCGAAGGCCGGCACGTCGACCGCGGTCGGCAGCGCGTACTCCATCAGCGTCCCGGTGAGGAGCTGGCCCGCCTCGTCGTAGACGAGATGCTCGAGCAGCGCGCCGCCGATCCCCTGCGCGATCGCGCCCTGCACCTGGCCCTCGACGATGAGCGGGTTGATCACCCGCCCGGTGTCCTCGACGCAGACGTAGCGCCGGATGTGCACCCGGCCGGTCGCCACGTCCACCTCGACCACCGCGGCCTGGGCGCCGGCCGCGAACGTGCCGCGGATCGGATCGTAGAACCGGGTGGCCTCGAGCCCCGGCTCGGTCTCGGGCGGCAGCCGATGGGTCTCGAGGTGCGCGACCCGCGCGACCTCGAGCATCGAGAGCCCGCGCGCGGGCATCCCGCGCACCGCGATCCGGCCGTCCGTCACCTCGAGATCCGCGGCGGCCGCCTCCAGGAGGTGCGCGGCGATCGCGGTGATCTTCTCGCGGAGCGCGCGCGCCGCGCGCGCCACCGCTCCGCCGCCGATCACCGCCTGGCGGGAGGCGAAGGCCCCGAGCCCGAACGGGGTCGCGTCGGTGTCGCCGAGGATGACCCGCACCCCATCGAGCGGCAGCCCGAGCTCGGCCGCCGCGAGCTGCGCCATCGTGGTCTCGAGCCCCTGCCCCTGCGACGTGACGCCGGCCAGCACCGTCACCGCGCCGGACGGATCCATGCGCACCGTCGCGCCCTCGTGCCCGGTGCGAAAGGGCATGCGCGGCCCCGCGGAGGCGGCCTGCCCGAGCCCGGTCAGCTCGTTGTAGTTGGCGAAGCCGATGCCCAGGTGCCGGCCCTCCCGCCGCAGGCGGGCCTGCTCGGCGCGGAAACCCTCGTAGCCGACGGCCTCCACCACCCGCTCGAAGCAGACCGGATAGCTGGCGCAGTCGTGGACGAGGCGGGTCGCGGAGGTGTAGGGGAGGTCGGCGGGCCCGATCAGGTTGACCCGTCGCACCGCGACCGGATCGAGGCCGAGGGCCCGCGCGCCCAGGTCGAGCAGCCGCTCCATCACGAAGGTGGTGGCGGGGCGCGCCACCCCGCGATAGGGCCCGGCGGGCGTGGTGTGGGTGGCCACCGCGGCCACCTCGCAGCGGTAGTGCGAGACCTTGTACGGCCCCGCGAGCAGGCCGCCCGCCATCAGGGCCTCGATGCCCGCGGTCCACGGGAACACCGAGTAGGCGCCCGCGTTGCACGCGATCCGCGCGTCGAGCGCGAGGAGGCGGCCGTCGCGATCGAAGCCGGCCCGGACTTCGTAACGGTGATCGCGGGCGTGCGCGGAGGCGAGAAAGCCCTCGCGGCGCAGCTCGACCCACTTCACCGGGCGGCCGAGCCGCATGGCCAGCAGGCAGAGGGCCACGTCTTCCGGATAGAGCACCGCCTTCACCCCGAAGCCGCCGCCCACGTCGGGGGCCACGACGCGGATGCGGTTCTCCGGCAGCGCGAGCAGGTCGGCGAGGGCGTGCCGGACGAGGTGCGGTACCTGCGTGCCGAGCCAGAGCGTGAGCTTGCCCTCGCCCGGGCTCCAGTCGGCCACCCCGGCGCGGCCCTCGAGCGGCACCGCGGTCTGCCGATTCGTGCGGAACACGCGCTCGACCACCGTGGCCGCCCCCGCGAGCGCCCCATCCACCTGGCCGCTCTCGAAGCGCCGCGCCAGGAGCACGTTGCCGGGAGCGGCCTCGTGCACCGCGACGCCGGCCCGGGCCGGCTCCACGAGATCGAGCGCGGCCGCGAGCGGCTCCCAGTCCACCTCGACGAGCGCGGCCGCGTCCTCCG